>Ga0164305_10001322_pt1 | contig 10027 bp, 6 predicted proteins | sample Whisoiple_237_MG_FD_110215 | JGI IMG/M metagenome (GOLD analysis project Ga0164305, IMG submission 110215) | Soil microbial communities amended with pyrogenic organic matter from upstate New York, USA - Whitman soil sample_237_MG | ecosystem: Environmental > Terrestrial > Soil > Agricultural... | reverse complement strand
CTAGAAGGTACTAGAAAATGCAATATTGTCAATAGAAACTGTAAAGGTAAGGGACTACAACTCGAACTTAGCTATTGTATGCGAAGGGACTTGGTGGATAAGAATGAACCGCACTTCAATACTCTACGCAGTATTATTTATAGTGCAATTAAAAAAGCCATGGACATTGAGTCGAGTAGTTGTTCAGAAGATATGGCTACTAAGTTAACCCATTGTCCATGAGGTTAGGCAAGTAGTTAGAAAATGCTCTGTCAGAGTCTTTGTTCCTTTTAAAAATTCACGAATTTTCTAATCCGACAACCGGCGATTAAAGTTGCAGATGCGATCGCCTTCTCAAATCTAGATGTGTCTAGTGCTGGAACCAAGCAGTGAGGGCAACCGCGATCGCATCGGCGGCATCATCTGGCTTAGGAATATAGTCTAAACCCAACTCTTGCGCCACAGCTGCTTGTACTTCAGATTTATCTGCATTGCCATACCCGGTTAATGCCTGCTTCACTTGCGCCGGGGTAAACTCAACAAAAGATGCTTCATGTTGTGCCAGCACTAACATCAAAACGCCTCGTGCTTGTGCAACAGTAATTGTATTTGCCATCCGGTAAAAAAATAACTTCTCAATCGCTACTAGATCGGGTTGAAACTGCTGCATTAACGTGTGCATATCGTCATAAATCATGCACAGCCGCTTTCCCATTTCTAGCTTTGCAGGCGTTTGAATAACTCCAAAATCAACCAAAGTGACTAATTCAGACTGTGGCTTCACCTGGGTACTAGCGGCACTCCCAGTTCCCCGCCCTACAGATACAGCCTGGCACTGAATAATCCCAAATCCCAAACGGGCAAGTCCTGGGTCTAATCCTAAAATGCGCGTTTCCATCAACTCTGGGACTCTATCTAGGGCTTCAACTCTTCTCACCGTATCATTTCTTGAAGATATTGCTGAGTCAGGTTTAAGACAGAAAGATTGTTTCAATTCCGATATTAAACAGTCTACAGTTGTATTTTCTTTAAACTGACAAGTCCTTTGCTTGTTAACCGTTAGAACTCCTAAGCAACCGGGAAAACTTATGATAAGGAAATACAACTAAGCGCAAACCGATGGAGGATGCACTGGGGCAAAGTGAACTGAAGTTTCGCACCCTATGGGATACAATTCCCACCGCAGTGGTGATTACCCGTGTATCTGACGGCTTAATTTTGTTTGCCAATCAACACTTCAGGCTGATGTTTGGTGTACCCAGTAACACCTTAGTACCAGACTTCTATCACAAAGCAGATGAACGGCAGCAGCTATTAAATCTTGTTACCCAAGACGGCTGTCTGCGCGACTATGAAGTCCAAGTTAAGAAGGCAGACGGAACTCCTTTCTGGGTCAGTCTCTCTAGTGAACGACTGAGCTTTGAAGGACAATCTGCCATGATTGCAACATTTTATGACATCACTAAACGCAAGCAAGTAGAAGTAGAACTGCAAAAAGCTCATCGGGCTTTGGAAACCCTGAGCGAATGTAACCGAATTATGATCCGCGCTCAGGAAGAGTTAGATTTACTCCAGAGAATTTGCCAAGTGATGATTAGCCTGGGTGGATATCGTTTAGCCTGGGTGGGTTTCGCTGAACACGATGCCGCTAAGCGGGTGCGTCCTGTTGCCCAAGCTGGATATGCGGAAGCATATCTAGAATCCATCAACATCAGTTGGGCGGATACAGTACAGGGGCAAGGTCCGGCTGGCAAAGCTATTCGGACAGGACAAGTTTCTATTGCCAGAAATATGATGATGGATGCTGATTTTGCTCCCTGGCGAGATCAAGCACTTAAACGAGGCTATGCTTCGGCGATTTCTTTGCCTTTAAGGATTGATTCTCAGGCTTTTGGAGCCATCACTATTTATGCAGAGGAACCGGATGCTTTTGATGCTGCCGAAGTGAGTCTTTTGACTAAATTGGCAGATAACTTAGCCTATGGCATGATTACTTTGCGATCGCGTCTTGAGTGTCAGCAGGCAGAACTGGCTTTGCGGCAACAAGCTGAGCGAGAACGGCTGATTGCAGTGATTGCTCAACGAATTCGTCAGTCTTTGAATTTAGAGCAGATTCTCAATACTACTGTGCTAGAAGTGAGAGAATTTCTTCAGGCTGATCGGGTGTTCATCTACCGCTTTGAACCTGATTGGAGTGGCATTGTCGTTGTCGAAGCTGTCGCAACTGATTGTTTATCGATTTTAGGTGCAAAAGTTAAAGATTCTTACTTTGAAAATACTTCGGGTCAATTCTACAAAGCAGGTCGGATTCAAGCAATAGAAGATATCTACACAGCCGATCTCAATCCCTGCCATCGAGAGTTTTTAGAACAAATTCAAATTAGAGCTAACTTAGTAGTTCCTATTGTGCAAGCCGAAGAGTTATGGGGATTGCTGGTTGCGAATCAGTGTCGGCACTCTCGTAAATGGCAACCGCTAGAAATTGACTTACTCAAGCAATTAGCGACTCAGGTAGCGATCGCTATTCAACAATCCGAACTTTATCAAAAGTTGCAATCTGCTAACTTAGAGTTACATCGCCTTGCCTCCTCAGATGGCTTAACTCAAGTCGCTAACCGTCGCTGTTTTGATGAATACATCCATCAAGAGTGGCAGCGTTTAGCACGAGAGAAATCTCCTTTATCTTTGATTCTGTGCGATATTGACTTTTTCAAAAAGTATAACGATACCTATGGACATCAAGCAGGCGATCGCTGTTTACAACAAGTTGCCCAAGCGATTAGTCGAGTGATTAAGCGTCCAGCAGACTTAGTAGCTCGTTATGGAGGAGAAGAATTTGCCATTATCTTACCTCATACCGAGGCTCAAGGGGCGGCTCATGTGGCTGAGTTAATTCGCCTGGAAGTTAAAAGTTTAGAAATTCCCCATAATATCCACCAACTGAGTCAGGCTGAGTCATCGGCGATCAAAACTTACATTACTTTGAGTTTAGGGGTTGCCAGCATGATTCCGGATCATGCTTCCTCGCCAGCACGATTAATCTTTAATGCCGATCATGCCCTTTATGCAGCTAAGGCAGAAGGACGCGATCGCGTGGAAATTATGCCTCTATGTTATTAAGCTTTTGAATCCCTGCTACTAACTGCCCCGCCACTTGAGCATTAACAGGTTTCGAGAAAAAATAACCTTGAGCATAATCACATTGTAAAGCTTTGAGTTGGTGCAGTTGCTCCACGGTTTCTAAACCTTCAGCGATCGCCTCCATGCCTAAGTTACGCGCCAGCATAACAATAGTGCGGACAATTTCCAAACTTTCTTCATCTACCATCATCTGACTGACAAAGGAACGATCAATTTTCAATTTATCAATTGGAAAACGACGTAGATAACTCAAAGATGAATACCCTGTGCCAAAATCATCCATATATAATTGAATTCCTAGCTTTCTTAGCTGCCAAAGCATACAAGAAGCCAGTTCAACATTTTCCATAATGGCACTTTCTGTAATTTCTAACTTTAAACTTTTGGGTTCTAATCCGGTTTCTGCTAGCACCTGAGCAATTTGATCAATGAGATCAAGCTGAGAAAACTGCTTACCGGAAAGATTAACGCTGATACTTAAAATCAAACTGGGAAATTGAGTTTGCCACAGACGTAATTGCTGGCAAGATTCCCGCAGCACCCACCAACCAATAGTATTAATTAATCCGGTTTCTTCTGCTAAAGGAATGAACTCGGCTGGAGAGATCAAACCCCGTTCTGGATGTTGCCAACGAACCAAGCTTTCAAAACTGATAATTTGCTGATTAGTCAGTGATACAATCGGTTGATAATAGACTTCAAACTCTTGACGCTCAATCGCTCGTCGCAAATCGGTTTCTAATTGCAACAAAGCCACAGCATGGGCGTGCATATCTTTATCAAAGACTTCATGACGCGCCTTTCCTAAAGCTTTAGCCCGATACATAGCAATATCTGCATCCCGCAAAACTTCTTCTGGATGATTGTATCGAGTTGAACTGAGTGCAATGCCAATACTTGCTGTGGTAAAAACTTCATGACCTTCTAAATTGAGGGGTAAGGTTAGTTCCTGATGAATGCGTTCAGCCACATAAATCGCATCCCCAACGTTTTTCACATTCCCCAACAAAATCGCAAACTCATCTCCACCTAAACGCGCTACCGTATCTTCTTGGCGCAAACTAGTTTCTAATCGTTTGGCGATCGCAATCAGCATTTGATCACCAATCAGATGCCCCAAACTATCATTGACATTCTTAAACCGATCGAGATCCAGAAACAAAACGGCAAATAAGTCTGTTTCACAACGTTTAGCATGGGCGATCGCTCTCTCTAAACGATCCATGAATAATGCACGATTCGGCAAATCTGTCAAGGCATCGTAAAACGCATGGTGTAACAGTTGTTCCTCAGCCACCTTCCGTTCAGTAATATCGGTTTGAATGCCGACAAAGTGAGTTAGAATCCCCTCCGCATCATAAATCGGTGAAATACTTAACTCATTCCAGAAGGCAGTGCCATCTTTACGGTAGTTGCGGAGGACAACATTAGCTGACTTCCCAGCGCGTAAAGCTTGACGCAGTTCGTCCAGCGCCAGTTGGTTGGTTTCGTGCTTTTGGAGAAAACGGCAGTTGCGTCCGATGACTTCTGGGGCTGTGTACCCCGTAATTTGCTCAAAAGCAGGATTGACGTAAATGACAGGTAAATCGGGGAGTCTGGCATCAACTAGCACAATACCATTACTACTGGCGGCGATCGCGCGATCGCGAAGTCGTAATGTCTCTTCTACTCGTCGGTTTTCTGTATCATCCTGAATCACCATCAACCAGTCATGGGCTTGAGAATTTGTCTTAGCAGCTAGTGGTTGCACAACTACTTTAAATACCCAACGCGGAGGTCCCTCTACCACCACTTCATGACAAAAATTTCCCTCGATAGAGGGTGTTAACAGGGGTTCAAGCGACTGTGAGCCTAAATGAGTCAAAATACTTCCAGCCGCTTTATTCTGCATCAAGGCTAAATACTTCCAAGCCGCCGGATTTGCTAGCAGAATCCGTTGGTTGGTATCGAGTAGCAGCACCCCCTCTGGCAAATTTTCGACTAAATTTTCAAGATGTTGTTGTTCGGCTGCTAACAGCGTCCGCAACCGTTGGATAGAAATAGAAGCTTGATTAGCAACTGTATATAATAATCGGACTTGATCTTCAGTAAAAATTTCTTCAGTTTCAGCCCCCACAAACAGTAAACCAATCACTTCATTATTTTCAGGCGTAATAATGGGCACTTGGAAAGACGATTCTAAACTAACAATTGGGGGACAGGTAATATCAAAATTCTCTATTTCTAACGTTCTAATTAGGTAAGGTTCTTGTTCTTCTATAAGCGATTTATTGCCTCTAATACGGCTAAAAGTTTTCCATAAACGCTGCTGAATCGTTTCCTGAACTTCCGGAGAGAGAGTCCGTGTCGGCTGAATAAACAGATGACACAAATCCCCAATCAGCAAAATGCTAGCTGAGACATCATGAGGCACCGCCTGGTAGAGGTGTGCCAGCATCAGACGGACGAGTTCCTCATAATTGAGGGTATAACTCAATTGCCGAGACAACTCATAGAGCATCTCCAAAGTGTGAAATCGGGCTTCACTCGCTTCTAAATTCTTTGCTTGCTGTTCGATGGTATTGAGCAACTGTTGCTGTTCCATCGCACTCTCTATTGAGTGGATTAATTTTGTACTATTAATAGGTGGCTGAATCTGACAGTTGAGCGATTCGGCAAAACCTATCTTTGGGTGGATTATTCCTTCAGTATTTTCAATCACTCTAATTATAGGAATATTCAAAAGTTGTGCCTGAATTTTGAAATCATTATCTAAGTCAAAAGTATCGGGAACATAGGGCGCTAATAAAACAACATCAATATCTTTGGTGAGTAGAGATTTCAGTGCGATCGCGACCTGAGGGATATGCAGCAAATCTATCGCAGCACTTTTTGCTGCCGCTAAGATCTCTCGAATTAAGTCAGCATTATCTGGGTAATCCTCGATGAGTAGTACCTTGACGGGTTTATCCTTCACAACAGGCATCCCGCTAGGGTGGTAAGCATTGGCAACTGAAACTGATATCAATCAAGTCCTCTGTATCTCCAACCGAAGATCTAGGGGTCTTACTGATATTGTTCCCTATTTTTAGTATTTATAGATACACTATGCTCGGATATCCTTAACCCAATCTTAAAATAGCCATTCAGCTAGCGATCGCCATAAAACCCTTCCTGGACAATGATCCCCTCACCGGGACGGATGGTATAAGGATAAGGACGAGTATCTGTATGAGTGCCTCTGGCTTTACGCATTTGGATCACACGCGCCCCTTGTCCTGCCTGATTCATATCACCCCAGTTAGGGCTATACACATCCAGAACTGAATCGTAACTATTTAGCAGGCTATACAGAATGCTTTCATTCAAAGTTTTGGGGAGGATGGTGTCGAATAAAGTCACATCCAACCGACGTAAGAGGCGGTTTTTGTGTTCTATAAACGCCATCAACTGATCCGGTGCATACTGAATGGCAAGGGGAGTCAAGGAGTCAATAATCACCCGACTAGGTTTAGGCATCACTCGTAGATGCTTCTCAATATCGTAGAGAAAGCGTTCCATATCCCCTAAGTCAATGTAGTCTTGGTGAGGGGCGGGATGCGTATCTAAAATGCACAGATGTTGCGACTGTAAATAGGGTTCTAAATCAACTCCAAACACTTGCATTTGCAGGTGTAGCAAATAGCTAGGCACTTCGGTAGCAATGTAGAGTGCGCCTTCTCCTTGCTGAAGTCCTTCAATCGCAAACTGTTGCGCTAGGGTTGTCTTACCGATGCCTTGTTCACCTCGGATTAACCAAGCAGAACCGTAACGTGACCCAGCAGGCGCGATCGCATTTAGAGGAGAAAATTTTAAAGGGGGTGGAGTAGTTGTTTCAGTAAATACCTCCTCCACGGGTGCTAGATATAACACCTCTATCCCCTGTTCCATGATTTCCATCCGGTAACGACCATGGACATGATCAACCGTCCGCATCTTGTAAACTTCAAGATAGCGTTTGCGCTGACGACCTACAATTTCTGTAGAGAGGACAATGGTACCGTCTACTACCGTTTCTTCGACTCCAAAGCGAGAAAGGCTATTCATTTCCCCAGCCGGAATATTCGAGATTAATAGCCCCACCGCACTCACGCGCTGCACTAACGTAGATAGTTGGAAGATTTTTTCCCGTTGCAACCCTAAATCTTTAACTTTGTGCAGGAAAACCGAAGAAGAATCAATAACGATGCGAGAAGGTTGAAAACTTTCAACTTCCTGCATCATGCGATCTAAATCTTCCTCAACCCGAATTTGTGTTTGAGGAATAAAAACAATTTTGAATAAACCCTGATCTTCTAAAGCTTGTAGATTCCAGCCATAGCGGTTTGCCATTTGACGCAGGCGATCGCCTGTTTCCTCAAACGAGAACAGCATAACCTTCTCGTTTTGGCAAGCCCCATTAACCAAAAACTGGATCGCTAAAGTAGTTTTTCCAGTTCCCGAAACCCCCGAAAGCAGAATAGAACGTCCCCGAAAAAGACCGCCCCCTAATAGCGCATCTAGACCCAGAATTCCCGTTGAGATTACCTGCTGTTCTGCATCTAAGTTCGTTTCTCGCCGTCTCAACGTCAGCATCGAACCCAGAATCCGCACTCCCTGCTCATTAATTACAAACGGTGTCGGGATCATTTCTGTAGCTCGACCGCGCATTTTGTAAACTTGCAGAAAACGCTGCTGTTCTCCCTCCTGGAGGGCAATATTTAGATAAAAGATGCCATCTGCTACGGCAAATTCTGCCCCTTCTGCAATATCCGAACGATCATATTCGCCCAATAAGAAAGCCGTACACCGCGCACTGGCAAGACGTACAGAAAGGTCATAGCAGAAACGACGAAACTCACTAATTTCTGTCGATAAATCCCGAATCGCTTTAAAGGAATCAATAGCCAGCACTTCGGGCTGATATTTTTCTACTAAGGTGAGGATGTGATTGGCAACTTCTGTCAGAGAATGCTCCCGGATAAAGGGACCAATATCTTGATAAAGCACCTGCTCACCGAAGGTGTCCTCATCAAAAAAACTAAAGCGCTGCATATAGCGCACTACTTTTAAGGTAGGTTCAGAGAGCGTTGTCAGATAAAGAACTTTAGCAGTGCTGTGATGACGAATGTGGTCAAAGAGCATCTGCTGCACCAAGATGGTTTTACCCGTTCCTGGTTGTCCAGCAACTATATTCAGTGAATAGACAGGGATACCTCCACCCATCAAGGTATCTAAGTTAGGCACACCTGTAGGCATCAGTTTGAGATCGTGCATGACTTAGGTTTTGTCCAATTTTTGTTTGAATTGCTCGAGTAGAGGTTCTACTTTTCGCAATAAGATTCCACCCGTTAAATCAATCAGCAGAGTCATTACATTATCAGTAAATGCCATGAGTCCGGCACGGAGTGCATGACGATCGAGGACATCTAGCGTTTGCTGTAAGCGCTCTAGGTGAATCCCACGATGATCTATGTCAATTTGTTGCAGTAGAGAATGATCATGGTTGGCTTCTTGGAGGGCACTCCGAAAAATGGCGACACTTGCTGTTTCACCAATCAAACCAACGATCCGTTCCCATAGCCGTTCTAGGAGTTCTCTAAAGATTGCTAAGGTTTCCTGCTTGCTTGCTTGTACTATATCTGAGTGGAGTGGAAGCAACGATTCTGCGTTGCTATTTTGCTCAGTGGATTCAGTCATTTCCACCTTTTGGCTGCTGATTTCCTGTAACCCTACACTAGCAAAAATCTCACTGGAGCCTGTTTAACCTTTTAGAGAACTTAATCGGGGAGTGTTGGTAGAAGGTTCAAGAGATTGGGGTTGATTGTCTTCGGCATAGCAATACTGTAAGCTTACTCACGGCTGAAGTCTGTGGGATTTTGCCCTCAACCTCAGTTAGTGAAATCAGCCTGTTACTGTGATGAGTACTCAACCGCCAAATTCTAACCCTGTACAACCCCTCGCAGGTAAGACTATCTTGGTAACGCGCTCTGTGGGGCAATCGAGTCAGTTTAATGAGATGCTTTTGCAAGCAGGGGCGACGGTGATTGAAATGCCGACGTTAGAAATTGGGCCTCCTGCTAGCTGGGAAGCGCTAGATCAGGCGATCGCTCGTTTATCAGATTTTGATTGGTTGATTCTCACTTCTACCAATGGGGTAGACTACTTTTTTGAGCGGCTGTTGGTTCAAGGAAAAGATGCCTCTGCTTTAGGAAAGCTGAAGATTGCAGTGGTTGGCAAGAAAACAGCGATGAGTCTGCAACAACATCACGTACAGGCAAACTTCATTCCGCCTAACTTTGTTGCAGATTCCCTGGTTGAACATTTTCCAGAACCTTTGGAAGGTAAAAAAATTCTCTTTCCCAGAGTGGAAACGGGGGGACGAGAAGTATTAGTTAAGGAATTAAGCTTGCAAGGTGCAGTGGTAACAGAGGTAGCGGCTTATGAATCTCGCTGTCCGCAGGCGATCGCCCCGACTGCTTTAGAAGCTCTTCAGCATCGACAGATTGATGTGGTGACGTTTGCTAGTTCCAAAACGGTTAAGAATTTTTGTCAGTTGGTCGGAACTGCTTTAGCGAACGATAGCTTAAAGCAAGTCTGCATTGCTTCTATTGGTCCTCAAACCTCGGAAACGTGTCAACAACTGCTGGGACGAGTTGACGTAGAAGCCCAGGAATATACCTTAGAAGGACTCATGCAGGCGATCGCGCAGTGGGCAAGCGGTGTCAGTTGAGAGGGTGGATTTTAGGCTTTCCTTGATGAATCGCAGTTCTCAGATTCATGAGGGACAGAAGTGTGAGCATCTTGCTCACTAGTAATCATTGAGAATTGCTGTCTTTTCCGGCAATAGCAATTGCACTTTTGTGAAATCCACATTTCCGTTTTAGGAAATACAGGCATTTTTTAGAAT
>Ga0164305_10001321_pt1 | contig 10028 bp, 10 predicted proteins | sample Whisoiple_237_MG_FD_110215 | JGI IMG/M metagenome (GOLD analysis project Ga0164305, IMG submission 110215) | Soil microbial communities amended with pyrogenic organic matter from upstate New York, USA - Whitman soil sample_237_MG | ecosystem: Environmental > Terrestrial > Soil > Agricultural... | reverse complement strand
GCTCGACCGGCTCGAGCTGCCCGCCGACGGCGAAGTCCTCGGGCCGGTGGCGCTGGACGATCTCGGCCCACCGGGTGAACCGCCGCCAGCGCGCGCGGCGACCGGCCGCCGCGGGGCCCAACAGGGCGGTCCGACGGCCGGGCCGGACGACGAGCAGGATCCGCCGGAGATCCGCCTGCGGGCGTTGGTGCGGGCGCCGCAGGCCCGGCGAAAAGCTTTGAGCAATGCGTTGCACGTCGTTGCCGCTGCCCGGTCGGCCCGCAAGGAGGGCGGCGGCGTGCGGATCCGGGTCGACCCGCTCGACCTGTTCTGAGCGGGTCGGGTCAGCCCGTCGCGTCGGTCGGGGCGGCAAGCCGCGTGATGAGCCCAGCGCGCACGGCGGGCCATTCGTCGCGCAGGATCGAGAACACCACGGTGTCCCGGAACGACCCGTCGGCCCGCACCTGGTGGCGGCGCAGCACCCCTTCCCGCACGGCACCCAATCTTGCCACCGCACCCTGCGACCGGGTGTTCAGGTTGTCGGTCTGGATTTTCACCCGGCCGAAACCGCAGTCGTCGAAAGCGTGGGAGAGCAGCAACAATTTGCATTCCGGATTGACCGTGGTCGCCCACACGGTGGGGGAGTAGGCCGTCCATCCGAGGTGGATCCGTTCGTCCGGCAACGACACATCACCCAGCGTGGACGTGCCGATGATCCGGCCGGCGGCACCGAGCGGCCCGTCCTGCAGCAACCGGACCGTGTACGGCGCCGCTCTGCGGATGTCGGCGATGGCGTCGTCGACCGAATCCGCCATCGCGGCCGGGTCGGCAGGCTGTCCGGCCGGCCCGCCGCCAAAGCCGCCGGAATAGACCCGCGGGTCGTCCAGCGCGGCGAACAGGCCGGCGGCGTCGGCCGCCGCCATCGGGTCGAGCCTGACGGTGGAGCCGATCAGCGGGCGACCGCCCGGGAAGTGCGCAGGCATTGTCGGCGGACCTTTCGTTCGTGGATTCACCGGAAGCGAGCCGGTCGTCGCGGGCGACGACGCAGTCGTGGACACTATCCACCGTCACCGATCGCGGTTTCCCAGCACCGCACCAGGAAAGGCAGGACCCCCTGCGCATCGTCTTCGCCGGCACTCCGACGGCCGCCGTTCCGTCGCTGGCCGCACTCCTCGAGTCGGCCCACGAGATCGCCGCAGTGATCACCCGGCCGGCCGCCAGGCGCGGTCGTGGTCGTTCGATCAATGCGTCCCCGATCGCCGACCTGGCGTCCGCGGCGGGGATCGAGCTACTGACGCCGGATACGCCGAAGGACAAGCAGTTCCAGGATCGGCTCGCCGAACTGGACCCGGATGCCGCGGTGGTCGTCGCGTACGGGGCCCTGCTGCCGCCGCCGGTGCTGGCGATTCCGCGGCACGGATGGATCAACCTGCACTTCTCGCTGCTGCCGGCGTGGCGTGGCGCGTCGCCGGTCCAGGCGGCCGTCCGGGCGGGTGACGAGATCACCGGAGCCAGCACCTTTCGGCTCGAGGCCGGGATGGATACCGGGCCGGTCTTCGGCACCGTGACCGAGCCGGTCCGGCCATCGGACACTGCCGGCGACCTGTTGGACCGGCTCGCGGTCAGTGGTGCGCAACTGCTCCTGGCGACTCTCGACGGGCTGCAGGCCGGCACCGTGCAGGCGCGCCCGCAACCCTCGGACGGGGTGTCCTACGCCGGCAAGGTGACCACGGCCGACGCCCGGGTCGACTGGTCGGCACCGGCTATCGCCATCGATCGGCTGATCCGCTCGGTCACCCCCGATCCTGGTGCCTGGACCGACTCTCCCTGGGGCCGGCTGGTTCTCGGCCCGGTCGAGATTGTCGCCGGCGGCGCCGAACGGGACGGCCGCGCGCCGGAAGCCGCGTCACCTGCCGAGGGTGAGCTGGTGACGACCAAGCGCGAGGTGCTGGTCGGGACCGGAACCGCTCCGGTGCGCCTCGGCGTGGTGACCCCGCCGGGTCGGCGCAGCATGCCCGCCGCCGACTGGGCACGCGGAATCCGACCCGCTCCGGGGACGGTGCTGGCATGAGCGCGGACCGATCTTCCCGTGGTCGGCCGGACCGCAGCCGGCGGCACGGCGCGAGCGGTCCACCGCGCCGTCCGCCGACCCGCAAACCCCCGGAGCCGGACCCGGCCCGGCAGGCCGCTCTCGATCTCCTCGGCGCGGTGCGCTCCCGCGGCGCCTACGCGAACCTCACCCTGCCGGGCATCCTCAACGATCGTGGGCTGTCCGGACGGGACGCCGCCCTCGCCACGGAACTCTCCTACGGCAGCTGCCGGGCCCTCGGACAGCTCGACGCGGTGATCTCGGCCTGCGGTGATCGGCCGATCGCCGACCTGGACGGCGTGGTGATCGACGCTCTCCGGCTCGGCGTCTACCAGATCCTGCGTACCCGCATTCCCCCGCACGCGGCGGTCTCGGCCACCGTCGACCTGGTGCGGGCGAGTGACAAGCCAGGTGGCGCAGGCTATGTCAACGCCGTCTTGCGCCGAGCCTCGGAAGCCGACCTGGACACCTGGATCGAGCGGCTGGCTCCCGACGCCGCCGAGGATCCGCTGGGGCACCTGGCGATGGCGCTGTCCCACCCCCGCTGGATCGTCACCGCCGTCCGGGACGCCTTGAACGCGGCAGGCGCCGTCGACGAACTCGAACCCGCCCTGCGGGCCGACGATCAGCCGCCAGCCGTTCACCTGGTTGCCCGGCCCGGCCGGATCGGGCGGGACGAGCTGCTGACGGAATCCGGCGGGTTGCCCGCGTTGTACTCGCCGTTCGGCGTGTATTTGGACGGCGGCGATCCGGGCGCGATCAGGGCGGTCGCCGACGGGCGGGCAGCCGTCCAGGACGAGGGATCCCAACTGATGGCCGCCGCGATGGCGAACGCTCCGCTTGACGGCCCGGACCTCCGCTGGCTGGATCTGGCGGCCGGGCCGGGTGGCAAGGCCGGCCTGTTGGGCGCGTTGGCCGAGCAGCGCGGCGCCCGGGTGGACGCGGTCGAGGTCGCACCTCACCGGGCCGACCTGGTTCGCCGGACGGTCCAGGATCTGCCGGTGACTGTGCACACCGCGGACGGCCGCGATCCTGGTTTGCCGGCCGGTTCCTTCGACCGGGTGATCCTGGATGCACCGTGCACCGGCCTGGGGGCGCTGCGCCGCAGACCGGAAGCCCGGTGGCGGCGCCAGCCGTCCGACGTCGCCGACCTGGTCCAACTGCAACAGGAGTTGCTGGCATCCGCCGGCACGCTGGTCCGACCGGGCGGGATCGTCGCCTATGTGACCTGCTCACCGCACCTGGCGGAAACCGCCGGTGTGATCGGCCGGCGGCCGGAAGAACTCGAGCTGATCGACGCCCGCCCGTTGTTGCCCGGCGTCCCCGATCTCGGCGACGGCCCGACCGTGCAGCTCTGGCCGCACCGCCACGGCACCGACGGGATGTTCCTGGCCGTCATGCGCCGTCAGGAGTGATCGCGGGTTCAGTTCAGCGCCGGTGCACACAACAGAACGGCCTCAGCGCGGCTGCGGGCGCCGGAACGGCTGAAGACGTGTTCGAGGTGCTTGACCACTGTCGACTGGGCCACCCATTCGGGACCGCGACACATTGCTGTCCCGTTCAGCGGTACATGGATCTTGTGTGATAAGCAGCGCCTTGGGAGGGTTTCGACACAGCTGGTGCAGGCACCGGCAAGCAGGTCCCTCCGAGCCGCTGACGTCCACGCCGGGCCCAGCAGCAGACGAGGTCGTTTGCGTCGTCGAAGCGGTCACGCCGACCGATCCGCGGCCCATGAACACCAACAGCCGGGACCCAGCGGGCCCCGGCTGTGGTGCTGTGCGCGGACCTGCCGGTCAGCGCGCCCGGCAGGGTCAGCTGCTGATTGCGGCACCGACCAGCGCGATCGCGGTGGACGCGGCCAGCAGGGCGGCGGCGGTCAAGGCGCTGAACTTGTAGACGGTCTTCAATTCGTTCTTCTCGACGTTGTTGCTCATGGTTTTTCTCCTCATCACATATTCATCTTTGGGAATTTCTCGATCGGGACCGATGACCCTCATGGGGTTTCTCGACCCGTCCGGCCGTCGCATCGTGGTGATGTCCGGCCGATGTCAGTGGTTCTGTGGGAATCACTGAGCTCAATGATGCGCGCCTCACCCGGGCAATGACGAGCTATTCGAATGTGACGAACGTTGAGCCAGACCCGCGCAACCCTGCATTCGCAGATCGTCGCAGCTCAAAGGCTGTTTTCGGCGATCGTCACTCGATCGGGTTGTGAATAATCGGTCCACTGAGCGGTACGATTTTCAGTGACGGTGACCACTGGGAACGACGCCGAAGTCGATCACCGGTACAAGATCGACATCCTGCTGGGCGACCGCCGTCCCGACGCCCTGGCTAGGCTCTGCAACCGTGTCCTCCTCTGAAGTCGCTCCACTGATCGCGCCGAGCATCCTGTCCGCGGACTTCGCCCGCCTCGCCGACGAGGCGGCCGCCGTCACCGGTGCGGACTGGTTGCACGTGGACGTGATGGACAACCATTTCGTCCCCAACCTGACCCTCGGCCTGCCGGTCGTCCAAGCTCTGTTGAAGGCCACCGATATCCCAATCGACTGCCACCTGATGATCACCGATCCGGATCGGTGGGCGATCGGCTACGCCGAAGCCGGCGCCTATAACGTGACGGTGCACGCCGAGGCCGTCGCCGACCCGATCTCGATGGCCGCCAACCTGCGGGCTGCCGGTGCCAAGGCCGGGCTGTCCCTCAAACCCGGCACGAATCTGGACGACTGGATCGATGCCCTCAAGCATTACGACACGCTGCTGGTGATGACCGTCGAACCCGGCTTCGGTGGCCAGTCGTTCATGCCCGAGATGATGGCCAAGGTGAGCAGAGCAAGATCGCTGGTCGACCTCGGCCATCTCACCGTCGTGGTGCAGGTCGACGGCGGGATCAATGCCGACACCATCGAGCAGGCGGCCGAGGCCGGCGCCGACTGTTTCGTCGCGGGATCGGCGGTCTATTCCGCGCAGGACCCGGCCGCCGCCGTCGCCGCCCTGCGGGCAACCGCGGCGGCCCATCGCCCGCATCGATGACCCGCGGCCTCGGACAGTCGCCGGCTCCGGAAGGTCCGTACCGGGCCATGGCACGGCTCTACGACCAGCAGCTGCGCCTCTTCGCCGCCCACTACAGCAACATGTGGGACGGCCGATCGAACTCCGCGGCGGTGGTGTCGGCCTACTTCCACGAACTCGTCGATCTGTCGCGCCCGGCACTGTTCGTCGAGGCCGGCGCGTACCGGGCGGAGGCCTCGCGACGGACCCGGGAGCAGCATCCGGACTGTCGGGTGGTGGCGTTCGAGGCCAACCCCTATAACTACGAGAAGTATGTCGACGAGCTGGGTTTCGCCGACCTGGGCATCGAATACCGCCATCTGGCGCTCACCGAATCGGCCGGCCCGGTCACTTTCCATCTCCGGTCGCGCCAGGACGGCCAGGACCTACGCAAGACCACCGGTAACAGCTCGTTGTTGCGAATGAAGGGGACAGATACCGAGTACGAGGAGATCAGCGTCGAAGGGGTCACCCTCGACGGGTTCTTCGCGGACTCCGCAGCCGCGCCGGTCTGCCTCTGGATCGATGGCGAGGGAGCCTCCCGGCAGGTCCTGCACGGCGCGCGCAGTCTGCTCTCCCGCACCGAGCTCGTGCTGATCGAGGTCGAGGAGGTGTTTCGCTGGGAGGACCAGTGGCGCTCACTGGACGTCATCGAGTTCTTCCTCGAGGCCGGCTTCCTGCCACTGACCCGGGACGCCGAGTACAACCAGCACTACAACATCATTTTCGTGCGCGCCGACGTGTACGAGCGCCCCGACGTCTTGTGGTCGCACGAGCTGCACACCAACTACGTGACCCAGCACATGGGGGTGCGCCACGCGGACGAAGCGCCCGCAGCGGATCCGACCGACCAGCCCGACACCACCCGGCCCGACCGGCGCAGGAAGCCCTGGGGCCGCTCGAGCCGGGGATCGTGACCCTTCCCATCCTCGCCGGAAACCGTCCACCACCGCGGATGGGGGAGGATGGTCCGAGTGCCGGCGCGGGACGTCGTCGGGCAGCGAGAGGAATGGTCATGTTCACCGGCATCGTCGAGGAACGCGGAGTGGTCGTCGATCTGACGGTGACCGACGCGGACGCAGGTTCCGCCCGGCTGACGGTCAAGGGCCCGAAGGTCACCCAGGACGCCGGGCACGGTGATTCGATCGCCGTCTCCGGCGTGTGTCTGACGGTGGTCGACCGGAGCGCCGACACCTTCACCGTCGACGTGATGGCGGAGACTTTGAAGCGGTCGACGATCGGCGTGCTGAATCCGGGCGACGAGGTCAACCTGGAGCGTTCGGTGCAACCGACCACCCGGCTCGGCGGACACATCGTGCAGGGTCACGTCGACGGCACCGGAGTGGTCACCGTGCGGGTGGCGCACCCGGCCTACGACGAGATCAGGATCGCTGTCGGCCACGAGCTGGCCCGTTATCTGGCCGGCAAGGGCGCCATCGCGGTCGACGGCATCTCGCTGACGGTGATCGACGTGGTGGACAACGACGACGGAGCCGAGTTCGGCATCGGAGTGATCCCCGAGACGAGGTCGGCGACCACCATGGGCGCGACAAAGGTGGGGACCAGGGTGAACCTGGAGGTGGATGTGGTGGCCAAGTACGTGGAGCGGCTGCTAGCGGCCAGGGATCGGGAGAGCGCATGACCAGCACCAGCATCGACGCGGACACCGCCGACGGGGACGGAGCCCCGACCAGGGCGGCCGAGTCGATCGACCACCAGTTCGGGCGGGCGGGGATTCCGGTCGAATCGCCCGACGTCGCCGGCCGTGATCTGCCGGCCTGGAACCCGAACCGGGAGAAGACCCCGGGCGGTTTCGACACCATCGAGTTCGCGGTGGCCCAGATCGCCGCCGGCCGCGCCGTCGTCGTCGTCGACGACGAGGACCGGGAGAACGAGGGCGATCTGATTTTCGCCGCCGAGCTGGCCACCCCAGAGCTGGTGGCATTCACCGTCCGGTACTCGTCGGGCGTGATCTGTGTGCCGTTGACCGGCCCGGATTGCGAGCGGCTCGACCTGCCGCCGATGTACCGGGTCAACCAGGACCGTAAGGGCACCGCCTTCACCGTCACGGTGGATGCCAAGGACAACATCACCACCGGGATCTCCGCCCTCGAACGGACCAGGACGATCAAGCTGTTGGCGAACCCGTCGACGACATCTGACGACCTGACCCGGCCCGGCCACGTGTTCCCGCTGCGGGCACGGGAGGGCGGCGTGCTGGTTCGGCCCGGCCACACCGAGGCCGCCATGGACCTGACCGTGCTCGCCGGGCTCACTCCGGCCGGCGTGCTGTGCGAGATCGTCAATGACGACGGCACCATGGCACGGCTGCCCGAGCTGCGGGTGTTCGCACGTCGGCACCGGTTGGCGCTGATCTCGATCGCCGACCTGATCGCCTACCGCCGCGCGCGCGAGGTGCAGATCCGCAAGGTCGCCAACGCCCGACTTCCCTTGCCGCAGGGTGAGTTCCACGCCGTCGGCTACATCAGCACGGTCACCAACCGCGAGCTGATCGCGTTGGTCTACGGCGACATCGGTGACGGCCAGGATGTTCTCGTGCGCGTCCACTCCGAGTGCCTGACCGGCGACGTGCTGGGTTCGCTGCGCTGTGACTGCGGACCACAGCTGCACGCGGCCCTGCATGCGGTGGCGACCGAAGGTCGGGGCGTCGTGCTCTACATCCGGGGGCACGAGGGCCGCGGGATCGGCCTGCTGGACAAGCTCCGCGCCTACGAACTGCAGGACGAGGGCGCCGACACGGTGGACGCCAATCTCGCGCTCGGCCTGCCCAACGACGCCCGCGAGTACGGCACCGGCGCCCAGGTGCTCGCCGATCTCGGCATCTCGTCGATGCGATTGCTGACCAACAACCCGGCGAAGCGGGCCGGCCTCGAGGGTTACGGCCTGACGATCATCGGCCGGGTGGCGCTTCCGGTGTCGGCCAATCCGGAGAACCTCCGCTACCTGACCACCAAGCGGGACCGGATGGGCCACGAACTCGCCGGGCTGGACACGCTTTACGGCGAGGGCCACGCCTAGCTGCAAGAAACCGGATAGCCCCGAAACCGGACCTGACCGAACCACGAAGGGAACTGCCCGATCATGAGCGGCGACGGACGACCGAAGCTGGAGGTTCCGCAGGCCAAGGGGCTGCGGGTCGGGGTCGTCGCGACCTCCTGGCACGGCGAGATCACCGACAGTCTGCTCGAGCGGGCCGTCGAGCTCGCCACCCTGGCCGAGGCCTCGACTCCGACAGTGGTCCGGGTGCCAGGTGCCATCGAGCTGCCGATCGTGGCGCAGGCGCTGGCCACCTCGCACGATGCCGTGGTCGCTCTCGGCGTGGTGATCCGAGGTGGCACACCGCATTTCGAGTACGTCTGCGATTCGGTGACGGCCGGGTTGACCCGGGTCGCCCTGGATTCCGGTGTGCCGGTCGGTAACGGCGTGCTGACCTGCGACACCCTCGACCAGGCGATCGCCCGCAGCGGAGCGCCGGGCTCCACCGAGGACAAGGGCGCGGAGGCGATGTCCGCCGCCCTGGCCACCGCACTGGTCCTGCGCGGCCTGCGAGGCCCGGCCGGACGGATGGGATTCGGCAGATGAGCAGTCCCGGTGCCGAGCCGGGTGGGACCCCGGCTCCGCACCCCACCACCGACCACGCGAAGGGCACCGGCCGGCCGCCGGTGCTGCTGCAGGTGCGGCCGAAGCGGATCACCATCTACGCCTCGATCGCGGCGGCGATCGTCGTCGCGTCGATGGTGATCGTCGGCCTGCTGCTGCGCGACACCAACGAAGGCGTGGAGTTCCGGACGTCGGATCAGATCGGCCTGATCGGCGTGGGGTTGATCCTCGGTGGGGTGATCATGACGGCGGCCCGGCCGCGGTTGCGGGTCGACCGCACCGGGCTGTGGATCCGCAACATCTTCGGGGAGTCGTTCACCCCCTGGCAGCTGGTCACCAGGCTGGCGTACCCGCAGGGAGCGCCCTGGGCGCAACTGATGATGCCGGACGACGAGGTCAAACCGGTGATGGCGATCCAGGCGATGGACCGCGGGCGCGCGGTGAAGGCGCTCGAGGAGGTCCGCGCGTTGCAGGCGACCTACGCTCCGCCGCCGCCGGTTCCACCCGCGCCGCGGACGCCCACGCAGGATCCGCCGCGTCCGCTGGGCAGGCTGGAGATCATCGACCGGGAGAAGGCCGCCGCCCGGGACCGCGATCGCGCTGCCAAGGCGGCGAAGCAGGCCCGGAAGGCCGGTGGCCGACCACCGGCCTCCTAGCTGCTTGCACGACCTGCGTTCGGGCGCGGATCTCGCCCTCGACCGACGCCATCATGACCGCGCCGGCCGTCTCGTTCGACTGACTGCGCGTGCCCGCATGATCACCGACGGAAACGGTTGGGCGGTCTCGGAATCGGTCCAGAAGACCGTCCTGCATTTTGTCGAGCGAACAACCGAAATTCGTCCTACGGTCACCTCAGTCGGCACATTCGCATCCGACGCAGGAGCAGCCGCAGCCGCCCCCGTCTCGCCTGCGATGCAGGAGCGGGCGCCGTCCTGCACTGCCGACCTGCCGCCGCCGCGCCCTTTCTGATCGGTGGTGTCCCAGCATGGCCCGAATAGACGTCAACGTGGACGGCGTACAGCGCTCCGACGAGGTGGAACCTCGACTGCTGCTGGTGCACTGGTTGCGCGACAAGATCGGCCTGGTCGGAACTCCGATGGGCTGCGACACCTCCAACTGCGGTGCCTGCACCGTCCTGCTGGACGGTCATTCGGTGAAATCCTGCAGCGTGCTTGCGGTCCAGGTCGACGGCAGCGAGATCACCACCATCCAGGGCCTGGCCAACGGTGACTGGCATCCGGTGCAGACCGCGTTCAAGGAATGCCATGGCTTGCAGTGCGGATACTGC
>Ga0164305_10001318_pt1 | contig 10052 bp, 9 predicted proteins | sample Whisoiple_237_MG_FD_110215 | JGI IMG/M metagenome (GOLD analysis project Ga0164305, IMG submission 110215) | Soil microbial communities amended with pyrogenic organic matter from upstate New York, USA - Whitman soil sample_237_MG | ecosystem: Environmental > Terrestrial > Soil > Agricultural... | reverse complement strand
CCGCCCATTCAAATAACTGTTCCGTAGCAAGTTTCCCCCCCGGCCTCAACATTTTCTTGCCAGCGGCCGCGAGCACTTCATGTCCCGGTGCAGTCTTAAAATTCAGAACAGTATTGGTCATTGAATTGACCTCCTATTTAACCTTACTCTCAGTTTGCCAAATTCTCCCAAATCTTTCTATGATCTAGCTCATATTCAAATTATCGTAGGCTGACGAACCCTACAATATCTGGAATTATATCATGTCCGCCAATCAACAATTCGGACTGTTTTTGATTGCCAACAGGGCATCTAACAAGGAACGAGAAATTTGAGAGTTTTAGGACTTACGCAAAATTTCCACATCAGGGGGACAATCACGGGGATTATCCCTACAAACATCCTATTAAGAAACTATTGTCTCATTCCGCTCTTTAAAACATTGCTGCAACACCGAAATAGGCAGTTCCTTCAATTGACCCGATCGCACAAATTCAGCATAAGTATCAGTCTCTATTGCCTGCAAATCCCCTTCGAGTTGGTCGATAGTCATCTGTCGCAGTTCAGGAGAGCGATCGTAGATTTGATTGATTTCTACTTGCAGCAAGTTTAATTTTTCTTGAAGCTGACTCACGAGATGATTGGAAAACTCAGGCTCGATTTTACGATCGCCCGATTCATCAGATAGATGCTTGAGAACCCGGTTGAGAGCAACACGTTGGGCGATCGCCTCCAGATACTCCTGACGGAACTCCTGGTTGTTCAACAACCCCAGTTTTTCCAGCAGCGCCTTCGTGGTTAAACCTTGTACTAGCAGCGTAAATAAAACTACACCAAACACGATCGCAATAATTTTTGGTCGATCGGGGAAAACCTCCGGCACGCTCAAAGCTAAAGCAATCGATACAGAACCCCGCAATCCTCCCCACCAAATTACAGTTTGATCTGGCAATGAAATTTCAGAGTGTCCTAACCAATTGCTCAACCATCCTAAACCAAAAATAGCGATCGCTCGCGTCACAAACATCGCCACTACAGTTATGCCAATCACTCCTAAATTCGTTCCCAAATCAGCAAACCTCATCTGATCGCCAATCAACAGGAACACGATCGAATTTACAAAAAACGCCAAAAAATTCCAAAATTGTGTTACCGCAAGTCTGGTACTGGGTTGCATACCGATACGAGAGCCGAAATTTCCAAATATCAAGCCCATCACCACCACACCAATCACCCCAGAACCACCCAATTCCTCAACAATTATATAAGTGCCGTAGGCTGAAACTAAGGTTAAAGATTGCTCCACCAAAGGTAAATCAAATGGTTGAGTCAGATAAGAAACTCCAAAACCGATTAAACTGCCGACAACAACCCCAATTCCCACAAAAGCTAAGAAACGTGCAATCAGAATTGGGATGCCAACGTCATCAGTCCCTAGGGAGGAACCCACCAAAAAACTAAAGGCAACAATAGCAATGCCATCATTAAATAAACTCTCACCCTCCACCAGCAAAGCTAGGCGTTTTTCAACTCCCAGTTCCCGGAACAATGCAATAACTGAAACAGGATCTGTAGCAGATATACTAGCTCCTACCAACAGGGCGATCGCTAAAGAAACTCCCGCTATTTGGTTGAGAGCAAAAGCCACGCCAGCAACCGAAATAACCACACCCAAAACCGCATAAAGAGCGATCGGCACTAAATCCCGCTTGAGTTTAGACCATTCCAGATTCCAAGCAGCTTCAAACAAAAGAGGCGGCAAAAAAATCAACAGAATCAGTTCGGGCGAGAGCGACACCAATCGCACATCTATAAAAGCCAAACCCAACCCGACAATTACTAAAAGCAGCGTGTAGGGAATTTGGCGCAACCAGCCCCATATTTGCGGCAGCACCGCCACACTTAAGGAAACTAATAGCACTAAGAGAAATTGCTTCAGATTGCCCTCGATCGTCGCTTCGTGAATTAGAGTTTCTGGGGTCATACAATTAGGGCTAAAATAGCTAAGGTTTCGGTTTCGATCGGGACTTATTCAGCGTCGATCGCCGCACTTCTTCAACTTGACTGACTTGAAAAATTAGGGTAAATGGTTGACCCATTTCTTTTTCGACAAATGCTTCTAAAAGCTGCACCTGTTTGGGTGTCAAAGCTTCGCTGCTGCGAACACTCAGACGAACTTCCGGCGGTTTCGCCAACCAGTTAGTATCAGTTTTAATCAGTTCCACCCGTTGAAAAGTGATAGTTCGGTTAAGCAACGCCCGCTTCAGACTGGCTTCTAGTTGCGCTTGCTCGATCAATTCCGCAAAACTCACGCCCAGAGGAATCACAAGTATAGCCGTCAATCCTAGGGCCCACAAAAGGGCTTTACCGGCGCGATGCAGGGGCGTGTAGCCGGCCATTAAAGAGGTCAGCATACAGGAGAGAGTAATCCCCAGCAAATTAGTAAGATACAGGAGACTTGCTCCCAAACTGAGCGACCAATTAGCTTGAGATAAGCCTAAACCTATAACACAAATTGGCGGCATCAGAGCCACGGCGATCGCAGTTCCCGCCAGAGTAGCAGAAACTTTGGGCTGAACTTTCGCATAGCCACTGATTCCCCCAGCGGCGATCGCAATTCCTAAGTCTAGTAATGTAGGTTTAGAACGAGCTAGAACTTCGCTCCCAAAGTCGGGAATTTGTACCAAAGCGCCCAAAAAACAAGCTAGAAAAATTGCTAGCCCCGTCCCGACTGCTAATGCAATTAAACCTTTGCGGAAGAGGAGAACGTTACCTTCTACCGCTCCAAATGCTAACCCTCGGATTGGCAACATCAGAGGCGCAATGATCATAGCACCGATAATGACGGCTGCACTGTTGGCAAGCAGTCCAAAGGTGGCAATTATACAGGAACCGAGAATTAAGACAAGATAGTTAATATCTAGGGTTGATTCTTCCAACAAGTCAACTCGTATTTGCTTTAAATGCTCTCGAGGAATCCTGCTCCTGGTGAAATATTTAAGACGGTCTCGAATATTGTTGAGCAAAATAATCTCCTTAAGTCGGAGGCTTGTATTTGTATGCAGATGCGGTCAGTTGATTTTAGATTTTAGATTTTAGATTGACTCCACTGATTTTAGATTGACTCCACTGATGAATCTGGGAGCTTGAACAAAAGTCTAAAATTTGGAGCTGCTCACGAGATGAGTCGCGGGTTTGTATCCGTCGGTCGGTGCGAGCAAAAGAATCAAAATCCCAGCCCGCAAGTTTTCCAGGATGTCCCGGAACTCTAAAGCAATTGCCGCGCCACTAATACCCAGCAGTTGCATCAAATCCCCTTCCTTGAATGACAAAATCGCGATCAATAACGCGATCGGCAATAATTGATTTATAATCAAGATATCTACTCCACCCCAATAATACCGAATCATGCTCGCAGAAGCAAACGCGACACTTTGGCCTAGTCTAATTACTGTTTCAGCATTAATTCTCTACTTCGTTGTTACCATCAACGTCGGCAGAGCTAGATTCAAATACAAAGTTTCTCCCCCGCAGATGACAGGAAACCCAGACTTTGAGCGAGTGGTGCGAGTTCAGCAAAATACCTTAGAGCAAATGATTCTATTCTTGCCCTCGCTGTGGCTGTTCTCGCAATTTATCAGCCCAATTTGGGGCGCCGGTATCGGCGCAGTTTGGATAATTGGACGCATTTTGTTTGCTTGGGGTTACTATCAAGCTGCCGAAAAAAGAGCGGCAGGATTTGGCATTAGTACCTTAGCTACTTTAGCTTTGCTTGGTGGTTCCTTAACTGGCATAATTATGTCGCTGCTGAAGGTTTGAGCGTAAATTCCGCTCGACATAATTGTTTTTCTACTCGTTTCCAGGCTCGGCCTGGGAACCAGTTAAATGTAATAAATGTTAGGAGTAAATATGTCAGAAACCAACAAACCAGTCTTTGAAATTAACCAGAAACTTTTTCACCAGCTTGTCGAGTGGCAAGAAAAACTTGAACGAGAAGATGAATTAGCAAGCGAGTCAGAAGACGAGAAACCAACTGAGGTACAAAATCCTCCCGACAGTGATGAACAGCATTCTCAAACAGATAATTTCTAGCTGGTGGCTAGCAGCATTTTTGGGATTTCCGGCTGCTGTCTCGGCTCAATCGCTGACAAGCCAAATTCAGCAAGTCAATAGCGGTTTGTTTCGTTCTAACTCTCAAGATTTCTTTGAGCAAGGAAATCGCCAACTGGAAAGGGAAATCGCAACTTTGTTGCAAAAAAATGTCGCTTCCGAAGACCGGATTCTGGAGATTGATGAAAAATTGCGCTCTCAGCTTTGTAGGCAAGAATTTAAAATATCGTCGTCTAATTATGATACAATAAGTGCTGCTCAGATTGGTGATTTTCAGACCCAATTAAAAGGCATTTGCAGACCCAATTAAAATGAAAGTGAGGTCAATATTCAAAGTTTACTGTTAATGGATAAAGAGGCAATGGCAAAGTTAAAAACAGCCATGCTGGAAGCGGAAACCGCTGCTCATTTGGCGGCAATCATTATTGATTATACTCATGAGGAAATAATGATAGTTTTTCAGGCTCTAGAATGGGAACAACAGAATAGAATTAAGACTGTTTGGAAGACTATTAGTTAAAGTATATTGGTCGAAATCAGAGGTTTTAATTTTTAACCGCCGATGTAAGCCGATAGACGCAGATCAACGCAGATTTAATTTTGTTAGTGTTCGCTGTGTAGAACAATCTTAATTTTTACACAGCGAACCATGACATATCTAAACTAGGGATTCGAGGCATAATTGGCGGAAATGATCGCCCCGTTGCTCGAAGTTTTGGTATTGATCGAAGCTAGCACAGGCTGGAGAAAGCAGCACTACTTTAGCATGATTTTGTTTGGCTAATTCTGCTGCTCGCGGGATGGCTCGTTCCATTGTTTCGACTATTTCCCAAGCGTTGTAATTTGCTTGTTCGAGCCGATCGGCAAAAATACCTGCCGCATCCCCAATTAGCAACACCCCAGCAGCTTTCGCCTTGATTGTATCAATCCATGCGCGATCGTCCCCTTCTTTGGCGTCGCCGCCCGCAATTAAAATCGCCGGTGCGCTTACAGAAGCCAACCCGACTTGGGCCGCGTCATAATTAGTAGCTTTGCTGTCGTTGATGAAATCTATGCCTTCCCAAGTGCAGATGTGTTCGAGGCGGTGGGAAACTCCGGGGAATTTAGCGATCGCCCGGGCGATCGCACTTTTATCTATCCCCGCTAAATTAGCCGCAGCTACCGCCATTAACAAATTCTGCAAATTGTGTTCTCCCACCATCCGCAAAGACTCAGCCGGCAAAATTTTCTCGCTTTGAGCTATTACCCAACCGTTTTCGATGTAAGCTCCAAAAGTGCGATCGCCCAATAGTTCTTTTTCACCTTTGACACTCGTCCAACACGCATCCGGCCAAATGTCAACTCCTTGCTGCCGCAAACAAGGATCGTCGCCGTTAATTACTTGCAATTCAGACTTTTTCAGCAAATGTGCTTTAATGTTGTAGTAATTTTCCAAAGTTTTGTGGCGGCTGAGGTGATCCGGCGTCAAAGTCGTCAAAACTCCGATGCGCGGCGCTACAAACGGCGAGGATTCTATCTGATAGCTGCTGATTTCTGCGATTACCCAATCCGGCTGTTTTTCGGCTAAAGCTAATTCGCTCGCAGCATAGCCAATATTGCCGCAAGCGGGAGCGTAAAGCCCTGCCTCGGCAAAAATAGCAGCAATTAAAGCAGTAGTAGTAGTTTTGCCGTTAGTGCCGGTAATTCCCACCCAAGGAGATTTGAGGTAACGCCACGCGAGAGCCATTTCTCCGATTGTTTCAATCCCTAACTCTCTGGCGCGCGCTAATGCTGGACTGTCCCAGGGAACGCCCGGACTTACTACTATTAATTCTATAGATTCGACTGGTTCAAAAGATTTACCTAACTCCACATGAATTCCTTCGTTAGCTAATTCCTGTTGCTGTTCGAGCAAGTTTGGGGAAGATGAGCGATCGCTCAGCGTTACTTCCCATCCTTCGCGTTTTAGCAGTCTGGCGGCGGCAATTCCTGATTTTCCTAGTCCAATGATATGAGCGATCGGCATAAGTTGTGTGTGTGATGGAGCGAACTTCCCTGGTTTTATAAGTTTATATTTTAACCTTGAATTGGTTATTGACTATTGGCCATTTTGCTTATTTTGGAATAGGGCGATCGAACTCTGCTGAGACTCGCGCTGTTCCGCAAGAATTATAATAAATTTACTACTTTTATTGGTAAGCTTTAATGTTATTTCGATCGAGAGTTTTAAGAAGTAAGTTTCTCAAGTTGGTTTGCCTACAGGCCCGCCCGTTGCCTCCCAAGGCCCGCCAGGGGTTGAAAACCCCTGTCTAACAGCTAAAGTCAGTTAAAACTGACTGAAAAGTTTAGTATCTGTGGGTTTCATTCCTCATAGCGAGGACTTTCGCTTTGAGACGGGGGTTTCAACCCCCGGCGGACTGAAAAGTCTAGTATGTGTGCGTTTCAGTCCTCATAGCGAGGACTTGCGCTTTGAGACGGGGGTTTCAACCCCCGGCGGACTGAAGCGGAGGTTTTCAACCCCCGGCGGACTCAAATCTTGTCGATTTTAACTTTTCACAATCGCCCCAAAGTCAGCCAACACCCGCGCGTGATTCCGCAGCAAACCCAGTAAATTCAACCGATTTTGCTTAATTTCCGGGTCAGAATCCATCACCAAAACGCTTTCTGGCCCGTCGAAAAAGTTGCTGACAGTCGGAGCAATTTCAGTCAAACTATCTACCAACTGCTGATAATTACGAGTTTGCTTCGATAGCTGGGTTTGCGGAACTAACTGCACTACTGCATCATAGAAAGCTTGTTCAGACGACTTTTGAAATAACTCCGGTTTCACAGCCGTTTTCGGTTCCAATTCTACTTTATCCAAATCACCTTGAGCCGCCAAACGAGTTGAACGGTTGACTGTTTCGTAAATCATATCCAAAGTCTGGTTATTGCGGATTTGTTGTAGGAAAAGTGCTCTTTCCAGTGCGTCCAACAAATCTCTCAATGCTCGTTCAGTATATTCTGGGTCGTTTTCTCCCAAAACTGCATTTACCAAATCGTAATCTACATTCTTTTCTTCTTGCAACAAAGTCCGAATTCTTTGCAAGAAAAACTCGTATAACTGATCTAGCAACTCGGCTGGTGTTTCGGAGCGCGCTGCGGTAAATTCTGCAACAACTTCTGCAAGCAACTTGTGCAAATTGACTGGCAACTGAGCCGCCCAAATAATGTTAGTTATTGCATTGGCTGCGCGGCGCAAAGCGAAGGGATCGGATGAACCTGTCGGCAACATTCCCAAACCGAAGATGCTGACTAATGTATCTAATTTGTCGGCTATTGCGACAACTTGACCTGTGAGAGTTTGCGGCAAATTGTCGGCCGCACCTTTGGGCAAATAATGTTCAAAAATTGCGGTGGCTACTGCTTCCGATTCGCCACTTGCTAAGGCGTATTTCTGCCCCATGATTCCTTGCATTTCGGGAAGTTCGTAAACCATTTGGGTTACGAGGTCGGCTTTACAAAGTAAGGCTGCTCTTGCTATGTAAGCTTGTTCTTCGGCTGTGATTTGCAGTTGATTTGTGATGAGGCTGGCAATCTTGCACAGGCGATCGACCTTTGCGCGTACTGTCCCCAAATCTTCCTGGAAAGTAACTGTTTCCAACTTGGGCAAATAATCCTCTAGAGGCTTTACCAAGTCTGCTTTGTAGAAAAACTGACCGTCTGCCAATCTCGCCCGCACTACTCGCTCGTTACCGGCGGCAATAATCGCGGCTTTAGCAGGGTCGCCGTTGGAAATTGTAATGAAATAGGGCAGAAGTTCGGGAAAATCCGGGCTTTTGAGCATGGGAAAATACCGCTGGTTTGTAACAATAATTGTGGTGATTACTTCCGGCGGCAATATCAAAAATTCATCGTCAAATTTGCCGACAACTGCATTCGGCCATTCTACTAAGTCGGTGACTTCTTCTAACAAATCTTCGGTAATGGCTGCGTAACCGCCTTGTTTTGTCGCTGCGGCTTCTACTTGTGCTTTAATTTGATTTTTGCGCTGGGTTCGATCGACCTCCACGCAAGCAGCCCGCAGACACTCGACATAATCCTCGGCTTGCGGAATCGAGACAGGCTGCGGATGTAACACCCGGTGTCCTTGGGAAATTCGATCGCTCTTGACTGTATCCGAACCGCTCACCAATGTAATTGGCAGTACAGTATCATCCAACAGTGCCACCATCGATCGAATCGGGCGCGGAAACTTCAAATCTCCGTCGGCCCACCGCATAAATCTTTTGCCTTCTAACTTATTAATCCACTGCGGCACAAGTTCTGTCAAAATATCCGCACTCATCCGCCCCGGAATCTTTTTGAGCACAAACACAAAATCGCCTTTATCGGTAGCGCGAACTTCCAAAGCATCAATTTCTACGCCCTGCTTTTTCGCAAAACCTTCGGCTGCTTTCGTCGGTTTGCCATCTTTAAAAGCCGAACTCGCGGGCGGCCCTTTTACCTCTTCTTCTCTATCTAATTGCTGAACTGGCAGTCCTTTCACGAGAACTGCCAAACGCCTAGGAGTAGCGTATACATTAATTGAGTCATTTGTCAAGGATTCTTCTGCCAGACTTGCAGGTACAAGTCGCTGCCACTGCTGGGCGCTGCCTGAGACAAAAGATGCGGGCAATTCTTCTGTACCGATTTCTAATAAAAAGTTAGCCATATAACAGTGTTAGGTGTTTTTGTCAATAGGCAATAAATCTGCCCGTTTAATCATTACAAAAGTTACCGCTGGCGATAACCCAATGACAGAATTATTTTACCGACGCGCAAGTCCTATTAGATCCAAAAAAGACTCAAATGATCAGCATACCACGTAAAATCGGGGGTGAAAGACAAATAGCTCAACAGCTCATGACCTTGGCGGAAAGACTGGCACAAGATTGGAAGTCACGACTTGAACAAGATTGCCCGGAGGAGAGTTCTAGCACTCGCGAGAGTGTTGTCCGCTGGCTGTTGGGAGACAGGCCAGAAAGATTTGACACTCTTGCTCCGGCTCAACTAACCGTCGCCTCTGGCGCGATCGACTTTTTATATCGAATTTTGATTTCTCGGTATCTGGGAGTACCGCCAGAAAAAGCTTACCGCAACTTGATCGGGCGGCTCGGCGGTTTGGTTGTACTCCGGCAAAAAATCCAAGCGTGGGTTTCCCTGAGTCGCGACAGACAGCGGAGTGCGGTGGAGGTACTGCAAGAAGTGATTCAGGAAATGCTTAATTCCGATCGCTACCTGCAGCAGCAAGTCGCCTGGATTGCCGAATGCACCTCAGACAGACGCCTGCGAAATGCTTTGCTGCTAGCGAGCACAGAAGAATACTGCTTGCGGCCGATCCGCAACCAGCCGCTGCTGGTGTACCGTTTTGTCAACTACCTGCGGCGTGCCCAGCGGGGCGGGTTGACCCAAGTGCCTGCTGGAGACTGGGTGCGGCTGGTGTCGGAACAGGTTCTACCCGACGATACCGACGAACCGCTCAGCCTGCTAGACGAACAGGCGATGTCCGAGTATCGAGAAAATCAAGCTTGGGAAGAGCAGCAAACTCAGCGGCAGATTGTCCAACAAGAATTTGAGAATTACTTGGCCGCTCAAGTCGATCCGCTGGCTTCCCGGTGGCTGCAGCTTTACCTGCAAGGCCGTTCCCAAGAGGCAATTGCCGAGGATTTGAAGGTTCCGATCAAGCAAATTTACCGCTTGCGAGAAAAAGTCAGTTACCACGCGATTCGGGTTTTTGCGGTCAAACAAGCACCGGAATTAGTCGCCAACTGGCTGGAAACTTCGCTCAAAGAACACAGTTTGGGCTTGACTCCGGCTCAGTGGCAGCAATATTTACAAAACCTGACGCCGGTTCAGCTGCAGTTGGTAGAATCGCTCAAAGCAGGGAAAAGTGTAGAGACGATCGCATCTGAATTAAAGTTGAAAACCAATCAAGTCATCGGGGAGTGGAGCAAACTCTATTT
>Ga0164305_10001316_pt1 | contig 10055 bp, 10 predicted proteins | sample Whisoiple_237_MG_FD_110215 | JGI IMG/M metagenome (GOLD analysis project Ga0164305, IMG submission 110215) | Soil microbial communities amended with pyrogenic organic matter from upstate New York, USA - Whitman soil sample_237_MG | ecosystem: Environmental > Terrestrial > Soil > Agricultural... | reverse complement strand
TCCTATAAAGGCATCGTTCGTGTTCTTGACGACCCTGAGATCGACGTCCGCGACTTCGATCTTGTATTGACGCCGGGGATGGGGGAACTCACGCCTGAGTGGGCGTCCTTCGTCTCTCGCGCCATGCTGTCAGGGGTGCCAGTGCGACATATCGCCGAATTCCTGGAAGAAGCTGACGGCATTGTCTCGACGGAACATTTCGATCTGGACCACCTCCCACTCGGGGGGCTGACCTCCTATCGCCTTCGAAAGCGCATTCTTGACGTCGCCCTCATCATCATAACAGCGCCGATAACCCTGTTGCTGACTGGAGCGGGCGCCCTTGCCGTACTGTGGACGACGGGTCGGCCGGTGATGTTCGTGCAGGACCGGACCGGCGTGTCCGGTCAATCTTTCCGTATGTTCAAGCTTCGAACGATGCATCCGCTCGGCCGGAACGATCCCCTCCAGGCGACCTCCAAAGGCGACGCACGGGTCACGCCCATCGGCGCCTGGCTCCGTCGGTTCCGGATCGACGAGTTGCCTCAGCTCTGGAACGTTCTGAAGGGGGACATGAGTATTATTGGACCACGCCCTGAATGGACAACACTGAGTGACGAGTATCAAAAACAGTTCCCGGCGTACGCATACCGCCACCTTGTGAGGCCCGGCATCACAGGCTGGGCCCAGGTCCGTTCCGGCTATGCCGCTGATCTGGACGAGACGAAGGTCAAGGTCGGCTACGATCTGTTCTACATCAAGAACCTCTCATTCTCTCTCGACATCCAAATCCTGCTGCGGACCATCATAACTCTGGTCACCGGAAGCGGCGCGCGCTAACCGACTTCAACCTCCCCCTTTTGTGCAAGTTTGCCCGGACATCGACCACTCATGCCTCGTGTTGGAATTATTGGAACGCGGGGCATCCCGAACGGGCATGGCGGCTTTGAGCGGTTTGTCGAATTGCTTGTAGAACACCCAGGCTGGGCGGCCTCCGACATATCTTTCGTTATTTACGGCGAAGGCCCAGACCAGGAATTCAACGCTACAACAAGCCTGCGAAGCGTCGGCTTTACCAAGGATTCAAAACCGTTCGGCTACTACTTCCGATCTGCCATTCTCGCTTCGGAAGAGTGTGACGTCGTATTGTCCTGTGGCGTCGGTATTTCGATATTTGCTTTCTGGCCCATGCTCAAAGGCAAACCTTTTGTGGTCAACCCGGACGGCTGCGAATGGCGCCGGACAAAATGGAGCGCCGCGGGCCGCCAAGCGATCCGCCTCATGTACGCGCCCGCGATCGCAGCGGCGCGCCGTGTTGTGATCGATGCAGAAGCGTTGCGGGCTGATTTCGGTCTGGGCGAAAAGGCCGAGTACATTGCGTATCCGGCGCCCGTCCCCACCGCGTCCGCACTTGCTGCATCGACGGCCGCGAAGTTCTCCGTGACGAAACCTTACGTCCTCGCCGTGGCTCGCCTGGAGCCCGAAAACAATGTGCAACTTGTCCTTGAGGCCTTTCGACGCCTGGGCCGAGAGGATGTCGAGTTGTTAGTTGTGGGGGGCACCGGAACCACCTACTTCAAGAATTATCTCGCCAAGTTCGAGGGGCCGTCGGTCCGCTTCGTTGGATCGATCTACGACCAGGATGTACTCAACCAACTCAGGTCCAACGCTTTCGCCTACTTCCACGGCCATTCCGTAGGCGGCACCAACCCATCTCTACTGGAGGCCCTTTCGACCGTTCAGGGGCAGTTGGTGTGCCACGAAAACAAATACAATCGCGAGGTCGCCGGCACTCAGGCAGCTTACGTCCGCGACGCGGATGAACTGATTCCGCTGCTGAACACCCTCGCCGATAGCGCCCTGCGGGACGACTGGCAGCGACGACAGCCCTCAAGGGATGATCGCTTTCACCCTGACACTATTCACCGACGTTATCGCGAGTTGTTCGAGGGTTTGAATGCTGCTCGTTAATACACTGGATGTGGAACCGTGGTGGACCTCGACGCCTGCCTGCGTTACGCCTGACGAATGGCATTCGATGCCAGATCGTAGCGAGGCTCCACTTAAGGAATATCTCGATCTCTGTGAATCCGCCGGCGTCAAGTCAACGGTCTTCTTTATCGGATGGTATGCAGAACACTTTCCCGAGCGGGTTCGAGAGGTCGCTGATCGTGGTCATGAAGTTGGCTGCCACTCGCTTCTGCATGAAGATCTCGCTGAACTTTCCGACCTGGAGTTTCGGCGCACAACGGCCGAAGCCAAGGATCGCATCGAACAAGTGATCGGCGAAAGCGTGATCTCGTACCGCGCACCGTGCTTCACCATGCCGCCTTCAAGGGCTCCGGCGCTGTTGGGGGAACTTCGGGATCTCGGGTTCGAAATCGATTCCTCCATAACGACTGCCGGCCGAATTCATGGCGGCGGCCACTCCAGGGACACTTTTCCCGGGCCGGGGAACCTGAAGGACGTATTGGGCGTCGACATTTTTGAGATACCCGTCCCCGGGGTCCGCCTGGGATCAAGGGAACTGGCTGTGTTCGGCGGAGGATATCTGCGTCTGGCGCCGCGCACCTTGCTCAACTGGCTTGCGGCACGGGAAGCGTATCAGGTCCTGTACCTGCACCCGCACGACTTTGATCTCGACCTGCCTCCTCTCCCGCGGGGCGGGCCCGTTGCCCAGTTTCGCCGCAAGGTGCACGTCGGCGATATCCGACAGAAGGTGCTGGATCTATTTGCGGCATCAACCGTGAAGACATGTGGAGAGCTGGCTCGGGAGATGCGCACATGAGCGACTACACCTTCTCGCCCGCTCTGGAGCGGGCTGGAATCGCGGAATACGTGAAACTCTTCGAAACCGCGTTTCCGGGCGATACGAAGCTTAGTGCGGCCTATCTTGAGTGGCTTTACATCCAGAACCCCCACGGTCGCGTCATAGGGACAGATGCCTTCGCCGGGGATCGTCTCGCGGCCCACTACGCCATCATGCCGCGTCGTTACGCTCTCGGCGGGCAGTCCTATGATGCGGCGCTTTCGATCAACACGGCCACACACCCCGATCATCAAGGCAAGGGCCTCTTCACCAAACTGGCGGACGCAACGTACGAACGAGCCGCCGCTCAAGGCGTCCGGTTCGTCCTCGGCGCGGCGAATGCAAACTCTGTTGGTGGCTTCACTCGCAAGCTTGGCTTTACGGCCTTGGGTCAAATCCGGCTCTATTTGGGTTTCCAGCCCCCTGCGGCGACCGGCGACGACCTTGACCTCATGACCGACGACCACTGGATTGCCTGGCGCCTGGCTAATCCTTCCCGGGTCTACACTAGCCGGAGGCTCGGCAATGGCGACGCCTGCATATCCACTCGGGTCCGGGGCGTGCCGTTTCATCTGGGTCGGCTAAGAGCGGCGGATCTGGGTTTTCAACCCGCAAATCAGTTAGCGCCCCTGCCGGGCTTCTCTCCCGTTTTCGCTTCCCCGTCGCCCAACGGGCTGAAATTGCCGGCAAAGTATCAACCCTCTCCTTGGCATGTCATCTGGAGAGAGCTTGACCCGGCGCTGTCGCCATCCGCCAGAACCCAATTGCGCATTGACGGTTTGGCGATGGATACATTTTAGCGCTCACGACGACGCGGACAGCGGATATTCGTCCGACTGCAGCCGTCGCCTCAGCGGAACATCGTTCGGCGACAACCGGATGAGCAAGTCTCAGGTGGACGCTTCCCCCGCCTGACAAACTCCTCTAAGCGTCTCGCTCAAAACCCGTTTGGAGGGTTTTCGATCCAAAATGATCACCGGCTGGCGGCGCGCAGCTGCTTGGTGACGGCCATACAGGTGGGGCTGAGTAGTGTTAGAAAATTCCAGTATTCTGGTGACCGGCGGCACCGGATCCTTCGGGCACACCTTTGTTCCGATGACCTTGGCCAAATACAACCCCAAGCGCATCATCGTCCTCTCCCGTGACGAGATGAAACAGTGGGAAATGGCCAAGAAGTTCGATGGCGATGAAAGGGTTCGCTTCTTTATCGGCGACGTCAGGGACAAGGACCGCCTCTATCGGGCGCTGGACGGTGTTGATTACGTCGTGCACGCGGCTGCGACGAAGATTGTTCCCACGGCCGAATACAACCCCTTCGAGTGCGTCAAGACGAACATCAACGGGGCTATGAACCTCGTCGACGCGTGCATTGACAGCGGGGTGAAGCGGGTCATCGCCCTGTCGACTGACAAGGCCAGCAGTCCGGCAAACCTTTATGGCGCGACCAAGCTGGTTTCCGACAAGCTGTTCATCGCGGGCAACTCATACGCCGGTGGCGACGGCCCCCGGTTCGCCGTTGTTCGGTATGGCAATGTGATGGGCTCAAGGGGTTCCGTGATCCCGTTCTTCATGTCGATCCGGAACCAGGGCTCCTTGCCGATCACCGACGACCGAATGACCCGTTTCATGATTTCCCTCGAACAGGGTGTCGAACTGGTCTGGCACGCCTTTGATGACATGGAAGGCGGCGAGATCTATGTGAAGAAAATCCCGTCCATGAAGGTTGTGGACGTCGCCAGCGTAGTGGCCCCCGACGCTCGACAGGAGATCGTGGGAATCCGGCCGGGCGAGAAGCTTCACGAGCAGATGATCAGTGAAGAGGATTCCTACTTCACCTACGAATACCCCGAACATTTCAAGATCCTGCCGTCGATCAACAACTGGGGAAGCGACGAGCAGCGGATCAAGGACGGCACGAAGGTAGCGCCAGGGTTCAGCTATACCAGCGACAACAATCCCGACTGGATGAAGGCCGAGGAATTGCAGGCCTGGATCTCCACCCATACAGACAAGATCGGAAGCATCTGATTCATGATTCCGTACGGCCGTCAGGACATCACAGCGGAGGATATCGAAGCCGTCGTCGCGACGTTGCGCTCCGACTTCCTGACTCAGGGGCCGGCTGTGCCGCGTTTCGAGAAGGTGGTCGCCGATCATGTCGGCGCCGGCCACGCCATCGCCGTTAACAGCGCCACATCCGCTCTCCACATAGCCTGCCTTGCGCTCGGCCTTGGACCCGGCGATTGGCTTTGGACGTCGCCGATCACCTTCGTCGCCTCGGCGAATTGCGCTCTCTACTGCGGAGCCTCCGTCGACTTCGTCGACATTGATCCTGACACGTACAATCTGAGCATCGAGGCCCTCAGTCGGAAGCTGGAGGTTGCCGAAAGTGAAGGCCGGCTGCCCAAGATCGTCGTGCCGGTCCATCTGTGCGGCCAGTCGTGCGATATGAGCGCGATCGCCGATCTGGCGAAACGTTATCAGTTCAGCGTGATCGAAGACGCGTCGCACGCGATCGGAGGCAAGTACCGGAACGGTCTGGTCGGGAACTGCCGGTACAGCGACATCACCATCTTCAGCTTCCACCCGGTGAAGATCGTCACGACCGCCGAAGGGGGAATGGCGCTCACCAATGACGATACGCTCGCGGCGAAGATGTCGCTTCTGCGCAGTCACGGGATCACGCGCGATCCGGCCCTGATGGACCAGGAGCCCGACGGGCCGTGGTACTACCAGCAGACCGAGCTCGGCTTCAATTACCGTATGACCGAGATGCAGGCGGCGTTGGGCGTCAGCCAGATGGAGCGGATCGAAACCTACGTCGCTCGTCGGCACGTCATCGCCCGTCGTTACGACGCGCTCCTCCAGGATATCCCGGTTGTTCGGCCGGTCCAGACGACCGACGCCTATTCGGCCTATCACCTGTATCCGGTTCGCGTTCCCGCGGCCGACCGGCAGAAGGTGTTCGAACGTCTTCGCGAGGCCGGGATCGGCGTCAACGTTCACTACATCCCCGTTCACCTCCAGCCCTATTACCGGGCGATGGGCTTCGAGCCGGGCGACTATCCGGAATCGGAGCGCTACTACGCCGAAGCGATAAGCCTTCCCCTCTACCCCCTGATGTCCGACGCGCAGCAGGATCAGGTCGTCGCCGCTCTCCGGTCCGCGGTGGGCCTATGATCATCGCCGTCATTCCGGCGCGCGGCGGAAGCAAACGCTTGCCCCGCAAGAACGTCAAAGATTTTTGCGGACGGCCCATGATCGCCTGGTCGATCGACGCCGCCCTGGAAAGCGGATGTTTCGACCGGGTGATCGTTTCGACGGACGACGATGAAATCAGCGATGTAGCCATCGGTTGCGGTGCGGATGTTCCATTTCGACGCCCTACGGATCTGTCGGATGACTTCACGCCGACGGTTCCCGTTGTCGCGCACGCGATCCGCTGGCAGCAGCAGACGGCTCCGGTGGAGCGGGCTTGCTGCATCTACGCTACCGCGCCCTTCATCCGGGCGGAGGACCTCCGCACCGGTCTTTCCCTGCTTGAAGAGCAGGCCGCTGAATACGCCTTTGCAGCAACGACGTTCGAGTTTCCCATCCAACGCGCGATCCGCGTGGATAGCCGCGGTCGCGTCTCTATGTTCCAGCCAGAACATCTGATGACGCGTTCCCAGGATCTCGAGGAAGCCTTCCATGACGCGGGCCAGTTTTACTGGGGTCGGTCGGAGGCCTGGCTGGCTGGCAAGCCGATCTTCGGACCCGATTCCGTCGCGCTTGCTCTTGAACGCCGGCGTGTCCAGGACATCGACACCAGCGAGGACTGGGACCGCGCCGAACTGATTTTCAGCGCCCTTCGGGCGCGAACGCATAAAGGGAATGCCTGAAGCCATGAAACAAGACGATTTCAGAACCGAGCAAGAGTCGTTCTGGGCTGGCGAATTCGGTTCCGACTACATCGGTCGAAACCAGGGCGACAAGCTGCTCGCTTCCAACCTGAACTTCTTCGTAACGGCGCTTCGCGGCGCGCGAAGCCCGCAGAGCTGCATCGAGTTCGGCGCCAATATCGGTATGAACCTCAAGGCGCTGAAACTACTCTACCCGGGCATTGACGCCTCGGCGATCGAGATCAACGGCGAAGCTGCAACGCAGCTGGCCGAGGTCATTCCCGCCGACCATGTCTTCAATCAGTCGATCCTCGATTTCAAGCCGACCCGGACCTACGACCTGACCCTGATCAAGGGCGTTCTGATTCACTTGAACCCGGATGTCCTGCCGGAAGTCTATGACCGGCTGGTGGAAAGCTCGGGCCGGTATCTGATGGTCGCCGAGTACTACAACCCGTCACCGGTCGCTATTCCCTACCGCGGGCACACCGACCGGCTGTTCAAACGCGACTTCGCCGGCGAAATCATGGAGCGTCATCACTCGCTGAAGCTCGTGGACTACGGCTTCGCCTACCGGCACGATCCCAACTTCCCGCAGGACGACATCACGTGGTTCCTGATGGAAAAGCACTGAATTCTAGGACAAGCAGGCGATGCTCACTTACTGCCGACGTTGCGTCATGCCGGACACCAAGCCGGACCTACATCTCGACGAGAAGGGCATCTGCAATGCCTGCCGCAGCTACGAGAGCCGCAAGGTGGTCGACTGGGACCAGCGGCATGAGGAACTGGTAAAGCTGTTGGACAAGTATCGTCGGCCAGCCGGCGATAACTGGGACTGCATTGTGCCTGTCAGCGGAGGCAAGGACAGCACCTATCAGGTGGTCCGTATGCTGCAATACGGCCTGAATCCCCTGTGCGTGACCTCGACGACCTGCGACCTCAGTGACCTAGGTCGAAAGAATATCGAGAACCTGAAACACCTCGGCGTCGACTACATCGAGGTCTCTCCCAACCCGCTGGTCCGCGCCAAGCTGAACCGGGTGGGGCTGCTTCAGGTCGGCGACATCTCGTGGCCTGAACACGTCGGCATCTTCACCATTCCGGTGCGGGCGGCCGTGCAGTTCAATGTTCCGCTCATCGTCTGGGGCGAGAATTCCCAGAACGAGTACGGCGGACCGGCCGCCGCGGCTGAGGGGAATGTCCTCACGCGCCGTTGGCTGGAAGAGTTCGGCGGCCTGCTGGGCATGCGGGTCTCGGACCTGGTCGGCCAGGAAGGCATCGAGGACAAGCACCTGATCAACTACTCATATCCGAGCGACGAAGATCTCGCGCGCGTCGGGGTGACCGGGCTGTTCCTTGGCCACTACATTCCGTGGGACGGTCTGGCGAACACGCTGATCGCTGCGGCCAACGGCTTCCACTCCTACGAGAAGGTGGTCGAGGGTTCGATGGTAAACTACGAAAACCTCGACAACTATCAGACCGGAATCCACGACTACTTCAAGTATTTGAAGTTCGGATTTGGACGCGCCACCGACCTGGCCTGCCTGCACATCCGGCGCGGTCGCCTGACGCGTCAGGACGGTCTCGATGCGGTCCGGCGGCTGGATGGACGGTTTCCGTGGGAGTATCTCGGAAAATCCCTGGAGGACATTCTGAGGCCCCTCGACATCACCGTCGACGAGTTCATCCGGGTTTGCGACAAGTTCACCAACAAGAAGATATTCAAGCGTGACGTCTCGGGCGCGCTGGTGAAGGATCGCGACGGCAATCTGAGCAAGTTGAACTTTGATAACCCATGAAGGTCGGGGTTCTTGATTACGGCGTAGGCAACCTCGGCTCTGTCCTCAGGGCCGTAGAAGAGCTGAACGTGTCGCCAGTCCTGGTGAACCGGGCCGTGGACATGCACCAAAACGACTGCCTGATCCTGCCGGGGGTCGGCAATTTCGTCGACTGCGCGCGCCTCCTCGCCGAGGGCGGGTGGATCGATGCCCTGCAGCAGGAAGTGCTGGGCTACAATCGCCCGCTTCTGGGCGTCTGCGTCGGGATGCAGCTGCTGGCCGATGTCGGCCTGGAGGGCGCGGGGCCGGAGAATCCGGAAGGTACACCAGGACTTGGTTTTGTGCCGGGCCGGGTCGAACACCTCGGCTCGCTTGGCTGTTCGCTGCGTCTGCCACACGTGGGCTGGAACGGGATCATGAACACAGCTCCCCGGGACAGCCTGTTCGCCGGCATACCAGACGGCACGGACTTCTACTTCGTGCACAGCTACGCCTTCGTCGCCGAGAACCCGGAAGACGTTCTGGCGACGGCCGACTATGGCGTGCCCGTGACTGCTGCGGTGCGGCGCGGTCACGTCTGGGGCACTCAGTTCCATCCGGAGAAAAGCTCGAAGGCCGGCTTCCGCCTGCTTCAGAATTTCCTGTCCGGGCCCCAATGCTGAAGGTCCGCGTCATACCCACCCTGCTGTGGAAGAATTTCGGCCTCGTGAAGGGGATCGGCTTCGACAGCTGGCGCCGCGTCGGCCCCGTCCTTCCGGCGATCAAGGTCTACAACCAGCGCGAGGTCGATGAGCTGATCCTTGTCGACATCGTCGCCCACGACACCGGGGACGATCCGGACTTCGAGTCCGTCAACGACTTCGGTCAGGACTGTTTCGTGCCACTGACCGTAGGCGGCGGGATCACCAACCTGTTGCAGGTCCAGCGTTTGTTGCGAGCGGGCGCAGACAAGGTCAGCATCAACACCGCGGGCTACGACAATCCGGGCCTGGTCACCGAGATCGCGACACGTTTCGGCACCCAGTGTGTCGTCGCGAGCATCGACGTGAAAGTACGGCAGGACGGCGGCTGGCAATGCTTCAGCCACGCCGGCCAGAGAGACGCCGGGCGCGACGCCATCGAATGGGCGAAGGAACTCGAGAGCCGGGGCGCCGGGGAGATCCTGATCACGTCCATCGAGCGTGACGGCACTATGGAGGGCTATGACCTTCCGCTTGTCGAAAGCGTGGCCAGCGCAGTGCGGATACCCGTCATCGCCTCGGGCGGTGCAGGCAACTATGAGCATATGGTGGCGGCCGTGACCCAGGCGGGAGCATCCGCCGTCGCCGCCGCCAGCATCTTCCACTTCACGGAACAGACCCCGGCGGGCGCCAAGGCGGCGCTGGCCGCCGCGGGAATTCCCGTCCGAAAGACCTACCAGCCTGATCAGGATGCCTAGTGATGCGTGTCGGCATCCGGGTGGACGCGTCGCTGGCGATCGGAACGGGGCATCTGCGCCGCTGCATGTCGCTGGCGTCGGCCCTGATGGACAAGGGCGCGGAGGTCCGGTTCGTCGTCCGGCGTCATGACGCCACGAGCGAGGTCGCCTTTGGATCACAGACC
>Ga0164305_10001315_pt1 | contig 10061 bp, 10 predicted proteins | sample Whisoiple_237_MG_FD_110215 | JGI IMG/M metagenome (GOLD analysis project Ga0164305, IMG submission 110215) | Soil microbial communities amended with pyrogenic organic matter from upstate New York, USA - Whitman soil sample_237_MG | ecosystem: Environmental > Terrestrial > Soil > Agricultural... | reverse complement strand
CCTTGTAGTCGAAGCTTTCCTGCTTCTGCACGTGTTCGTCGGCGAAGCTGTGGAAGCGGCAGCCGGGGAAATGCTCGCGCAATGCGTTGAAGATCCACTCGCGATGGCGGTACATGCCGGCGCTGAAGAACTCGACGACGATCAGGTCGTCGTAGCGATCCACCACCAGGCCGCTGAGGCCGTCGCCCTCGCTGTGGACCACGCGCCACGCATTCGAGACCTCGTCGAGCTTGAGGAACTCGCGGCGCAAGCGCACCGCCTCGCCGATCTTGCGCGCGAACCAGCCGGCATCGACCTCGATGTCCGGGTCGTTCTCCAGCATGCGAATCGCGATCCGCGAATGGCCGTTGTAGAAGCCGCGGCCGATCCACACGCCGTCCACGCCGACCACGTCGACGATGCTGCCGGGCTTCGGTCGTTGCGCGGGTTTTTCGACCAGGCGCTGGAAGATCCACGGGTGGGTGGAGTTCCAGGCGTTCTTGAGGTGGATGCTGGGAAGCGGTTCGGCCATGGGACTGCCTTTTGACATGCGACTAACGAAGATCGGGTATTGTCGCCGAAGAAGGGGAGTAACTCCGCGCACGGTCGTCGTCAGTACGGGTCAAACGACCCCGGCGCCGTGGCAGGCCAAGCGCCTGTGAGTGAGACCTTCGCCGAACGGCGAAGCGCGCTCTTCTTCCATGTGCCCTGCATGGACGCCTCCGCCGGTTCTTCACGGTGGAGTTCGCATGCAATCGATCGGTACCCCTTTCCTCTGGCTGGTGTTCGCGGGCGTGGTCATCGCCGCGTTGCTGGTCGACCTCGTCCTGATGCGCCATGGCGGCCCGCACAAGGTGACCTTCAAGGAGGCGACCTGGTGGAGCATCGGCTGGGTGGCGCTGGCGCTGGCCTTCAATGCCTGGTTGTGGTGGCACACCGGCAACCGGTTCGGCGAAGACGAAGGCAACCGCATCGGCATGGAATTCCTCACCGGCTACCTGGTCGAGAAATCGCTGGCGGTCGACAACATCTTCGTGTTCCTGATGATCTTCGGGTACTTCGCGGTGCCGGAGGTACAGCGCCAGAAGGTGTTGATCATCGGCATCGTCGGCGCCATCGTGCTGCGCGCGATCCTGATCTTCGCCGGCGCCCTGCTGCTGGCGCGCTTCCACTGGATCCTCTATCTGTTCGGCGCGTTCCTGCTGTTCACCGGCATCAAGATGGCGTTGGCCGCAGGCAAGGAACCCGATCTGGAGGCCAATCCCGCGTTGCGCTGGATGCGCGGCCACCTGCGCCTGACCGACGATTACCACGGCAATGCGTTCCGCGTCGTCCGCGACGGCGTGCGCTGGTTCACCCCGCTGTTCGTGGTGGTGATCCTGGTCGCGGTGACGGACGTGATCTTCGCGGTGGATTCGATCCCGGCGATCTTCGCGATCACCGACGACCCCTTCATCGTGCTGACCTCGAACGTGTTCGCGGTGCTCGGCCTGCGCGCGATGTTCTTCCTCCTGCAGGGCATGGCGGACCGCTTCCACCTGCTGCCGTATGGCCTGGCGATGGTGCTGGTCTTCATCGGCGCGAAGATGCTGCTGGTCGATGTCTACAAGATCCCGGTGCTCGCTGCGCTGGCCGTGGTCGGCGTGATCATCGGCGCGACCGTGGTGCTGAGCCTGCTGCGCCCGCCGGCGAATCCGCCAGCGGCCCCTTGAACCGGCGGACGGGCATGCCCAACTGAAGCGGATGGACATGCCCATTCCCGCCGACGTGCAACGGCAACAGGATCGCCTGCGGTTGCGGCGCGCGCTCAATGCCAGCCTCGGTTTCGTGCTGCTGCTGGCGATCTGCTTCGCCGCGCAGCACGCGGTCGACTGGACCTTCCTGACCGTCACCCCGCGCAGCGTGGAAGGCCTGGTCGGGGTGCTGGCTGCGCCGTTGCTGCATGGCTCTGTGGAACACATCGTCGCCAACAGCATCGCCTTGCTGATGTTGGGCACGCTGGCCGGCACGGTCTATCCGAAGGCGACGTTGCGCGCCCTGCCGCTGCTGTGGATCGGATCGGGCCTGGGCGCGTGGTTGCTCGGCAATGAAGGTTCGCATCACCTGGGCGCCAGCGGCGTCACCCATGGGTTGGGCTTCCTGGTGTTCGTGCTCGGCCTGCTGCGCCGCGACCGCGCGGCGATCGCCGCGGGCATGCTCGCCTTCCTGTTCTACGGCGGCATGCTGATGACGATCCTGCCGCGCGAGGCCGGCGTGTCGTGGGAGTCGCACCTGGGTGGCGCGATCGGCGGTGTGATCGCGGCCTTCCTGTTCCGGCGCGCGGATCCGCAGCCGCCGAAGCCCAAGTACAGCTGGGAGATCGAGGAAGAACTGGCCCGCCAGCAGGGCGACGCCGATCGCGCCATGTACGAGACCGAAGCGCCGCGCGACGTACCGGTGCTGTGGCAGCGCGATGCCGGCGACCCTGGCGAGCGCGGCAAGGTGCTGCCGTTCCGCCGCCCGGTCGAGTGACCTATTTGCCGACCAGCACCTGCGGGCCGAGCTGGCGGTCGTGCCAGCGCGACAGCAACAGCAGCGAGGTCGCCGCGCCGCACAGGCACAGGAACATGTCCCACTGCGTATCCCACTGGTCGCCCTGGGTGGCGAGGAACGCGTCGGCATCGGCGCCGTAGGCCAGCGCGGCCCACCATTCGATCAGCTCGAAGAAGGCCGAGAAGCTGAGGCAGGCCGCGAGCACGAGGTAGACCAGCCAGCCGCCGCGACGCAGCGGGGTGCAACGCAGCAGCAACTCGCGGGCGAGGATCGCCGGCACGAAGCCCTGCATCCAGTGGCCGAGCCGATCCCAGGGATTGCGCTCGGTGCCGAGCAGATCCTGCAACCAGAAACCGCCCGGCGTGAGCGAGTAGGTGTACGCGCCGCCGTGGATCAGCACCAGCGCATGCAGGACCAGCAGCCAGCACAGCAGCCGGGTCAGCGGGAAGCGCGACCAACGCCAACTGATCAGGGCCAGCCCCACCATCGCCCAGACCACTTCCAGCATCCAGGTCAGCCGATCCGTGGCGATGAAGAACGAGCCGACCAGCGCGCACACGATGATGCCGGCCAGCAGCCATGCCTCGGCGCGCGCAGGGGGTCGTGCGATGGCGCGGGCAGTCGGCGGCATGCGCCGATGCTAGCGCGTGGTTCGGGCGCCGTTGCGAAAGCGCCCAATAAGCTTCACTTTCGCCCCGCCTGCCGCACTCCGTGGCCCGCCCCTTCGAGATCGACACGACGATGCATCGCGCCTTCGCCACCGCCCTGCTCGCCAGCCTGCTCGCCGCCTGCGCCAGTACCCCCGATGTCCGCGCGCCGGTCAGCGTGGTCGCCACCGCACCGCCGCCGGTCAAGGTCGGCATCGCGCTCGGCGGCGGCGCGGCCAAGGGCTTCGCCCACATCGGCGTGATCAAGATGCTGGAGGCGAATGGCATCAAACCGGTGTTCGTCTCGGGCACCAGCGCCGGCAGCGTGGTCGGCGCGCTGTATGCCAGCGGCATGGACGCCTACGCGATGCAGGAAAAGGCGTTCGCGCTGGACGAGTCGAAGATCCGCGACGTCAGCCTGTTCTCCGGCGGCGTGGTGAAGGGCCAGAAGCTCCAGGACTACGTCAACGAACTGGTCGGTGGTCGCAGCCTCGACAAGATGCGCAAGCCGTTCGCGGTGGTCGCGACCAACCTGGCCAATGGCGATCGCACCGTATTCGTGCGTGGCAATACCGGCCAGGCGGTGCGCGCCTCCAGCTCCATCCCCGGCGTGTTCGAGGCGGTCGCGATCGGCAAGGCGCATTACGTCGATGGCGGCGTGGTCAGCCCGGTGCCGGTGGATGCGGCGCGCGAACTCGGCGCCGACTTCGTCATCGCGGTCGACATCGGCAGCAAGGCCGATGGCATCGCGAGCACCACCAGCATGCTCGGCAACATGAACCAGAGCATCCGCATCATGGGCCAGAAGCTCGGGGCGCAGGAGCTGGCCCGCGCCGACATCGTGATCCGCCCGAAGGTGAACGACATCGGCCCGGCCGATTTCGCGGCGAAGAACCGCGCCATCCTCGAGGGTGAACGCGCTGCCCAGGCCGCGTTGCCGCAAATCCGCGCGAAGATCGCTGCCATGCAGGCCGCGCGCACCGCGAAGGCCCGGCAGGCCGCCGACGGCGAAGCCGCCCGCCAGCGCGAGGCCGAGCGCAAGGCGCGCTGCGCGCAGCAGCAGGGCTGGATGGACAAGCTGCGCCGCGACGAAGACTGCAAGCAGGGCTGAGCCAGCCGCGTTTGCGCCGCATCAAAAACCGCGCAAACCGGCGGGGGTAAGATGTGGGCATGGACACGAACCAGGCACCACGCCGCGTCGAGAACGTGCAGACCGATCGGGGTTCGCTGCCGGTGTATGCGACCGGCACGGTCGAACAGCCGTGGGACAGCTACAGCGAGACCGACCATGACGTCTGGCGCCAGCTGTACCAGCGCCAGCGCGAGATCCTGCCGGGCCGCGCCAGCGATGCGTTCCTGCGCGCGCAGGACACGATGGGGATGACCCCCGACCGCATCCCGAAATTCAGCGACCTCAACCGCGTGCTCGCCGATGCCACCGGCTGGCAGATCGTCGGCGTGGAAGGCCTGCTGCCGGAGCTGGTGTTCTTCGACCACCTCGCCAACCGCCGTTTCCCGGTGAGCTGGTGGATCCGTCGCCCGGACCAGATCGACTACATCGAGGAGCCCGACCTCTTCCACGACCTGTTCGGGCACGTGCCGCTGCTGATGGACCCGATGTTCGCCGACTACCTGGTGGCCTACGGCAAGGGCGGGGTCAAGGCGCACGGGATCGGACCGGACGCGCTGATGCAGCTGGCGCGGCTGTACTGGTACACGGTCGAGTTCGGCCTGATCCGCCAGCCGGACGGACTGCGCATCTACGGCGCCGGCATCGTCAGTTCGAAGGGCGAATCGATCCATTCGCTGGAAAGCGCGGCGCCCAACCGCATCGGCTTCGACCTCGAGCGGGTGATGCGCACGCGTTATCGCATCGACAGTTACCAGCAGACCTACTTCGTGATCGACAGCTACGAAGAACTGATCGAGGCGACCCTGCCCGATTTCACCCCGATCTATGAACGCCTGCGCGACCAGGACGCGATCCCGGCCGGCAGCGTGCTCGAGGCAGACGCGGTCTTCCAGCACGGCAACGGCGAAGGCTGGAGCGCCGACGGCGACGTGTAACGCACGTCTCGCGAAAATCGTTCAGCTCACGCGCGCACGCAACGCTGCCTGCGGCAGCACCGATGCCGAGCGCTGGCGACGCAGCAGATGATCCGCCAGTTGGCGCGCCGCCAGCCGCAGTTCCGGCACCGCAGTCAGCTCCCACGATTGCCCGCGCAACAACGGACCCAGCCCGTACAGCCCACGCACCGGCAAGCCGCGACGATCCAGCAGTTCCGACTGTGGCGACGCACGCACGCCAAGGCCGAGCGGATCGGCGCTGACCAGGCCGCTGTCGCGCAATTGCGCCAGCAACGGATGGCTGGTGCGCTCGACGTCGGTATCCAATCCGGTCGCGCGGACCAGCACGTCGTATTGCTCGGCGACGACGCGTCCGCTGCCGCGCTCGCGCAGCAGCACGTCGACCGCCTGCGGGCCACGTTGCGCACGCAGGATGCGGCCGGCGCGGATCCGCAAGCGACCGTCTTCCTGCAAGGCGCGCAACGACGCATGCACTTCCGGCGCAAGGCGGTGGCGCGCGGCTTCCCAATGCGAACGCAGGTGGCGCAGGAACCGCGCGCGCTGGTCCTGCGGCAGGGTCTTCCAGTAGGCCTGCGAATACGGCCGCAGCGCATCCACCAGGCTGCGCCAGTCCGGCACGATCGGCAGCAGGGTGCGCAACGCGCGCAACAGCTGGCGCACGTTGCCGCTGTTGAGCGCATGCAGCACGGTGGGCGGCAGCGAGATCGGCTCCGCGGCCAGTTCGGTATGCGCCTGCGGCAGCAGGCCGTGCCGCGACAGCGCGCAGATCGGCCCGCGATGCCCACGACGCTGCAGCGTCGCTACGGTGTCGGCCATGGTCAGGCCGGTGCCGACGATCAGCACGCGGGCCTCCGCATCGATGCGGTCGATCGCCTCGTCGCCGGCGAGGCTGCGTTGCCACGGCCAGGCGATGTAGGCGGGATCGACCAGCAAGCGCGGGCCCACCCCGTGCAGGCGTTGCGGCGGCAGGGTGCCGATCGCGAGGACGACAATGTCGCTGTCCAGCTCGCGCCCATCGGCGAGCAGCACGCGGAAACGGCGGCCATCACGCTCCACCGCCACCGCTTCCTGGGTGTGCAGGCGAACATCGGCGCGTGACGCATGCAAGGCTTCCTGCAGGCGCGAATACAGGTACTCGCCATACGCCAGCCGCGGCAGGAAGCCCTGCTCCGCGCGCTTGCCGAGGTTGAGCCAGCGGACGAAGCCACCCGCATCCTCGGGATCCGCGCCCAGGTCGCGCGCACGCACGTTGAGCAGGTGCTCCGCGCGCGCTTCGCCGTAGGCCACGCCGCGACCGAAACTATCGGCCACGCCGATCAGGCGGATGTCGACGTCCGACGGCGCATGCCTGGCGAGTTCGGTGGCGAGGACGCCGCCGCTGAAGCCGGCTCCGATGATGGTGATGCGCATGGGGCTGTTCCTCCGTGTGGGGCGGAGGACAGAGATACCGGGTGGCGAGCGCCGGCATGTAAAGCGGCGGTTATGCGGCGGCGCTTTCGCGCCAACGCGTCGGCACGACGCCATAAGCGATGGAAATACGCGCGCGGATCCGGGATTTGTCGCTGCGCGCGTACGACCCGGGCTCAGGCCTTGGTCAATGCCTCGCCTACGGTGAGGTCGACACCGGCCTTCGCCTCACCGGCGGCAACCTCGACTTCGATCGCGGTGTCCGGCGGGCACGGTGCGCGGATGCAGCGGATGCGCTCGGCATGGGCGAACTTGAGGTGCGGCTCGCCCAGCGTTTGTCCCATGACGACGTAGCGACCCGCGGCCACCTCGATGCGGTAGGCATCCGCGCCGGTGGCCGTATCGACGCAGGTCGGCGTGCCGCCGCCGACCGGATGCGCGCACACGCGCAACGCCGGTGGCGGTCGGTTGCCTTCGCGGATCGCACCGGCGATGGTGGTTCCGGCGTTCGCCGCGGCGGGGTCTGCGGGCGCTGCCGCAGGTGACGATGCAGGCGTGTTAGACGGCGCATGCGCGACCGGGGCCGTGGCCACCGGTGCGGCCGGAGACGCCGCGGGCGCAGGCTCGGGTGAGGCCGCGGGCGCGGGGGATGGCGAACACGCGGCCAGCGAGAGGGCAATCACGGCAGGCAACAGCAGCGGACGAGACATCGGGGCGCTCCATGGCGGGACTTCGGCGACAATAACGCCTCCCGTTGCCGCCGGCCTGCACATGTCGAACACGAGCATTTCGCTGACCCGTTTCCTGATCGAGGAGCAACGCGCCGACCGCATCAATCCCGACCTGCGCCTGCTGATCGAGGTCGTCGCACGCGCCTGCAAGACCATCTCGATCGCGGTCGGCAAGGGCGCGCTGGGCGGCGTGCTGGGCGATGTCGGCACCGGCAGCGACGCCAGCATCAACGTGCAGGGCGAGGCACAGAAGAAACTCGACGTGCTCAGCAACGAGATCCTCATGGAGGCCAATGCCTGGGGTGGGCACCTGGCCGGGCTGGCTTCGGAGGAAATGGACACCTCGCAGGCGATCCCCGACAAGTATCCGCGCGGCAACTACCTGCTGCTGTTCGATCCGCTCGACGGCAGCTCCAACATCGACGTGAATGTTTCCGTCGGCACCATCTTCTCGGTGCTGCGCTGCCCGGACGGCGTCACCGATCCGCAGGACGAACATTTCCTGCAGCCGGGCACGGCCCAGGTCGCGGCCGGGTACTGCATCTACGGGCCCAGCACGACGCTGGTCCTCAGCGTCGGGCACGGCACCCATTGCTTCACCCTGGACCGCGAGGTCGGCAGCTTCGTGCTCACCGTGCGCGGTATGCGCATTCCGGAGGAGACCCGGGAGTTCGCGGTCAACATGTCCAACCAGCGCCACTGGGAGCCGCCGATGAAGGCCTATGTGGGCGACCTGCTGCTCGGCGCGGAGGGTCCGCGCGGCAAGGACTTCAACATGCGCTGGGTGGCGAGCATGGTCGCCGACGTGCACCGGATCCTCACCCGCGGCGGCATCTTCAGTTATCCGCTGGACCGCAAGTGCGCCGACAAGGGCGGTCGCCTGCGCCTGATGTACGAGGCCAACCCGATGTCGATGCTGGTGGAGCAGGCCGGCGGCGCGGCCAGCACCGGTTGCCAGCGCCTGCTCGAGGTACGGCCGACCGGCCTGCACATGCGCGTGCCGGTATTCCTGGGGTCGAAGTCCGAGGTCGAGGCCGCAGTCGGCTATCACGCGGCCAACCGCTGATCCGGGTCAGTCGCGCCCGGGAGGCAGGTTGATCGCCAGCCAATAGCGCCCCACCTGGCGGACCACCTCGACGAAGCGGTCGAATTCAACCGGTTTCTGGATGTAACTGTTCGCGCCCAGCGCGTACGCCTGCGCCACGTCGAAAGGCTCGGCGCTGGTGGTCAGCACCACCACCGGCAGGCGACGGGTCGCGTCATCGGCCCGGATCGCCTGCAACACCTCACGGCCATCCAGCCGCGGCAGGTTGAGGTCGAGCAGGACAAGCGCCGGCAGGTCGGTGGCGTCGCGCCTGGCATGGCGACCCCGCCCCAACAGATAGTCGACCGCTTCCGCACCGTCGTTGACCACGTGCAATCGGTGCGGCTCGCCGGCTTCGGCGAACGCGAGCCGGGTCAGCTCGACATCGTCGGGGTTGTCCTCGACCAACAGGATGTCCTGGCTGGTGGTCACGCGGCCTCCGGCAGCGCCAGGTCTTCCAGCCAGACATGGAAAGTGGCGCCTTCGCCCGGCGATGACTCCCCGCGGATGGTGCCGCCGTGCCGCACCGCGATCGCATCGGCGATGGCCAGGCCGATGCCGTCGCCGGCGCCTTCGTCGCTGCCATGCAGGCGCTGGAACGGCTCGAGCATCCGTCCGGCGTAGGCCATGTCGAACCCGATGCCGTGGTCCCGTACCACCAGTGCGAGGCCGTCGGTGGCGCGCGTGCCGCTAACCTCGATGACCACCTGCGGGCGCGTCGCCGAGAACCGCCAGGCATTGCGCAGCACTTGCACCAGCAGGGTCTTGAGGAGGCGTTCGTCGCCGACGACTTCGAGCCCCTGCTGCACATCGATGCTGGCCTCGCGGCCGGGGTCGGCATCCTGCAGCTCGGCCGCGCACCAGTCCGCCAGCATGCTGACGTCGACGCGCATCGGCCGCAATTCGGCACGCCCGGCGCGCGCGAGTTCGACCAAGCCATCCACCAAGCCGGCCATCCGCGCATTGGTCGCGCTGATTCGCGCCACCGTCTCGAGCGCGCCAGGCTCTGCGGACGCCTCGAGTTGCCGCGACAATCGCGACGTGAATCCGTCGATCGCCCGCAATGGCGCGCGCAGGTCGTGCGAGATTCCGTGCAACAACGCCTGCATGCGCTTGTCGGCCGCGTCGAGCTGCTGGTGGAGCTTCGCTTCCCGATCCGTGGTCATGCGGCGTGGCGACCCGGGCATCCGCCACGGCCATGCAAACCGATGCCGGGCGGCGTTGCCAGCCGGCATTGGGTGGTGTGGTTTGCGTCAAGCGTGGGGGAACACATGGGCATGGTCTTGTTGCTCGTGGGGAGAGGGTACCGCCTGCACGGGTAAACGGCGTGTGCAAGTCATCCCGGTCGCCGTCACCGATCGAACGGGCAGAATGGCGTGATGGACCTGCCGCAGCACCTGTTCCAGCAATTGTCGTTCGGGCTGATCCTGGTCGGTGGGCTGTACCTGTTCATCACCGAGAAGCTGCGGGTCGACGTCACCGCGATGCTGGTCCTGTTGGCGCTGGTGCTGACCGGCGTGCTCGACAGCAAGCAGGCGCTGTCCGGTTTCGCCAGCGAGCCGGCGATCATCGTCGCCGCGGTGTTCGTGATCT
>Ga0164305_10001313_pt1 | contig 10072 bp, 9 predicted proteins | sample Whisoiple_237_MG_FD_110215 | JGI IMG/M metagenome (GOLD analysis project Ga0164305, IMG submission 110215) | Soil microbial communities amended with pyrogenic organic matter from upstate New York, USA - Whitman soil sample_237_MG | ecosystem: Environmental > Terrestrial > Soil > Agricultural... | reverse complement strand
TAGTAATAATGATGCATTGGTCTCTGCTGTTTTCCCAATTTGTCAAAGTGATCATGGGACTTATTACCACCAGCATGCGAATGTGTTGTTCCATCTGCGTGGGTATGAGTATTCATGATAGGTTTTGAGATCAATACATCATCTATACGCAATAACATATTGGTAACCTCTATAGCTGTCTTCATGATTTGCTCTTTAACTATGACAGGCTCAATCGCATCAGAGAACATACCTCTCACCTTTCTATCGAAAACATCGATTCCATACCAATAGGGTTTTCTGCCACCATTAGCAGTAGAATTGTCCTTTGAACTTAATGTACGTAATTTTATAGCTACATCCATTATATTCATTCCAGCGTTTCTGGCGATAGTAAGTGGAATTTCTTCCACTGCATCGGCAAATTTTTCAAGTACAATTCGTTCTTTTCCTTTGTGATTCCTTTTTATTCGTTCCTTAATATGTGAAACAAGAGCTGATTCTACTGATCCAGCTCCTCCCACAACTAACGGCCTCATAACAAAGTCTTTTAAAACTGCAATAGCGTCTAAGATCGATCTATGATATTCATCGAGTATTTTTTTCGAATTGGCCCGAAGTAAAATTGTAACTGACTTTGGATCATTACATTCATCTATAAATATCATTTTATCTTCTCCTACTTTCTTTTCGTATACCTTTCCAGCTAAACCAAGATTTGATTTCACTGCTTCAATATCATCTAAATCTACTACGATCTTGGCACCCGTTGACTTTTGAAGCCAAAGGAGATCGTTTTCTTTTACTCTGCGAATTGAAATGATTCCTGCTCTTGAAAGATTGGTTTGAGCAAGATTATTGATACCTTTTCTTGCGATTACAACATTTGCTTTAGAGTCAATTATACACTCAACCTTTTTAAGTATAGTTTGGTGCTGATGACTTCGGAATAATTGAATCTGATTTGGAGATGAAATCTCAATGTCTATATCGCCTTTGGGTCTCTCATAATCTAATTCTGCATCAATAAGCAATATTCTGACATGATCAAGAGATCTTGGCATGGCAGAATTATCGATAGTTTTGTCAAGTACTATCCCTTTGATTAGCTGTATTTCGTCTGTATTTCCAAGCTTTTCCTCAATTTTTATATCATCAATATTTATCCTACAGGTCTTGAAATCCGTTACTGAACACATCGCATCAACCACGATCCTTGATAGTACAAACATATTAGATAGAGTTCCATTCCAATGTATTGCTTTTGATTTTAAACATGTACTAACAAGCCTCTTCATTATAGCATCATCAGAATTCGAGTATCTCTGTGATATTTCTTGTAATCTATCAAGAGAGATCTCTAATCCTTTATTATAGCCATCTATAATAACGGCAGGTGAGATGCCAATATTTAATAACTCCTCTGCCTTTTCGATTAATGCACCAACTAGAACTACAACAGTTATCGTACCATCGCCAACTTCGTTGTCCACAGCATTCGAAGCATCTATCAATATTTTTGCGGCAGGATGTTCAACATCTATTTTACGCAGGAATGTAGAACCATCCTTTGTTAATGTAGCTTCTCCTAAAATATCAACATATACTTTTTCTAATCCTTTTGGACCCAAAGAGCTTTTTATTAGATAAGAAATTAACTTGGCTGCCAAAAGATTATACCTACGACTCTGGTCTCCAGTAGTAATTTTGACACCCTCTTTGAATAGATGTTGAAGTGCTTCTTGCGATGACATATTCTTCTTCATCAATTCTCCACAAGTCCATTCGGGTATCTTGTTCTTGTTCTTGTTCTTATGCTCCATTGATCAGTGATAAATCGATTATATATTTCTGTCACAATAATATAATAGTTATAGTTTTATATATATAATAATTTATTATATGTAAATTACAAAATACACTGTTTTAATCTGCATTTATATATCGTAAATTACGAAACTGATTTTTTGCTATTAGCATGATCAAGTAAGGTTTTTATACTTACTAAGTATATATTGTGCATTGACTCGATCTGGCTTGACCAAAGAAATTGAAGATAGAGCGAAGAAGGCAGTCGAAGTTCTTTATGGATCCAATATCCGGGAGTTCAAAATTAGAGAATTGTTACCTTTTCCAAACGAAACTAAGATGGAAGCATGGGATGTGCAAACTACATTTCTGCTTAATAAATTGCTATATACGGTAGATCTCTTAATTCAAGAGAATAATGGACACATTACCAATGCTAGACTTATTGATACCATGATTCCAATATAGTCCATTAATTTTTGATTAAATATTATCCTACAGGCTATATTATCGTAATACCAGTTTTAGTCACTACTAGGAATGCAAATTCTTTTGTTATCATAGTATTAGTATCGTTATTTATCTGGTTGCACCCAAACGATCCAGAGTTCATATTCAATACGTTCTACTCCACGACCAACATCTCCACTCTAAGCATTCAAATCGTCGAGGAGAGAATTGAGTTTATTATATTGGCTATTCGTAATATTAGCTGCGCACTCCTTAGTTAATAAAACTTATATTTTGTAGAAATCTGTATGTGATGTCTTTATAATGGTTACTGGAATTGTCGATATCATAATAAATGAGATCTGCTGCCTGCCATAATTGATGTTACTATATTATCAATGTTATCCATATGAATATCAGGAATAGAGTTAAATTCTATTGGAATATAATGTGAAACGAAAAATTAGTTCTGGTGAGTTTGGAACTATATATGAAATAGAGGGTAGAGACAATGGAAATAAGACCTATGCATTAAAGGAACTTTCGAATATAAATTCAATAAGTAAATGTTGTACTTACACAGATAGGTTACATTATTAATTACCTACATGGGTTACACTTTTCTGCTTAGTTATTGTATGTTTTCTGGATGTAATTAATCTTTGTAGGAACATCTCTGATGGAGTAAGACCATTTATACCTCCGTGTTCTCTGGTTTCGTTATATGCTTTTACAAACATATCATACCTTAGTTTACCATCATCTATGCTTGGTATGTCTTCTAATGTTATGAATTCACTCTTCACTATCTTGTTATACGCTTCTATCTTTCCTTGCAGCTGTGGATAAGAATTTGGTATTAGTTTACCACAGATATGATTGTGTACTAGAAGGCGTTTGAATATAATAGATGTAAACTGTTTACCGTTATCATGCATTATCCTCCTGGGCTTATCATTAATGATTATCCAATCCTCTAGTACATTGAGAAGATCAACTGACCTCTTTCTTTCGGACCACTCGCTAGCTACTTTTCTGGAGCAATCATCTAAACAGCTGATGATTTAATAATTCCTTTGATTGGAATTACTGAGATAAAATGGACCAAGGATATCCATCTGTACCATATCATTGGGATGTTTCATTGCAAACCGTTTGTATTTTCTGATTCTAGATTGACACTTGAGAATGTTAAGACAATGTCTGTTTAGTATCTTGTATACAGTTCGAGTACTTGACGACAATCCAATGGTTCTTCTTAATCAAAACTTTATCCTGTTACATCCAAATCTCTTGATTAATCGTAGATCAAGCATTATTTCTTCTTGATATGGGATGTGACTTCCAGGATATTGAGAATGATGTTATCAAGAAAGGATACTTATCACACATTCGACATAGAAGCGAGCGATTAATAATAAAGGGCGGTAATCGTCATACTACGAAAAGAAGATGTATAGTTAGAAGAACTAGTTCCAAGCACAACAGGCTCAGAAGAACTTTTGGTTAGATATTAGAAGATAAAATACTATTTTGTGTTAGTATGTGTAGGCCGTTGTATTCTTATTTACATGAGGATAATTTCGGGACAGGTTGTAAAACCTAAGTAATCAAATAATTTGAGATCTAGTATAACAGATTAATCTCTGATTGTTACTTTTGTCATCTTCGCTTCTTCTGGATCTACCGGTGCGTCAGCGGAATCAGTGCTTAATGCCTCTATTTTATCTACAATCTCCATTCCTGAAGCAACCTTTCCGAATACAGTATATTGACCATCTAGAAAACTAGAGTCTTTTAGAACTATGAAAAATTGAGATCCGGCACTATCTGGATCTTGTGATCTTGCCATTGATAATGCACCACGAGAATGTTTGTTTTTATTGAATTCTGCTTTTACATTCCATCCTGGCCCGCCTGTACCCCAAGTACCTCGATTGGATAGGTTTCTCGTGTTAGGGTCACCACCCTGTATTACAAATTTAGGAACTATTCTATGGAAGATCAAACCATCATAGAATCCTTTTTTTGCCAATTCCTTAAAGTTATCTACGGTTTTTGGTGCGTGTTCAGGATAAAATTCTAACTTGATATCGCCAAACTTTGTAGTTATTATTCCAGTACTTGTCATTACTACCTCTTTTTTTATATGATTATATTAACTGATCATTAACGGGAAATGTATCATGCAAATAATTTTTCGATTTTGACATTAGGTGACCTTTCTTATACCTCGAATACCAACTGACGCTATAATTGCCTTGACCTTAGTTGCTAGTGTTATATTAATTAGTGACTCCAAAATCTTGGATTGAAAGTCTGTTGAACTTCATAATGGGAATCCTAGTATACTATCATTATCAGCTGTTTCTCTAATTTTCAAATCACCACCACTATCATGCTCTATCTTCGTTACAGTGACATGTCTGTTCAGCCCTAATTCTAACAATTGATCTCCTGACCGCAACAATTACAAATTATTTCTCCGTATCTTGCTTTGTCTAAATCTCTTTGATATAGTTTTAGAGATCGCTTCAGTTTAGAATCTTGTTTTGCCAGAAAATTCATCATTATATCTAGATTTATCGTATCCCTTGCAGTCTCATCATAAGTATGAATCAACATTACTGATCAAATATAATGCTGCTAAATTTCTGAGCCCGATAATTGCTAATATTATTGCGCATTATTTACTCGTCTTCATCATGGGCAATAACTCCAATGGATTCTAGATAATCTAACATGCTTTCCATGAATGCTTTCTTCTGTTCGTATGTCATGCCTGGAAGGAAATAATCACCACGTTTTTCAGAGGCAGCAATTAGTTCATCCACGGAAATGTTCTTTCTAGTCATGCCCTACGAGATCTTTCATTTGACTAGGGGTGTTCGGTTATACATTCTTATCATTGCCTTATGATATGGCACATCTCACCAATGAATCTGTATTCAGTTAAAGAAATTAGCATAATCTCTGACAAATTGTTCAAGCGATATAGGCCTCCGTCCCGTAATCTGTTCAACTACAGGAGTAGTTTGTGATGAGTAACCAAATCTAATCACACTATAGAGCTCCATCAATGCATCAATAAGCCAGTCCTCCATCCCCATCTTCTTCATTGCTTTGCGAGCGTCTTCTTCTGTTATGTTTACATAAGATATTCTTCTACCTAGAGAATTAGAAAGAATTTCTGCTGCTTGACTATATGATAATGCCTCGTTACCAGTAATACCATATTTTTTGTATTCATGTTCTTGATTGCTTTTGTTCCCATTATTTTTAGCCAATAGTATTTTTGTAGCTACAGCTGCAATATCTCTGACATCTACAAAACCAACTTTTCCGTCTCCTGCAGGATGATAAATTGCGTTTTGATTTTTAATTGTCTGGCCAAAAAAGTTTATAAAGTTTTGCATAAATGCACCTGAGCGTAAGAAGGTGTATGGTATTCCAGATTCTTCTATATTCTTTTCCTCCTGTTTATGCCACCGTCCGATCATAATTCCAGGCTCAGCATCAGCATCTAAGACAGACAACTTCACTATATGTTTAAGATCAATTTTCTTTGCTTCTTTTATCAAACTGGAAGTAAGTTCATTCATGTTAGGTGCAGGTGGCGTTACTAGAAATAGTTTGTCTACTCCGTTTAATGCATCAACAACAGATTCTGGTTTATTATAATCCAAATCAGCGATCTCAATTGTTTTATTTTCATCTCTAAGTCTATCAGCTTTATCTTTCGAATGAACAGCCGCTCTAACTCGGATACCTGAAAAAAGTGATGATGGTGATGTAAGTTGCTTAACTACTTCACTTCCAACGGTTCCAGTTGCACCAGTAACCAAAATGACAGTTTCATTAGTTTTGATAGTAGAAGTCATCATTATTTTAATACAACAATATTACTTAAGTCTAGTAGTAACGCTTTGTTAAGTAGATGACCGATCCACAAGATAAGGAGGATACGCTCTCACACTTGCAATACCATATCGGCTGTTCTGGGTGGAGCTATTCAGCATGACAAGGGCCATTTTGTTCTCTCAATCTAGAGAATTCTAGATGGCTAAGTTACCATTCTCATATGTTTGAATATGTGGAAATCGATTTTTCCAGAAGACAAGTCATTTAATTAGTATTTTTTATCTATAGAGAAGTTAATAACTTGCGTTATTCCTGGTTCACCGAATACTTGAACCGCCATTCTTATTCCTCTATGGAGGCTGTTTAGAATCTTTCTATTTTTAGAGCCTTACCATGATGTTCAATTAACTGCTGCTTTTGCTCATCTGAAAACTTGTTAAAGTCCTTCTCATAATCCAAACAAAAGCCTTTCATGTCTCCATCATTTAGTTGCTCTCTACAGAAATAGGGTCAACATCTAACTTGTCAAACTTTTTGATTATATCCGCTATAGTCAAACCATTTTCTGTTGTAGCTCCTTGTAAATACTGAGTTCTACAATCTGTGTTGAGACGTTTTTTGGAAAATGAACTACAGAACAATCGTCGTAATCCTTAATAGATTTCTTCAAAGATGTTTTACACATTCTTGCTGCATAGTGGCATGAAGAAACTCCGATTATGATGATTTGCAAGAAGCAGTTTAATTGAACATGATTTTATGATGATCATAGTCTATTGACCAACGTAGAAGAACGTCAAGAGATTTTTGAATGTCACTTATACTATTGGGATGGGATGGGCAGCATTAGAAACTTTCTATTTATAATAATAACAATATGTCTAAAGATACAAGTGCTACTGGTAACATTGGAAACTTGACCGAAAAATTTTTACAAGTGATCTCAGTAGAGTAGAACTATTCTATTTCTTATCTTCATAGTCCAATCAAATATTTACTATAGTAAGATCAATCATTTAAGAGAATTTAGCATTCATACGCGAGATGATTGTGATCTAGCTCCCATTATTTCACTATTTACGAAATTCTCAAAAGCAGGATTCAACCATCCTCTGATCGGATTCGTTCCCATTATTCCCCTAAGGTTCCATACTTAAAGCAATTTTTCATCCATTGTAACCAGCCTGTCCATTCCTCGTAATTGAGCACATTTTTTACGCATAGAATATGCATGGGAACTAATAAACAAGATATAATATGCAAATTCTAACTCATCTGATGGTTTTTCAAGTTTATAGATGATTTTTTTGGATTGATGGTTTTCAATTATAATCTCTATCATCTTGCGAAACTTTTCATAAGTCATTGAGAACACTATTTGTTGATGACTTGATAGACTCCGTATGTGTCCTTTTGAGAAAATTAGTGTTAATACCACAGTTCCCACTATCCCAATTGTTTGTGCTATACTCAGCATGTCAGAAAATCCTATTATTCCTTCAACCATTAGGCAAATGGAATAATTCTTTAATAAGCATTATCTACAGAATAAAAAGATGATACGTAATCAAATTCTCTTAAGAAAACTTCATTAGCCGTTGTTGTATCTGTTTTTTCCAGTTTCTGCTTCTTGTTCTTCTTCTTTTAGCTGACGCCTTACAATTTTACGTTATATGATTTTTGTAAGTATGTTGTAATATAGGCTATGCCACCTGATATTACTCCTACACTTAGTAAGCCTGCAAATGCAGATATAGGTGGAATAAATTGAACCATAATTCCAACATTTGGTTGTAATTGAGAAACAGAAGAAGTACCGCCTGTAATCACTGAAAGTATCCCAGAACCTATCAACCCAGCAAATATCATAGTTAGTGTTGTGGCAGCACCTCCTACATTCATTCCGATAAGATGAATCCAAGCAAGTACAGATTTGATCCCACGAATCCTTTTTCTCATATCGATCTCAAGGTGATGGTAAAAAGTTGCTGTAACTGCAATTGCCACTACCAATATCATATAGAAAATATACCCAAGAAAGAACCATTTAGCTGGACCTTCAAATGACAAAGAGAGGAACTGAATAACATTGATTTTAGAAGAGAATAGTAATTGAATAGAAACAATGGATATAGTGAGTCCTGTAATTATTGCACCCTGAATTATTGCAGATATTATAAACCTGTTACTCCAGACTCCATTAATAGACATGTGATGATAATTAGTGTAATTACAGCATACAAATAACAGTTTGTATGAGATGCTGACAATAGAATAATAATAATAATAATAAAAAGAATGATGAAGTATAATTCAGTAGTTTAAGCTATCTACATAGTGATCTTGATTTCCGCATGACGCTTTATGAGGCGGATGCAAGTTTTGAGTCACAACCAGGACAACTTACAAAAAGTTCTGAATCTGTACAACAAAGTATACGTAGTTTCATTGATTTCAAGGGCAGCATGAACCAGTAATCCACAATGATAGATTTCATATCAGTACTTTGGAACCTTCAGTAGAATTAACAATAAATTAGATGACCCACTTGATCAAAAATTCAAATATCTTAAGTCTGGGTGCTCAATGTAGAGCAACACTTAACAGTAAGGTTTTAAATATCATTGTCCAATGGCAAATGAACTGGAGAGTTCAGATATAATAATTATTGGAGGAGGACTTGCAGGTCTTACCACTGCTGCGCTGCTTGCTCGTTCTGGAAAGGTAGTAACGTTATTTGAACATTCATCTAGAGAAATTGGAGGTCGTGCAAGGACTGCAGAAATAGACGGATTTTACTTTAATCAAGGACCGCATGCACTATTTCTCACTGACGCAACTGACACAATTTTAAAGGAGCTAGGCATCACTTATACTGGAGGCATTCCTGCAGGTAAAGGTTATTTAATAAGCGGCGGCAAGAAACGAGAAATTGCTGGTGATTATAGTAGTTGGTTAACTGGGAAGAGTGATGATGGGCGTCAGTTCTTTATTTCACCTACCAAAATTGATTTCTCGCAATTAGAAAGTGTTACAGAACAGGAATGGCTAGACAAAAATATTCACGACATAAATGATGCTGAAATAATCAAGACGATTATTAGACTAAATACTTATGCAAACGATCCAGACATTCAGAGCATAGGACCGGTACTTCACCAAATCTATGTGGCTAGTCAAGCAGGAGGAGTTATGTATTTAGATGGAGGCTGGCAGACACTCGTCGATGGACTACTAACAGTGGCCAAAAACGCAAATGCAAGAATTGTCATGGGAAAAAAGGCAATTAAGGTGAAAAGAACAGATTCCTCTGGATGGCAAGTTTTGTTGGATAACAAAACTGAAGTGTCCGCAAAAGCAGTTGTAATAGCAGCAGGTCCAAATGATGCCTACAGTCTTTTCGATGACAACGAGAGACCAGATGTACTGTCCAAGGCTGCAAAAGAAGCAAAACCCATACGTTTGGTATGTTTGGATGTTGCTCTTAGCAGTCTTCCGGACAAAGACACATTGTTTGCTTTGGGGGTAGATCGTCCACTATATTTTTCGGTTCATTCTGCATATGCAAAGCTTGCTCCCAAGGATGGGGCATTAATCCACGTCGCAAAATATCTTGGTACTTCAATTCAACCCAAACCAAGAGAGGATCAACCAGAGTTAGAAGAGTTCCTTGATTTACTGCAGCCAGGATGGAGACAGGTGCTTGTTAAGAAGAGACCATTGCCCAACATGGTGGTGTCTAATGCTCTTGTTACTGCTGCAGAAGGTGGATTAGGTGGAAGACCGGATACAAGAATTGCAGAGAATTTGTACATAGTAGGAGACTGGGTAGGGAAGGAAGGAATAGTGTCTAATGCGTCTGTTGCAAGCGCAAAGCGCGCATCTCAGCAAATTTTGAATGGGTGATCTATTTTTGTCTTGATTAGGATAATCATCACCAAAACAATAATGCTTACGACATGATAGAAAATTT
>Ga0164305_10001311_pt1 | contig 10086 bp, 9 predicted proteins | sample Whisoiple_237_MG_FD_110215 | JGI IMG/M metagenome (GOLD analysis project Ga0164305, IMG submission 110215) | Soil microbial communities amended with pyrogenic organic matter from upstate New York, USA - Whitman soil sample_237_MG | ecosystem: Environmental > Terrestrial > Soil > Agricultural... | reverse complement strand
TCATTTACAAGTTGGAATTAGAAAACAACAAGATTGACAACGATTCCTGAGATGACTTAAGTGTCGATCTGCAAAACGAGCTCTGAATTGCCGTACTTTATAACTGAGGAGGCTCTATGGTAATCCGCAGCACCTCGAGTTTTGGTTTGGTCGGCACAGACTGGCAGCAGCGCATCAACTGGGAGCGGCTGAGAAAGTACCGTTTGAATCGGGCCCGTGAGGCAATGAAAAAAGCGGGATTAGGCGCGCTGCTCGCCATGTACGACGAGAACGTTCGTTACATTTCCAGCACGGTCACACCTGGATGGTGTCGGTTAAAACCCGGGCTGCGTTACGCCCTGCTTTGCGAAGGCTCCGAGCCGATCCTCTTTGAACAGGGCGACATCGGCATACAGATCAATCGCCATTGCCCTTGGATTCCGCGCGACAACGTTCGCTATGCCTACTCATGGATCAAGGGGGCAGTAGGAGGCGCGTCGCGTCAACAGGTGAAGAAGTTTACCAACGCGATTGTCGAAGAGCTGCGCAAATACCACGTCGAGAAAGCTCCCCTGGGAGTCGATTTCGTTGACATCAACATGATCAACGAGTTCAAGGAGGCGGGGGTTAACTGGACCGACGGTGCATCACCCATGGTGGAAGCCCGCGCAATTAAAAATGAAGATGAGCTAGAAGCGATGCGCATCGTGGCGGCTATCTGTGATGGCTGCCACACGGCCATTTCCCACTTCATCAAGCCGGGAATGCAAGAACATCAAATCACCGCGTACGCCATGAATTTTCTATACAACATTCCAGGAATCGAGGATGTCGAAGACATCATCGTCTCTTCAGGGCCCAACAGCTGGCCCAACTGGAGACATTTTTCAGATCGCATCATCCAGCCGGGAGATCTGGTGATCATCGACATGGCGGCGGTCACCTGGAATGGCTACAAGAGCTGCATGTACCGCACGTACTGTGTTGGCAAGAAGCCAACTCAGGAGCAAAAGGACTATTACAACATCGCCTACGAGTGGCTCTATCGTGCTATCGACAAAGTGACACCGGGAGCAACGACTAAAGACATCGCCGAAGTCTGGCCTTCAGCGATGGAGACCTGGGGCTACAAGGAAGAAGATCAAGCCGCGGCGAATCTCTGGGGCCACGGATTGGGGCTCGCGCAGTACGATACACCGGTTATCTCGCGCATTTATTCTCTTGATTTCCCCGTGACAATTCAGCCAGGCATGAGTTTCGCGCTGGAAACTCAGCACGGCAAGCCGCTTCAGTGGGGCGTGCGGCTTGAAGAAATGATGGTCGTCACGGAAAAAGGTCCGGAGGTCACCACGCAATTTCCGATCGAAGAAATTACCGTCATAGATTAGACAAGAGGATACGATTAAGCAGCGCGCCAATATAACAAACCCGCGAAAGCGTGCCGGTGTCCGAGCGAGGCGGACCCGCTCTGCGACGGGCACGATCGACATTCACGCTCATTTCGTTCCCGAAGAATATCTTCGCCTTATTGAGACCGAAGGAAAGCCTTACGGAGTGCAACTGCGCTCTGGTCCGAATGGACCGTTGATTGCCTTGGGTCAAGTCGCAATCGGCCCGATCACTCCACACTATCACAATCTAGAGGTGCGTCTGAAAACAATGGACGCACGAAGTATCACAGTCCATGCTCTTTCACTCATGCCGCCGATGGTTTACTGGGCCGACGGCGCTCTCGGTTTGCGACTTGCCAGAATTGTCAACGACGCGATGACCGAAGCTAACCGGGCGCATCCAGACCGCTTCGTGTTTCTTGCCACACTTCCCATGCAAGATCCTGAAGCTGCGCTTAAGGAAGTAGATCGCGCCGTCATCGAGCTGGGTTGCCGTGGCATTTATCTCGGCACAAACGTCCGAGGAAAGGAGCTCACCGACCCATCATTTGTCCCTGTCTTCGAGCGCATACACGCACTGAAGATGCCGATTTTTCTCCATCCGCTCAATGTCATCGGCGCCCAGCGGCTTACCAGCTACTACCTGCATAACCTTCTGGGAAATCCGTTCGATACGGCAGTCGCCGCAGCTAACATCATTTTTAGCGGTCTCCTCGATCAATTTCCCAAGCTTGAAATTTGTTTGCCGCACGCCGGCGGTGCTTTTCCCTATCTCATCGGTCGACTCAACCACGGTTGGAAGGTACGGCAGGAATGCAAGACGTTGAAGAAGCCGCCAGTGAGTTATCTTAGACGCTTCACCTACGACACGATCAGCCATGCCCCGGAATCACTTGATTACCTGATCAGGCTTGTAGGAGCGGACCGTGTGATGATGGGCAGCGACTACTGCTTCGACATGGGCTACGACCGACCGATTAAAGTCATCAGCGCTCTCAAGCTCAATCGTGCCGATAAAGAAAAAATTCTCAGCGGCAACGCCGCGCGTCTGCTTCGACTCAGATAGATCATGTTCCCTAATTATCGGGAGCGAAAAGCCGATCGATTAGAAAATGTCTGGAGATCGCGGCAATCTTATTTAGCGACGCGGGATTGAAACGTCGTTCAGTTCAATCCTGACAGATTTTAGCGACAGTCTGGTCGAACTAAGCCGCAGATTGTTAGTGAGATAAGCCGCCGCCGCGGTCGGCTTTCCGCGGAAGGTCTCGCGTTGACAAGTCCATGTAGCCGACGGATATTACGGTCGATTTGGATTTTAACGTCTAAGCCGCGTCCGGAGATAAGCCGACCGGCGTTTGTCACCCGCCTCCGGCGGCTCAAGATACAAGTTAGACGCTTGATAACTAAAGGAGACAACCTCATGATTTCTTTAATCTTCGCATTGATTCTCTTCCTTCTGCCATCGGCCGTGTTTGCCCAATCAAAGTCAGTCTTAATCGAAGACCTCACGTGGATGGAGCTTCGGGATGTAATTGCTGCAGGAAAAACTACCGCAATTTATTACGCTGCCAGCACTGAGCAGAACGGCCCTGGTCTAGCTTTAGGTAAACACATCTTCATTGCCCACTACGCTGCTCAACGGATAGCCGAGGAGCTTGGCAATGCGTTGGTGTACCCGACGATGCCCTACGCCATTGCAGGCGATCCGATAAAGAAGACTGGACACATGAGATTTCCGGGTACCGTTAGCCTCTCCGAGGAGACCTTTGGTGCGGTCGCGCGTGATGTTGCGCTTAGTGCCATAGCAGCTGGTTTCAAGAACGTTGCGCTGATGGGCGATCATGGTGGAGGGCAACAAACACTTAAGAAAGTCGCTGATGTTCTCAATGCAGAATGGTCACCGAAGGGTGTCCATGTCTATCACATCTCTGAGCTCTACTTTAAAGAGAAAGAACAAATGAAGGAATACTTAACCAAGCGTAATATGGCGATTGATCAGCACGCCGGAATTGACGACACATCGGAAGTTATGTTCGTCGACAAAGAAAATAGATGGGTTCGTAAGGACAAGCTTGCACCGGATGACGGAAAAATGGGCGTCATTGGCGACCCCACACAGGCTTCTATTGAACTAGGTAAGATGTTCATTGAACTCAAAATCAAGAATGCGGTCACGCAGATTCGGAGCTTAACAGCAGATAAAAAATGATCTCTAACAGGCACGTCTAACAATCGGCTTGAGAAGGATCTTCGAACCCGCTCGCTTCGCTCGCTGATCTCGCCCTCTCAGCCTTATGCGTGATGCCGCACAAAGTCGAGCGCCCAGCAAGCGAGGAAGAAGCCCGTGAAACACGCGCGCATCATCGTCACCCATTACGGTGGGCCCGATGCCCTCCAGGTGCTTGAAGAAGAGTCCCCCAAGCCGAAGAGTGGTGAAGTACGGGTGAGAGTGCTTGCCGCAGGTGTCTCCTTGCCCGACCTGATGATGCGCGAGGGCATTCATCCCGAGACGCCCCCGCTGCCTTTCACGCCGGGGTGGGATCTGGTGGGCGTGGTGGATCGGCTCGGCGATGGTGTCTCCGTAATCGAACCAGGCCAGATCGTTGCCGCGCTGCCGATCAACGGTGCGTACGCGGAGTTCGTCTGCCTGCCGCAACATGAACTGGTTCCGGTGCCATCTGGCCTGGACCCCGCAGAGGCTGTCAGTCTCATTCTGAACTACGTCACCGCGTATCAGATGCTGCATCGTTCCGCTAAGGTCAGAGTGGGTCAGCGCGTGTTGATTCACGGCGCGGCAGGCGGGGTCGGCACGGCACTATTGCAGCTTGGGCGCCTCGCCGGGCTGGTGATGTATGGTACTTGTTCATCGCGAGGGGCGTCGGCCGTTTCCGACCTGGGCGGTGTCCCAATCGATTATCAGCATCAGGACTTCGTAAAAGAAATTCAGCGCCTCACGAGCGCGGGTGTGGACGTCGTCTTTGACAGCATCGGTGGTACGCATATATGGCGTTCCCGCAGCGCTCTCCGTCCTGGCGGGAGGGTAGTAGCCTATGGCCTTACCGCGTCACTACGCGGGGGACGATTCGCTTCGGGTCGTTCAGGTCGCCGGCATCGCTTTCGTGGAATCGTCATCTTCGGGTTGTATATTGCCGGCGGCTGGCTTCTCCCGGGCCGGAAACGGGTGGTCCCTTACAGCATCCAGTGGCTCAAACGGTTGAGACCGGCATTGTTTCAACAGGATTTGATCGCCTTGTTCGACCTGCTTCAACAGCGAAAGATCGAACCCCTAATCGCGCAGCGATTTCCGCTTGCGGACGCAAGACGCGCTCACGAGGTGCTCGGGAAGGGAGGCGTGACAGGCAAGATCGTGCTCGTGCTCAACGGGTCATCGCTTGAATCAGGAGCGGCGTAACAACGGCATGCAGCGGACGGCGGCCGATGCGACGAGACGCCGCCGCGCGCCTGAGCTCTCACGTTACGCAACGGATTGAATTCTCCTACAACTCAATCACGAGAGATTTGCCTGACGTGTCACAGTTGTCAGACACAGATGGATCGTAATCAATCAGCGAGGCATTGAGAGACTATCTCGCCTCGCAAGTGAATCTGAGCTTAGAAGAATATCTGCTTTAGATAGAGTTCGACATTTGCTTCATCGGAGAGTAACAATTTAACGCTCGAATCCATCAACCCACCTGAATAGGAGAAATCAATATGGCTAAACAAACAAAAACCCTACAGAAGAAGACACTGAGCGCTCCTGACGAGGTTCGAACATTCGACAAGGGCAAAGTTGAAGTGGCCACGGTTGGTACTGTCACGTTTGGTAGGGGGAGTTTCGAGCCGGGGTGGAAATGGTCTGAGTCGGTTAAACCGATAGTAAAGACGGAATACTGTGAAGCTCCGCATATTCAGTATCACGTCTCTGGTCGGCTGAGGATAAGGATGGCCGACGGAAGCGAAGAGGAGTTCGGTCCGGGAGATGTGGGTATAACACCTCCTGGTCATGACGCCTGGGTGATTGGCGATGAGCCGGTGGTGGTGATCGATATTTCCGGTATGAAGGAATACGCCAAACCAGCGGCCAAAAAGGCCACTAGAAAGCCTCCGAAACGAAAGACGAACAAAAAGAAACGCTGAGGCATCCCAGAAGCAAACGCGCGGTCAATTCGTCTTTTTATCATAGAGGATTGAACTGAAGCGTCAATCTAATGAATTTCACGCTGAACGCAAACTACCTTGGATAGAAGTATGGGCATTAGAGGTTTACGACTACGGCTCGTTGCATCAAGTGGACTGGTTGTTTTGTTAAAGTCAAAGGAGCGGGCGCTATGAAAGTATTGGCCCTGGTTTATCCCGGCATGACCCTGCTGGACTTGGTCGGTCCTCTTCAGGCTTGGAGTTTCTTGCCCGGCTACGAAGTTCAGTATGCCTGGCACCGTTCTGGTGCAGTGCCCACGGACTGCGGCCTCAGCGTGCAGGCGACCACCAGTTTCGAGGATGCTTGGAGTGATCCTGATGTCCTTTTTGTCGGCGGCGGGGCGAAGCCCGCATTGGACCTGCTGGGCGATGCCGCCACAATCGCCTTTCTAGCTGATCGCGGGTCGCGCGCCCGCTGGGTGTGCAGTGTCTGCACAGGCTCCCTGCTGCTAGGGGCCGCTGGACTGCTGCAAGGCTATCGTGCTGCGGTGCATTGGGGTGCCCGGGAAGCCTTGAATCAATTCGGCGCTGAGCTCAGCACTGAGCGCGTCTGCATCGACCGCAATCGGCTCACCGGTGGCGGTATCACAGCGGGTGTCGACTTTGGTATTACCATGGCGGGGTACTGGGCTGGAGAAAGCATGGGGCGAGTCATCGAACTGATTATGGAGTACGCGCCACAGCCGCCGTATGGGACGGGCCGTCCTGATCTGGCAGACGGGCAAACCCTCGCAGCTGCGCGCACGGCGATGCAACAGGCGATGACCGGTGTATCCGCATAGAGCGGACTCAACGCGGGCGGTGATTTGACTCTCCGTCACTCGTCATCATTGGTAGCGGCTCGGTGCGCTTTGACGACCGTGCAAGTTTGAGATCACACCGTCACAATTTGAATTGAAGCCATCGCGCTTGGCATAAAGCACACGCGAGTCATATTGCCGGTGCTTACTAACACATCGTTGCACCCGACCCGCTACGCCTGTGACCCCGCACGCGGCTGAACTTAAACGCTAGGGAGGTTGCATCAAGCTGAAGGAAAAGGAGAGAGGGCTTATGACGCGGGTTCTGTTGGTTGGCTACGATCCGGAGACTGTGGATTTTTCCGACCCTGCTTTGCCACCAGGTATGACCGTAGACAAGGTTCGCTCCGGCATTGAGATTGCGCTGAAGCAATTCGCTGAACGCGGATGGGAGGTCGACGTGGGCTTTATTCGGCCAGATGAAACCGCTGGGCCGACAGTGGAGCGTCAGTTGGCTTCGACGACTTATGATTGTGTTGTAATCGGTGCCGGCGTCCGCCTACCGCCCCGGCGCCTTGCAGTATTTGAATCCGTCATCAACGCCGTTCATAAGGCTACCCCAGGCGCGGCAATTGCCTTCAACACGCGGCCCGAGGATAGCGCCGATGCTGCCGCTCGGTGGTTGAAAGGCGAATCTAACGTGGGTTAGCCCTGAGATTGAATTGAATTCTCCATCAACTCAGTCCTCCGAGAGCGATGCTAGATAGGACGGGCAGAGTAAGGCTCAGCACAGTTCTGGCTTGAATCGCAAATCGCTGTCAGGATTCCAGGGGAAGACTGACCGGCTGGTGGCGCTCCGCCGAAAGATCAGCAGCGAGGGTTACTTCCATCACCTGCCGCGCTTGCTCGGGCGTCACCAGCACAGGACGGTCGAGGGCCACCGCGTCGATGAAGTGGATTGTCTCTGCCTCCATTGGCCCTTGGTAGACGTGTCCTACTTGCTCCCCTGGCATGGTCGACAGCGGCAGCACCATGCCGCCTTTCATCGTGTTCAGAACGACATCCCGGTGCGTATCGTCAATAAGGAGCACACCCTCCGTGGCGACGAACTCGATCGTCGTGGTTGAGAAATGCGGATAACCTGGGGGAAGCGCCCACCCCGCACCGATGGTGAAAACCGTGCCGTCCTCCATCGTCACCATAATCCACTGGCAGTCAGGAACACCGTGCGTCTTCTCCATGATGCGATAGACGACTTCCGAATAAACCCGCACCGGCTTTGCGCCCTCTAGACACCACAGAATAAAGTCAAGGTCATGCGTTGCTTCCATCACGGCAGGTGATAGCCGAATGCGACCGCCGATCTTGTTGCCGATGGAGCGCGAAACATTGCGGCTCACCATTGCGGTTACCGGACGGCCGAGAGTTCCATTGACTAAGCACTGCTTTACATAGGCGTATTTCGGGTTGAAACGTTGCGTATAGCCGATGGTGAGCTTCAGTCCTGCTTTTTTGCCGAGGCTCATCATCTCATCCGCCTCCTTCAAAGCGAGTCCCATCGGCTTTTCCAACAAGGTGTGCTTGCGTGCAAGGAGACAATCTTTCGTTATTGGGTAGTGCGTGGTTTCGGGCGTGCTGCAAACGAAGATTGCGTCGATATCATCCCGGCGCAGAAGATCGTGATAATCGGTCGTCGCGGTAGCCGCTGTGGTCTCCTCTCCGACCCGCGCGAGCTTTGCGGGATCGATCTCGGCGATGTGCACGCTCTCGACTAATGGATGACTGGCGCAGACCTTGGCTCGAATCTCCCCGATCCATCCTGTGCCAATGATGCCAACGTTGATCTTTCGATTGGTCATTTTAACTCTCCTCAGAACATCGAGAGCTTTCGAAATGCAGAATAATCTCGCCGGCACAGTACGCCATAAAGTCTGCGCGGACAAGTTACGTCGGTCGCGGCTCGTTACAAAGAGATTGCAGCTGCTCTGTGAGGTATAGTAGTAGTTGAGCAACACCTCGGGAGTTCTTAGTAGCAAGGACAAACCGCTGAACAATGGCGACTAAACAAATGCAGTTTGCTCTTCCGCATCGTTAGTAAATCTTTTTCCTCCTTCCGTGTTTTAGGCAGAGGAGGTCCCATGCGCAGATTCAAAAGCGCAGTGCAACTCGCGTCGTTGGTGATCGTCATTATCACAGGAGCGCTAGCGGCCGCACAGGAGTTTCCGACCAAACCGATCGAGCTTGCAGTCCCGTATGCGGCGGGCGGCTCTCACGATCTCACGGCCCGCGCGCTCGCGAGCGTGGCGCACCAATATCTCGGTCAACCTCTGCTCGTGGTGCTGAAGCCCGGCGGAGGAGGAGCCCCGGGTTCTCAGTACGCCATCAGGGCAAAGCCGGATGGCTACACGTTGATGCTCGGCGGCAGCGGTCCAAATACAATCTTTGCTTTGGTCCAGAACGCCCCCATCGGTCCGGATCATTTTACTGCTATAGCCCGAATCAACTACAGCCCGGCGGTCTTTGCCGTAAAGGCCGAAGCACCATGGAAGAACTTTCGCGAGGTCATTGACTACATGAAAAAGAATCCGGGAAAGTTCAATTTTGCTAACACCGGAACTTGGGGCGCAGGAGACTTCCCTATGCGAATGGTCGCTCGGGCGGCGGCGGTCGAATACAGCAATATCCCCTACGATGGCGGCGGCCCAGCGTTGCTCGCGGTCCTCGGAGGCAACGCCGACGGGGGTTTTCTCTTCAGTGCTCAGCTCCTTCCCCAGATCGGCGCCGGCAAGATGCGCGCGCTCGCCGTTACCGACACGCGCCGACACCGAGACCTGCCCAATGTGCCGACCGTGCGCGAAGAGGGCGTTGACGTCGTATTCACGCAGTGGCGATCGGTTTTGGCTCCGAAAGGGATTTCTCAAGGAAACGCTCAAAAGTTGGAAGCAGGATTCAAACAAGTGACCGAAGACGGCTCGTTTCAGGCGCTCATCAAACAGCTGGGTGATGAGATTCAGTTTCAGAGCGGAAAGGAGTTCGAAGCCACCTGGCGCCAGGAGTGGGATGGCTTTGCCAAGGTCGTAGCGAGCGCAAAGAAGTAGCCGATATGGTGAAGCGGGACGTCGCAGTGGCAAGCTTGGCTGTAGCTTTCGGCGCCGCGGCGGCCTTTGAATCGGCGAGGCTGCCTTTTGGAACAATCCACAATCCGGGAGAAGGGTTCTTTCCGTGGTGGGCGAGCGTCACGGCCGTTTTGCTCGCAACGATCCTCCTAATTCAAGCCCTAAATTCGCGTTCAAGCAGCGCTCGAGACGAGTCCCGCCGCCTCGCGAAGGTCATCGTATTGTTGGTCATCCTGACCGCTTACACTTTTCTGCTCGACCCACTCGGTTACCCCATCTGCACATTCCTCCTCGTCCTGTTCATGTTGCGCGTGCTGGATCCCCAACGATGGCGGGTCGCGCTCAGTATCGCTGTGCTTACTGCAGCCGGCTCGTACGTCGTATTTGCAGTTTGGCTGAGCGTGCCGTTGCCACGAGGCCCGCTCTAGGAAGATTTCTAGGCGTTCAAATCGTTCAAACGGTTCAAGCGGTCCAAAACGTTTGAACTGAGCGCAGTTGATTGAACGGAGCGAAGCGATTGAACCGCTTGAACAGCTTGAACATTCATCGTAGTCGCTCAACGACCCGAAGGCCGCTAAAGAAAGACTGGCTGCATAGGCTATGGAGATACTAGGTAACCTCGCCACGGGTTTTGCTGTCGCGCTGACGCCGATCAATCTT
>Ga0164305_10001310_pt1 | contig 10094 bp, 5 predicted proteins | sample Whisoiple_237_MG_FD_110215 | JGI IMG/M metagenome (GOLD analysis project Ga0164305, IMG submission 110215) | Soil microbial communities amended with pyrogenic organic matter from upstate New York, USA - Whitman soil sample_237_MG | ecosystem: Environmental > Terrestrial > Soil > Agricultural... | reverse complement strand
GCGCGAGTCTCGGAGATGACGCAAGGGGCTGGATGCGATCACATCTTCCTGGCAGCGGGCGGCGACAGCAATCAGCCCGTGGAGCTTGCCGCGCAGCTCGCCCGCGACCGTGGGCGCGTCGTCGACATCGGGAAATGCAGCCTCGACCTTCCGTGGAAGGAGTACTACGAGAAGGAACTGGATGTCCGCTTCTCGCGGTCGTACGGCCCCGGGCGATACGACACGAACTACGAAGAGCGCGGGATCGACTATCCGATCGGCTACGTGCGCTGGACCGAACGGCGAAACATGGAGTGCTTCGTCGATCTCGCCAGCGCGGGGAGTCTCCAGCTCGATCCACTGACGTCGCACATCGTGCCGTTCACGGACGCCGTGTCGGTCTACGAGCGCATCAATGCAGGAGATCTCCGCGGCCTCGGCATTCTCTTCCGCTACGAGCCTGGCGCATCGCCAGCACGACGCGTGGGGGAGCTGACGGATCACCGGGGCAACGGTAGCCGGCCACGCTCGACTGGTCGGACGATCTCCGGACGGATTCGCGTCGCGTCGATCGGGTGTGGCAACTACGGATCGAGCGCGATCATGCCCCACCTCTCGGGGCGCGAGGACATCGAGCTCGTCGAGGTGGTGACGCAGAGTGGTCTCTCCGCTGCGAACGCTGCCAAGAAGCACGGCTTCGCCCGCATGTCCACTGACACTCGGGGCATTCTGTCGGACGAGAGCATCGATGTCGTGTTGATTCTCACGCGCCACAGCTCGCACGCTGATCTGGTCTGCGACGCATTGCGTGCGGGAAAGGCGGTGTTCGTCGAGAAGCCGTTGGCCATCGATGAGGCACAGCTCGCGCGAGTGGCTGATGCCGTCGCGGAGAGTGGCAACGACCGACTCATGGTCGGGTTCAATCGCCGCTTCGCCCCACTGCTCGTTCGGCTCAAGGAGCTCTGGGGCGAACGCATCGGGCCGCACGTCGTGCAGTACCGCGTGAACGCCGGCAAGGTGGACCCCAAAAGCTGGTATGCCGATGCCGAAGGGCAGGGATCCCGGTTCGTGGGCGAGGGCGGGCATTTCATCGACACCGTATCGTGGTGGCTGGGCGCGGAACCTACCGACGTGACGACCGCACGAACGCCCGACGACGCGGACAATCTGATCGTGACGCTTCGCTATCCCGACGGATCGACCGGCGTCGTGACGTACGTGACCGGCGGCGATCCCCGGTATCCGAAGGAGCTGTTCGAGGTCTTCGGTCAGGGGACCGTGGCGAAGCTCGACAACTTCGCTCGGTCGGAGATCTGGCGTGGTGGAAAGCCGAAGTCCCAGCGCTCGATCGGGACGATCGATAAGGGTCAACGGAATGAGCTCGCGTCGTTCATCGACGCGGTGAAAACGGGCGGACCGATGCCGATCGCGCTCTCGTCGCTTCTCGCGACCACGTACGCGACGATCGCGGCCTCCCGCCCTTCATCCGAGAAACAGTCGCAGCGCGTCGTCGCGAACGTCCGCGATCTTCGCCCCGTGATCGCGCCGGTCGAGCCACTCGATCCCGAACCGGTCTGATGAACCTGTCGTGGTACGTCCGACGCCTGTCGCGGATGTCTGCGCCCGAGATCGCGATGCGAGGTCGCGATAGCGTGGTCAAGCTGATGTGGCGACGCGAGTGGATGAGAGAGATGAACGCCACGCGGGCATGGCTCACGGTGGTGCCTGGTGCATTCCGGACGACGTTGTCGCCCGAGCTCGCGCTCGTGGTCTGTAAGGAAGCCCGCCACCGCCTCATCGCGTCCGCCGATCAGCTCATGGAGGGACGGTGGAAAACGTTCGCTGTCGAGCGCGATGACGTTGGCGCAGATCCGGACTGGTTCACCGATCCGCGAACGGGGCGAACGGGTCCATTGTCGCGTTACTGCTTCGAGATCGATCATCGCGCCGAAGAGACGGTCGGCAACATCAAGTACGTCTGGGAGCTCTCGCGCCACCATCACCTCACGGTCCTCGCTGCCGCCTATTTCCTGACCGGCGACGGGCGCTACGCGGAGCGCACGCGCGAGCACCTCACCTCGTGGTGGCATCGGAATCCGTTCCTCTCCGGCGTGCACTGGACGAGCGGCATCGAGGTCGGCGTCAGGCTCATCTCATGGGTCTGGGTCCGTCGCCTCATCGATGCCTGGCCGGCAACGGCGGATCTACTCGATCGCAATCCGATCTTTCTCCGTCAGCTGTACGACCATCAGCGATATCTCGCGACGCTCACGAGTCACCACTCCTCGGCGAACAATCACGTCGTCGCGGAGGCTGCGGGACTGTTCGCGGCCACGTGCGCGTTCCCATGGTTCGCCGAGAGCGATGGATGGCGCGAGCGTGCGGCGTCCATTCTGCGGCGCGAGATCGGTCGACAGACCTTTGCTTCGGGATTGAACCGCGAGCTGGCGACCGACTACCACGCGTTCGTGTTCGAGCTCTGCGCCGCGGCCGCGCTCGAGGGCGAGGCGTCGGGTCACCCGCTCGGCGATGAAGTCTGGGAGTGGCTGCGACGCATGGCCGATGCTGCCGCGGCGATCGTCGATGAAACTCTTCGCCCGCCCCGGCAAGGCGACAGCGACGAGGGAACGGCGCTCCTGCTCGATGACCCGAGCTACGATCGATGGGGAGCCGTGCTCTCGACGGGAGAAGCGCTGTTCGGCCGCCACCACTGGTGGCCGCGTCCCGCACTCCCGGACGTGCGGACGACGCTCTGGACGGCGCTTGCGCCGCGTCGACCGATCGCCGAGGTGAGCCCGCGCCCGGCGTCGCGGCCGTCGCTCTTCGCCGATGCCGGGATGGCCATCCTGCGCGACCACGACGCGCGCTCCGCCGATACGACGTCGGGGGACGCGCGAGAGATCTGGTGTCGCTGCGATCACGGACCGCTCGGGTTTCTGTCGGTGGCGGCGCATGGTCACGCCGATGCGCTCTCGCTCGAGGTTCGGTGCAGCGGCGTCGATGTGCTCGCCGATCCAGGCACGTATTGCTATCACGGCGAGCGCGAATGGCGTTCGTATTTCCGATCGACGCTGGCGCACAACACGCTCGAGTTGGGCGGTGTCTCCCAAGCGGTGGATGGCGGACCATTCCTCTGGCTCGGTACGACTCCGACGCAACTGCTGCGCGCGGACGGTCTCGATTCCGGACCGAAGGCCCTCTGGGAGGCGGAGCATAGCGGCTACCGGCGGCTCTCCTCTGCAGCCGTGCACCGCCGGCGCGTCGAGTTGGACCGCGAGGCGCGGACACTCACCATCACGGACCTCGTGGACAGCGATGTCGCGCAGACCGGCCGGCTCGCGTTTCATCTCGGTCCTGCAGTTACCGCGACGCTCTCGGAAGGAGTGGCCAGTCTCCGTTGGCGTTTCCCCGATGGGGCCGAGGGCTCGGCGGAGCTACGGTTGCCGGCCGCGCTCGACTGGTCGGCGATTCGCGGTCGAACGGAGCCGGTGCTCGGCTGGTACTCGCCCGCGTTCGATGAGCGACTCGAGACGACGACACTCGTTGGATCCGGAAGCTTCGAGCGTGGGCGCGACTATCGCTCGATCCTGTCATTTCATTGTTGAGCCGCTGAGACGTCGGACGCTTCGCTGCACGTGCACGGGTAGTTGCGGTCACATCGGGTTGGTCACCTGGAGGTAGGCGCGGATATCATGGCCTCTGCTGGTAGCCGTCGAGTTCTCATCATCGTCCAGAACCTTCCGGTGCCGTTCGACCGGCGAGTGTGGCTGGAAGCGACGACGCTTCGGCGCGCTGGCTATGACGTATCCGTCATCTGTCCGAAGGCGAAGGGCTTCACGCGCTCGTATGAGCGTCTCGAGGACGTGCACATCCACCGGTACGCGATTCCGATCGATGCTCGTGGCTCGTTGGGATTCGTCGCCGAATTTCTCTGGTGCTTCGTGCGAACGCTCATGAAGAGCGTGCGGATCGCGGTTCGCGGTCCGGGGTTCGACGTCATCCACGCGTGCAACCCGCCGGAGACGTACTGGCTGATCGGGCTCCTGTGGCGACCGTTCGGAAAGCGGTTCCTGTTCGATCATCACGATCTGTCGCCGGAGATGTATGCCGTGAAGTTCGGGAAAGAGACCGGCGCGCTGTTCGGGGGGTTGATGTTTCTCGAGCAGATGACATTTCGCACGGCCGACGTCGTCATCACGACGAACGAGAGCCACAAGCGCGTGGCTCTCGAGCGCGGCCGGATGAGTGCCGAGAACGTGTTCATCGTTCGGTCGGGGCCGGATCTCAAGCGCCTCACATGCCATCCGCCCGATTCCGCGTGGAAGAAGGGCAAGCCGCACCTGCTCGTGTACCTCGGCGAGATGTGCGTGCAGGATGGCGTCGACTACCTCATCCGCGCGGTGGGCGCGTTGCGCGACGAGATCGGACGTGACGATGTGCACTGTGTGCTCGTGGGTGGCGGGCCGCACCAGCGCGCCATGGTCGAATTCGCCGAAGCGCAGGGGGTCGCGGGGCTCTGCACATTCACGGGCCGCGTGAGCGACGACGATCTGTGCCGCATTCTGTCGTCCGCGGACGTGGCCGTGGATCCGGATCCGAAGACACCGTGGTCCGACAAGAGCACGATGAACAAGATCATGGAGTATATGTTCTTCGGGCTGCCGATCGTGGCGTTCGATCTCGCGGAAACGCGAGCCAGCGCACTCGACGCAGCCGTGTACGCGCCGGCGAACGACCATCGCGAGATGGCGCGGAGCATCGCCGACCTGTTGGATGATGGCGGCCGTCGGGCATCGATGGGATCCTACGGGCAGAAGCGCGTGCGCGAGACGCTGGCCTGGGAGTACTCGGAACCACCGCTCCTGGCTGCGTATGACCGAATGTTCGGTGCGTGATCCATCACTGGATCAGGAGAGCGCATAGCATGGATCGTCAGAACGTGATCGTGGTGCACAATCGCTATCAGCGGCAAGGCGGCGAGGACATGGTGGTCGGCGCCGAAGTGGCGCTGTTGCGGAGTTTCGGCCACGAGACGCAGCTCTTCTCCGTGGACAACGCCGCCATTGGGCAGATGGGGTCGCTCCGCCTGGCGCGGGCGACGTTCTGGAACAACGATGTGTACGACACGTTGCGGGCGCTGTTCAGGAAGCATGCTCCGCTCGTGGCACACTTCCACAACACGTTTCCGCTCGTCTCCCCCGCGGCTTACTACGCGGCGCGCGATGAGGGCGTCCCGGTCGTGCAAACGCTTCACAACTTCCGGCTCATCTGTCCGAACGGACTGCTGTTCCGGGAAGGGCACGCATGCGAGGAATGCGTTGGTCGCTCCGTCGCGTGGCCTGGAGTGGCTCATGGTTGCTACCGCGGAAGCCGAAGCACGACCGCGGTCGCTGCCGCGATGATTGGCTGGCACCGGGCTCGCGGAACGTGGGCCACCGCGGTGGACATGTACATCGCGCTGTCGCAGTTCTCGCGCGGCCGTTTCACCGAGGGCGGGCTTCCCGAGGATCGAATCGCCGTAAAACCGAATTTTCTCGCGCGCGACCCGGGCGTCGGTGATCACGCCGGTGGCTATGGCTTGTTCGTCGGGAGACTGTCGCCGGAGAAAGGGCTCGACGTACTGCTCGACGCCTGGCCGCAGCTCGCCACGCCATATCCGCTCAGGGTCGTCGGTAGCGGTCCGCTCGAGGGGCGGATGCAGGACTGTGGTCCCGGCATCGAATGGTTGGGGCAGCAACCGACGGAGCGCGTGATGGCGCTCATGAAGGACGCGAGCTTTCTCCTTGTTCCGTCCGGGTGCTACGAGAATTTCCCCGTGACGATCGTGGAGGGATTCGCCACCGGACTGCCCGTCATCGCGAGCCGGATCGGCTCGCTCGCCGAGATCGTGCGTGACCACGAGACTGGCCTCCTCTTTCGCTCCGGCGACGCATCCGATTGCGCCGCGACGATTGGGTGGGCCGTGCAGCATGCGTCCGAGATGCGCACCTATGGGCAGAGCGCGCGGCTCGAGTTCGAGCAGAGGTTCATGCCTCAGCAGAACTACTCGCAGCTGCGAGCCATCTACGGCCTGGCAGCTGAACACGCCGCCGCCGCCGCGGGCAACTGAATGACGACGCCCAACGAATCTGCTCCGCACGCCAGTCTCCGCGGCGCTGCTCTGAAAGGAGGGGCCTTCCTCGCAGGAAGGCATAGCCTCAGTCTCGTGATCCATCTTCTCGGGGTCATGCTGCTGACCCGTGCGATCGGGCCGAGCAACTATGGCGTGTACGTCGGCGCACTCGGAGTCCAGACGTATCTGTACGCCGTCACGCAGCTCGGGCTCGTCGTATTCCTCGTCCGCCATAGCGAAGCGGTCAGCGACGCCCAGTTCGACCAGGCGTTCACCTTGCTCGGTGTGATTGGGGTGAGTGTCGCGACGATCGTGTTCTTTGCCCTCCCGATCGTCGAAGGGTGGATCGGCATTGGAGCCTTTGCCGCCGTCGGCAGGGCACTCGTGATCGTCCTGCCCATTCAGTTGCTCGGACTGGTGCCAATGGGGCGACTCGAGCGAGCGCTCGAGTATCGCTTCGTCGCTCCGGCCGAGCTCGGCGGCTATATCGTCTTCTATCTCGTCGCCCTTCCACTGGCGAAGCTCGGATATCGCGAGTGGGCACCTGTCGCGGGATACTGGACGCAGCAGATCCTCATGACCGGGGCATTGTTCCTGGCCTCGCGGTACCGGCCGCGGTTGCGGTGGAATCCGCAGCTCATTCGCGAGATGGTGGGCTACGGAGTGCGCTACTCCGGCGCGTTCTGGATCTGGCAGCTCCGCGACATCGTGAACCCGGTGATCGTCGGGAAATTCGCCGGGACGCAAGCCGTGGCGTTCGTCGCCCTCACCGTCCGACTGGTCGACGCGCTGAGCTTTCTCAAGGGCGTCGGCTGGCGGGTTTCGCTTTCCGTGCTCGGACGCCTGCAGAAGGAGCCGCAGCGGATGGTCCGCGCGGCGAGCGACGGCATGCGCATTCAGGTCGTGACGCTCGGTGCGGTGCTAGCCGGGTTTGGCCTCGCCTCGCATTGGGTGATCCCACGTGTGTTCGGGCCGGAATGGATGACGGTTGCGGTGCTGTACCCGTTCGTCGCAATCGGCTATCTCACGAGCGCCCTGTTCCAGCCGGAAACCGCCATGCTCTTCGTCGTGAGTCTCAGCAGACGGGTCGGCGAGTTCCATCTCATGTTTCTTGCGCTGTTCGTTGGGTCGGTGCTGATACTGGTGCCCCGCATCGGGCCACTGGCCTACGGATGGAGCGAGATCGCGGCGCTTCCGAGCTATGGCCTGCTGCACTGGTACACGAGTCGTCTCATCGGCAAACCCGATTGGCGACTCGCGGGGTTGTGGTGGCTTGCGTTCGTGTCGTTGCTCTTGTGGCAGCAGCTTGGGTGGTTCAGCGTCATCGTGCCCGTGGCTGTATTACTGTGGCCCGGCACGTTGGAGGAGTTCCGGAAGTACCTGGTGAGCGTGAGGCAGCTTCGATATGCCGAATGAGTTGTCCGTGCGCGGACTACCGAATGGCGGCGATCGCCCGCTGATCGGAGCGTGGGCATGACGAGCGTGCGCTCGTGGTGGCCGACCGCCGGTGTGGTTGTGGTGGCGCCGATTGCAGGGACGTTGGTCGTCGTGAATCCCCGCGCGGGGTTGGTCAGCGCCGCGGCACTCTCGGTCATCTCGTTCGCCACGTACTATCGGAAGCGGCTGCCCGGGATGTTCCTGGTACTCGTCGGCATCAGCCTGTTCGGGTACACGTTTCTCGGCAAAGGCTTCGCGTATTTCGGTGTCGCGCCGCTCTATATCGGCGAGCTGCTGCTGCTGTTCGGCGTGCTGGCGGCGTTGTTGGGCGGTGGGTTCGCGCCGGCGCTTCGCTCACCCATCTCGTGGTTGGTGATCCTGTGGGCGGTCTGGGGCTTCGTGTGCACGGCTCCATACCTCGGCGTCTACGGCCTCGATGCGATGCGCGATGCGACGATCTGGGGCTATGGGGCGTTCGCCATTCTCATCGCCGGCTTCATGCTGCGACTGCATTGGTGGACGAAGGCAGCCGACGCATACGCCCGCTGGTTCTGGTGGTTCGCGTTCTGGTCGCCGGTCGCCGGGGTCATCTTCGCCACCATGGAGCGTGCCATTCCCAGGGTACCTGGGACGGACATTCCGCTCCTGTTCGTGAAGGCCGGCGATTTCGGTGTTCAGCTCGCGGGCCTGGCGACCTTCGTGTTGGTGGGACTCGCGGACTCACAGTGGCGAGGACGTACGCATCGCACTGCGCTCGAATGGCTCTGGTGGATGGGGTGGCTCGCCGGGGTGGCCATCACCGGCACCGCCTCGAGAGGCGCGCTCATGTCGGTCTTCGTTGCGGTCGCGCTGGTAGTAGTGTTGCAGCGGCGCGTGCAGCTGTGGAAGCCAGTGCTCGTCGCATTCGTGTTCGGGTCCGTGTTCCTCAGCGCCGACATCAAGTTGAACGCCGGCCAGGATCGCGAAGTCTCCGCCGACCAGATCATCGACAACCTGCGCAGTATCGTTGGTGGTCGAACCAACACGAGCAATCTCGAAGGTACGCGCGCCTGGCGCCTCAATTGGTGGCAGGACATCATCGGCTATACGGTGCACGGACGGTATTTCTGGACAGGCAAGGGATTCGGCATCAACCTGGCGGATGACGACGACTATCAGGGAACGGTGAACGGGCTTCCGAATCGAAGCCCGCACAACATCCAGATGACCGTGCTGGCGCGCTCCGGCGTACCCGGGCTGGTAGTCTGGAGCCTTCTGCACATCACGTTCGCGCTCTCGTTGGTGCTCGCATTCTTTCGAGCACGTCGCGATCGACGCGAATGGTGGGCACGTGTGAACCTCTGGATTTTCTCCTTCTGGGTGGCGTTCATGGTGAACGCGGCCTTCGACGTCTTTCTCGAAGGCCCCCAGGGCGGGGTCTGGTTCTGGTGCCTGATCGGCTTCGGCATCGCGGCGCTCGAGGCCCAGCGAGCGGAGCGAAGCGCCGCGCGGCCTGGCGTGATGCTTCCGCGGAGTCTTCCGTGAGCATGGTCTCTTCAGCACCGGAAAATACCTCGGCGAGTCGCGTCGCGGCGATGATCGGCGTCGACCACTACCGTGACGCCGATGCCGTGCAACGACTCGTCGACGACGCCTTGCTCGCCCTCGCGTTGCCGGCGTCGTTCATCCGTCCCGGAGACCGCGTCGTCCTCAAGCCCAACTGGATCAAGGAGCACGACGAGCGCTACCCGGCTCCCGGAAACTGGGAGCATGTGATCACGAACCCCGCCGTGATCGCCGCCGTCGCGCGGTGGGCTGCCCGGCAGCTCGACGGACGCGGCGCGATCATCATCTGCGACGCGCCGCAGACTGATTCGTCGTTCGCGACGATTCGCCGCTACTGTGGGCTCGACGCACTCTGCACGACCTTGCAGCGTGAGTTTCCCGGCGTGGCTGTCACGTTGCTGGATCTGCGGCCGGAAGAATGGCGTGCGATCGACGGCGTCACCGTCGACAAGACCACACTCCCGGGCGATCCGCTCGGCCATACCCACGTGCGCCTCGACGAGGCCAGTGAGTTCTTCCATTTCCAGGGTGAAGGACGACTCTACGGCGCGTCGTACGACATGGCCGAGACGAACACGCGACACGCGGGGAGCCGCCACGAGTATCTGCTGTGCAGGACGCCGATGGACGCGGACGTCCTGATCAACATCCCGAAGTTGAAGACGCACAAGAAGGTCGGCCTGACGTGCGCGCTCAAGAACCTCGTCGGCATCAACGCGAACAAGAATTGGCTGCCCCATCACACGGAGGGCACGCCGGATCTTGGTGGCGATCAGTTTCCCGTCGCGACGTCGAAGGCCCGTCTCGAGCACGGCTTGATGGGTGCGGTGAAGCGATCACTGAAGCATCGTCCAGGGCTGTCGCGCCTGTTCGTTCCCCTGAAGAAGATCGGACGCGCGTATTTCGGTGACACGCACAGCGTCGTCCGCTCCGGGAACTGGCACGGCAACGACACCTGTTGGCGAATGGTCGTCGATCTGAACAAGTGTCTGTTCTATTTCGACGGCAGCGGACAGCGACG
>Ga0164305_10001307_pt1 | contig 10096 bp, 9 predicted proteins | sample Whisoiple_237_MG_FD_110215 | JGI IMG/M metagenome (GOLD analysis project Ga0164305, IMG submission 110215) | Soil microbial communities amended with pyrogenic organic matter from upstate New York, USA - Whitman soil sample_237_MG | ecosystem: Environmental > Terrestrial > Soil > Agricultural... | reverse complement strand
CGCAGCGGCCTGTGCGCGAGTATCTCCTGACGTGCCTACAGCGCAGGCCACGGGCGGCGGCGGTCAGGAAGGCTTCAGGATTCGTGTGCAAGGATCACCGCATGGCGCTGCTGTATCTCGTCCGGCACGGCGAGACGGACTGGAATAGCGAGAATCGATGGCAGGGGCACCATGACCGGCCCCTGTCTGCGCTTGGTCGGAGCCAGGCGGCCGCCGTCGCCAGGCGACTCGCTGGCGAGCGGCTAACCCAGGTCTACTCGTCCGATCTCAAGCGCGCCTGGGAGACCGCGCAAATAATCGCCGAGGCGTGCGGGCTCGAGGCCGGCGCCGATCACGCTCTGCGCGAGGTCGATGTGGGGAACTGGGCCGGCCTCACCCGCGCTGAGGCGAAGGAGCGGTTCCCCGAGGCGTATGCCCGCCGCCGGGCCGGCGGCACCGGCTGGGACGACGGCGAGACCTACGAGCAGATGGGCGGACGGGTGAGCGCCTACGTGACGCGGCTGCTCGACGGCACTGGCGGATCCGAGCGCATTGCGCTGGTCTGCCACAGCGGCGTCATTCGCGCTCTCGTCGCTCACGCCGTCGGAATCGGACTCGCCGACCGAAGCCGGATCGGCGGCCACCAGCATGGCGCCGTGAGCGTGCTGCGCGTCCGTAAGGGCAAGTGGTCACTTCGCGTCTACAACGATGCCTGCCACCTGCACGCCGACCACGATTCCTGGACCTCCAGCGAGGGGCTGACGCCTCACGCTGCTGAGCAATGAGATGGGCCCGCCTCCAAGGCCGCCCCCGGTAGCCGGCCAATCGCAGTCGGCTCTGGGCCGCGGCTGGTCGCAGGGGCGACGGGCTTGGCGCACTCGACTGTTTGCAGAGTGGCCGGGGAGGACAGGTAGCTACTCGATCTGGTCCTTGCGCCGTATCACGGTCGGCAGATGCTCTCGTTCGGCGGCGCTCGTCAAGCGCTCAACCCGTAGAGCGCTCCGGCCGACGCGAATGACGTCTCCTGCCTCGAGCCGCAGTGGCTGGCTGCCGAGACGAAGTTCGTTGACGAACGTCCCGTTGGCCGAGTCGAGGTCATAGAGCTCGAGGCCGCCGTCGTCCAACGGGCGGATGGTGGCATGGCGGCGCGACACTTCGAGGTCATCGACGGCTATCTCGGCACTCTCGCGCCCGATCACCAATTTGCGGCCGATGGTGTGCCGCTCGCCCGTCGAGTCGACCACGAGCGCGTAGCCAGTCGGTGCGGGACCAACGTTCACGAGTGCCTCCTTCGTTGGTGATCGGCTCGCTTCACGGCCGTTGACCAACACGATCCTCGCGGGAGTCCGATGGTCTCACAAACGCGCGTGCCGCGCACGGCTCGCGCGCTCCGAGCGTGAGGTCGGGGACTAATCGAAGGCTTCGGCCAGCATGCTCCACACCCGCGACCTGGCAACGCGCGCATGAGAAGGGGCGGCCGTGTGAGCCGCCCCTCCCCCGGGCCCCGCGGTGTGAGCGCATTCGCGTCAGTCAGCGGTGGACTCCTGCGTATCCGCGGCGTCCTGCGCGCTCTGGGACGCCTGGCCTTCTGCCTGGTCTGCCCCATCGCGCGGGGTGGTGGCGATCACGACGAGGCGGCTGGCGGCGAAGGTCGCCATGACCTGGCCGTCGTCGTCGAGGCGCCAGGCGGTGCGTGGGAGCATGGCTCCCGTCACGCGGGTGATCGCCTCGTCGAGCGGAAGCCGCACCCGCCGGCCGGCGCGGTTCGTGACCTTGGCGCGGGCCACCAGCACGCGCACTTCGCGGTCGACGAGCACGCCGTTCTGGCGGACGGTGACCTTCAACTCGAACGCGCCCGTGTCCTTGCGCGAGAGCTCACCCGTGAGCCTCTGCACCGGCTTCGCGGCCGTCTGCGTGTGCGCGGTGGACGGCTGCGCGTACGCGGCCTCCGGAGTGACGGTGGCCGCAGCAGCGTCGAATGGATTGCCGGATGCGACGGTCAGGCCTGCGCCGGCGAGCGCGATGCCGCTGATGATGCCGATCAGGAACTTCATGGTGCTGCCTCTCCGTTGGGGACGTTGCTGACACGAGCCACCCTAGGAGTCACCATGTCCGCCCACCACGAGCGTTTCCCTAGTCCGCACCCTAGGGTCAACCGCCGAAATCGCCCTTGTGCGCGTCCCACCAGACTGCCAACTGCGGCGCCGATCGTGCCTGCGCCCCCGCTACCGTCGCGCGAACAGCCACGTGCGACGGCTCGTCGTACCAGTAGACGATCGAGCATTCGGCCGCACCGAGGCCCTTGCAGCCTTCGACAGTGTTCGCGACGACGAAGCAGGCGCGCCGCCCGCGCGCCCACGGGCCCTCGCCACTCCAGGTCGTGGTCGTGCAGGCGCCTGCGCCGAGCGCGCCGCCCGCGGCCCGATACGGGCCGAGGGCGTCGTCGTCGTAGTTCCTCTTGACGACACGGTGCGAGCCGAAGAGATCGACGTGCAACCTGACGGGCTGTCCGTCGGGTGTCGTCGACGTGCAGTTGAGCGTCGCCTGTCCACCGGGATGCGGCGATTTCACGCAAGTGCCGGCGATCGCCGGATCGCTGAACTTCGCCACGAGAGCCGCTGCAGCTCCCGTGAACGCGCCCGTCCCAGTCGTTGCCGTCGTTGGCGTCGTTGCGGTCGTGGCCGTCGTCGCGGTCGTCGACGTCGTGGAGCGCGGAGGAGAAGAGCCCGAGCTGCGTGTCGCGAGATACGTTGCAAAGCCACTCGCGAGGGCCGCCACGACTGCGATGCCGACGATGAGCGGGAGCGACAGCCCGCTGCGGCGTCCGCTGCTCTCGGGGGGCTCGACGGGCGGTGGCGGTGCGGCGGGCAGAACGGCCGCCTCGGGCGGTGGCGGTGCGGCGGGCGGCACGGGCGCCTCGGGCGGCCGGCCAACCTCGCTCGCGGCGGGTGCGAGCTCTCGTGGATCCCCGGTCGGCTCCGAGCCCGCGGCGGCCACCGCCGCTGCCTCTGCCACGACGACTGGTGCGGGCGTCGATCTGCGCGCGAGGGCTGCCTGGCGTGCAGCCGCGATCAGGTCGCCGCAGGTCGGATAGCGGTCGTCTTTGGCCTTCGCCAAGGCCCTCGCGATGACGGCGTCGAGCCCCTTCGGGACCTGAAGCGCGCTCGAAAGCACCGGCGGAGTCTGGACGAGGTGTGCGTGCAAGACCGCCAGCTCACCGTCACGCACGAATGGTGCCTGCCCGACGAGGCACTCGTAGAGGACGCAGCCGAGCGCGTAGACATCGGTGCGCGCGTCCACCGGTAGGCCCTCGATCTGCTCCGGGGCGGCGTAGTCGACGGTGCCGAGGAAGAAGCCGGTCTTGGTCAGGCCCTGGGCGGCCGTGTGTTTGACCACGCCGAAGTCGGTCAGGTAGACCCGCTCGGATGGCTCTGCGATCAGGATGTTGGCTGGCTTGACGTCGCGATGAATCAGGTTGCGATCGTGCGCGGCATCGAGGCCGTCTGCGGCCTGCTCGAGGATGAACAGCGTCCGCCCCACTCCCAGCGAGCCTTCACGACCGATCAGGGTCTTGAGATCGCAGCCTTCGATGTAGCGCATCGCGATGAAGAGCTGGCCATCGGCCTCGCCGGCGTCGAAGATCGGCACGACGTTGGGGTGGTCGACCTCGGCAGCGCGGCGAGACTCGTGGACGAAGCGCTCGCGGAACTCGGGATCGGCGGAAAGTCCCGGCGCGAGTAGCTTCAGTGCCACCTGGCGTCCGAGCTGCACGTGCTCCGCCAGGTAGACGATGCTCATCCCGCCGCGGCCGATCAGTGACTGGATCCGGTAGCCCGCCACTGTGGCGCCGATGCGCGTGTTGTCACTCATCCCCGCCCCGAGAAACGCTGTCGAATGATCTTCGCAGATCGCCCGGCTCCATGAGAGTGGCCTGATGTCGCGGGCCAGAACGACGGAGGCCCCCGCGCGTGCGGGGGCCTCCGCTGCTCGCTGCCGGAGATCAATCAGTGATCGAGCTCCAGGACGACGATCTGCTTGGCGACGATGGTGGGCACGCGACGGCCCTCGTCGTCGACTCGCCAGGCGGAGGGCGCTGCGATCGCGGCCTGGACGCGGACCGTTGCGTCGTCGAGCAGGAGGGTCGAGATGCGGCGGCCCGCGAGATCCCTGATCGCGGTGACCCGGCTGACGACCATCCGCGCGTCGTGGTCGCTCAGCAGGTAGCGCTGCGTCACGTACCTGGCGGGCAGGTTGACCTGATCGATGTCGAGCGAGAGGGCACCGAAGTCGTCACGCTTGGCCTTGCCGAGGAACGTCCACGTCCTCTGCGACCGCGACGTCCGGGTGTGTCGCACGAGCCGCGTGGTGGTGGTCGCGGAGGAGTGCGATGCGGCGCTCTCCGTGCTCGCGGCCGGCGTCTCGGCGAGTTGCGTCTCAGGCGCCATCGCCGGGGCGCCGGGAAGCGTGTCGGTTACGGACGCCGCGGCGCCCTCGACGTTGGTGCCCTCGCACGTCGCGGGAGCCGCCGGCGTCAGCTTGACGACGAGGTTGTCGGGCGTGAGGACAACGGCGCCAACGGTCGCACCCGGGGTGAGCTTCGCGAGGTCCAACCGGCGCGGAAGCTTGACCGTGACAAGCTCGCCCTGCCCGTCGCCGCACTGCACGATGACGCGCGCCTCACGCGTGGCGGGCGTCACGCTCATCACACCGAGACCGAGGGCGCGCAGCTGGTGCTTCTGCGGCGCCTGCTGTGCGCTGAACGCATACGCGCCGGCTCCAGCGGTCAGCCCGGCTGCCGCGACGATTCCGATTGCGATCTGCTTGCTGGCGAACATTGCGGGGCTCCTTCTCTGGTTGATGAGAGCCAACGTAGGAGCGATGAGCTCGCCGCGACACGGGAGAAACCCCAGTCGCGACCCTGGGCTCCGCAGTTCGCCCGCACGTGGTGCACGAGTCGGTGCAGCCAACGAATCGACCATCTAGGCTTGCCCCTCGCGCTCCCGCGCGAACCGCTCGCTCGGCACGGGAGGATCCGTGCGACCAGATCGGACCAAGATCCCTGACGACAAGGCGCTGCCGCAGATCGAGCGTCTGCTCGACGCCGACGCCGTCGCTCCGGTCCTCCAGCGGATGCTCGGACAGGACACGAGTATCTCGTCCGTCCGCATCGCTTACGTGCGTTACAGGCCGGCCAAGCGGCTGCTCGTGATGTACGAGCTCGAGTGCGGAGACGAGACGGCGAGTGCAGTCGCCCAGGCGAACAGCGGCGGGCGGGACCTCGCGGGGCGCGCAACTGGTCCCGCCGGCGTCGCGCTGGCGGCGCGCGTCTCCGGCCGCTCGTTGGCACGAACGCCGCTCGCATACGACACCGACCTGGAGGCGCTGATCCAGTGGCCGCCGCTCGACCTCGGTCTGCCGGCACTGGCGGAAACGCCGGAGACGCTGCGCCGCGAGATGGTCGACGCCGGGCTCGAGCTCGAGCGGGCCGACGATCTGCCGCGCCTCGTCAAGCACAAACACTCGCAACGGGCGGTGCTCCGGCTGGAGCGCCACGTCGCGAAGGTCTACCGCAACGACGCGGCCCTGGCAGAGGCCGTCGCAGCACTGTCGGTAGCCGAGGCGCTGCCGGTGCGCACCGCGCGCTGCGAGGCCGTCGTGCCTGAACTGCGGATCGCCGTGCAGTCGCTCGTGCCCGGCGACCCGCCCGAGAGCGTCCTTCAGGCAGCCGGTCGGGCAGGTGGCGTGCTCGCGGCTCTGCACGGCGCGCCTGCAGACGGACTGCCGTCCGAGACTCCTCGCGACCGCCTGCGGCGAACGGGCGACTCGGCCGACCTGCTGGCGACGATCGCGCCGGAGCTTGCGTCCCGCGTGGAAAAGCTCATGGACCTGCTCGAGGCGCAGATGCCTCACGACGACCTCGTCACCTCGCACGGAGGCTTTCACATCAGCCAGCTGCTCGAGTCCGCGGGTGAGCTCGCAGTAATCGACTTCGACGGCATCTGCAGCGCGCCGGCGGCCCGAGACGTCGCGAGCTATGCAGCCTCGCTGCTGAACGCAGCGGCGGATCTCCCCGCGGTGCGCACCGCCCTCGACACGCTGTGCGACGGATACGGTCGACGCCCGCCGGGTGTCGGCTGGTACCTCTCGACGCTCGCCCTTCGACGCGCACGCGCGCCGTTCGCCGCATTCGCGCCACACTGGCCCGAAGAGACCGAGCGGCGCTTGGCCGCTGCGGAAGCCGCGCTCGCGCTCTGATAGCTGTCGCTCAGCCCGGTCAGCGCGCGCGCGCCGCCGCCGCGTCGACGAGCGATGCCTCGGAGTGGATGCAGGCGAGCCGGAGCAGCGTGAGCGCGCGGCAGCGCTCGAGCAGCGATTCGTCCAAGCCCTGCACACGCTCACGGTATGCGTCGAGGAACGCGGCCTTCACGGCGGCAATGGGGGCTCCCGACCGTCGCTCCAGCAGGAGCAGGTGCCCGAGCAGGTTGCCGACATCGAGCTCGGGCGGGCCAAGCGCCGAGTCATCCAGATCGATCAGGCCGATGCGCTCGCCGACCATGATCTGCTCCTCGTACAGATCTCGGTGGACGATGGTCGGCCAACCCCAGTCGCCGTCGGACAGCGGAGGCAACGCTGCGCGGACGGCCGCCGCCAGCTCCGGGGGGGTGCGCGCGAGACGCGCCTCGAGGATCTCGACCTCGCGGGCGAGGGTATGCGGCCGGTGCCCGGCCGGAGCCGTCCCTCGCCACGCCGTATGCCAGGCGCCGAGCGCCGCGCCGGCGCGCGCGCACACATGCCGGTCGCCCGAGGTCAGCGCGCGCGTCAACGGCTCGCCTGGGACCTCCGACAGCACCACGAGATGAAGCGCCTCGTCGAGCAGCAGCACCTCCGGCACGACGGGCTCGACCGGCCCGCCGGCGACCCCTCGGACGCGCGCAGCGACCGTGGCTGCGCGCTGAGACGCGTACGTCTTGACGATCGCGCTTCGTCGCGACCCGCGCGCGCGCATGGTCGCGCGGCGTCCTGGTTTGTCCTTGAGCACCTCGAGCGCGATGGGCGCCCCGAGCAGCGGCCCGAGCACGGCGCCCAGCTGGTCGCGGTCGATCACAGCCGGAGGGCGGCCTCGGCAGCGCCGATCATGCGTTCGGTCTGCTCCGGCCAGTCCGGCTCGAAGTTGCGGAACGGAACACGCGCGCGGCGCAGGATCGAGGCCGCGAGGTACCACTCGAGCCAGCGCGGGCGGTGACCGTAGCCCTCGACGAGGCCGTCGAGGACGGTCAGGGCGGCCGTGAGGTCCGCAGCGTCCTTGGGGATGAGGTGACCGGCGTAGTTGGCCAGATCGAGCGCCGGCGGCGCGCAGCCGAGCAGGTCGAGATCGATCAGCGCCGGGCCGCCGGGAAGCTCGAGCAACTGCCCCCCATGGAAGTCCCCGTGCGAGGTGACGAGCCCGTCTCCGGGATCGGGCGCCCGTCGCTCGAGCTCAGCCAACGCGGCCTGGGCGCGCGGCGTCAATGCGGGGGTGATGGCGGACACGAGCTTGACGGCGGTCGCGGCAGCGTCGAGCCGCTGCGCCGGGAGTAGCGGCGTGAGGCCGTCGAGCTTGTGATCATGCAGCTCGCGCAGCAACTCCCCGGCCTCGCGCGCGAGCTCGGCGCGGCGGGCCGGCGGCGCGCCTGGGAGCCACTCCTGCACCGTGAGCCGAAGGTCGTCGATGATCGCCTCGCCCTGTGCGGTGCACAGGCCCTCGAGGCGGCGCGCCGCCTCGAGCCCGGCGACCCCGTCCGAGAAGTCCCGTTCGTAGCGATAGACCTTCAGCACGTGGTCGCCCAACCGCAGAGCGGCACGCCGGCGAGGCCGGTACTGGAGCAGGGTCAGTTCAGCGCGCTCGACCGGGATGTCGATGCCGCGGGCGGCGAGCCGCTCGCGTAAGGCCAACGGCGGCTCGGCCAAGGCGGGCATGTCGATGTCGAACGGGAGCCATTGCAGGAGGGCATGGGCGCCGGCGTCGTACAACAGCGGCCGCACGGCCGGCGCGCGGCCCGCGACGAGGGCGATGCGCGCGTCGTAGACGGGATCTGCGGCTTCGAGCGACAGGTCGTACTTCGACGAGGCCATCGCGACGGCGTGCTGCTCGGACCCGTCGACTTCGACGGCGTAGTGGACGCACAGGTTCTTGCCCGGCCGATAGCGGATGTAACGCACGTCGACCGGTGCGAGAGGTTGGTCGCGACCCAGCGAGCGGGCCAGCGTGAGCGCCATCGCATCGGCATCGAGCAGCACCGCGATCTGCGGCAAGCCCTCGTCGGCCGGGATCGCCACGCGCACGTTCTCGGCGCTCCTGCGCGTCACGAGATCAGCGCCGTCTCCGCGCAGCGCACGCGCTCCTCGACCTGTTCCGGCCAGTTTTCGCGGAAGACGCGAAACGGGATCGACGCGCGACGCAGCAGCACGCAGGTCAGGTACCACGGAACGCCGGCCGGATCTCGCCCGTAGGACGCCCGGAGCACGTCCAGCGCCGCCAGGCCGGCGGGCAGGTCGTCGATCCCTCGCACGAGCGAGGAGATGTAGGTGGCCAGGTCGAGAGCCGCGGGCGCGCGGCAGCTCGCGTCGAAGTCGATGACGCCGTAGTCGCCTTCGAGCTCGAGCATCTGGCGTGCGTGGAAATCGCCGTGCGAGAGCACGAGCGGCTCCTCGGGCATGCGCTCCTCGAGGCGACGAAGCAACGCTTCGAGGCGCTGCTCGAGCTCCGGCGCGATCGACGCCAGCAGGCGCACCGACGCGGTCGCCGACTCGAGACGGTGCGAGGGCGGTGTGACACGCACGGTGTCGTTGGGTGTCCGATGCAGCATCGCCAGGAAGGCGCCCGCGTCTGGGGCGGCCTCGACCGGACCCGCCGGCGGCACGCCTTCCACGAACGATTGCGCCGTCAGCCTGAGCTCCGGAATCGCCGCTTCACAGCGCGCGCTGCGCATCGGCAACTCGTTGGCCGCAAGCATCCCCGCGACGGCGCGTTCGTAGGCCCGGTCGTCGGCGTAGATCTTCACGAAATGGTCGCCATAGCGCAGGACGGCGCGACGGTTCGGCTTGAAATGCACGAGCAGTGGAAGCTCGCCCCGTACGCGAGTCCGCACACCCGCGTCCTCGAGGATCTGCCGTAGTCGCTGGGGCGGCTCGGCCATGGCAGGTAGCGCCAGGTCGACCGGCGTCCACTGCACGAGGATGCCGGGATCGTCTTCGTAGGCGAGCGGCGCGCGCGCGGGAGTTCGGTCCGCGGCCTTGGCGGCAAGCTCGACGTTGGCCGGCCGCTCGGCTCGCTGCGCCAGCTTCGCCTCGGGCTCGGCCAGGGCCACGACCCCGTGCATCGCACCGGCGACCCCCACCTCGTAACGCACGAGCAGACTGCGTCCCTGCTTGTAGCGGAGGTACCGGATCGCGACCGAATCGATCGGGTGATCCCCGCCGAGCGAGCGCTCGAGCACGGGGGCCATGGCGTCGACGTCGAGTATCCGCGGCATCGCGGAGAGCGCGTCGTCGAGAGGGACGGGTGGCCGTGTCACGCTCACAGGTGCAGAGCCTCCTCGGCATCGGTGACCATGCGCTCGATACGCAGCGGCCAGTTGGGCTCCATGAAACGGAACGGGAACGGCGCGCGCCGGAGGATCGAGGTGGAGAGGTACCAGGCGAGCGCGTGAGGACGGACGCCATAGCCCGCGACGAGGCCTGCAAGCGCCGCCGAGGCAGCCGTCATGTCCCCCTCCCCGCCGTTGACGCTGTGCGCGGCGTAGCTCGCCAGATCGAGCGCCGCGGCGGCCACGCACATCTCGTCGAAGTCGATCACCGCGAGGGTGCCATCGATCTCGAGCAGCTGGTTGGAGTGGTAGTCGCCGTGCGCCGGCAGGAGGGACGACTGGTCGGGAATCGTCAGCTCGAGCATGCGAAGCAGGGCCGTGAGCCGCTGCTCGAGCTCCGGCACGACCGCTGCCACACTGCCGGCGGATCCGGCGGCGGCGCGCAGCTGGTCGGCGTGCGTGAAGGGGCGTAGACCGGGGAGCCGCGATCGGTGAAGCCGTGCGAGCACCTCTCCGGCTGCCGGCGCCGGATCGCCGGCCAGGAAATATGT
>Ga0164305_10001299_pt1 | contig 10122 bp, 7 predicted proteins | sample Whisoiple_237_MG_FD_110215 | JGI IMG/M metagenome (GOLD analysis project Ga0164305, IMG submission 110215) | Soil microbial communities amended with pyrogenic organic matter from upstate New York, USA - Whitman soil sample_237_MG | ecosystem: Environmental > Terrestrial > Soil > Agricultural... | reverse complement strand
CAAGTCGTAGTTCACTTAAGGTACGGTCTTCTTCCGGGGTCAGAATGATGCGTAAAGGGGTAGGCATGACAGGCTAATGAGGCAGATTCACTATCTTATAATTAATTCCACCCACCTACTTATGGAACGGAAAAAGATTTTAATTGCAACCAAAACATATCCTTCTATTAGTGCTAAATATAGGGAAACAGTCTGTACAGCAGGAATTCTTTTAACTAATGACGAAGTTCCTGTTGAGTGGATTCGCATTTACCCTATTCCTTTTCGTTATATAGATTTCGATAAACGCTTTCCTCGGTGGTCTATTGTTAGCGCCGAAATAGAAAGAAATGATAAAGATTATAGGTCAGAAAGCTATCGTATTAATCATTCATCAATCGACATTATCAAGAAAATAGACACTGAAAATAACTGGCAAATAAGAAAGAATCTTGTCTTACCACTTCAGTTTGACTCTGTTCAAGAAATACAGAACCAAGGAAAGTCTCTAGGTATCCTAAAGCCTCAATCTCTTAAATACTATTGTAAGAAAACTACCCGTGACTGGACTGATAAACAAAAGGCTGTTCAGGATCAGTTGGATCTCTTTGAAGCTTCATCTCCTTTAGAAAATTCTTTAGAAAAAATACCTTATCAGTTTGGGTATCAGTTTACAGACGGAGATGGAAAAAACCGTCGCTATAGTATAAGTGACTGGGAAATATCAGAGCTATATAGAAGATGCCGGAATAATTCAAAAGCATCTAGCACGGAAGGCAAAGAGCAAGAAGCTCTATTAAAAGTAAGAGAAAAGCTAGAAGGATTTATAATAGATAAAGACCTTTACTTTATAGTAGGTAATCTTAAAGGCCACAACAAAGTTTTTATGATTATTGGATTATTTTATCCACCTATTGTAAGGTCGGAACAACTAGATTTATTTTAGTTCTTGGAAATTAAATGGCTGTTGAGAGCAAGCAAGATGTTAATTACATTCTTACGTTTGGTTATGGTAACCGAACTAACTATGATGCGTTCCTAGAATATATCAAGGAGTTTAAAGTTACTTGCATTATAGATGTCAGGTTAAGCCCTCGCGCCTGGAGCCGTAAATGGTATGGCAGTCAACTGGAGAAAGTTTGCAATGCCAACGATATCAAATACATTTCCATGCCTTCTTTAGGTAATACCTCTGGCACGAATAAGTGGACTCCGCCAGATGTGGAAGAAGCGGATAGAGCATTATTGGAAGTCTCTAACATTGCTAAATTGGGAACAGTTTTACTACTGTGCGGCGAGATGGATTCCCGCCGATGCCACAGAGTAGACGTGGCAAATCAATTGCACAAATTGACACACGCTCCAATTAAAAACTTAGAGTGACCTGGAAGAGATAGAAGATAGATCTGCCAAAAGAATAAAGGCGATCGCTTTCCTCTTACAAAAGGGAATAATCCTGATAAGCCCTCCAACGTTGGAGGGCTTAGTTATAGGAAATTTTATGGGATTCTTAATCGTTAGCTTCGCAGGTCTTCTAGTCTTAGCCGTGGTCATCCTCGTTGTTGTCTTTGTGGGTGCAGAGTATTTAGCTAGAAAAAAACCACGACGATCAGCGCCATCTTACCAAGGATGCTATACCCACGGCGAAATTGACTGGAAGAAGGTAGCCAAAAAGCGTAAACGTGAGCAAACAAGCCGCCGGCTTGATCAACAGGAGAGTCGGATCAAGGATCGGGAGAAATATCAACTACTGGTTAGTCGACTCAGGGGCGATCGCGACACTGCCCTCCGCCTGGTCAAGTCTGCCAAAATTAACAATCCGGGACGAGATGAGACTTGGTACTGGGAGAAGGTGCTACGTGATTTAGATCGCGATCGCCGCTAAGCTAAGTATCACTGCCTTTCGCCTTGAGAGGCTTTTTTCTTCATGGGGCGATAAATTAACTTCTCCTATAGGTAGTGTGACCATCTTGGTCACTGGGTTTTATGTGTAAGTCCTGTATTTTTAGGGTGAGGCTGACATGAGTTACTTTCTGAATCCAGACGATGTTGTTTCTGTTGAGAATTCGCAGAACGTTGTTGGCTCTCAAACGTTCAAGGTTCAGGAGCTTATGCAAAAGCTAAGAAACCAAGTTGGGGCTTCACTTGAACAATGGAATGAAGGAATAGAATGTGAGGTTTTAAAAGCTGATAGCTTAGGGTGGCAGACTGGAAAGGTTTGTATTGGTCTAAGATTCATTCCTGATGCTCCTGAATTTGGTCACGAAATCGACAACGAACACTCTGGATCAGCTCCTCACTAATTCACCCCCTTAATTTAATTGCCTCCTGTTAGGGCAATGCATGGGTGATAGCTACACAGCGCGATCGCACTTTTTAATCTCAACGGCACCTCATCAGTGGAAAGCTAGATAGGTTGCCTGTCGGAGATTTGAGAATGAGTGAAATCCTAGAAGCTGATGATGTGCTGTCAATGGTGCCAACTGCCAACCCGGTCAACAATCGAACGGTTAAGGTCAGTCAAGTACTCCAAAAAATCAGGGAGACCGTAGGAAATCCAATTTATGAATGGATCGAACCGGGTGAGCCAGGGGCTGAGTGCGAGGTTTTGAGAGCTAGCACTGCTGGCTGGAGAAAAGGAAGGCTTCGACTGCGGGTGGAGTTTATCCCTGATAAGCCTGAGCCGCCTCAACAGGCTCAATTAGAGGACTCTGAAACGCTGTTTTTACCCAGTTCTGACGCTTAATATCACTTCCCTTTTACCTGTGCCCCTGTGGGGGCTTTTTTTGTCCCTATTTTCTGGAATGGCACGGATAATGCTCAGACAGAGATAACGTAAAGTTTAGTAAACCTACAATTCATAAAAAATAGGGTTTATGTTAATTTGATAGTAGATACCATCCAGATAAAAAACCTGGAGAAAAAACAAAAAGCCGCAGATTTGGTGTCTCCCATCTGAAGCTTATTTGTAGCTAGCATCAAAGCAGAAACAAATGTGGCATAAAAGCTCCGGTAGTTGGGGCAAAGCCAAACCCAAATCGGGAAGAATGTATCTGTAGCAAAAAGAGTAGAGGCTAAGCTGCAAACACTGTAAACCCTTAGTTGCTAACTGTTGATTTCGGAAAATTATTGATTTGAAAACTCAAAGTTTCACTTGCGGATGAGCCTAGTATCTTGTGTACTAGGCTCATTAATTTGTCTCTAATTCTGAAAGTTATATTTATTGCATCTGGAATTTGCATCTTAAGTAAGTATAGAGATAGAGACTTATTCAAATACCAGAGTCAGATGACGCAAACGTTGTTGAATAATCGCTATCGCATCATCCGGGCGATGGGTGCAGGAGGGTTTGGTGATACCTTTCTAGCAGAAGACACTCATATGCCTTCTAGACGACAATGTGTGATTAAGCAGCTAAAGCCTTTAACGACAAATCCCCACATATATCAACTAGTACAAGAACGATTCCAACGCGAAGCTGCGATTTTAGAAGAACTCGGCGAGGGAAATCCGCAAATTCCTAAGTTATATGCATACTTCGCCATTGAAGGACAGTTTTACCTAGTTCAGGAATATATAGAAGGTCAAACCTTAAGCCAAGCCGTGCAGATAACAGGTTCTTTGAATGAAAGTGTTGTCCAGGATGTGCTGATGAGTTTGTTACCAGTCTTGGATTATGTTCACTCTCATCGCATGGTACATCGGGATATTAAACCAGACAATATTATTCTGCGCCAGCGAGATGGAAAACCTGTCCTCATTGATTTCGGGGCAGTAAAAGAAACAATGGGGACAGTGGTTAATTCTGAAGGAAATTCTGCTAGTTCGATTGTGATTGGTACACCTGGATTTATGCCTAGTGAACAGGCGGCAGGTCGCCCCATGTATTCGAGTGATTTATTTAGTTTGGGGCTGACTGCAATTTATTTGATAACTGGAAAACGACCTCAAGAGTTAGAGGTTAACCCAGCTACAGGTGAAATTATCTGGCAGCAGTATGCTAGGGGAGTTAGTCCGAGTTTAGTCGCTGTATTAGATAAATCTATTCAATCACATCCACGCGATCGCTTTCCCAGTGCTAGCGCCATGTTAGCCGCCTTACAGATGGGTTCTGTACCTTTAAACCCTACGGTAACAGTTGCCCCAGATATGCCTACTGTCAATGTTGCTAATACTCCTTTACCCGCAACCGAAACAGATTTAAGAACTGTTCAGCATCACAGGCAAAATGTTCCCAAAAAAGGATTTCCTAAGCATGCAATCATTGGTATTTTGCTCATTACCGTTTCTGTAATTTCTGCATTTATTGCCTTTTTAGTAAATCGCCAACCTTCCTCAGAACTTTCGGTTTTTCAACCTAGGACCTCTCCTTCTCCAATTCCTTTAGCGAGTAGTAAAAACGAAGTTTCCAGACCTTCGCCAGAAGAAGCAATTAGGGATTATTATGCAGCTATAAATCAGCAAGATTATCAAACTGCGTGGCAGATGCAATCCCCTCAATTACAAAATAATAAAAAGTTTAATGCTAGGGGATATACTGACTATTTAAGCTCTTGGCAACCGATTAAACGAGTAGAGCTTAAAGAAGTTAGATTAATTAATCAGAGTGCAGAAGCGGCGACAGTAGATGTTAGATTAAACTACATTGATCAGGGGGAACAGATTGCTCCTAATTATCCTAATTATTGGCGATATTTTTTGATTTGGGATGATAGGGAAAAAAGATGGCTGTTAGATGATAGACAATAATTAGTTCCCCGAAAAATTTTCTGATCTTGATCGGGAATGAAGACAATTTATCAGGACTTACGCAAAGACCCTAGATAGAGGGGCAACCACAGGGGGATTGCCCCTACAGGTGGTATTTATTACCATAATTTGCGTAAGTCCTGTTTATATTTGGTAGAGACGTTACTCCGAAACATCTTTACTAAATTTATCTGGTTGTGGCTATATGAAGAAAAAAGCACCCAGTTACCTGAGATCCGAGCAACTGGGTTAAGCTATGCGATCGCGTGAACTTAATTTCACCGATATAGCTGAAGCCTGGTTATACCTGCACCGGGATAGTAAGTGCCTAAAATATGCAGATAATCTTGACCTTGCTTTGCCAAATCACGCGCACCCGTTTGACTCATGCCTCTACCTCCATGCGCTCTTTGAGTCGTTGCCTCAGTATCTGCATACAACGCATCTACAACTGCATTTTGGTAACTTAAGAACAACCCGGATGTGGCATGAACCGCCGCCTGAGTAGTATTTGCTTCACCGTCTAAACCTTTATAGACCTGCCAAGCTTCAGTAGCCCCGATATCGTAGAAAGGGCTAGGCGGAGAGGTCTTTCGGGCTAGGGCATAAGATCGCGCCGCAACAGCTTGAGCTTTGAGCGCTTCCAAAGGCCAACTGCTCAACATTTCCGAGCCAACTACACTATAGAGGTAAGGCTCCAAATTGACATGATTCACGGCTAACAAGCTCGTATTTTGCGAAATCAGCCTTACTCGCCCTCGATACCAGTGTTGCCCAACCCCAACCACTCCGCCTTTGCTGGCCTCAATCCAAATAGAGTTGGGACTTTTCCAATTACCGAAATGAATGTGGTTTCCTGCGGCTTGGGGATAGAAGGCAACCCCCGATGGCAAACGTCGGAGCGATCGCCCGGAATCATCTTTAATAATACCGGGGGTAGAAGTAGCAACGGGAACCGTAGAAACGTCTTTAGCGATCGCTACCTTCATTTCTACATCTAGAGGCGGGCGTACTTGAGTGGGGGCTGATGCCTTTTTCGCTTGAGGTTGAGGTTGCGGCAGTGAAGCACTTTCAGTCCGAGTAGCTACCGGGGTGGGAGAAGGAGTTGTCTGAGATGGTAAGTGAGAAGCTAGGGGAGTCCAAGCCTTAGGTGCCCCAGATGCCAAAACAAGTAACCAAGTAGGGGTTGCCAGTAGGCATAACGCAAAGCGCCAGTTATTAAACCGTTTAAATGCTTTCAGTTGTGTCACTGTTACCACAAGAATTCAGCAAAGTCTTGATTAACACCATGAATTAACATCCGTTAATCCTTAATTATGCCAACCCGTTGAAAAAACGCTAAACATTTAGCCGCCACTGATCCTAAAATCTATTTTCATACTCGATCGCCGCTCTACTATCGCCAGTAAAATCCGTACCCCCCCGTAGTAGCACCTTGTCATTAACCCGATAGCGGAGATTGAGTTGCGGTGGATCATTGCCTGTCAAAATCTTCGAGATCGAAGTTGAGAATTTAGGAGTTAGATCAATCCCCGCTTCTGCACCTAACCCCAAGGCTGAAGTCCTTCTCTTCTCGTCTGTACTAATCGTGGGATACAAACGAAACTCACTTAATCCCAAAGCATCACCAATCACATTCTGCACATTACTCAACAGTGCTGAACCCGCTAGATTTGCTAACCCTAAAGTACTGTCTCCTCGACCTAGCGTATCGACAAATCCACCGCCTAAGAGGGCAACAATCTCAGCTTCACTGCGAGGGGGATTACTAGTTAACTCCAAATTTTCTGCAAATTGATTAGCGGGACCCGTCACCCTAGCTTGAATCCGCACACTTTGGACAGCCCCCAAGTTGGTAGCCGGAACATCACTAATTTCGCTAGAAAAGGGATCGGTTGGCAGTCGTCTGCGAGTAGCTTCTGGCGCTAAGGCAATTAACCTCACATCTAAGTTGGGTACTAATCCCTGAGTAGGGATAAATTGCGCGGTTTGAGGATAGCCACGGGCTAAGCGAAACTGAGTTGTAAACAGATTCACCTGACCCCGTTGAAGTTCTACAGTTCCTTGGGGGCGAATCTCATCAAGATTGCCGTTGAGGGTCAACTTTCCGGTAGCGAGAAAGTTTAAAACGGGCGGACGAGTAATTTGCACCCCTTTCCCTAAGCTAATTTGTAGATTATTAAATTCTGTAGTCGAACCCCCTCCAGCACTCTCGGCGCTAGAGTTACCTGTAGCTACAGGGGTTACTGCATCCGTTTTATCTTCTAAGAGTACCTGACCGTTGGCTAACTCAACTGCACCCCCAATTTTAGGACTGAGGGCGGTTCCCGTTATGACCACGTTCCCATTCACGCCGCCTGTGTACCGTCCTTTCAGATTGACGGCTAGCTTATCGAGGGTGATTGTTAGCGGCGTGTCAGTTGACAAGGGTTGATAAATAGGAATCACGCCTGCGGCAATGACTTGACCCTTACTAAACTTGCCTTGCAAGCTTTCTACCTGAATACGGTCAAAGTTAAATAAAACTCGCCCTGTAACATCGGTTAGCGGTTCGGGTAAGGCTTGCGCTTGGATAGTCGCATTTTGAACAACAGCAACCCCTTCTGCAACCAGCTGATTAATTTTACCTGCCTCTTGGTCAACGCTGCCTCGGACGGAAAGATTCACTTGACCTTGACCATTCACCCAAGCCACCTGTTGACGGGTGAGGAGGTTTAACAGCGCTAACCCTTCATTTTGTACATTCACATCCAGACGGAGTTGATTACTAGCAGGTGGAACGGTTGCAAAGGGAAGTTTGTAAGGAATGCTACCTGTAATTTGGGTAGGTTCGTTGCTAGCGACTAAGGCAGTGCTATAAAAAGCTAAGCGAGCATCGGTATAGTTAAAACTACTTTGAGCAGCTTGAATAGCGGTTTGGTTTAAAGTTCCCCCGGTTAGGCTTAATTCACCTCTGGCTTGAGGATTTTGCAGACTGCCTGCTAAAGTCGCCGTAACATTCAGATTTCCAGTAATATCTACGGGCAGGTTAGCCAAATTTTGCAAATTTTCTACGGGTAAATTGCGGATGCGAATTTGACCCGATTGTTGGTCACCGCCTAAGGTGCCGGAGTAGGCTAAGAGGGTTTCACCAGAGGTAATTTGTAAGGGGAGGAGGGTAATCACGCCATTTTCAAAGTTTCCTTTGGCAATTACCTGATTCGCTTGATAGCGATCGCCCCATTTCCAATCAGTCCCTACTAAGTCAAAGCTGGCGGTTACTCCCTGGTTTAAGGAACCTGCTACAGTAATTTCCCCCTTGAAGTTTCCGCTTAAGTCTCTCAATTCGGGAATCGGGGATGCATCCCGTCGGGCTTGTTGTTGGGCTAACAAGGCATCAATTTCGGAAAGGCGGCGCAACTGAGTTAGTAAGGGGGCTTCTGGTAAGCCTGCGGTGACGGGGGGAAGATTGGCTGCCTTGCCATAAGTCCGGGTTGAGAAACCGCCCGTCAGGTCTTGTAGATCAAAGATTTGCAGGGCGGTGAGAACGTTCTGAATTTTGCCTTGAGGAACGCTTAATTTTGCTTGGAATTGAGGACCCTTTGCGGTTTGAGTCAAGTTCCCGGTGAGGAAGTAGCGACTTTCTCCTTGTTGAAACTCAGCTTGGGTTAAAGTCGCGACTCCATTGGCATATTGAAAACTGCCGATTAATTTATCGCCCCGGAGACTGCCGAGAATAGGTTTGTCAATTTCAACCTCGCTGGCGATAATGCTTTGATTAGCGAGATTGAGAGCAAAGTTGCCCGATAGTAGTCCGGAAATAGGAGTTTGAGCAACGCTGGGGGGAAGTGCGGCAATGCTTTTTAAAATACTGAGGGGGAATTTTTGGGTACTCACTAACAGGCGATCGCCTTCGGTTCGACCTTGGGCGATCGCTTCATCCCGTTGAATTAAAAAGGAAACAGGCTGATAAGTAGGAGACAGCGCTACTTGAATGCGATCTTGCTTGCCTGCTAGTTGTAAATTCACCCCTTGTCCCGGCGCAATATTCACCGTCCCGGCCATAACGGGATCAAAATCGAGTCCATCCGCTACCAAGTTTTGTAGCTGGAGATCCCCTGCTACCTGCACTGCTTTGGGGTTGAAAGCGGTTAAGCTGCCTGCTGCGGCAACATTGCCACTCACTCGCCCTTGTAAAAAGGGAGTCCCCCCAGTGCGCGTCAACCGACTTAGGGCTGTTAACTGGGTCAGGGGTTGCAACGCTACATTGTCAGCAGTGAAGTTCCCCTGCCAACGACCAGAGGCGAGTTGCACGTTACTCGCTTGCACCGTACCACCTGCTACTTCTAACAATCCGGTTCCTGAACCACTGATAGTTTCAGGTTTAAAAGCGGTTAAATTTCCAGCCAGATTAAATTGACCTGTAAACCGTCCTTGTAAGGGAGGAGGCAGTTGCGGTAAAACCTTCCCTAATGCCAGATTAGCGGCGGCAAAGGTACCTCGCCAGTTCCCCTGACTGAGTTGTAAATTGTCGGCTGCGATCGCCCCCTGTGCCAGTTGTAGCCGTCCTGTTCCCGTCCCGCTAATGGCTTCGGGTTTTAAATTTTTGACATTCCCTGCCAGGTTAAACAGCCCTGTCAGCCGTCCCTGAAAAGCGGCTGGTACTTGCGGCGCAAGTTTACTAATTGGCACTTCGGCCGCCGCAAACGTTCCCTGCCAGTTGCCTCCACTCAGTTGTAAATTATCCGAGGCGATCGCCCCCCCTGCAACTTGCAGTCGTCCAGAACCGCTCCCCCGCACGCTTTCTAGCTGCAAATTATTTAAATTTCCAGCTAAAGCAAACTTCCCATTTAGGCGACTTTGTGCGAGTCCAGGAGGAACTTGGGGAGAGAGGCTACCGAGTTGTAATTCAGTGGCGGTAAAAACACCTTGCCAATCGCCATTACTCAGTTGCACATTAGCCGCCGTGATCGATCCCCCCGCGACATTGAGGCTACCTGTCCCTGTACCGCGAATAGTTTCCGGTCGAAGTTCTGCCAGATTTCCCGCCAGGTTAAATTTCCCATTCAGGCGACCTTGAAACGGAGGCGGAACTTGGGCAGAGAGACTTTTTAGGGGAACTTGATTTGCTGTAAAAACGCCTTGCCAATTGCCATTACTTAGTTGTACATTACTCGCCGCGATCGCGCCCCCAGCCAGAATCAGATTTCCAGAACCTTTACCATTAATCGTTTCTAGTTGAAAATCCTTTAAGCTACCCGCTAAATTAAAGTTGCCATTTAGCTGCCCCTGAAACTGGCGCGGAATTTGAGGCGATAGCTGCTTTAACTGGAGATCTGCGGCTTTAAAATTCCCCTGCCACCTACCATTTCCTAACTGTACATTTGTAGCGTTGACAGTTCCCCCAGCGAGAGT
>Ga0164305_10001298_pt1 | contig 10124 bp, 10 predicted proteins | sample Whisoiple_237_MG_FD_110215 | JGI IMG/M metagenome (GOLD analysis project Ga0164305, IMG submission 110215) | Soil microbial communities amended with pyrogenic organic matter from upstate New York, USA - Whitman soil sample_237_MG | ecosystem: Environmental > Terrestrial > Soil > Agricultural... | reverse complement strand
GCTTTTTCGCGATTAACGGCCGCGCGATGGACGTGCCAAGCAAATATTGCCCCTCATACAACGCATTTGCCCGAAACATCGGGAAGACGTAGTCGCGCACAAACTCTTCGCGCAGGTCTTCGACGAAGATGTTTTCCTTCTTGATGCCGAGCAGCAACGCCTTCTCGCGCGCGGGCGCGAGTTCCTCGCCCTGGCCCAGGTCGGCAGTGAAGGTCACGACCTCGCAGCCGTAGGTGGTCTGCAACCACTTCAAAATAATCGAAGTATCGAGCCCGCCGGAATAAGCGAGCACGACTTTCTTAACGGTCTTCTTGGTCTTGCCGTCGGACATTGGAAAAACTGCTGCAGCGGAAAATTGCGGCGGACTATAGGGCCAAAGACCAGCCTCGCAAAGCGCGTCCTCGTTAACGACTTCTATTTTGTCTTTCGACTTCCACCGAACAGCCCCGCAATCAAATCGTAGCCCGGCATGGCCACGCGCTCGAGCGCCCGTTCGACGTCCGCGTCCGAGAACCGGGTCCGGCGCCAGCGATAGATGACTGCGTAAGTGATCCAAACGATCAAAAAAGTGAATATGCCGGCGAAGATGACATCCGACGGAAAGTGTGCGCCGGCCATCACGCGGATAGTCCCCATCCCGGCCCCGAGTGCGAGCGCCGCTGCATAGGCAAGCGCGCGCCAATGCGGCGGTGCCAGGGCGGCAGGCGCAATCGTCCACACCGCGCCCGCCACGTCGCCGGAGACGAACGAGCAATTGGACGGACATTCACCTCGCGGGTCCCACCAGGCGACGAAGTTCTGGTTGCCGCCGAACTGTGCCACGTCGATGGGCCGCGGCCGGTCCCAATAATCCTTGAGAAGGACATTCACCAGCAAGCCTGGCGCGAGCGCCATCGTCGCGATCAGAAATACTGTTGCACGACCTGATATCAGCATTTTTCTGCGCGGCAGCAGCAGTTTGACAATGAGCGCACATACGGCGGGCGCCACCAGGATGGTGCCAATCCAGAGCCCAATGTCGCGCGCCTTCATCAGCGGCGGGTAGAGACGCAGCGCAAACATGTTGTGACTGCGGTCCGCGAACCCGTGGAAATATCGCGCGACTTCCAAATCGAGGCCCGGATAAAGCCCGAACACCAAGCCGGCGACAGCGGCAATGGCGAGCGCGATCAGCAATCCGGTGCGATTCATGCGGGCTCGTCTAGCCGACACGCCTGAAAATAGAAAGCCGATTGGGTGACGTCAGCACTGCGCGTGCAAAGCCGGATCAAGCTGACGGCACGCGCCGCTCACGCCGGCGGCCTGCATTGCGGCCGGCGATCAGCCAATATGTCAGGCCGCCTAGGATTCCAGCGGCGGCGGCCAATTGCAGGGCATTCCCCACCGGCGTCACATCGGTGGTGTTTTCAAGCTGGACCGAAATGTCGGACCCATAATAGGAAGCAAGTGCAACCAGCGCACCGCCGACGCCGTAGTAGATGAAGCTGCGCATGCGCGCTGCCTCCGAGATCGCGATCACAACCGCGGCCGGCAGTATCGCGACCGCGCCGACGTAACTCGTGGCAAAGAACGAGACAACAAAGAACGTCACGCGCTCAAATGGGTCGGAATCGGCTCCTGCCCAGTCCGGCGCAACGATGCCGACGGCAAGCGTGATACCGGCAACAAGGATAGCAACGAGAAGTCCAAAAATAATGACAATGATCCGGCCGACGAGTGACATCTTGCTGTATTGCCCCCAAAAACCCCGTTGTCACTCCACCATTGCCATCGCGCGCAGGGCCATACGCTCGCGCGCCGAAAGTTTTTCTGTCGCGCTCTTGAGCTGACCGCAGGCTGCCAGGATGTCGCGCCCGCGCGGCGTTCGCACCGGCGAAGCATATCCCGCATCGAACACAATCTGTGAAAATCTTTCGATCTGCTCCCAGTCGGAACACTCGTATTTGCTGCCGGGCCACGGATTGAATGGAATGAGATTGATCTTGGCGGGGATGCCCTTGAGCAGCCGTATCAGCGCTTTCGCGTCGTCGGTGGAATCGTTCACCCCTTTGAGCATCACGTATTCGAACGTGATGCGCTTGGCATTAGAAACGCCGGGGTAATTACGGCACGCATCCAGGAGCTCCGAGATCGGATATTTCCGGTTGAGCGGCACCAGCTCATTGCGCAGGTCGTCACGCACCGCATGCAGCGACACCGCCAGCATGCACCCGATCTCGGCGCCGGTGCGCTCGATGTTGGGGATGACGCCGGACGTGGACAGCGTGATGCGGCGCTTCGAAATGCCGATGCCCTCGCCATCGGCAACAATGAGCAACGCATCGCGGACTGCGTCGAAATTATAGAGCGGCTCACCCATCCCCATCATCACGATGTTCGTGATGCATCGATCGCCACTCGGCACGACGCCGTCGGTTGGCCGCGTGCCGCCCGGCCAGTCTCCTAGACTGTCCCGCGCGGCCAATACCTGGCCGACGATCTCGCCCGCCGTAAGATTGCGCACAAGCCGCTGCGTCCCCGTGTGGCAGAACGTGCAATTAAGCGTGCAGCCGACCTGGCTCGACACGCACAGCGTGCCTCGCTCGGTGTCTGGAATGTAAACGCACTCGACTTCGTGCGGACGTTCACCCTGGACTTCGCCCGGCAAACGAAGCAACCACTTGCGCGTACCGTCCACCGAAACCTGCTCGGCGACGATCTCCGGCCGCGCAAGTGTAAAATGCTCGGCCAAGGTCGCGCGTAGTTCTCTCGACACGCTCGTCATGACTTCGAACGAGGTAAATCCGCGAAAGTAGATCCAGTGCCAAAGTTGTTGCACGCGCATCTTGCGCTGCGCATCTGGCACCCCCAGGCTGCCGAGCGCAGTGGCGAGCTCCAAGCGCGTCATGCCGACGAGTGACGGCTTCTCGGGCGCCACATAGCGCTCGAGCGGCGTCTTCTCGATAGCCTCGCTTTGTAAGGTCAGCGTCATGGGAGCTGAGTTCACTGCCGGCTTTCCGGCAATCACAATGGCAAATCGCAGTCTATCTAAGCTGGATCGACCGGTCTTGCCACTCCGGTGCGGCCTGGCAAAGACCCTAACAGCGGGTCACTTGCACTCTTCCGCCACCCTGTCGAGGGCCTGCGCGATACCCTTAAGCGAGTAAGTATCCGTGGTCTTGGTGCCGCGGCCCGATTCGCTCTTGACCACCAAGTCGGCTCCTTTGCGCATGGCATCCACCAATTGGGCCTCTTCCGCCGCATTCTTCACCCAGGCGCCGTCGTTCTGCGTATACATGGCGTAGGTCGCCGAGCCGATCGCTGCCGTGGCGTCGTGGCCCGGTTTTTGCGGATAGCCAACGATCACTGAGACTTCGTTTTTCACCTTTTCCGACGGCCGCGTCGATACGAAAGCGTATGACGCGTCGCGGTTCCGACCGGCCGGTTCCGTCGCGGCCGATGTTGGCTTTGAGAGCGCGAAGCAGACCTTCTTGCCGCCGGGCGATGCTCTGTACGCGCCCCAGTCTCCGAACTGACCGAGTAACACGGCCTGATCGGTTGGACTTGCAGCGGCCTTCTTCTGCTGGGCGGAGGCTGATGCGGCGCATCAGCAAGCCGACATCAGGACAATAAGCGTGCGAAGCAATGCGGTCGTGTTCATCGGGTCCTACCGGCGACGTATTGACGGTCGTTGAGCCGCCCCCATAAAGAATCGCTGGATATTAGCCCATTACTGGCGAAAGTCGGCAATGTGAAGGCGGCAATCTGCCGCCTGCAGACCATGGTAGAACCGCGGCACTTATCCGCACTCCAGCGACCGGAAGGCCATGAAAGCACTGCTCTGCACGCGCCACGGAACACCCGATGATCTCGAGCTTGCCGACGTTCCCGACCCTGTCGCCACGCCCGGCGAAGCTGTCGTGCACATCAAGGCCGCGGCACTGAATTTCTTCGACACGCTGATCATCGCCAACAAGTACCAGACCAAGCCGCCGCTGCCGTTTTCACCGGCCGCGGAATTTGCCGGCACGGTTGAAAGCGTCGGCTCTGACGTGAGTACGGTGAAGGTCGGCGATCGCGTCATCGGCTGCCTCACCCACGGGGCAGCGCGTGAAAAAATTGCAGCGCCCGCCGGCAAGCTCATCAAGATACCGGATGCACTTGATTTTGACCGGGCAGCCGGCCTTTGCATCACCTATGGCACAACGCTTCACGCGTTGAAGGACCGCGCGAAATTGCGTGCCGGCGAAACCCTGGCCGTCCTTGGTGCTTCCGGCGGTGCGGGTCTCGCGGCAGTCGAGCTTGGCAAGCTGATGAATGCTCGCGTCATCGCCTGCGCATCCTCGGACGAAAAACTTGCGTTCGCCAAAAAATACGGCGCCGATGACGCGATCAACTATGGGAAAGATGATCTGAAGGACGCGCTCCGCCGCGTTACCGGTAGCCGGGGCGTCGATGTCATCTACGATCCGGTTGGCGGGCCCTACACCGAGCCCGCGCTGCGTTCGATCGCGTGGCAGGGCCGGTTTCTCGTGGTCGGCTTCGCCGCCGGCGACATTCCGAAACTGCCGCTCAATCTCGTGCTGCTCAAGGGCTGCGACGTGGTCGGCATATTCTGGGGCTCGTGGATGGACCGCGATCCGCAAGGCCATCGCGCGAACACCGAACAGTTGCTGGCCTGGTGCGTGGACGGAAAATTGTCATCGCACATTCACGCCATCTATCCGCTGGCGGATGGGCCGGCAGCGCTCAAGGCCCTCGCGGCGAGGCAAGTGATGGGAAAAGTGATCTTGCGACCGTGATTTGTGCGGCCTGCCCTACTTGAGATCCGCCAGAACGCGTTGCGCCGCGTCGCGATGCTCGGGACGAATGTGATCGGTCACCAGCTTGATGGCTGCGGCGAGAAAGGCCGCATCATCCGTGAAGCCCAGCACTGGCAGAAAGTCCGGAATGGCATCGATGGGCAAAACGAAATAGGCAAGGGCGCCGACCAGCGTCGCTTTCACCGACGTGGGTGTCTTGCGGTCGAAGGCGCAATAGTAGGCGGTCAGCAACTCCTCGGCGAAGGGAATAGCCGCAGCAACGCCTTGTAGCTTGCGCCAGAACTGACGCCTCAACGCGTCATCCTTGCGCCCCTCAAATGCCGCCTCTGCCGATGAGTATGCCATATTTGAATTATGTGGTTGGCCGTTCAGGCGTCTGCAAGGCCACGGTTATCCGGCAATCTTATCCATGGCCTCGGCAAGCTTCACATCGCGGTCGGTCAGACCGCCGGCGTCGTGCGTGGAAAGCGTCACTTCCACGGTTTTATAGACATTGAACCACTCCGGATGGTGGTCCATTTTTTCCGCGACCAGCGCTGCACGGGACATAAAACCGAAGGCCTGGTTGAAGTCCTTGAACACGAATTTTTTCGTGATCGCATCGCGGCCGGTCACCTCCAGCCAGCCCTTGAGTCCGGCCAGCGCTGTCTTACGGGCATCTCCGGTAAGTTTGCCGCTCATGATTGAGCCTCGCTCTACCTGTCTCCGTCGCGTTTACTCGCCGGGTGCCACCCGAGGCCCGACGGACGGACCATGGCTCTCTGGCGGCTCCAGCCTCGGTGGCTGTTCGGGAAGTGCCTGCATTGTATCGATATTCGGCAAGGCGGAACCTGCGCCGTGCACAGAATAAAGTTGCGGCGCTGCGCGGTTGATGTGGAGGTGGAAAATGTCCGGCCGATTGTAGTGACCTGCAAAATCGTGGCGAAGCTTCATTTGAATGCCAAGATCGAGGTTGCATTCCGCGTAGAGAATCCCTTCTTCCGCTCCCATCGGTCCGGCAATTATACGGCTCAACGGATCGACAATCAGCGAGCCGCCGCAATAATTCGGATCGCGAAGGAATTTCTTTCCGGCCGGATCAGCCTCCAGCATTTCGATCATGCGTTCATCCACCGTGCCGCAGGCCGAAATCACGAACGCCTTGCTCATTTGCGCGAAAGCCTGGGAGTCGATAGCAACACGATTCCGCAGCGGATCGCCGCTGGTCGGAAAGTGGTTCGGCCAGCTCATGACATGAATGCGCGTGCCTTCGGCGATCAGTGCAAAAATGGCGAGCGGATTTGAATTTTCGCCGCATATCAAAGCACTCATGGGACCGAATTCACTGGCAAAGGCACCGAATGTATCGCCATAGCCTCCTGTGTGCACGAGGCGTTCGCCGACCGTCGGCATGATCTTCTGATGCTTACGGATCAGCGTGCCGTCCGGACCGATGTAGACTTGGGTGTTGAACATAGTGCCAGTGGTCTGCGGCAGTTTTTCGCAAACTCCGACGACGACATAGGCATTGGCTGCGTGCGCGGCGGCGCACAGCGCGTCGGTTTCTGGACCGGGAATTTCAACGGCGTTCTTGAATAGCTCCACCGCAAGACGGTTTGCGGTGGCACCGGTTGCCGCATGATGGTGGTACCAGATCGGATGCGCCGGGATGAATCCTTCCGGGAATCCAATCACGCGTGCGCCGTTACTTCCCGCCTCACGGATCAAGCGGCACGCTTTTTCGGTCGAACCTTCACGGTCGAGAAAGACCGAAGCAGCCTGCACAGCGGCTACTTTCACCCTCGCGTAGCTGTCACCCATTTTCGAAACAACTCCTTACCGACCACGCCAGCCTCGCAATGCCTTGCTATCGATACTACCTCATGGGCGTAGAGACCGACCATACGAGGCCTCCGGCAAGCTGGCGGGACTCGTTACCGGCGAGACCATCGCCGCCCGCTGGCGCTTAACCGCGTTTAGGGCGGGCGTCGGGAAGCGGTTGCATCCGCGCCGCCCGTGACTATATTGCGCTGCAAACGCGTCGCGTCGCGGGTCCCTACGGGGCCCGCGCTTTGATTTGTGGAACTTGAAATGGATCTTCGAAACGTCGCCATCATCGCGCACGTCGACCACGGCAAGACGACGCTGGTCGACCGGCTGTTGCAGCAATCGGGCGCGTTCCGCGAAAACCAGCGCGTGGTCGAGCGCGCGATGGATTCCAACGATCTCGAGCGCGAACGCGGTATCACGATCTTGGCCAAGGCGGCCTCGGTGGTGTGGAAGGACACGCGCATCAACATCGTGGACACCCCCGGCCATGCCGACTTCGGCGGCGAGGTCGAACGGATTTTGAACATGGTCGACGGCGCGCTGGTGCTGGTCGACGCGGCCGAGGGCCCGCTGCCGCAGACCAAGTTCGTTGTCTCTAAAGCGCTGAAGATGGGCCTCAAACCGATCGTCGTCATCAACAAGGTCGATCGCGCGGATGCCCGGCCCACACAGGTCCTCAACGAAGTCTTTGACCTGTTCGCCGCGCTCGACGCCACCGACGAACAACTGGATTTCCCGATCCTCTACGGTTCGGCCAAGCAGGGTTGGATGGCGACGAGCCTGGACGGATCACATGATGACGGCATGAAGCCGCTGTTCAACCTGGTGCTGCGTCACGTCAGGCCGCCGGTCGTGGAAAGTGGCCCGTTCCGTCTGCTTGGCACCATCCTCGAAGCGAACCCTTACCTCGGGCGTATTGTCACTGGCCGTATCACGTCGGGCTCGGTCAAACCCAATCAGCAGGTAAAAGTGCTCGATCACGACGGAAAGCTGATCGAGAGCGGCCGCATCACCAAGGTGCTCGCGTTCCGCGGACTCGAGCGCACCGCGGTGGAAGAGGCGTCAGCGGGAGACATCGTCGCAATCGCCGGCCTGCCGAATGCGACCGTCGCGATGACGATCTGCGACCCCTTGGTTGAAACGCCCCTTCCCGCACAGCCGATCGATCCGCCGACGCTGTCGATGATCTTCCGCGTCAACGATTCTCCGCTCGCGGGCACCGAAGGCGACAAGGTCACCGGCCGTATGATCCGCGACCGCCTGCTGCGCGAGGCTGAGGGCAATGTGGCTTTGCGCGTGCGCGAATCCGATGAAAAGGATTCCATGGAAGTCGCGGGCCGCGGCGAATTGCAGCTCGGTATCCTTATTGAAACGATGCGGCGCGAAGGTTTCGAGCTCTCGGTATCACGACCGAAAGTCCTGCTGAACGAAGACCCTGCTACCGGAGAAATGCTCGAGCCGATCGAGGAAGTTGTCATCGATCTCGACGAAGAGCACTCCGGAATCGTCGTGCAGAAGATGGCGGAACGCAAAGCTGACATGATGGAAATGAAGCCGTCCGGCGGCGGGCGTCTCCGGCTGGTGTTTCATGCTCCGACGCGCGGTCTCATCGGCTACCAGGGCGAATTGCTCACCGACACACGTGGCACCGCGATCATGAACCGGCTGTTCCACGCCTACGCGCCGCACAAGGGGCCTATCCAGGGTCGACGCAACGGCGTCCTGATTTCAAACGATAGGGGCGAGGCAGTTGCCTACGCGCTGTGGAATCTCGAGGACCGCGGGCCGATGATGATCGAGCCAGGCTGGAAGGTTTATAACGGCATGATCGTGGGCGAGCACACGCGCGGCAACGATCTCATCGTCAATGTCCTCAAGGGCAAGAAACTCACCAACATCCGCACCACGTCCAAGGACGAAGCCGTGCGGCTGACGCCGCCGATCCGTATGACGCTCGAGAAGGCGCTCGCCTATATCGAGGACAATGAGTTGGTCGAAGTCACGCCGAAATCGATCCGGTTGCGCAAGAGGCTGCTCGACGAGAACGACCGCAAGAAGGAAGAGCGGAAGAAGGAAGCCGAGACGGTCTGACGCGCGGCGCATGTTGGAGGGCGAATCGAATCAGTGGGCCCTCCCTGAATGGCAAAGCGGCGCGGCAGAAACGGAACCGGACGATTGGCGCCACCGGTTTGATGCCTGGGACAATCATTTTTGCGCGCCCTTCCGGCATTTTGGCAGCTGTGACCAGTAATCCACACCGTTAACCCATCATTAACGATAGGGCTTGAAGGCCGGAAATTTCGTTGCTTCTATCGCGGAATGAGTACGACCCTCATAGAGATTCGCCGCGCGAAGTCTGGGGATGCGGTCGACGTCGCCGAGACGCACGACGAGGCGTGGCGGACGGCCTATCAGGGAATCATCCCGGGCAACGAGCTCGACAAGCTGATCAACCGTCGTGGACCGGACTGGTGGGACTCCGCAATCCGCAAGGGCAGCCGTATCACCATCCTGCAGTTTGGCGAGCGCGTGGCGGGCTACGCCAACTACGGACGCGATCGCGCCCGCAGCCTCTTCTACGACGGCGAGATTTACGAACTTTATCTGCGCCCGGAGTTCCAGGGGCTCGGGTTCGGCCGCCGCCTGTTCACCGCGGCTCGCAGAGATCTCAATCAGAGCGGATTGAAAAGCCTGGTGGTGTGGGCGCTGTCCGATAACGAGCCGGCGATGGAATTCTATCGTGCCCTCGGCGGCCGTGCGGTCGCGCGCTCCTCGGAGCGCTTCGGCGCAAAGGCACTCGATAAAGTCGCCTACGCCTGGCAGGCGTAATTACACTTTCGGCGCGGGCAGGCCCTTTTGCGCGCAAGCCGCGCGCAAGGTGTTCAACAGCAGACACGCGATCGTCATCGGACCAACACCGCCCGGAACCGGCGTGACCGCGCCGGCAACTTGCATCGCTTCTGCGTAGGCGACATCGCCTACGATCCGTGACTTGCCCCCATCGCCCGGCACGCGATTGATGCCGACATCGATGACCGTGGCACCGGGCTTGATCCAGTCACCGCGGACCATTTCGGCACGGCCGATCGCAGCAATGAGCAGATCGGCGCCGCGGCACACGGCCGGCAAATCATTCGTCTTCGAATGCGCGACCGTCACTGTCGCGTTCTCGGCGAGCAGCAACTGCGCGACGGGCTTGCCGACGATGTTGGATCGCCCGATAACCACGGCTGCAAGGCCGGCGAGCGATTCATGCACGGACTTCGCGAGCAGCACGCAGCCCATCGGCGTGCAGGGAACCAATGCCGGCAGGCCACTGGCGAGCCGCCCTGCGTTGAGCGGATGAAAACCATCGACGTCTTTGGAAGGATCGATGGCCGCGATGACCTTCTGCGCGTCTATCTGCTTCGGCAACGGCAGTTGGACGAGAACGCCGCTCACCTCTTCGTTCGCGTTGAGTTCCGAGATGAGTGCGATCAGCTCCGGTTCGCTCGTGCTCGCCGGTAATTTGTG
>Ga0164305_10001296_pt1 | contig 10127 bp, 8 predicted proteins | sample Whisoiple_237_MG_FD_110215 | JGI IMG/M metagenome (GOLD analysis project Ga0164305, IMG submission 110215) | Soil microbial communities amended with pyrogenic organic matter from upstate New York, USA - Whitman soil sample_237_MG | ecosystem: Environmental > Terrestrial > Soil > Agricultural... | reverse complement strand
GGTGTTCGACCGCGGCGACTGGTTCGAGGTCCGCGGTGATGACCACCAAGACTCGCGAAGTCCGGCTTTGGAGCTGCTTATCTTGGGTGGCCGGCCGATTCGCGAACCTGTCGCGGCGTATGGGCCCTTTGTGATGAACACTAGAGCCGAACTGGGGCAGGCCCTGGAGGACTTCCAGGCCGGGTTGTTTGGTCAGATTCCGGCTGATGCCCTGATGCCCCACGTGCCCGACCCAGCCCCGATACGCACCGAGCGAACCGGGATCTGAGGCGTCGACGGCCTCGCGTTGCCGCTTTAAATCGCCATGGCAGGCACGAATTACCTCATCGCCGATCCACGGTACGACACGAAGATGCGCCTATGAGTCGCTATAGGGTTGGCTATCAATCGCACGCTCGGCGAACTGTGGAGGGAACGACATGAACGGCCCCGCGCAAACCTACGACTGGCCGTCCCTGATGGTGGACGAATGGACGGCCACCCGCGACACCTTGCATATGTGGACCCAGATCGTCGGCAAGATCCGCATGGTTCACATGCCGCTGATAAATCACTGGTGGCAAGTCACGTTGTATGTCAGTCCCCGGGGATTGACCACCGGCGCAGTTCCATACCGGGACGCCGTGTTCGACATGGAGTTCGACTTCGTCAACCAGATTCTTGCGATCCGGAAGAGTGACGGTCGTCAGGAGGCGGTGCCGTTGGCGGCCAAACCTGTCGCTGAGTTTTACGGAGAGACGCTCTCAGCGCTCGACAGGCTCGGCATCGAAACACATATCGTGGGCAAGCCCAACGAGGTAGACCCCGCTATCCCGTTCGCTGAGGACTATCAGCACGCCGAATACGATCCCGATGCGGCGCGAGCGTTCTGGCAGCAACTGGTTCAGGCCCACCGGGTCATGACAAACTTTCGCGCGGCGTTCATCGGAAAGGCCAGCCCTGTCCAATTCTTCTGGGGTGCTATGGATTTGGCGTGTACACGATTTTCCGGGCGGCCCGCCCCCACGCATCCCGGAGGAGCCGCGAACTGCCCGGACTGGGTGATGGTAGAAGGGTACTCAAGAGAGCTGAGCAGCTGTGGCTTTTGGCCCGGAGGAGGCAGGGAGGGCGCCTTCTACTCCTACGCATACCCTGAGCCGGTCGGTTTCTCCGCCCACCGCGTTGAACCAAACACCGCCTACTACAGCCGCGAAATCAAAGAATTCCTGCTGCCTTACGAGGCTGTGCGCACCGCCGATGACCCGGACTACGCCGTCGCCCGGTTCTTGCAGACCACGTACGAGGCAGCCGCCGAGCTCGGCGGCTGGGACCGCGGCACACTTGAAGACGACCCGGACCGCCTGGCACTGCGGTCCAAGCCACCGCCGCAGTCAGCGCGGCGGAGCCGATGATCAAACGGTCAGCGCTGCGTTGGACTGTTTTAAAGAGCTTCCCGACCAGTAACGGGAGATGCTTTTCGAAAGGTTTCGAGTGTGGCAGGACAGTGATGGATCCGTGCGCGGTGCGGCTGAAGTACTTAATTGCCGCCCGAACACCATCCGCTATCGCTTGCGTCGAATCGAGAAACGTAACGGCCGATCCCTCTCGAGGCCGAGGGATGTCGCCGAACCGTGTTTGGCTTTCGAAGTACATCGCCGTCTATGTAGCCGAAACACATTGGCGCTGTTGACGAGCGGAGGACTGCGACGCTAACGACGCACTCTGGCGGTGCCCGTCCGCAACGCGCATCATGCTCTATCACTTCTCGTGTCGCGAGATGGGCGTATCGCATCTCATGATGTCCGACGCGATATCCTTGCCGCGCCAACGTTGTAACGGACGCTACTTGTAAACACGCTGACAAGCCACACACTTGGGATATGACCAACTCAATTGGTCGGATCCGCCGCATGCGTGACGTACCAATTGATATCGGTTTCAATCGGGTCACTGTGAGGAGTCGTATTGCTGTCGAACGCGCTGATGATGGGTGCAGTTGGATGTTGACGCTAGGTATTGTTGGTCTGGCTGCGGCGATGAATCAAGTTGTCATCGAGCTGTTTCGCCGGGGACAGGCCAGTAACGGTGGTGTAGGTGGCTACTGCTCATCGATACCAGCGCAAGCTCCTCACCAGGCGTTGACACGACGAACGGGAGCCGGCGATGTGTGAGACACCGCAGAGTTCCAACGATCTTCGAAGGCGAGCGCCGCGGTTATCCGCAATCGTGTCACTGAATCGCGGAACGTCTTGGCCGTCCTCGATGCCTACACAGCCCCGGACGGCTCGTTGCGGGCGTGCTCGTTCATTGCCTCACTCAGGGTCGACACGGTGAACCCAACGATGACTACAGCCCTAGTGATGCGGCGATCACCTCTGGATCCAGCGACACCTCGATGACCACAGGCCGGTCACGGTGCCCCAGATCCACCATCGCGCTTTCCAGTTCGTCGAGCGTGTGCACGGCACAGCCGATGCCGCCGAGCGTTAGCGATTGTCGGCAACCTAATCTCGGCTTCTGCCGAACAAGGGCAGGAAGAGCTGGAAGACGTTGACCGCGTCGAGGAAGATCGACGCGGCGATGAGCGGGGCAGAATTCAGATCCGTCGATCGCCGAAGCCGCTGAAAGTCGGCCATGGTAAGACCGGCAAAAATGAGCAACCCCAGGATCGAATAGATGACCGCCCCGGCCGGAATGTGCACGAAGATCAACACGACGCCGAAGATGATGAGCGCAAGCAGTGCCCAGAAACAGACACGTGCGACGCCTGAGAGATCCGTGCGGGTGGCGTAGCCGAAGGCACCGCAGCCGGCGACGAATAGCGCCGTCGCACCGCCAGCCTGCCACAACGCTTGTGGGTCCGCACTGGCGTAATAGACCACCGTGGGTGATATCGCCAACCCGAGTGACAGGCCCAGCCCGAACAGGAGGGCGACGCTGCGCTGGGGTGAGCTGCGCGCGGCGAACTGCATCCCGATCAGGCACCCGAACGCCACGATGAAAAACGCGAACCCCCAGCCATAGCCGAGGCCACGGCCGAGGTAGGAACCCAACGCGAAGAAGCCGGCTGTGGCGGCCACGTACCACATCACCTGACCAAACAATGTGCGGGTCTGATTCGCTCCGCGGTAATCCACTGTGCTCATGCCATGCGCTCCGATCAGCCTCGGTCCGCTCATTCCGAAGGGGCGAGGATCAAGAGACCAGCGACTGTTGCTGTGTCAGAGACCTTCTCCAACTGTGCGCTCAAATTGAAACCGCTCATGAAGAGCCCCGTAGCACCTCGGGCGGCCTCTCGACCCGTCATGCCGATCGTCGCCGCTCGGTGAGCGAACTGCACTGTCCGGACGCACACGATCTTTGGCCAGACGTTAGTCGCCCCGACACCGGGGGCCCACGGTGATCGTTGCTAGTGGAAGCGACCCTAAGTCGGACGGGAGCATTCACCTGCAATGACCTATGAACGGCCCGTACATCACGTCGAGCTGTGAACTAGCTTGCGCCGCTTCCCCAATTGACACACCGTGGGACACGACGGTCAGGGATGCCCCACCTCGCTTACCCGTCCCGCCTCCACGGCCACGATCGGAGGCGCGAAGGCTTAATCGTCGCTGTCGTCGACGGTGCGCCCTGGATTTACCCAGGAGGCCGCCGCGCCGATCACCATCATCACAGCCGCGGCGGTGAACACCACGACTAACCCGTTGTGGAACGGCCCCGAGATCAACTGGGGGAAGAATTGTTTTCCGGTCAGCACGGCCGCGTTGACTCCGGGCTGCTGCAGGACTCCGGAGGAGCCCAGCAGTTCGGCGATCGGGTTATAACCCAAGAAGGCCGCGAACAAGCTCTCAACCGGAGGCAGGTTGGCCACGTTGTGGGCCACCGTCGCGGGTACCCCTTGCTGCTGCAGGCCGGCGCTGAGCGTACCGGGCAGCGACTGGGCCAGGCCGGCGATCATCAGCGAGAAGAAAATGCCGATCGATAACGACATGCCGGCGTTGGTGAACGTCGCACGGATACCCGAGGCGGCGCCGCGCTCGGCGGCCGGCACGCTGGACATGATCGCCGCGGTGTTGGGCGCCGTGAACATGCCGCCGCCCAGGCCGTTGAGGAAGATCAGCACCGCGAACACCCGGTAGTCGAAATCCACCGGTATCAGCGTCAGCGCCACGAATGTCATCGCCATCAGCACCAGACCGCCGACGGCGAACGGCCGGGAGCCGAAGCGGTCCGATAGCGTGCCCGACAGCGGGCCTGCCAGCAGGAAGCCGATGGTCATCGGCAGCATGTAGATGCCCGACCAAAGCGGGGTGGATTCGAAGCTGTAGCCGTGCAGTGGTAGCCAGATGCCCTGCAGCCAGATGATCAGCATGAACTGCAGACCGCCACGGCCGACGGAGGCCATCAGCCCGGCAATGTTGCCCAGCGCGAAGGGCTTGGACCGGAACAGCCTGATGTCGAGCATGGGAGCGGGTGCGCGCGATTCGACAAAATACAGCGCGACCAGTGCGACAACCGCCAGCGTGATCGAACCGAGCACCCATGGGTTGGTCCAACCGGTGGGATGACCGCCGTAGGGCTGGATCCCGTAGGTGATTGCGGCCAACAGCACGGTCAGGCCCACGCCGAAAAGCACTGTGCCGGGCCAATCGAGGCGAGCGGGAGTCCTGACGCCGACTTCACGCAGCGAGCAGAAACTCCACACCGTCCCGCCCACGCCAAGCGGTACGCCGACCCAGAAAACTGCGCGCCAATCCCATTCCGACAGCAGTCCGCCGATCAGCAGACCCAGAAATTGGCCGGCGATGGCGGCGACCTGGTTGACCCCCAGCGCCATGCCGCGCTGCCTGCTGGGGAAAACGTCGGTCAGGATGGCCGCCGAACAGGCCATCAGCATGGCTCCGCCGATGCCCTGGATCACGCGCCAGCAAATCAGCCACACCGCGCCGCCGCCGAGGTGAAACGGGTCGAACGACAACGCAATGGCGGCGACCGTGAAAATCGCGAAACCGAGGTTGTAGATGCGCACCCGCCCGAAGATGTCGCCGAGGCGCCCGAGCGGGACAACGAGCACCGCGGTCACTACCAAGTAGCCCATGAGCATCCACAGCAGGTAGCTGACGTTTCCCGGCGCCAGCGGGTTCAGGCCGATGCCGCGGAAGATGGCCGGCAGCGAGATCAGCACAATCGAGGCGTTGATGGAGGCCAGCAGCCCACCCAATGTCGTGTTGGACAGGGCAACCCATTTGTAGCGGGGACGCCGCTGATCAATTCGTGTGCGGCGCAATGCCGTTTCGGCTACTGCGACTTCTTTGGACTCCACAAAGGGCGGATTCGAGGTGTCAATATCTCTCGTCATCAGTCATCGCTATCTTGCTTCGTCAACCTGCGGCAGATGCTTCACAGGAAGTTTGCAGGCGTGGCAGCGCGGTGCAAACGGTAGTGGTGGTCGGTGGCGCACCCTACTTCCAACGCCGATGGTGCCCAAATGAATTCTGGTCGGCCCAGTCCGCTGGATCGATCTCACCGCGGATCGGCTCCGCGGCGAGGGCCGAGCGGCTGGCCTCCGCGCTGCATGACCTGGCGGAGGCTGCGCACTCGAGCTGCTCAACACTGGACACTAATGGCCAGGGATACAACGGTATGTGCCGTCAACTTATTCTGGGGATGGCTTGCTTTGCGGCCCGGCAAGGCATCGTCAACGTTTTTCTTTTGAACACTGCGCATTTCGGGGTACGTGATACTCAGCGGGTTTCATTCGCATGTGCGGGAGGGATGGCGCAGCGACGATCGCCGTGACACCGAGGGGTGTGTTGTCTGCGTTGGGAGCGACGGTGTTCGCGGTGACACCGGAGGCTGCGTCGCGTTGTCCGCGACAACAGCGACATTAGAAAGGAGTCGATCGATCATGTAATTGTCCGGCGTAAACCTGCGCCGTCACTGACATTCCGGCCACTTTTGACGTGGTAGGGGTCAGGTTGAACACAGTTCGAGACGTGAGGAGCGTCATGGAAACTCTACTTGAAAGCAAGCTGTGGAAGTTCGCGATGACATGGGGCGTGCTAACCGTCGTCCTGGGCGCCCTAATCCTCGTATGGCCCGGCACATCAATCCTTATTGCGTCGACGCTGTTCGGCGTTTACCTGTTGTTGTCGGGATTCGCAGGGGTGGCCATGGCTTTCACCCTGCCTGAGTCGGCCGGCATGCGGATCTTGCTGTTCATAAGTGGCGTACTGTCAGTGATCCTGGCCCTCTTGTGCTTCCGTAATTTCGGCGACCCGGCACCCATTCTGTTGCTGTCGATATGGATCGGTGTCAGCTTTATCGTCCAAGGCGTCTCGATCGTGGCCGTGGCGATCAGTTACAAGGAACTGCCAGCTCGGGGTTGGTACGTCGTTCTTGGCGTCTTGTCTTCGATCGCAGGCGTTGTCATGCTCGTTTGGCCGTGGGATTCGATCGTTGTGCTTACCCTCGTTGTCGGCATCTGGCTGGTCGTGATGGGGATCGTCGAGATCGTGCGGGGATTCCAGATGCGCAACGACTCCAAGACCCTACGCGAGGCGGGCAAGGTGGTGCGCGATCGCTTTGACGAAGCCAAAAAGGCAAGCTGATCCGCAACATCCACCCGAACAACTTAGGCAAGCCGGGTGGCCGACGCCACGGCAGCGGTGGCCACCGGGATGGTTGGCGCCGCTGTCGAGGGTGTGATCGGCGGTTTTCAGGGAGCCGCCAAGGGAATACGCGACCGGTGGATTACAGGCAGTCAATCCCGACGGCTGCCGCGTTGACGTTGGCATCGCTGGGGCGGCCGGGCGTCGTGATCTGGCCTTCGGTGTTCTGCGGGTCGCCGTCATTGCGCGCGGATGTTATCGCGTAGGCGAAGCTACGCAGTGCGCCCTGGGCGGCCGTGATCGCGACGCACTGCTCACTCAGCCCATTTTCACCGGTGCCCGGAACCGGAACGTCCAATCTAACGGCCTGCATACCCTGTAGGCGCTCGGTTATGAATACTCCTACGGTCGTGGCTATTTCGTGATCTACCTGAGCTGATGGTCAATGGTGCGGTTTCTACTTGCGGTTCCTGAAATAGGACCGTCCGCCGTCCGCGGGGTGGCAACCCATTCGTGTCATTTCGCAGGATCCTTCGATGACCAATCGGACCCGCACCGGTGTCGCTGTTGCGGCGGCCTCAGTTGGTGTCATTGCCAACACAGTCGCGACGCTCGCGACGGCGTTCTCGTGTGCCTGCCAATTGTGTTGTGGTGGAGGCGAGTTGTACCGACGGCTCAGGGTCTCCGTCCAACGGCAAACACGCGGCGAACCGGAAATTGCGTGCCGCTCGGCCCGGGCGGGTACGCGCGGCGGAGTTCGGCGGCAAGCTGCGTCGAGAACTCCTCGATGTCGCTCGCCGAGAGCTTCGCCAGTAGCGGCGGCAGCACGGTACACCGCAGCCAGTCCAAGCACTGGGTTCTCGCCCTGCAGCACGTGTAGGTAGGTCGCCGTCCACACGTCGGTCGCCAGCCCGCCGTCGATAAGCACTTCGGCATGCGTCTTCGGCTCGGCAACGTGGTTCACGTGATATTGGCATCACGCAACTTTCCTTGCCACTGCGGCTATCAGCCAGTCGGCGCATCAAGGCATGTGAGCTGCCCGACTGGCACGGTGAACGCAACGCGGATCGTGCGGACGCTGATGAACAGCGCCCGACTCTCTCCACCTTGCCCCACCAACCTGCCAGAGAATGAAAGAGCAGGGCACTAAACGCCCATTGGTGGAGGCAATTGCCGCGCCGGGCAGGAGCCAACATGACAGGCGGATGGCCCGACCTAGACCGTGCCTGCCCTGGAGGGCATCTGAGTTCACCAAACGCATTTACGCCATGGCGGTCATGCTTCGATGTCGTGGCGACCACTGACGAGCAACAGATCGTGGACCGCAGAACAGTGACTCCCGTCGCCGCCGAACACCATCATGGGCTGGAGGGGGAACTACGACCGAGAAGGAGCCACCATGTCACTGCTGAGCAATCTCCACCAGCGCGCCGCCGAACACCACGAGCATGCGGCGCGACACCATCGCGAAGCCGCCAAGTTTCACGAGTTGAAAGATCTTGTGGCAGCGGCGGATCAGGCGCATATGGCGGCCGACCATCAGGAGCATGCGATCCACTACGCAACAAAAGCTGCGAAAGAGTACATCGCGCAACGCCAGGGTCGCTAAAGAAGTCATGCAGAACGGCGTGGTACCACCTATACAAGTTGGTGGGTCTCGCCGGGTGCGGCCGCAATCCGCTGGTGCGCGCGGTCGATAGACTTGAACTCCTCGTCATTGCGCTGGCGATCCTAGTCGGTCTGTTCGCGGTCGCCGGTGCCGGTGCGCTCGGTGCGCAGTCTCAGATGCGCCGAAGCGCAACCGCCACGGCCACGACCGCCACTGCGGCGGGTGCGAGCATCGAGACGAGGGTGAGGCCTGATGGCGGCCTCGCGTCGGCGCGCCACAAAGTCATCCGGTCTCACAACGGGTTGATCCGCAGGTGGTTTGGGACATCCGCGGTGGGCGTCGAGTGGATGCGGCCCACCCGACCAGCCAGGCGACTATCGAGGCGATTGGCATTGCGTGCGTAGCATGGCCAAACGGTGGCCATCGCGGTCGCCAGTTTGGTTTGTTGGACGCGTCCGCGCCTTGACCGCACCCTATGATGCGGCGTGGGAAAACGATATTCGCGAGCTTCTTGACGACAGCGAACGGATACGCGATTAGCCCTGACCGCGTGTCGACGAGGTCGGCCGCGCTGGCGGTGCAAGCCCGGCGCGCGGCCAACAGGGTGTCATTTCTCGTTCTCATCGACGGCATCCACGACCGCGCCCCACGGTGACCTGACGAACAATTCACCGAGGTCGTCCGCGGCGGCGCCGGGGTCTGCTTCGATGGGCTCGTCGAGTGTGACGCGGTAAATCGAGAAATCAGAGTGTCTTTCGGCGATCGCGCGCGCTACCTCAAGGCGGGTGGTCGCGTACGTGTACTCCTTGCCATCGAGCGGGTCCAGCGTTCGGGTAGCGGGGTCTCCGACATTAAGGCCCTGCACATCAGCGCGGTAGTAGGCCGGGCGGCGTCGGTCTTTAGAGGGCTTCATGTGGCTCCTTGCTTCTCGATACCGTCCAGCGTCGCCGTTGCGTCGATCAGCCGTCGATGTGTTTCCGGCCAGTCTCAGTGAATTATTCATGTCGTTGCGAACATAAGTGTTCGTATGGGAGAGCGTCGTTGTTCACCGACACTGTGAAAGGTCACCGGCGTTGTGCACTTAGACGTCGACGGGAAGCGGCGGATTCCGGAAGGCTGGAGCCGACCATGGAGAACGGAACGGAAGCGGGGAAACCAATGAGCGGCTGTCGGGTTGGCTACATTGTTGGCAGCCTTTCAACCAAGTCGATCAATCGCACGCTAGCGAAGGCGCTCATCAGGTTGGCGCCCAAGCATGTGACGTTCGTGGAGATCCCGATACGGGATCTTCCGTTGTACAACTACGACTTCGATACCGATTACCCGCCAGCGGGTCGGGCGCTCAAGGATGCGATCGCCGCAGTGGATGCGGTGCTATTTGTGACGCCCGAGTACAACCGGGGCATCCCCGGCGGCCTGAAGAACGCTATCGACTGGGCAAGCCGTCCGCATGGAACGAACTCATTCGCAGATAAGCCGTCTGCGGTGATCGGCGCCTCGCCGGGAAAGATCGGAACCGCTGTCGGGCAGCAGAGTCTGCGGAATGTGCTGAGCTTCTGCAATTCGCCACTAATGGAAGCGCCGGAGGCTTACATCCAGTTCACCCCCGGCTTGATCACCGAAGCGGGAGAGGTCACCGACAAAGGAACCGAGCAGTTCTTGCGTGATTTCATCGAGGCGTTCGAAGTGTTCGTGGTCCGCGTCCTCACCGTGCAGGCGCCTGAAAGGTTGGGCGCCACCGGGTAACGATGTGGCAGAGCCGCGGACGTAGCGCCGCAATGCCGCCGAAGCGATGCGATTCCGCCGCTAGGGTTGTCGCCACGTCCGGTTCAGATAGCGACGGACTTCAGGGTGTGGGGTTGCGCGATGGAGCTGATAGATCGGGACGCCGAGCGTGGCACGCTCAAGCGGCTCGTCGCGGCGGTTCG
>Ga0164305_10001295_pt1 | contig 10129 bp, 7 predicted proteins | sample Whisoiple_237_MG_FD_110215 | JGI IMG/M metagenome (GOLD analysis project Ga0164305, IMG submission 110215) | Soil microbial communities amended with pyrogenic organic matter from upstate New York, USA - Whitman soil sample_237_MG | ecosystem: Environmental > Terrestrial > Soil > Agricultural... | reverse complement strand
TGGGCAGCCCGATCGTCCTCGACGTCGCTCGGGAGCGCGGCGTGTCGATCGAGGCCGCCCAGTGGACCCTGACCATTACCCTTCTGGTCGGCGTCGTCGGCACTCCCGTCGTGTCCCGCCTCGGCGACGGTCACCGGACTCGGCCGATCCTCGTCGCGTCGCTCCTCGTCGTCGGCGCGGGTAGTGTCTGCGCCGCGTTGGTCCCGACCCTTCCCGGACTGCTGGCCGGACGGGCGATGCAAGGCCTCGGGTACGCCATGGTGCCGCTGACCGTCGCCATCGCGCGCCAGCATCTGCGCGGGCCGCGGCTGAACCGGACCCTCGCCGTGCTCTCCACCAGCGTCGCGGTCGGTGTGGGCCTGGGCAACCCGGTGATGGGGTTCGCGGTGCTGGTCGCCAACTACCGAGTCGCGTTCCTCGTTGCCCTCGTCGTGGCGGTCGCCGGCGCGGTGTGGGTCTGGCGGGTCGTCCCGTCGACCTCGGCCGCCCGCGGCCCGGGCGTCCGCGTGGACGTCGGGGGAGCGGTGCTGCTCGGCGTCGGGCTGGCCTCCAGCCTCCTGGCCATCGCCAAGGGGCAGAGCTGGGGCTGGGGGTCCGCTCCCGTCGTGGGGCTGGCGGTGGTGGGACTGCTGGCCCTGGCCGGATGGGTATGCGTCGAGCTGCGAGTGAGCTCGCCGCTGGTCGACGTGCGGCTGGCCTGCGCCCACGGGGTGCTCGGCGTCAACCTCTCCGCGATCCTGCTCGGGATGGCGGTGTTCGGTGGGGTGGCGGTGATGATCCTGCTCGTCGAGCGGCCCACGACGGATGGGCTGGGCCTCGGGTACTCGGTGTTCGTCAACGGGCTGTTGATGGTCCCGATGTCCGTGGCCACCCTTCTGTCTCCACCGGTGTCCCGCTGGGTGATCCGGTATACCGGCCTGCGGTTCGTGCTGCCGGCGGGCGCGTTGGCGGTGGCCGCGGCGTTCGGGTTCTTCGCGGTCGCCCACCACTCCACGTGGCACATCGTGGTGGCGATGACGTTGATGGGCTTCGGGATCGGCGTCGCCTACGCCGTCATGCCGGCCCTGATCGTCGAGCGGACACCGCGCGACCGGACGGCGAGCGCGACGGGGATCAACCAGGTGCTGCGGCTCATGGGCGGTGCCGTCGGGGCCGCGGGCGCCGCCGCGATCCTGGCGGCGCACGTGCCGCCCGGACGGCTGGACCCTGAGGAGACCGGGTACGTGCTGGCGGCCGTCGCCGCGGTCGTTGCGGCCGTGGCGGCGGCCATCGTGGCGTTCGCGCTCGTGCCGGCCGACCGGGCCGGGGCCGTCGACGAGGCGCCGCCCACGGCGGTCTCACCGCTGACCTGAGTGCGTTGACAGCCAAAGAGATTGCCCCTAAATTCAGGATAACCATGCGGATGAATTTACGGTGAGGTGCGCATGACGACGATGGACACGGTCGACCCCGCGGTGGACGACGCGCAGATCAGCGCGTTCTTCGCCGCCGACCCCGAGACCATCGCCTGGCCGTACCCGATGTACGAGCGGTGGCGTGAGGGTTCCGGCGTCGTCCGGTGGCAGGGCGGGCCGGCCACCCTCATCACGCACCACGCCGACGTCAAGGCGGTGATGGGCGGCGCATACCCGATCGGGCAGAACGCCTACCGGTTCGGCGAGCTGGCCGAGGGGACGATGCGCCGGCTGCCGGCCGCGCAGCACGAGATCTTCTTCAAGGTCCTCGACTTCGAGGGCAACTTCATGAGCCGGCAGGACGCGACCGGGCACGCGCGGCTGCGCCGCATCTCGTCCCGGGCATTCACCGCCCGCCGCATCGAGATGCTGCGCGAGTCGATCCAGGGGCACGTCGACGACCTCGTCGACGCGATGCTCGAGAACCCCACACCGGACGTCAAGCGGGATCTCGCCAACAAGCTCCCCGTGCGCGTCATCGTCGACCTCATCGGGATCCCGCAGTCCGACCGGGACATGATCTGGGAGTGGTCCGAGGCGATCGGCGCGCTGTTCAGCCTCGACGAGACCTCGCTGCGCAAGGCCGACGAGGCCATCGACGCCTTCCGCGCGTACGTCGGGGAGATGATCCACCACCTCCGCACCACCGGTGAGGGTCCGGAGCTCGCCCGGCTGCTGCTCGACCACCGCGACAACGAGGCGATGACCGAGGACGAGCTGGTCGCGATGTACCTGCTCATCCTCTTCGGGGGCAGTGAGACGACCACCAACCTGCTCGGCAACGGCTTCGCTGCGCTGCAACGGAACCGCGACCAGTGGGACCTCCTCGTGGACGACCCCGGCCTGGTCCGCGGAGCGGTCGAGGAGCTGATCCGCTACGACTCGCCCCACCACTACCTGCCGCGGGTCGTCGAGGAGGACTTCCGGCTCCACGACGTCGAGCTCCGAGCCGGGCAGACGGCGATCGTCGTCATGGGCGCCGCGAACCGCGACGAGACGGTCTTCGACCGGCCGGACGTGCTCGACGTGCGACGGGCCAACAAGTCCGACCACCTGTCCTTCGCCTTCGGCGCCCACTACTGCCTCGGCGCCGCGCTGGCCCGGATCGAGGGCGAGGTCGTGTTCTCGACCCTCGTGCAACGGTTCCCCGAAGCACGGCTGCTGACCGACGACCTGACCTACGGCGGGAGCGCCATGTTGCGCGCCATCCAGTCGCTGCCGACCGACCTCGGTCCTCGCGGTTGAGCTCCTACCGCCTCGCCGCCCAGCCCGACCTCGGGCCACCCGGCCGTGAGGACCGGGTCGCGTTGCGGCAGGGCTCGACGTCGGTCACCTTCGGAGCGCTCGACGAGCGAGCCCGCCGGTATGCGTCGAGGCTGGTGGCCGCCGGGGTCGGGGCCGGCGACCGGGTCCTCGTCGCGCTGCCCAACTCGGTGCGGCTCTTCGAGATGATCATCGGGGCTGCGCGGGTCGGCGCGGTCACGGTGCCGGTCAACACCCGGCTGTCCGACCGCGAGCTGCGGCTGGTGACCGAGGACGCTCGTCCGTCCGTCGTCGTGGGCGACGCGGGGTTGCTGGACCGTATCCCCCGACTGGACACCGAACGCCACCGGGTCGCGGTCGGGGCCGACTACGAGACCTGGCTCCTGGCATCCGAGCCCGTCGACGGTCGGACCGGGACGCCCGAGGACGTCGTGCTCCAGATCTACACGTCAGGGACGAGCGGGCGGCCGAAGGGCGTCCTGCTCACCGACCGCAACCTCGCCGCCAAGGTGACGGGGGTCATCGAGCGGTGGGGACTCGACGAGGAGAGCACCAGCCTGCTGGCCACCCCTTTGTTCCACGTGGGTGCGCTCAGCTGGGGCCTTGTCGGGCTGGCCTCCGGAGCGACGACGATCCTCGCCGACGACGCCCGTCCGGCCACGATCGCCCGCCACCTCGAGGACGAACGGGTGACGCACGCGTTCCTGGTGCCGTCGATGCTGGCGGCGCTGGCCCGCGAGGTCGGGAGAGCGACGGCCTTTCCCGCACTGCACACGGTCGTCTACGGGGGGTCGCCGATCAGCGATGGCGAACGTCGAGTGGCGACAACGGTTCTCGGGCCGGGACTGCGCCAGGTCTACGGGATGACCGAGACCACCGGCGGGTTCACGGAGCTGGAACCCGACCGGTCCCGACCGGACGGCGACCCTCGGAGCGCATCGGCCGGCCTCGCATACCCCTGGGTGGACGTCGAGATCCACGACCCGGCCACCCTCTCGCCGGTGCCGACCGGAGAGGTCGGCGAGGTGTGGACCCGTTCGGCGCAGAACTGTGTGGGCTACCACGGCCTCCCCCTGGCCACCCAGGAGCTGCTCCACGACGGGTGGCTCCGGACGGGCGACCTGGGCCGCCTCGACGGCGAGGGCTACCTCTACGTCACCGGCCGCCTGAAGGACATGATCATCAGCGGGGGCGAGAACGTGTACCCCGCGGAGGTCGAGCAGGTCCTGCGCCTCGACCCGGAGGTCGCCGACGTCGTCGTCCTCGGCGAGCCCGACCCCACCTGGGGCGAGACCGTCGTCGCCGTGGTCGTCCTGGACTCGGCGTCCCACCGCACCCCCGAGTCGATCATCGAGGCCACCCGTGGCGAGCTGGCGGGGTACAAGCGTCCCCGTCGGGTCCACATCGTCGACGAGCTGCCGCGCAACGCGTCAGGCAAGGTCGCGACCGCGCAGCTGCGGGAGCTGCTGGCTACCGCCGCTCCGTCAGGAGGAACAGCATGAGTGTCGAAACGGTCCGGATCCTCGCGTTCGTCAACCACATCGCGCCGGTACCCGGGATCGAGGCCGACATCGCGCGGGCGTTCGAGTGGGGCGTCGACGTCGTCGTGGCACAGGGCACCGGCAGCGACTGGGGTCCGTACTGGCTCGGCTCCGGGGAGCAGGTCTCGGCCAACCAGGCGGCCAACATAGAGCCCTACGTCCGGGCCGCGATCGAGCACGGTGTGCCGTTCGTCTTCTCGTTCGGGATCGCCGGGGCCGACCCGCATCTCGACACCTGCCTGGAGGCGTTCGACGCGCTCTGCCTCCGCAACGGGTGGTCGCTGGACGTCGGCGTCGTCCGGTCGGAGGTCGACCGCGACCTGCTGCTGGCCACCATCGCGGGTGGCCAGCCGGTGGTCCCCGCCGGGCCCGGTGCGGCCCTGTCGCCGCGGCTCACCGCCGACGACGTCCAGGAGGCCGAGCGGATCGTGGCCCTGATCGGCCCGGAGCCGGTGATGGCCGCGCTCGACCGCGGGGTCGACGGTGTCATCACGGGACGGGCGCTCGACATCGGTCTCTTCATGGCACTGCCGATGCTGCGTGGTATCCCGACGGCCGTGGCCGCCTTCGCCGGAAAGCTCCTGGAGTGCGGCGGCCTCGCGTTGGAGCCCGGCGACTCGGGCCGGTGTCTCTGGGCCAGTCTGGACGAGACCGGGCTCGAGGTCCGGTCGCCGTCGGCGGACGCCCGGGCGACGGTCCGCTCGCTGGTGTCGCACACCTTCTACGAGCGCTCCCACCCGACGCAGGAGGAGAACCCGGGCGGCCTCCTCGACCTCGCCGACGCGACCTACGTGGAGACGCCGACCGGCATCCGCTGCGAGGGTGCCCGCTGGGTCGAGGCGCCCTACACCGTGCTGATGGAAGGGGCGCGGCGCGAGGGGTTCCGGGCGGTGAGCCTGCTCGGGGTCCGCGAGCCCGTCCTGCTCGCACAGGCCCGCTCGTGGGCCGACTCCGCCGAGGCGGCGGTGGTGAACGCCCCGCGGTTCGCCGACGCGGTCCGCGACGGCCGGCTCCGGGTCGCGACGCGGATCTTCGGCTTGGATGCGGTCCTGGGTGCGCTGGAGCCCAACCAGGCCGTGACCGGCCACGAGGCCGGCGTCCTCGTCGACGTCGTCGCCGACACCGAGGAGCTGGCCAAGGAGGCGGCGTACTTCGCGTTCATCCGGCTCTTCATCGGACCGTACCCCGGGCGGAAGACCACCGCCGGCAACGCGGCCGCGCCGATCATGCCGGTCGTCGTGCCGGTGTCGGAGGTGTTCTCGTTCTCGATCTACCACCTGCTGCCGCTGGCCGACCCGGTGGCGCCGTTCCCGACCGAGGTGGTGCGGTTCCCGCGCGCCGCAACGGTTTCCGAGGTCGAGGAGGACCGCCATGCGCTTGTCTGAGGCGGCGGACGTCATCCGCAGCAAGAATGCCGGCCCGTTCACCGTCACCGTCGACCTGTTCTTCGGGGACGAGCCGAAGTATGCGGCGGCCCGCTCGTCGTCGCTGCTCACGGTCGAGGGTGTCGCGGCGGCCTACGCCGTGCGCGTCGACCAGGTCAAGGGCGTCTGGTGGGACGACCGGATCCGAGCGGCCAAGGTCTCGCTCGTCCGGTGGTCGTCGAGCAGCGACCCGTTCTGCTCCGACCTCTTCGGCGCCCACCTGCACACCCCCTTGGCCCAGGCCGAGCTGACTCCTCGGGGAGCCGAGTCGTGAGGTTCGGGATCCTGCTCACCTCGGTCCACGACGCGAGCGTCGACCCTCGCCAGCAGGTGCATGAGCACGAGGAGCTGGTGCGCGCCGCCGAGCAGTTCGGGTTCGACCTCATGGTGTGCGGCCAGCACTTCCTCGGTTCGGAGCTGCGCTACTACCAACCGGTTCCGTGGCTGACCCACCTGTCGGCGGTCGCTCCGACGATGCGCGCCGCGACCGGGATCATCCTGCTGGCGATGGTCAACCCGGTCGACATCGCGGAACAGATGGCCACCCTCGACGTCCTGAGCGACGGCCGGGCGGTGTTCGGGGTGGGGCTCGGCTACAGCGCCCACGAGTTCGACGCGTTCGGGGTGGAGCCGGGGACGAGGGTGGCCCGCTTCGAGGAGTCGCTGCGGATCGTCCGCGCGATGTGGAGCGGCGACGAGGTCGACGTCGAGGGGCGGTTCCACAGCGTGCGCGGTGCCCGGCCGTCGGTCCTCCCGGTCCAGCCGGGCGGCCCGCCGGTGTGGGTCGGGGGACAGGCTTCGGGAGCCGTCCGGCGCGCGGCCCGGATGGGCGACGCCTGGTACGCGCCACCGTTCCCCACGCATACCGAGCTGGCGTCCCTGCGCCAGCTGTTCCTCGACACCCGAGCCGCCGCGGGACTCCCGACGGACGGTGCGTTCCCGGTCCGCCGCGAGCTGCTCATCGCGTCGTCGAAGGAGTCCGGCTTCGAGGCCGCGCTGCAGCGGTACCGCGCGCGCTACGAGGTGTACCGGAAGTGGGGGCTGTCGGGGGAGAACACGCCGATGCAGTCCGGCGACGAGGTGCGGGCCGACATCGAGGACCGGTTCGTCATGGGGAGCCCGGCCGAGTGCGCCGACGCCCTCGGCGCACTGGAGGCCGACCTCGGGATGACCGACTTCGTGTTCAAGCCACACTGGCCAGGACTGCCGCACCGCGAGGCGATGTCCCAGCTCGAGACGTTCGGCACCGAGGTCGTCCCGAAGCTGCTGGGATCGCGATGAGGCTCGAGGCCGGGCAGGTCGCCGTCGTCACCGGGGCGGCGAGCGGGATCGGGCGGGGGCTGGCCGAGGGGTTCCTCCGGCGCGGGCTCGCGGTCGTCGCCGCCGACGTCGAGGCCACTGCCCTCGACCAGGCGGTCAGCGAGATGGCCGCCGGCGGCCGAGTCATCGCACAGGTGACCGACGTCCGCGATCCGGATGCGTTGCTACGACTGGCGGCTCGCACCCTCGACGACCTCGGCCGCGTCGACGTCGTCTGCAACAACGCCGGCATCGTCACCCCGCGCCTCCCGGTGTGGGAGCAGTCCCCGGAGGACTGGCGGTGGACCCTCGAGGTGAACCTCCTCGGTGTCGTCAACGGCATCCGGGCGTTCGTGCCGCACCTGATCCGGCAGGGCAGCGGCCACGTCGTCAACACCGCCTCGATCGCGGGTCTCGCGCCGATCCCCGGCGGCGGCAACGGCGCGTACACCGCCTCGAAGCACGCGGTCGTGGGGCTCTCCGAGACGCTCGTCGAGGAGCTGGCCACCGTCGGTGTGGAGGTCGGCGTCACCGTGCTCTGCCCCGGACCGGTACCCAGCCGGATCCACAGCGCCGAACGGAACCGACCGACCGACCTGGTCGCTGTAGCCGGTGGTGGCAGCTCGCTGCCACCACCGGACTTCCAGCTGACCCTCGAACCGGTGGACGCCGCCACAGTGGCCGAACAGGTGTGCGCGGCCATCGAGTCCGGGCGGCGCTACGTGTTGCCTGGACCGGGCACGCCGGAGATGGCCCGGGCCCGGATCGACAGGGTGCTCGCCGACCTGGGCTGAGCGGTCGATGCGAGTTCGGACATATCCGTGCGGTCCGGCACCGGGACGCGGGATGCTGGTTCCCGCTCAGGGAAAGGGGTCCGAGGGTGAGCGTGGTCGAGCCGCCGGACTACAACGTGCGCATCACGGGAGTGTCGGCGGGGCGCGGACGGTCGCCGATCATCGGCGACCTCACGGCCTCGCCCCCGCCGCCGACGCGCGGGGTGGGCGGTCCCGAGCTCGCCGATCGCGAGCTGTCGCTCATCGAGGGGGTCCCGGCGGCCGACCAGCCGATCGTCGTCGTCGTCGAGCTGGACTCGTCGTTCCCGGGTGGTCTGCGCGAGCAGCAGAGGACCTTCGAAGAGGTGTGGGACGCCTGGCGGGAGTCGTCCGCGGAGACCGGCGCGACCAGGGAGCCGATCACCGGGTCGCTCTACCAGTGCGTTCTCACCCGGGCCGGCCTGGCTCGGCTGGTCCAGCTGGACCAGGACCGCGACACCGGCCCGCCAGTCATCCGGCACGCGTGGCCGGACTACGTCCTCTTCGCCCAGGTGGACCGCTCGGCACCGACCGTCAAGGTCGACGCCGCGCGGCGGGCGTTCAACGCCAACGGTTCCGGGATCGTGTGGGCGGTCATCGATACGGGCATCGACGCGGCCCATGGCCACTTCTCGCGGCTCGAGCTGGCCCGCGAGGGGCGCGTGAAGGCCGACAAGCTGCCGCGGACCGGTGGGCTGCACAAGGACTTCTCCCGGCTGGTGCAGCCGAACATCCCGTTCCCGGACAGTGGAGGCTCGGCCCTGACCGATGAGGTCGGCCACGGGACGCACGTCGCGGGGATCATCGCCGGGTCGTGTCCCGAAGGCGGCACGCCCATCGTCGCGGACTCGATGGAGCCGGTCAACGGCGGCTTCGTCCGACGCACCAACGTCGGGCCGCTCGCCGGGATGGCGCAGGAGTGCGAGCTGGTCAGCCTCAAGGTGTTCCGCCAGATCCAGGGCGCCGCGGTCACCTCGTCGTCCGCCGTGATGGCGGCGATCGAGTACATCCTGCGCGAGGTCAACACCAACCGGCAGAACCTGCGGATCCACGGCGTGAACCTCAGCCTGGGCGCCGACTGGGACCCGTCGCACTACGCCGCGGGGCTCTCACCGCTGTGCCAGCGGATCGACGAGCTCAGCGCGTCCGGTGTCGTCGTCGTCATCTCGGCCGGCAACAACGGCCAGACCCTCTCGGCCCAGTCGTCCAAGCAGTCCGTGGGCGTCCTCGCGTCGATCACCGAGCCCGGCCACGCCGCCACCTGCATCACTGTCGGCTCCACGCACCGCGAGGCCCCGCACGTCTTCGGGGTGTCGTGGACGTCGTCGAAGGGCCCGACCCTCGACGGTCGCCCGAAGCCCGACGTCGTCGCTCCGGGGGAGTGGATCTGCTCCGCCGCGACCGGGCTGGTGCGCAACAGCGCCGGGCTCACCGGACGCGGGGTCAAGAAGGCGCTGACGTATGCGGAGCAGAGCGGAACCAGCTCGGCGGCACCCCACGTGTCGGGTGTCATCGCCGGGTTCCTCTCGTGCCGGCCGGAGTTCATCGGCCGGCCCGCGGAGGTCAAGGCGCTGCTGATGCGCACGGCCACCGACCTCGGACGCGACCGGTATGCGCAGGGTGCCGGGCTCGTCGACGCGATGCGGATGTTGGCCGACAGCTGACCCACGGAGGCAGGAGAAGAACATGGATGGTTCGGCAGGCTCGTACTGGGAGCTGCGCTTCGACGAGCAGGGCGGCATCGCGGCCGGGGGTGAGGACACTGCCACGCTGGTGGGGCAGATCCGCGACAGCGGCACCCAGGACGTGTTCGTCATGAGCCACGGCTGGGGCAACAGCGAGGCGGCCGCCGACCAGCTCTACAACGCGATGTTCAACCTCATCCAGTCCAGCCCGGGGGTGCCGAGCTCGGCGCGGTACCTCGGGGTCTACTGGCCGTCGTTGTGGTTCCCCGACGCCCCGGAGGAGCAGCAGCGGGACCTCCCGCCGGCGCGGGACATGGCGCCCCCGCCGCCCGGACAGGCGGATGCCGCGGTGTCGGGCAAGGCGATCGCGAAGTCCTTGGCCAGCGGGTTCTCCGGCAGCGACCGCGACGACGTCAAGCGCATGGGCAAGCTGGTCGACCAGGGCCTCAAGGGCGTGGCGGCGGGGGAGTCGCCGGCGGTCCAGCAGCAGCGGCTCGACGAGTTCCACGGCCTGCTCGGCAAGGTGTTCGCGACGACGCCGGCGCAGGGCGCGACCACCGAGGAGGACGCCGGGGAGACCGCGCTGTTCACCACTGACGACCCGCGCGACGCATACGAGAAGCTCTCCGTGGTCATGGGGAGCGCTCCGCC
>Ga0164305_10001294_pt1 | contig 10132 bp, 8 predicted proteins | sample Whisoiple_237_MG_FD_110215 | JGI IMG/M metagenome (GOLD analysis project Ga0164305, IMG submission 110215) | Soil microbial communities amended with pyrogenic organic matter from upstate New York, USA - Whitman soil sample_237_MG | ecosystem: Environmental > Terrestrial > Soil > Agricultural... | reverse complement strand
GTCCGCTATCAGGCGCTCGAGCGTGATGCGGGCGATCTCGCGCCTGACGCCGTCGAAGCTCGAGAGCACCACGGCCGAGGGCGTCTCGTCGATGATCACGTCGACTCCCGTGAGCTTCTCGAGAGCACGGATGTTGCGCCCGTCGCGGCCGATGATCCGGCCCTTCATCTCGTCACTTGGCAGCTCAACCAGCCGTGTCGTGTTGTCCCCGGCATGCGGCGCGGCCAGCCGCTGCATCGCGACCGAGAGGATGTTCCGCGCGCGCCGCTCGGCCTCGTGCCGCGTCTCGCGCTCGATCTCCTGCAGCCGCAGCGCGGCCTGGTGGCGCGCCTCCTGCTCGATGTCCGCGACGAGGATCTGCTTGGCCTGCGCGGCGCTCAGTCCCGAGATCCGCTCCAGTTCGCGCCTCTGGACGCGCTTCGCGCGCTTGAGCTCCTCGGACTGCTGCTCGATGTTGCGCTCGCGGTCCTCGAGGGCCTGAAGCCGCCGGTCGACGTCGGCTCGCCGCACCCCGAGGGACTCGGCCTCGCGCAGGGCGCGCTCCTCCATCCGCGCGATCTCCGCGCGGCGAGCCTGAAGCTCGTCGCCGGCGCCCATCGCCGCGGTGCGCTCGCCGCCATCGTCGCCTGCGGGGGCATGCCGCCGCCAGGGCTGTAACAGCGCGCGTATCTCCATCGCCACCTTCCCTCGGCCGTTCCTACGGCCGACCTGGTTGCCTATCGGTCGGACGCGCAGAGGGCGCATCCTCGACCGGCGGCGCGCGAGAAGCGCATGCCCGCTATCGCCCAAGGGCGGACGCTCTAGGTGCGAAGCCTCCCGGTGTTGGGTTCCGGCTGAAGTGTCATTCGCTCAGTAGTCGTCAAAAGCCTGAAATAGCTGGTCATTCGCGTTATCACGCGACCATCGGTCGCTTCAGGCATCGTAGTCCCGCGAGGCGGATCTGGCAAGCCTGGGCATCGCCCCAACAACGACCGCACCCAAGAACCGACGATGGATGCATAACGGCGATAGAGGCGCCGTTTTCCATCCATCGTCACTTGCCCGGGCAGGCCTGAGGCACTACGAGGCTCGGCTCGAGGCGCTTCGCACGGCCTGATAGGCGATCTCGTAGTCGTAGCCGCGGCGCGCCAGGTACTCGAGCTCGCGCTGCCGGTCCGCGTCGTCGTCGAGCGGCCGTGCGCGGCGGATGAGGATCTCGCGGGCGCGGTCGAGCTGATCGCCGTGGGAGTCGAGCGCGAGGACGCCTTCGATCGTGTCGATCGGGACGCCGCGGTCCAGGAGGGCCTCGCGGATCCGCTCGGGTCCCCATCCCGAGAGGTCGCGCTTGTCCTCGGCGTAGCGCCGGGCGAACCGCTCGTCGTCGAGGGCCTCGATCTCGAACAGGCGCCTCAGCGCCGCCTCGATCTCGTCCATCGCGAACCCGTGGCCCTTGAGCCACAGGGCCAGCTCATGCGCGGTCCTCTCCTTGCGGTCGAGCGCGCCGAGCGCCGCCTCGAAAGCGTCTGCCTCCGCCATCGCCCCCGCCGCGGCTACGCGGCCTTCCGCTCCTCCTCGGCCTCGGGCTCAGCCGCCGCATCCTCGATCGGGGCTGGCGTCTCGGCCGGCGCCGCGCTGGGGGTGGCGGGCCGCTCGATCTCGAGGATCTCGAACAGCTTGCCCTCGATCTCGCGAGCGGTCTCGGGGTTCTCGGCCAGGAACTGCTTGGTGTTGTTGCGCCCTTGGCCAAGCCGCAGCTCGCCGTAGGAGAAGAACGAGCCTGACTTCTGGACCAGGTCGTGCTCCAGCGCCAGGTCGAGCAGGCAGCCCTCGTTGGAGATCCCCACTCCGTACTCGATGTCGAACTCGGCCTGCTTGAAGGGCGCCGCGACCTTGTTCTTGACGACCTTCACGCGGACCCGGTTACCGACCGCCTCGGTGCCCTCCTTGAGGGTTTCGATGCGGCGGATATCCAGGCGCTGCGAGGAATAGAACTTCAGCGCGCGCCCGCCGGGCTGGGTCTCCGGCGAGCCGAAGCTGACGCCGATCTTCTCGCGGATCTGGTTGGTGAACACGCAGATCGTGTTCGCCCGGCTCAGGTTCCCGGTCAGCTTGCGGAGCGCCTGCGACATCAGGCGTGCCTGCAGACCTACCTGAGTCTCCCCCATCTGGCCCTCGAGCTCGACGCGCGGCGTGAGGGCCGCCACCGAGTCGATTGCCACGAGGTCCACGGCGCCGGAGCGGACCAGCACGTCCACGATCTCGAGCGCCTGCTCGCCGTAGTCGGGCTGGGAGACCAGCAGCTCGTCGACGTCAACGCCGATGCGCTTGGCGTAGATCGGGTCGATCGCGTGCTCGGTGTCCACGAACGCACAGATCCCGCCGAGCGCCTGCGCCTCGGCGATGATGTGGTAGACGAGCGTCGTCTTCCCTGACGACTCGGGGCCGAAGATCTCGACGACCCGGCCGCGCGGCACCCCGCCGACCCCCAGTGCGAGGTCCAGGGACAGCGCCCCGGTGGAGATCGCCTCGATCTCGATCGCGTCCTGGTCGCCCAGGCGCATCAGCGAGCCCTGGCCGAACTGGCGCTCGATCTGGGTCTTGGCCGCCTGGAGCGCCGCGTCCTTTGCCTTGGCCTCCTTGTCAGCGGCCTTGTCCGCTGCCTTCAAATTCGCCTTCTTCTCCTGTGCCATCTCTTTCATCACCTTTCTTCTGCGAGCGTCAGATTCAACTCGGCGAGTCGGACGTATTCGGCGCCCGAAGGCCGCAAATACGAGCGATAAAGCGCCAAACGAGGGGCTTCGAAGGGCTGCGTGAGCTCGGCAGGGAGCGCCTCCGGCGGAGACTCCACCCGCATGGGCTTCCCGCGACCGCCGCGACCCCGAGACCCCCTCTCCGAGCGCACTCGGGCGACCGTCACATGGGTCCAGAACTCGCGCTTCTCGGGCTTGTAGAAGCGCGCCGCGACGAGCCGCTCCTCCAGCTCCGCCTGAAGCACCGAGGCCGCCCGGCTCTGCCCCTCCGCCGCGAACAGCCGCGGGCGCTTCGCCGGCACCGGGGCCGGATCGGCCTCGAACCGGATCTCGACCGACCGGGACCCAATCGCCGTGACCTCCGACGCGACGTTCTCGATCGCGCGCTCTGGGTGGTAGCCAAGGAAGCACAGCGTCACGTGAAGAGCCGCGGGGTCCACCGGCCGCAGCGCGGGGTCGGTCAGCGCCCGCGCCTGCCAGGCCTCGAGCCCGACGCGGACGCGATCCGGAAGATCGAGCGCGACGAACAGGCGCGCCCGCGGGCTCTTCAGCCGCTCCTTCGCCATTCCCCGAACCTATGCCGCCTTCGCGCGCGCGATGCCCTCCATTCGTGAATAGATTGCCTCGAATGGCCGACGACATTCCCGCAGTCGAGGGCGTCGAGCACCGCTTCGTCGATGCGAACGGGATCCGCATCCACGTCGCCGAGGCGGGACCCGCGGACGCTCCGGCGGTGCTACTCCTCCACGGCTGGCCCGAGCACTGGTACATGTGGCGCCGGGTGATGGCCGCCCTGGCCGGTGAGTACCGCCTCCTGGCGCCCGACCTGCGCGGGTTCGGCTGGACCGAGGCGCCGGGCCATGGCTACGACGGCGAGACGTACGCAGCCGACCAGGTGGCGCTGCTGGACGCGCTCGAGCTCGAGCGAGCACACGTCGTGGGACACGACTGGGGCGGCTGGACGGCGATGCTGCTCGGGATCCTGCACGCGGATCGGGTCGATCGCATGGTGGTCTGCAACGCTCCGCACCCGTGGCCGAGACTCTCGGCCCGCGTGGCGATCGAGTCATGGCGCGCCTGGTACACGTGGGTGATCGCCACTCCCGGACTCGGCCACCTCGTCCTAGAACGGCCGTGGATCGCGCGCCGCATTCTCGGCGGCGGCAACGTGGGAACCCCGTTCACCGAGGAAGAGCTCCACCTCTACGCCGACAGCTTTCGGGAGCCCCCTCGGGCGGACGCGATCGTGAAGCTCTATCGCTACTACCAGCGGGTGGTGCGAGAGGGCGTGCGCGGCCGCTGGCGCCATGAGCGGCTCACCGTGCCCACCCTCCTTCTGTTCGGCGCTCGCGACCGCTACGTCAGCACGAACCTGCTCCCCGGCTACGAGCCGTTCGCCGACGACATGCGGGTGGAGCTCGTGCCCGACTCGGGCCACTTCATCGTCGACGAGAAGCCGGACCTGGTAATCGAACGCACACGCGCCTGGCTCACAGACGGCGCGGGCTAGCGCCGAGGCCGCCTACAGCGGGAAGTCCTCGCCCAGCAGCAGTCGGCGGAGCAGGTGCATGGCCAGGGTCGTCGAGCGGTCGCGGATCTCGGCGCGGTCGCCCGGCATGACCAGGTCGCGGGCGAGCGTCGCGCCGTCGGAGCCCTTGACGCAGATGCACACGTAGCCCACTGGCTTCTCCTCCGTCCCCCCGCCCGGGCCGGCGATCCCCGTGATCCCGATCCCGAGCTCCGCATCGAAGCGCGACAGGGCCCCGTCGGCCATCGCCTCGGCGACCTCAGGCGACACCGCGCCCTCGGACTCGATCAGCTCTGCCGGGACGCCCAGGAGGTTCACCTTGGCCTCGTTCGAGTAAGCGACCACGCCGCCCGAGACGTACGCCGACGAGCCGGGGATCTCGGTCAGGCGCGCGGCGAGCAACCCCGCCGTGCACGACTCGGCGAGCCCGATCCGCCTGCCTGCGAGCAGCTGTGCGATCTGCTGGTCGATCGATGACCCGTCCCTGCTGAAGACGTATCGGGAATGCCTCTCGGCGAGCTCGTCCATGAGCCGCTGCGCCACCGGCTCGGCGCCCTCGCGGTAGCGCACATCGATCTCGAGCTCCGCGCGCCGCAGGCACGTCGTGATCTCCAGCGGCGCGAGGTCGACGTCCTCCTCGATCTCCCGCAGGCTCTTCGCCAGCTCCGACTCGGGGATGCCGAAGATCCGCATCGTCGTGGTTCGGTACGGCGTCGCCCGGGAGACCACCTCGCGGACGTCGCCGGTTTCGAGCGCCGCGGGCCACATCGACTGGAGCTCGCGCGGCGGCCCGGGAAGCACGACGATCACCGGTCCATCAGTCGGGACCACGAGCCCGGGAGCGGTTCCCGCGGGGTCGAGCGGAATGGCTCCCTCGGGAACCATCGCCTGCTTCCGGTTCGCCTCGCGCAGGGCCTCCGGGTCGAAACGGAGCCGGCGCGCGAAGCCGGCCAGGATCTCCGCGATTCTCTCCTCCATCTCCTCGTCGAGAACGAGCTTCCGCCCGGCGAAGTCCGCCACCGCCTCGGCGGTGAGGTCGTCGGCCGTGGGACCGAGCCCGCCGCTGGTGACAACCAGGCCCACGCCCAGATCGGCCAGGAACCGGAGCGCGGCCTCCAGGTCGGGCTTGCGGTCGCCCACGCAGACGATGTGGGAGACCTCCACTCCGAGCTCCCCCAACCGCTCGGCGATCCAGGGGCCGTTGCGGTCGGTGATCCGGCCCGTGAGCACCTCCGTGCCCGTGACGACCACGCCGCCTCGAACCGTGCGGTCGCCTACGGGCATTTCTTCCCCCGGTACGGAACCGACGTAATCCCGCCCGCGTCGATCGCGAAGCTCGCCGGCTTCTTGGAGTGCACCCGCTGGGGCTTGCCGGCCAGCACCAGGGTCGCCGCGCCGCCCGAAATCAGATCGAGGCGGTAGTTCTCGGCCGGCGGCGAGAACGGGCCCTGCTTCGAGCCGGCGATCAGGGTCTGGGCGTCGATCAGTGGACGCCCATGGCCGGGACGAAGGCAGACGACCATCTCGTCGTGGGGGATGAGCGCAACCGACACCGGCTTGCCCGAGGACGAGCCCCCGCCTCCATGGCCGTGCCCGGAGCCGTGAGACCCGTGTTGGCGATGCTGGTGCTTGCCCTTCTGATGATGAGCGCCCGCACCGCCGTTCCCGAACCAGTTCAGGGGATCCGTGCGGACCAATGCGAAGACGGCTACCACGGCGAGCAGGAGGATGCCGACAATGGCCAGCGCTTGCCCCCACGCTCGGCGCTGCGGTGGTGCCGGCCTGCGGCGGCGCTCCAGCAGCGGCTCGGAGAAGAGATATGGCTGCTCCGCGGCCGGGGAGCGCTCGATGCTCCGGCGATACTCGTCGACGAGGGCATCCGTGTCGAGACCCAGGTACTTCCCATAGGTGCGGAGGTATCCCTTGACGTAGGTGGATTCCGGGAGGGTGCTCCACTCCTCGTTCTCGAGGGCACGGAGATACTTGGCCCTGATCTTGGTCTCGCGCTCGGCGGTGCCGATGTCGATCTTCAGCCGGTTGCGGCTGCGCTTCAACACCTCGCCGATCGGCAGGCCCTCACCTTCGTGCCTCGTCACCATGGCGGCGCATATTCTCGCCGCCGGGGGGCCGATGCGTTCTCGGCAGCCGGCGAGATCAGTCGAGCGGTGAGCTCACGGATTCGCGCTCGTCCGTCTCGGGAGCGTCCGCGGGTGGCTCCTCGGCGTCCTCGGCGCCGTCGTCCGCGCCGCCATCGTGACGCGACAGGACGCGGGAGAGCTCACCCTCGGTAACCAGCACCTGGCGCGGCTTCGAGCCCTCGTAGCCGGAGATGATGCCCCGGCGCTCCAGCATGTCCACCAGGCGACCGGCACGCGTGTAGCCCACCCGCAGCCGACGCTGGAGCATCGACACGGAGGCCGTCTGGCTCTGAACGACGATGCTCGCGGCCTGCTCGAGCAGGTCGTCGTTGTCGGGCGAGAGATCGCCCTCGCGCTCGTCCTCCGGCTCCTCGCGCGCTTCCATGAGCGCGGGGTCGAACTCGGGCTCGCCCTGCCGCGCCCAGTGGGCGCTGATCTTTGCGATCTCGTCCTCGGTCACGAAGGCGCCCTGGAGTCGCTCCAGGCGCGACGTGCCGACCGGCCGGAAGAGCATGTCACCCTGCCCGAGCAGCGTCTCGGCGCCGCCCTGGTCGAGGATCACCCTGGAGTCGATCTGCGAGGCGACCGCAAAGGCGATCCGGGCCGGGATGTTCACCTTGATCGTCCCGGTGATCACGTCGGTCGACGGCCGCTGCGTCGCCAGCACCAGATGGATGCCCACGGCGCGGGACTTCTGAGCCAATCGGATGATCGAGTCCTCCACCTCGGCCGGGGCGACCATCATCAGGTCAGCAAGCTCGTCGATTACGCACAGGATGTGCGGCAGCGGCGCCTCACCGGCCTTGACGCGGACCCGGTTGAGCTCGGCCAGGTTGCGCGTGCGCGCCTCGCCCATCACCGAGTAGCGGCTCTCCATCTCCCCGATCAGGTTCGCAAGGACGGTGGCGGCCATTCGCGGGTTGGTCACAACGGGGGTGAGCAGGTGCGGCAGCTTCTCGTAGTGGTTCAGCTCGACCCGCTTCGGATCTACCAGGACGAGGCGTGCTTCGTTGGGCGACGCGTGGAGAAGCACCGAGCAGAGCATCGCGTTGATGCACCCGGACTTTCCGGAGCCCGTGGTGCCCGCCACGAGCGCATGCGGCATGAGCGCGAGATCGGTCCAAACCGCCTCGCCCGAGACGTCCTTGCCGAGCCACACGGCGAGCGGCGAGGAGCCCTTCGGGCGGCCGTCGTAGATGTCGCCCAGGCGGACCAGCCTGCGGCGCTGATTCGGCACCTCGACCCCGACGGCCTTCTTGCCCGGGATGGGCGCCAGGATCCGGATGTCGGTTGAGGCGAGCGCGTACGCCAGGTCGTCGCGGAGCTGTGCCACCTTGGACACCTTCGTACCGGGCGCGAGCTGCAGCTCGTAGCGGCTCACGTGGGGGCCGCTGACGACTCCGAGGAGTCGCGCCTCGACGCCGAAGTGCTGGAGGGACTCCAGGAGCGCCTTTGCGGTCGCCTCGCGGTCCCGCATGTCGGGGCCTGGGTCGACCTTGCCGCGCTCGAGCATCTTGGGGCCGGGAAGCTTGTAGTCGATCTCGTCCGACTCCGTGACGGCCGAGCGCTTGTTGCCCATCGGAGTCAGGGCGGCAGCGGGTACGTCCGCGTCGGCCTCCACCCCCTCGTCCGGCTCCTCGGGGACGCCCGGCGCGGTGTCCTCGTACGCGAACTGTCCCGGTCCCGGCGCCTCGGGCTCTTCGGCATCCCAGTCCGTCCCGTCCGCGAAGCGTGCGGTCTCGGCCTCGTCCATCTCGGGGTCGGAGAGGGCCTCCGTCGCCAGCGGCTCAGTCTGCCCCGCGCGGGTGACCGCGATATCGCGCCCGTCGGGCTCAAAGCCTCCAAACCCGCCCTGGCCCGTGTTCATACGGACCGTCTTGGCCAGGTCGCGCGTGCCCGTGCCGGCTGTGCGCGCCACCTTCCCCGCCCCCTTCAACAGGCTCGACATGGTGGTTTGCGTGATCAGGAGCACGCCGCTCACGAACATGAGGACCGCGAGGATCTGGGCCCCGAGCCGATGGAAAAGAGAGGTGGCAGCCCAGTACAGGCCCTCGCCCAGCACGCCCCCATGGACCGAGTAGAAGGGCTGGTGGAAGTAGCCGTGCCTCACCGGGTGCGACGGCCCCAGCCCCGCGGTCTCGGCGGCAAATGCCAGCAGGAGAGAGCCGACGATCAGGACCGCGCCGGCGTTGAACGCGCCGGGCGCCTTGATCATCGGGCGCATCATCAGGCCGGCGCCCCAGACGGCCACGGCGATCGGGACGAGGTACGCGACCCGGCCGGTCGCGTCGGTGAGCGCCCGGTTGAGGGAATCGCCAACCGGCCCACCGTCCCAACCGACGTAGAGCACGCAACCGAGATAGACCGCGACCGCGATCAGCCCGAGCCCGATCAGGTCCAGGTGGCGCTGCTCGAGCCCGGCGACCACCTCGCGAGGGCTCTTACGGGGCTTGGGAGCCGGCGCGCGCGAACGCGTGCGCGGCCGAGCCTTCTGGCTCCCGCGCGCCTTCGAAGGGCGCTTGCGCGTCAGCAGCATGTGTGGGCAGATTCGACGCCTGCCGTGCGTCCCCTCTCGGCAAGCGGCAAGCGCCTGATGGGCTACGCGAGGGCATACCCGGGATTGGCGATGAGAGACTTCGACCATGCCCGAGGCGACCCGGCCCGCCGGGTGGTATCCGGACCCCAACTCGGATCGTCACTGGCGCTGGTGGGACGGCGCGTCCTGGACCAGTAACACCGCACCGCGCTGGGCCCCGATCGAGGTCGATAAATCGCACATCCGACCGCGCGCCTGGGCTTTCGCGCTCGCAGCGATCCCGGCATTGCTCGGCATCGCCGCGGCGATCGTCCTCGTCATCGGGGCCATAGACGCGGGGACGCGCACGATCGACCGTTTCACCGCGCCACTCACCCACTTCACTGCGCCCGGGTCGGCGGCGGTGAGCCTGCACGCGGGCGAGGGGCAGACGATCTACACGACCGGTGAAAGCTCCCGCGGCGCGGGGGCGCCGAACAGCGGCGATCTCCGCTGCGCGGTCCACGGTCCCAGCGGCCGTAGCGTCGCCCTCAGCGCAAACCAGAACGTGACCCTGCGCCAGAACGGCACGCGCTACCGCTCGCTATACGACTTCACCGCCCCGGTCGCGGGTACCACGCGTGTCCGCTGCCGTCCAGCCCTCCGGGCGCATGGGCCGTTTGAGGTTGCGATCGGGCCGCGCTTCGAGGTCGGCGAGGTCGTCGGCATCGTCCTACGGGTCATCGGCGCCCTGGCCGCCCTCTTTCTCGGGTTCGGCCTCGGCGTGGGAGTCGGCGTGCTGGTCGGCGTGCTGCGCGATCGCAGCAAGAGGCGCCTTCAGGCCGAGGCGGCGGAGAAGGCTCCGCCCGTGGGCGCCTAGATTCGGCTTCAGCCTCGCCTCGCCAACAGGAAGCCGTTTCTCAGCCCAGTAAAGGGGCCATAAAACCTGCCGGTATCCAGGCGGACCGGGGCTAATCTGTCTCTTCGATGGTCGATACGGAGATCAACACCGGCCGCGTGCTGGTGGTCGAGGACGACGCCGAGATCGCCGATGTGCTGCGCCGCACCCTGCGCCAGGAGGGCCATGAGGTCCGCTCAGCGGGCGACGGCGTGGCCGCCCTCGAGGTCGCCGAGGACTTCGTCCCGGACCTGGTGGTCCTAGACCTCGGCCTTCCGAAGCTGGACGGGGTCGAGGTCTGCCGGCGGCTCCGCGACTCGAGCG
>Ga0164305_10001293_pt1 | contig 10142 bp, 8 predicted proteins | sample Whisoiple_237_MG_FD_110215 | JGI IMG/M metagenome (GOLD analysis project Ga0164305, IMG submission 110215) | Soil microbial communities amended with pyrogenic organic matter from upstate New York, USA - Whitman soil sample_237_MG | ecosystem: Environmental > Terrestrial > Soil > Agricultural... | reverse complement strand
GTCGCGTTTGCGAATCGAGATCGACAGCATGCCGATCGAAATCGATGAAGTCGAGCGAAAAATTCTCCAATTCGTAATCGAGCGCCAGGCGCTCAAGCGCGAGGAAGACAAGGCGTCGCGCGACCGTCTCGCGCAACTGGAGCGCGAGATCGAGAACCTGCGCGAAACCTCAAGCGCGCTCAAAGCGCACTGGCAAAACGAGAAAGAGTCGATTCAACGAATCCGCTCGCTGAAGGAGAAGATCGAGTCGACGAAGGTCGAAGAGCAGCAGGCCGAGCGGCGCGGCGATCTAAACCGCGCAGCGGAGCTCCGCTATGGCACTCTGACCCAGCTGCAGAAGGAACTGGAGGAGGCAAATCAGAAACTCGCCGAGCTGCAGAAAAACCAGAAGATGCTGAAGGAAGAGGTGGATGCCGAAGACGTGGCGGAAGTCGTGGCAAAATGGACGGGAATTCCGGTCTCCAAAATGCTCGAGGGTGAGCTCCAGAAACTGCTCAAAATGGAAGATCGCTTGAAGCTCCGCGTGATCGGCCAGGAGAGCGCCATCCATGCGGTGGCAAACGCGGTGCGGCGGGCGCGCGCTGGGTTGCAGGACCAGAACCGACCCATCGGCTCGTTTATCTTTCTCGGTCCCACCGGCGTCGGAAAAACCGAGCTCTGCCGGGCCTTGGCGGAGTTCTTATTCGACGACGAACAGGCGATGGTTCGGTTGGATATGTCCGAATTCATGGAAAAGCACTCGGTATCGCGTTTGATCGGCGCCCCCCCGGGTTACGTCGGTTACGAGGAAGGCGGCTATCTGACCGAAGCGGTGCGCCGCCGGCCTTACTCGGTCGTGCTCTTCGACGAAATCGAAAAAGCGCATCCCGACGTTTTCAACGCGCTGTTGCAGATTCTCGAAGATGGCCGCATGACCGATGGCCAAGGCCGCACAGTCGATTTCAAAAACACGGTCATCATTATGACTTCAAACCTCGGCAGCCAGTACATCCTCGATCTCGGTGCCAGCGATCGCCGAGAAATGGAGCAACGGGTCAATGCCGCTCTGCGCGAAGCCTTTAAACCGGAATTCTTGAACCGTGTGGATGAAATCATCGTGTTCAACAATCTCGGCCGCGAGCAAATAAAATCGATTGTCGACATTCAGCTCAATCGGTTGCGCCAAAATCTCGCAGCTCGAAAAATGTCGCTGGAGATCAGCGATCGCGCCAAAGCGTTGTTGGCCGACAAAGGCTACGATCCGGTTTACGGCGCTCGTCCTCTGAAGCGCACGATTCAGCGATTGATTCAGGACCCACTGGCGGTTAAGATCCTCGCTGGAGAATTCAAAGAGGGCGATCGGGTGCATGTCGATGCAGACGGCGAGGAGTTTACGTTTGAGCGTGGCGATGGCGCAGCGTCCGACTATAGGTTCGAGCAACCGACGCTGCATTGATCGCGGCGCAGACCAGGTGAGCCCAACCCGAAAAGTTTTCTAAGCGGCGTTAGTCTTAAGCAAGAGGGGGTAGTCCAGTTCGGTGCCCCCTCTTTTTTTGTATTCTGACGGTCCGGCTTCATCCGATTCATTTCGCCCGATCTGAATCGTCAACACGAGATATCCTGCGGTGCGCCTTGGCATGATGGAAACAGCGAAGGTAACTTCCTCGAATCAAAGACGGCTCAAGCTTATTTTATTGAATGTCTGCGTCGGTCAATTCATCGTCGGCCTCGACCAGCGGGCGCTCCTTGTCGCTTTACCCACGCTAACCGAAACCTTCAACACCAGCCTGACGACCATTCAGTGGGTGCTGTTGATTTATGACTTACTCTTGATCGGCACCGTGATCACGGTCGGCCGCTTGGGTGACCTCTTCGGGCGAAGACGATTCTATGCGGGCGGTTTTTTGATCTTTGTCTTGAGCTCCGCGCTGTGCGGCGCCTCTCAAAACGCGTGGCAGATTATTCTGTGTCGCGGCTTGCAGGCGGTCGGCGGCGCGATGATCTCCGCCAACGGCCGGGCCATTGCCTCGATCGCATTTCCCTCGCAACAGCGGGGTCAAGCCATGGGATTTGCGTCCATGGCGTTTCACGTCGGCTTTCTCACGGGTCCGACTCTCGGCGGGTTTTTGATCGATACGGTCGGCTGGCGCTGGATTTTTTATCTCAATTTGCCGGTAGGATTCTGGGGCGCCTACCTCGCGTGGAAACTGCTGGAGGAAAGCAGGGCAGAGGCTAAGGAAATCTCGGTCGATTTTCCCGGAGCGATCCTGCTCATGCTCACCTGCAGCCTGTTCATCTATGCCATGAATCAAATGCCTCATTTAGGTTGGACTCATCCCCAGGTGACCGCATGCCTCGGCTTGGCGGCTCTGGCGCTCGGGCTATTTATTTTTGTCGAGCTCAAAGCGCCGATGCCGATCTTGAGCTTTTCATTGTTTCGCATTCGCCTCTTCACGGCATCGATGTTCAGTTTGTTTTTCATCACCTCTACACAGTCGGCGATCAGCTTCCTGATGCCGTTTTATCTGCAGAATGTCCTCCATTTCTCGCCCACTCACATGGGCTGGATTATCATCGCTAACTCTGCCGTGATCGTCATGGTCGCGCCTATTGCGGGTTGGCTCTCGGACCGGATGGGTTCCCGCCTGCTCTGCACCATTGGCTCCAGCGTGATCGTCATCGGTCAATTTTTTATTGCGTCGCTCGGCGTTGACTCGTCCGTGCCGCGAATTTTATTTCCGCTGCTTTTGATCGGGCTCGGTTGGGCTCTTTTCAACTCACCGAATCAGAGCGCGATCCTCGGTTCGGTGCCCCACGACAAGGTCGGCACCGCATCCGGAATGAACACGACCACCGCCCGGACCGGCGGCGCAATGGGGGTCGCCCTTTCGGCCACTTTGTTCACGTACGGACTTGCCGCGGCGGGCCTGTCCCGCGCAGAAGTCGAATCGCCGCAAACCTGGGGCAACGTACCGGAAGTTTTTGTTCACTCCTTCAACCACACGGTTCACATCGTCAATTTCTTCACGATTCTTTCGGTGTTCTTTTCGGCGGTGCGAGGCTCGCGCCAAGAATGATTGCGAGGTCTGCGGCTTTGACCGAAATTCTATGCGCTCGGAGTCACCGCAATATTCTTTCTATCCGGCTTCGTCCCTGGCCGTGAAAACCCCAATTCACTATTCTTCCGCCGATTAAGCTGCAGCGCCACTCCAGCTTCTCACGTTTGACAGCAAACTCCGCCGTGCCATAGAGTCTGGAGAGTTGATTTGGGTCTTGCCAGCTGATGAATTTCACCAAGCGTAAACTGCCGATTTTCCTATTCGCTTTTTTGCTCGCAGGCATCTTCGCGACGAAAACTTTTTCCGCTGTCGTTCCAGCCGCCGAAGAGATCTGGCGCTCGCTCGAAAAGCTCAGTCCGGATGAACGCAACAGGAGAGTAATCGAAGGGGCGAAAAAGGAAGGCGAGATGCTCTGGTATACTAACTCGGGCATCGACAACGCGACTCGCTATATTCAAGCTTTCAAGAAACAATTTCCGTTCGTTAACGCGCAGGTCTGGCGCGCTAAGACGCGGCAGGTGACGCAGCGCGTGATCTCGGAGGCGAATGCCGGCAGATATTTGGTGGACGTCATCAAGCCTTCCACCGATCTTCTACCGCCGCTCCTCGATAAAAGTCTGCTCGGCCGGTACGAGACGCCCGTACGATCGATCTATCCGGCTCACGCAAAATCTCCCTATTACACCAGCATGAACTATGCGTTCCGCGTTTTTGGTTTTAACCCGCGCAAGCTCAATCGCAACGACGCGCCAAAAACCTGGGAAGAATTGCTGCAATCGCGCTGGAAAGGTGAGATTCTCTTCGACGAATCTTCCCTGGAAGAAGTCATGGCTTTGCTCGGCGCGTGGGGCAAAGAAAAAACCTTAAGCTACGCGACCCGTCTCAGCCAGCAGCAGCTTTTGATCCGTGTCGGTCGCGATACCACGACCCAGATGATGATGGCGGGTGAAGCACCGCTCGCAGTGACGACCTACGCCTATAACAATGAAGGATTGCGCGCGAAAAATGCGCCCGTGGATTGGATTGCAGAAGATCTCATTCCGGCATTGCTCTATCCGCTCAGCGTCGCGCGAAATGCGCCCCATCCGTTTGCGGCCGCCCTGTTCTATGATTTCATGCTTTCGGAAGAGGGCCAGCGACTGATCGCCAAGGAAGGCCGGGTCGTCAGTCATCCCAAGGTCGAGCCAATCTATCCGCGTATGAAGGAATTGCAGAATTTGCTCGGCACGCCGCGGATCCAACTGAACACGCTGGAACAAAATTACCGGCTTCTCAAAGACGGCATTCAAATCCTCGATGAGATTATCCTGAAGCGAAAGACGTCGTAAGAGGCGTTTGTTGGTTGCAATACGGCCTAGTTGGAGGAAAAATGTTTGGCGCGGAAACCCTGGATCATGTCGCCTTTCCGGTGCGCGATCTGGCGCGCGCGGAGAAGTTCTATATTGAAACGGTCGGCTTGGCATTTCTGACTCAGCGCACCAACGCTGATGGCTCGCCGCGCCATACCTATGTCAAAGCCGGCGAAAACATTATCGGCTTGAATTTACCCGGTATTCAAACCGAGCCCTCCCCGAGCAGGGCGCCGCGCTATGCTGTAGCTCTGCACTCGCGGGAAAACTTCCAGGCGACTGCGGACCGCATTAAAAGATCCGGTGTCGCATGCGCTCAAGTGCGCGAGTACGGCGACAGCCCGCCGATCCTACGCTCGTTTCGCTTCATTGACTTCGACAACAATCATTTCGAGATTTGCATGACCCGTGAATCCCTGGGTGAGATCGCCTTGAGCCATGTGGTCTTCGAGACCCGGGATCTGGAAAAAGCAAAAACGTTTTACGATCAAGCGCTCGGCTTGAAATCGGTCGGAGAAATTGACGACGAGCATTACTTCGAGTTTGCCAATCACCAGCTTCTGGCGGTCAAGCAGGTCGCTGCGCTCTCCGACCGGACAAAGCGGCACGGACGCGCGGTTCATGTTGCGTTCAACGTCAGACAGGAAGATTTCGACCGTATGCTCGAGCTAATCCCCGCCTGCGGCGGAGCCAGCCAGGGCGATTTTCGTGCCGAGGACGGCTTGCGCGCGCCGGGAGAACGGAGCATCTATTTTTCCGATCCCGACAGCAACAAACTGCAGATTACCGCTCTGGGCAAAGAAAATTGGTCTTTGATCTCGAACGAAGAAAAGTGGAAGCGCGCCGCCGAAAACCGAGAAAAACTCGGCAGAGGCCTTTCCCGTTTTGATCGCGGCGTCAAACCTAATCCGTAAAAGCAGAATACCACGAACCGTGCCTGACGGTTTGGACAGTTCAACGACTAGAACCATTTGAACGGTACCCCGAATATGCCTGAGCTTTATCCTTATCCGCGGTTTTCTTTGGCCGAACGCGATCGGCGCTGGAAAGCCGTGCGCGAAAAAATGGCTGAGCAGAATATCGATGCGATCGTGACGCCGCAAAATACCGGCCACTCGATGGACTTCCAGGCGAACACGCGATACCTCACCCACTGCGGCGGCGGCGGCGACGCTGACATTGCGGCGGTGTTTCCACTCACCGGCGATGTCACGGCCATCGCGACGACCGCGAACCCGCGCTGGACGACAACGCAGGACTGGACCTCCGACGTTCGCGAAGCGCGGCGCGAGTACGGCAAGATCATCGTCGAGCGTCTGAGCGAACTCAACGTCGAGCGCGGACGTATCGGCATCACCGGGCTGGGCGAAGTCGAAGGTACCCGGACGCCGGAAGGGACGATCTTACATGGCACTTACGAAAGAATCCGCAGCGCCTTTCCGCACGCGGAGATCGTCGATGCCACGCCGATATTAACCGAAGTACGTTATGTCAAAAGCCAGGAAGAAATAGATGTCCTCGCAAAGTCGATGGAAATCGTCGAGCTCGGCTATCAAGCCGAGACGGAAGCGGCAAAACCCGGAATGCGCGACTGGGATGTTTGGGCAGCGACCCAGTACGCCCTCATGCGCAACGGCTCGGAAATGCCGGTTCACTGCAACTGGATTTCGGGGAAAAACGTCCGGCGGACACTCACCCGGCCGAGCATGCGCATCCTGGAACTTGGCGATCTGATCATTAACGAAATCGAAGCCTCATGGATCGGCTATCGCTCTCAGGGCGTCCAACCAGTATTTGTCGGAAAGGCTGATCCCGTGCATCAAGAATTGATCAAGGTGCAGCGCGCGCTTTTCAATCGGGTTTTGGAAAACCTAAAGCCTGGGGTGACGGTCAAGGAGTTGGCGGATTTGACACTAAAAACTGCGGCCGCCGAAGCGCCCAAATCCGGTCCGGCTGCCGGCGCCCGGGGCGATTTGAACATGCATGGCCGTGGCGCTGGTGATGACGGTCCAATCATCACAGCCCACGCGAAAAATCCGCGCCAGCTTGCCGTGGCTCTACAAGAAAACATGGTATTTATTTGCAAGCCCTCGGCGATTTCTGCCGACGGTTCAACGATCAGCACTTGGGGCGATACCGTGGTGATCACCAAAACCGGCGGCAGACGGCTGGGCAAACGCCGGCATGAATTAGCGGTGTCTGCGGGATGAACTTCACCTCAGAGATACGGAGTACTCTAAGTTCTCTGCGTCTTTTATGAAAATTCCGATCCGCGGCAAAATCCCCCGGTCCTACGGCCGTTTGCAAAAGGGGGCTATTGGGGGATTTTTCGGCGTTGGTCCCGACCCACTGCGGCTCATTTTTATGCGCGGTGTTGTACCGAGTCGTACATCATTACTCCGTGGTAAATCTTCTCATTCCGCCCTCCTGCGAGTGCTCGATCGCATGGAAAGCAGCAGAACCAACGCGGATACAATCGTCATTCCCCACGCGAACCAATCGCCAAAGCGCACATAGTAGGTCTCGCCGTTTAAAATATCTACTTCAGCGGGCATTGCCGCAGTTATAAACATCGGCAACGTCTTCACCACTTCGCCTTTCGCGTTCACTAGCGAAGTGACACCGGTGTTGGTGACCCGCAGCAAAGTTCGCCGGGTTTCGATCGCGCGCGAACGCGCAAGCGCCAGGTGTTGCCAGGGTCCCATCGATCGACCATACCAGGCGTCGTTGGTGAGATTGACCAACAGATTGACGTGAGTTTCGCTGACAAACTTGCGCGCCAGATCCGGCATCAGGTCTTCGTAACAGATCAGCGGCGCAACCCTGATGTTTAGAGAAAGCTGAAAAGCAATTGGCCCCTGCCCGGGCGTAAAGCCATCGGCGAATGGGATTCCGGGAACGAGAGACAAAATCTTTGAGAACGGCAAATACTCGCCGAAGGCGAGTAAGACTTGCTTGTGATATCGCGCGAGAATCCTTCCCCGAGCGTCAGTAAAAAATGCGGTGTTGAAAGCCTTCATGCCGGGACGGCCGAGGATACCGCTAAAACTTTTCGCGCCGAATATAAAATAGCTTTGCGGCGATTTGAACGACGGCGTAAATTCTGGCGGCAAGACCGGCAAATTCTCCGGCACCATAAATTCGATGGCCGATTCCGGCCAAATCACTAGCGCAGGCGAATCCAACGAATCGGTGATTCTCCGGTGCCGGTCGAGATTTCTCTGGGCTAAAGTCGGATCCCACTTGAGATCGATATCGACATTGCCCTGTACGGCTCCCGTCGCGAGCTTTGGCGCGCCGGCCATTTCCTGTTCGACAGTTCTGAGCCTTTCAAACCCGTACACGAGCGACAGGATGATCGCGAGAGTAGAGCAGGCAAGCGGTAACGACGTCCCTGGCTCCGCCAGACGGCGCGTCGATACAAACTTGTAAACCGCCGCGTTAAACCATAGGACGACGAAGCTTGCGCCGTAGGGTCCGACGAGATCGGCGCTCTGAATAAACCAGGAAAACCCGACCTGAGAGTTCGCGACGTGCCACGGAAAGAGCAGCGGAAACAGAAACTCGATTGCCACCCAAAACATAGGCGGAAAGAGGCACACCGGCCCCCATCCGCCGGTCCGAATGAATAAGGCGAGGAGCGCCCCTTCAATGCCCTGCAAGGCAGCATAAATAATGAATACGATGACGCTTATGCCATAGGGAAATCCGCCGAAAGCGCTAATCGTATAAACCAGCCAATAAAAACCGATCAGGTGTGCGGCTGTGCCCATGATCCAGCCGTAAAATGTCGCCCAGCGCCAGCTACGGGCGTGCTTCACCGTCCAGAAAAGCGGCACAAAAGAGAACCAGGCAATTAGAAACAGTCTGGGATCGAGAAACGGCGCTGCCAATAGCCCGGCGGACAATAACGCAAGCAGCATCTGAAATATTGTCACAGGAGATCCGGCCGGCTCGTTGTGAATTACCGCAGGAAAGCGGTGGGACTGAAACTGTCGGGATCGAAGTCGTACGCGAGCTCGAGAAATTGCACAATGATTCGGGCGGTGACACCCCAGACATCCCAGCCGTTCACGTAAAAATGATAACTCGGATGGCCGCCCGGCGAGAGCTGAGCATCGCGAACAAAATTGGCTTGCGCCATCAATGAGCTGATCGGCACCGAAGCAACGTCTGTCGTCTCGGCGGGATCGAGGCGAAATTCACAGCGCTCTGGAATCACGCCGACAATCGGCGTGACCACCAAGCCATAGCCCGCTGTAAACTCATCCAGCCGCCCGAGCACTCGCACGCACTCCGGCCCGATGCCGATCTCCTCGTAGCATTCACGCAACGCCGTTTCCGTCGCGTCGGCGTCGCGCGGATCGACTCGTCCGCCGGGAAAAGCGATTTGACCTTTGTGAGTGGGCAAATGATCGGCGCGTCGGGTAAGGACAAGATATTCACCGTCCGAACGCTCCTGAATTGGTAAGAGCACCGCCGCGGGCTTGTGGCCATTCCCGGAGATCGTTTTTGGTGTGCGCGAATTTAGGGCTTTAGCGATTCGCTCGGACAGCATGGTCCCGTGAAAACTTTCTCGGTTGTGTGATATGAACTTCTAATCAAATCTAGCCAATCATCATGGAAAACACTAGCATCATGAAAGACCGTGATATTCACTCAGTAATCCGCATTTTGCGCCGCCAAGCACCATCTTGGCAAACTCCCATCGTAACTTTGATGGCGGAAACCTACCGGAGTCCGTTCCGTGTTCTGATCTCCTGTATTCTCAGTCTGCGCACCCAGGATTCCACCACCGCAAAGGCGTCCCATCGGCTCTTCGCCTTGGCGGACACGCCAGAAGCGATGCTGAAACTGAGCGCAAAAAAAATCGAGAAACTGATCTATCCGGTTGGCTTTTACAAGACCAAGGCGAAAGCGATTCGCCATATATGCCGCACACTCCTCGAAGAGTACGATGGAAAAGTTCCGGACGAAATCGATGAGCTACTCAAGCTGAACGGAGTCGGCCGCAAAACCGCCAATCTCGTCGTGACCCTTGGGTACAACAAACCGGGAATCTGCGTCGACACTCACGTCCATCGAATTTCCAATCGCTGGGGCTACGTAAAGACAAAAACGCCAGAGCAGACGGAAATCGCGCTTCGCGCGAAACTTCCTAAGCCATACTGGATCGAATACAACGATCTGCTCGTGAGCTTCGGCCAGCACCTTTGCCGGCCAATCTCGCCGCTTTGTAGCCAGTGTCCGGTGAAAAGGTTTTGTTCCCAAATAAATGTCACGGTGAGGCGATGATCATGGTGCAAAAAATTCCGCCTGGACATTTTGCCAAAAATATCGAACCGTTGGGCTATCATGATTTGAACGGCAAGCCGGCCTTCAAGCTGGCACTGCAAGTAGTGAATCGCCGCTGGTATCTTTACGTCGCGCACCTTTGGGATCGGGGTTGGAGCGTGCTCGAAGTCACGGACCCCGCCGAACCACAGCTCTGTAATTTTATTCCAGGGCCGGAAAATACCTGGACAATTCAGGTTCAGGTGGCGGACGGCAAAATGATCACGGCTCTGGAGCGAATTGCGCCCGGTTGGGGCGGCGCCGACGGCCAAGCATTTGCCGAAGGATTCTTCATTTTTGATGTAAGCGCACCGACTGAGCCGAAACGACTCGGCCATTTCGAAACCGGCAGCACGGGAACGCATCGGAATTTTTACGACGGCGGTCATCTCGTCCATGCCGCCGCGGGTGCCCCGGGTTT
>Ga0164305_10001291_pt1 | contig 10146 bp, 8 predicted proteins | sample Whisoiple_237_MG_FD_110215 | JGI IMG/M metagenome (GOLD analysis project Ga0164305, IMG submission 110215) | Soil microbial communities amended with pyrogenic organic matter from upstate New York, USA - Whitman soil sample_237_MG | ecosystem: Environmental > Terrestrial > Soil > Agricultural... | reverse complement strand
TCGACGACGCCGCGAGCGCCCTCCGGTCCTATGCCGACGGGATCGAGGCCGAGCCGGAGCGGCTCGAGCAGCTCGAGGAGCGATGGACCGCTCTCGACCGCCTGCATCGAAAGCACGGCGGCACGACCGAGGCGGTGCTGGCCCACGCGGAGCGCTGCCGAGCCGAGATCGAGCGGCTGGAGAACGCGGAGGAGCTGGCTGCCGAGCTCGAGAGACGGCTGGCCGCGGCCGCCGAGCGGCGGGCGGAGCTCGCGGCGGAGCTCGCCAAGGCACGTGCCAAGGCCGCGAAGCAGCTCGAGCGCCGGGTAGGGGACGAGCTCGGCGCGCTCGCGATGGAGGGCGCCTCTGTAGAAGTGCACATCGAGCCACACCCCGACGGTTTCGGCACCGGCGGATCGGAGACGGTCGAGTTCCTGGTGGCGACCAACCCGGGGATTCCCGCGTCGCCGCTCCGCGATGCCGCGTCGGGCGGCGAGCTCTCGCGGATCATGCTCGCGCTCACCGGTCTCGGGGCCGGGGGCGGCGCTGGCACCGTGGTCTTCGACGAGATCGACGCCGGCATCGGCGGCAACACCGCCCGGGCGGTGGGGGAGAAGCTTCGCGAGCTGGGAGCCGAGCGCCAGCTCATCTGCATCACACACCTGCCGCAAGTTGCGTCGGTGGCCAACGCGCACTTCCGAATCGTCAAGGAGTCCGGGGGCAAGAGCGCGCAGGCGACGGTCGAGCGGGTCGACGGCGACGAGCTCGTCGCCGAGATCGTGCGCATGCTGGGCGGCAAGCGCGACGACGAGACCGCGAGCCGCCACGCGCGCGAGCTGCTCGCGGCGGCCTGAGCGGTTATCCGGCCACTGGCGCAGCGCCGTCGAGAATCACCTGCGCGACGAGCCGGCGGCACGCAGCTCCATGACGGTTGTGAGCAAGCCTCGCGCTGGGCGGGTGAGGCATGCGTGAGCCGGCGCCGCGAAGGTCGGATTCCGAGGGCATATCGGACGGAATCCCATCCATCGTTCGGGGGCCCGCCCTTGCGGCGCTGCATAGCGTCCCCCTTGCGCGGATAATCACCACCATGGCGACGTCCGTTCGCAGACGTAACCGTGGCCTGTTCCGGGGCTCGCGGTCCGGCCCGGCTGGGCCGGAGGTGACGATCCAGGGGAGCGCCCGGCTCGGGCGGAAGACGAAGGTGCTCGTCCGCCGCCTGGGTGCGGCGGACATCGCGATCATCGACCACGCGGACCTCGATCGGATCGCCGCTGAGGATCTCGTGGCCACGGGGGTTCCGGCGGTCGTGAACGTGGCGCCTTACTCGACCGGCCGCTACCCGAACGCCGGGCCGCTGACGCTCGCGCAGGCGGGGGTCCGGCTGATTGAGGCACCCGCCGCGCCGCTCTTCGAGGAGCTGCGGGACGGTGACCCCGTCGCGATCGCCGGCGGCGAGATTCGATGCAACGGGGCGGTGCTGGCCACGGGCCGCATCCTTGACGTCGCCGAGCTCGCCGAGCAGCTGGCCGAGCAGCGGGCGCGGATCGACTCTGCCCTCATGGACTTCACCGAGAACACCATGACCCACCTCCGCGAGGAGGGCGCGCTCCTCGCCGGTGGGTTGGACCTCCCACGGACGCGGACGAGATTCCGCGACCGTCACGTCCTGATCGTGGTCCGCGGGAGCACCTACCGCAAGGACCTGCGTGCACTCGCGCCGTACATCCGGGGCGTGAAGCCGCTGCTCGTCGGCGTTGACGGTGGGGCGGACGCCCTACTCGAGGCCGGCTGGAAGCCGGACGTGGTGCTGGGCGACATGGACTCGGCGAGCGATGCCGCGCTTCGCTCGGGCGCCGAGCTGATCGTCCACGCGTACCCGGACGGCCGCGCGCCCGGAGCCGGGCGTCTCGAGGACCTGGGCCTCGACCATCTGGTTCTCCGCTCGGTCGGCACGAGCCAGGACGTCGCGATGCTCCTCGCGCACGAGCAGGGCGCCGGGCTGATCGTGAGCGTTGGCGCGCACTTCAACCTGGTCGAGTTCCTCGAGCGAAGCCGCGCGGGGATGTCCTCCACGTTCCTGACCCGACTGCGGGTGGGCGAGCTCCTGGTCGACGCCAAGGGCGTTAGCCGGCTCTACAACCCCGGCGTCACGGGCCACCAACTCGCGATGTTCCTGGCCGCATCGCTCGTGCTGCTGGCGATCGTGATCATCAACACCCCGGCGCTCAGCGATCTCGTCGACCTGATCTGGCTCAAGCTCAAGATCATCCTCGGCATCTAGCCACCCGCCCGGCGGGCGCTCAACTCCTATCCTCGACGGCTGGATATGGGGTATTCAGGGCGCTACCACGCCGCATCGCTCGCAGCCGTGTTCATCGCGCTTGCGATCGGGATCCTGATCGGGGTCGGCCTCGGGCACAAGGTGGTCTCCGGGACGACGAAGAACCTCGAGCAGAGCCTGAAGAGTGACCTCGCGTCGGCGCGCGGCCGCGCCGACGACCTCCAGGGCCAGCTCAACCGCCAGAACGAGTTCGAGCAACAGGCCTTCCCTGCGCTGGCCGGCCGGGTGCTGCGCGGCGACCGCATCGCCGTCGTGGCCCTCGGGGCGCTTCCCGACGACATCAAGGGCGACGTCCAGGAGGTGGTCGGGCCCGACAGCCCCACCGGGGCGGCGCTCGCAGAGGTCGCTGTCGTGCGCGAGCCGCCGGACCTTTCGGCGATCGCCGCGGCGGCGCCGAAGGGCAGCGAGGGCTCGAAAGTCGCCCGCGATCGGACAGCACTGACCTCCGTCGCAAAGCGAATGGGCCGCTCACTGATCTTCGGCGGGCCGACCTTCAAGCGCTTTCGCGGCGCGATGCTCGACCAGGTCAGCGGGCGGCCGGGCGGCATCGACGGCGTGATCGTGATTCGCCAGCAGCCCACGGACCTGGCTCAGCATCAGGCCTCGGAGACGGCCACCCTCGAGTCCGGGATCATGGCCGGGCTCAAGGACACCCAGGCGCCGGTCGTCGGTGCCGAGCGCACCGACACGCAGCCGTCCTCGATCAGCTTCTTCACGAGCAACGGCGCGACCGCCACCGTAGACAGCGTCGATCTGATCTCGGGGCGGGTGGCACTCGTTTACGCCCTGAACGGAACCGAGGGGAACTACGGGGTCAAGGCCACGGCGGACAGGCTGCTCCCCGCCCTCCGCCATCCCCGGCCGCCGGCCTTCGCCGCCGGCGCCTCGCCGTGAGGCTGGCGGGCCTCGCGGTCTCCTTCGCGGTCGCCGCCGTATTCGCGGGCCCGTGGCTCGCCGACATGCGCCGGCACGGCCTCGCCCGGGACAACTACAGGGGCCGGCGGGTCGCGTTCCCGGCGGGCGCGGTGCTCGTCGCCTGCTCGCTCGTCGCGCTGGCGCCCCTGGCGATCCTGGACGACCGCGCCAACCTCGACCTGCTCGATCCCGGCCTGCGGCGATGGGCCGTGTACGTCCTCGGTATCTCACTGCTCGGGCTGATCGACGACGCGCTCGGCCGGGGCTCGGACGAAGAGACGCCGCGCGGTTGGCGCGGCCACGCGCGGGCCGTCGCATCCGGGCGCTTCTCCACTGGCGCGATCAAGGCCGTCGGCGCCCTGGCGCTCGCCGCGTACGCGACCTCGGGTCTGGGGCAGCGGGACTTCGCCTACGTCGCCGACCTGGCGCTGCTGCTTCTCACGACCAATCTCTTCAACCTGCTCGACCTGCGGCCCGGGCGGGTCGAGAAGGTCTTCATCGCGCTCCTCGCTGCGGTTTGCATTGCCGCGTGGACGTCGGTGCCCATCGAGCTCCTGGGTGTCTTCATCGGCCCGGTGCTGGTGGTCGCCGCGTCCACGCTGCGGGAGCGGGCGATGCTCGGGGACACCGGCGCCAACCTGGTCGGGGCCCTCGCCGGGGTGACGCTTCTGGTGAGTCTGGGGGAGACGGCGCGCTACGTGGCCCTCGGCATCGTCCTCGCGCTGAACATTTATGGGGAGTTTCGGTCGATCTCCCGAACGATCGACGGTGTTCCGCTGCTGCGCTCTCTAGACTCGCTCGGCAGAGTTGATTAGGCGCCAGCACCGACAGATCCGCGGATGAAGCCAGGCGAGACCAGGTTCATCTTCGTCACCGGCGGCGTCGTTTCTTCGCTGGGCAAGGGCATCGCCGCGAGCTCCGTGGGGCGGCTGCTCGTGAGCCGGGGCTTCCGGGTCCAGCTACAGAAGTTCGATCCCTACATCAACGTCGACCCGGGGACGATGAGCCCGTTCCAGCACGGCGAGGTGTTCGTGACCGAGGACGGGGCCGAGACCGACCTCGACCTGGGCCATTACGAGCGCTACACCGACGAGAACACCTCGCGCGCTTCCAACGTCACCGCGGGCGCGGTCTACAACTCGGTGATTCGCCGTGAGCGCCGCGGGGACTACCTCGGCGCGACGGTCCAGGTGATCCCGCACATCACCGACGAGATCAAGCAGCGCATCCTGATCGTCGCCGAGTCTCAGGCCGTCGACTTCGTGATCACGGAAATCGGCGGGACGGTGGGCGACATCGAGTCGCTGCCGTTCCTGGAGGCCATCCGCCAGCTCTACACGGACCTCGGGCCGAAGCGGTGCATGTTCGTCCACCTCACGCTGGTGCCGTACGTCGGGCATGCGGGTGAGCTGAAGACCAAGCCCACGCAGCACTCGGTCAACGAGCTGCGGCGCATCGGCATCCAGCCGCAGGCGCTCGTGTGCCGCTCCGAGAGGGGCCTCGACCGCGAGATCCGCAAAAAGATCGCGCTGTTCGGAAGCGTGCCGGAGGACGCCGTCATCTCGGCGCGGGACGTTGACAACGTCTACAAGGTTCCGCTCGTCCTTCGGGCCGAGGGCATGGACGATCTCATCCTCGATCACTTCGACATCGAGACCGAGCCGCCCGACCTCTCGGACTGGGAGGCGCTCGTGCGCAAAGCCGACGCCTGCGAGGGGGTGGCAAGGATCGCCCTGGTCGGCAAGTACGTCCAGCTCGTGGACGCCTACAAGTCGGTGATCGAGGCGCTTAACCACGGCGGCTACCACCACGGCATCAACGTGGACGTGAAGCTCGTCGACTCCGAGGACTTCAACGCGGACGAGATCGCCGAGTGGGCCGACGGGATCCTGATCCCCGGCGGCTTCGGCGAGCGCGGGATCGAGGGCAAGATCGAGGCGGCCCGGGTCGCGCGGGAGAACGGCATCCCGTATCTCGGGATCTGTCTCGGCATGCAGATCGCGGTCGCCGAGTTCGCGCGCAACGTCGCCGGCATGGACGGCGCCAACTCGACCGAGTTCGACCCCGAGACGCCCTATCCGGTCGTCGACCTGCTTCCCGAGCAGAAGGAGGTCTCCGACATGGGCGGGACGATGCGCCTCGGTGCGGACCCGGTGAAGATCCACGAGGGCACGCAGGCTCGAGAGATCTTTGGCGAGGCGGTCATCTACAAGCGCCACCGCCACCGCTATGAGGTGAACAACCAGCTACGGCGTCGCCTCGAGGACGAGGGCCTGGTCGCCGGCGGAACCTCGCCCGATGAGCGGCTCGTCGAGATCGTGGAGCTGCCCGACCACCCGTTCTTCGTCGCCTCGCAGTTCCACCCTGAGTTCAACTCGCGGCCGACGCGGCCCGAGCCGCTGTTCCGGGAGTTCGTCGGGGCGGCCGCCAGGCGAGCTGGTCAGCGCGGCCCCGCTGCCGTCGAGGAGTCAGCCGACGCCGAGGAGGCCGGGGACATTCAGGTCCGCCGCTCCGGCTGAGCACAGACCCGGGTCGGTCACTTCATCTCTCCCTGTCCGGCCTTCATGGAGCCGTCAGAGTTGCCATGCATTGACTTGCCCTGCCTCGCGTCCATCGAGTCGCTCTTCATGGGTCCGCCGTGCTTCGAATCCATGGAACCTTGATCCATGGACCCGCTTTGCTTCGAATCCATCGACCCGCCCTGCGTCGAGTTCATGGAGCCGCCCTCCATCGAGCTCATGGCCTTCATCGCCTCGGGCGAGTCGGGGAGGGTGAGCCCCGGGACGCTCGATGGCGTGATCGCCACCGAGAGGCCGAGCACCAGCAGTAGGAGGGCGATGGCCCGGCTCGTCGCCACCGGCCACGGCAGCAGCTTCTCGGCGGCGATCAGCGCTGCGATGAACGCCATCCAGCCGATGCTCATGACCCCCAGCGCGAACAGGGCGGCCATCAGCGCCCAGCAGCAGCCGACGCACCAGGCGCCGTGGAGCAGCCCCACCCGCAACGCGCCGGTTCGGCCTGGACGCCAGTGCTGCATCAGAAAACCGAATGGGCTGCGGCAGTGCCGAAGGCAGGTGTCCTTGAGGGGGGTCAGCTGGTAGATGGCCGCGAGGACGATGATCCCGCCGGCGAGCTCGGGGCCGGCGTTGTGCCACGAGAAGGTGTCGCCGGTCACGGCCTTTCCGAGCTCGTAGACGCCGTAGCCCACCAGGCCGGCCCCCGCCCAGGTGATCAGGTAGCCGGCGACGAAGAGCGTCGTGGCGCCGACCGGCGCGGACTGCCCCTTGGCCCGGCGCGCATCCTGGATGCGGACGTGCATGGTGACCATCGGCGCGATGGACGGGAACATCATCCCGGCCATCATCACCACCCACACGCCAAGGAAGAACCCGAGCGTGCCGGGGTCGGTGCCCGGCCCGGCGTCCATGCCACTCATCTGATTGTCGGTCACGATCCAGGCGACCGCCGCCAGCACGAAGAGGAGGCCGATGAGGCCGACCTGAATGAGCCCGGGAAGCGGCGGCGCGCGCCGAATCGAAGCGGATTCCATCAGGCGATCATTGCGCCCATCGAGCTCACTTCTCGTCCGGACCGGACCAGTCGAAGGGGAAATGCTTGCTTGAGCGGCCGGGCCAGCTCCACTTGAACCCGAATGCCTCGACCTCGTCCTCGGTGGCGGTTCCCCAGGTGGCCACCTGGCCCGGACCGACCTCGGCGCCGGGGGCGTTGTGGACCTCGACGCGCGTTCCCTCGAGGCTCGTCGGGCCCACGAGCGCCTCTGCGCCGCCCCTCGCCTTTCCCGGCACCTCCACCCGCCAGTTGGCCAGGTCGTCGGCGATCTCGATCTCGATCGGGACGTACTCGATGCCGCGGATCTCATCAATCAGGGCTGCGAACCCGGCCGGCCAACCGCCGGCCTGCCCCCCGAAGATCGCCTGTATCGCCTCACGTTGCGGCTCGTCGGCGCGCTCGTCGATGAAGAAGCCCATCGCCGGCTTCGCCTCGCCCTCCCAGATATTCCCCTCGAACGAGCCGACGGCGACCACGTTCAGGCCGTCAAGTCCCACGTCTCCGTAGTTCCCGTCGCGCACGCGCCAGGCGAGGATGCCGTCGCACTGGCCCTCGTCGGGTGCCTGGGCGAAGGTACAGGCGCACGGCACACGGCACCGGCAGACATCGAACCAATCGCCCTTGAGCTGCCAGTTCGGTACGTCGGCCATCGCGCCTCCTATCGACCGGGATCAAGGCGATCCTTTCACTTGCCTGGACTCGAATCAAGCCGGGCGCCCAGGACATAGCCTGTGGCCGTGGCCGATGATCAGCGGATGTTGGATCGCTTCGTGCGGCTGTGTGAGGTGGCGAGCCCGACCGGGTCCGAGAGGGAGGTTGCCAACACCCTCCTGGCGGAGCTCCGCGAGCTTGGGGTGGAGGTCACCGAGGACGGCTCCGCCGGGCCGGCACAGGCAGGGTCCGGCAACCTGATCGCCCGCATCCCGGGCGAGCGCGACGGGTGGGTGATGTTCGCCGCGCATCTCGACACTGTGCCCCATCAGGGCGACATCGAGGTGGCCCTGGACCAGGGCGTCTACCACTCGGCCGGCGACACGATCCTCGGGGCCGACAACAAGGCGGCGGTCACGATCCTGGCCGAGATCGCCGCCCGGTCGGTGGATGCACGCCCGCCGCTGGGGCTCGAGCTGGTGTTCACGGTGGCGGAGGAGGACGGGCTGCGCGGTGCCAAGGCACTCGACCTCGGCGCACTTCGCTCGCCCTTCGGGTTCGTGCTCGACCACGCAAGCCCAATCGGCGAGGTGATCACCGCCGCGCCGACCTACAAGCGGCTCGCGGCCGAGTTCGAGGGCACCGAGGCGCACTCGGGAATCCGTCCCGAGGACGGCCGCAGCGCGATCGCCGCCGCGGCAACCGCGATCTCCCGGATGGAGCTGGGCCGCCTCGATGGGGAGACGACGGCCAACGTGGGCGTGATCGCGGGGGGGACCGCGTCGAACGTCGTGGCCGGCCACTGTCGCGTGGACGGCGAGGCGCGGAGCCTCGATGACGAGAAGGCCAGCAAGGCGATCGGCGAGATGGTCGACGCGTGCACATGGGCGGCTGGTGAGCACGAATGCGACGTGGACGTCGAGGTCACGGAGATGTTCCAGGGCTACCGGCTGCCGTCGAAGTCCCGGTCGGTGACGATCGCGCGCACCGCGCTCGAGCGCCGCGGCGTGGATCCGGTCGAGACCTCTACCGGCGGCGGCAGCGACGCCAACGCGTTCAATGCGGCCGGGTTCGAGACGGTGCTGCTCGCCAACGGGACCGAGGCGAACCACACGCCGGAGGAGAGCGTCGCTCCTGATCGGATCGTCCAGATGTTCGGCATCTGCGAGGCGATCGTCGAGGAGGCGGCCGCTCGATGCTGAAGCTGCGCCGCGGCCTGGTGGTCGACACGGACCCGCTGACGGTGCAGATCGACGGCGAGCGCCGGCCGGCGTGGGCCGACTCGGCGATGGTCGGCGAGGTCGCCGACGGAGACGAGGTGGTGGTGAACACCGAGGCCGCCGACCTGGGGCTCGGCTCGGGCGGCTTCGACGTCGTGCACCTGAACCTGACGCGCGGGCTCGATGGGCCGGGGCCGGCCGCGGGCGAACACGTGATGAAGCTCAACTACACGTCCCTTCAGCATTCGATCGAGCCCGTCGAGACCCCCGAAGCCGCGGCTGGGACCTCATCCGAGGTCGCCTCATGCCCGGTCCTCATCCTGCCGCTCCACGGCCACCTGGCGCCGAGCGCGTGGGCGGCGGACCGCGCGCGGCCGGGTATCCGGCTCGGTTACGTCCAGACGCCCGGCGGCGCGCTCCCCGGGGCGCTGTCGCGGGATGTTGCGCAGCTTCGCGAGCGCGGGCTCCTCGCCGGTCACGTGACCGCGGGAGCGGCGTACGGCGGCGAGCACGAGGCGGTCACGACACTCGGGGCGCTGTACGCCGCCGCCCGCGGCCTCGAGTGGGACGCGATCCTCTGCGGGCCCGGCCCGGGGATACTCGGCTCGGCCACGATGTACGGCCATGGCGGGATGGCGGCGCTGGAAAGCGCCCATGCCGCGCTGGCGCTGGGTCTGCCGACGCTCATCTCTCCACGGCTCTCGGCCTCGGACCCGCGCCCGAGGCATCGCGGCCTCAGCCATCACACCGAGGCCGTTCTCAGCCTCCTGCTCGGGGCGGTACGCGTCCCGGTGCCAGAGATCCGGCTTGCCGGATGGCCCACGGGTGAGGAGGACGCCGAGTCGGTTGACATGCCGAGTGTGCTCGACGCTCTGCACACTGTCTGCGACGACCGCCACGACGTGGAGGTGGAGACGGTGGAGCTCGGCGCCTATGGGCAGAGCGGCCTCCCGACGAAGACGATGGGGCGCACGCTCGACGAGGATCCACTGTTCTTCGCCGCGCCCCTCGCCGCCGGCAGGGCGCTGGCCGTGGCCGTGGGCGAGTGAGAACCTGGGTATAGGAACGACATGGAGCGAATCGGGTCCAAGACCGTCTTCGAGGGAAACATCGCGAGGGTGCGCCACGACGAGTTCCGCTACCCCGACGGCTCCGTCTCGGAGCGCGAGATCGTCGGGCACCCCGGCGCGGTCGCGATGGTGGCGCACGACGATCTCCACGTCTACCTGGTGCGCCAGCCGCGCGAGGCGGTGGGGGAGGAGTCGCTGCTCGAGCTGCCCGCCGGCAAGCTCGATGTCCCGGGCGAGTCGGAGCTCGACTGTGCCAAGCGAGAGCTCGCCGAGGAGATCGGCAAGGGCGCCTCGGAATGGAAGGAGCTGAAGCGCTTCTACACGAGCCCCGGCTTCGCGGAGGAGAAGGTCATCGTCTACCTCGCCACCGGGCTGCACGACGCGAGCGCCGAGTCCGACG
>Ga0164305_10001290_pt1 | contig 10147 bp, 11 predicted proteins | sample Whisoiple_237_MG_FD_110215 | JGI IMG/M metagenome (GOLD analysis project Ga0164305, IMG submission 110215) | Soil microbial communities amended with pyrogenic organic matter from upstate New York, USA - Whitman soil sample_237_MG | ecosystem: Environmental > Terrestrial > Soil > Agricultural... | reverse complement strand
CCTCGGCGGCTGAGCCCCGGGGGGACCCTTCATGGTTGACCTCGGCGGCTACCTCCTGGCGGCCGTCCAGCTGGGATTGGTGGTGGGGCCAGTTGCCTTCAGCAGCTACAGGCTGAGGCAGCGGTTGCTGCCGGGGTGGGAGGGGGCGCCGGCGCGGTTGGTCGAGGCGATCGTCGGGGTGGCGTTGGTTATCTGGATTTCGGAGGTTCTGGGGGTCTTCGGGTTGTTCTATGCGGGGGCTTTGATTGCCGCGGCACTACTGGTTGCAGGGACGGTGGCGTTCTGGCCGGCGGGTCCTGTCACGGCAGGGGACCCACCCCCCCTTCCGGTAGCTAAAGCTTCCTCAGGGGGGGTCCCCCCTACCGTGCCACCCACCGGAGGAGCGCTTGTCCGGGCGCTCGTGGTGCTGGCAGTGGTCGCCGCCACGGTGTTCAGCTACGCCATTACGACGAAGCACGCGTTGGACAGAGGCGTCTTCAACTTCGACTCGCTTTGGTACCACCTGCCGTTTGCTGTGGACATGGTGCAGACGCATTCCGTGGTCGGGATGCATCACACGGACACGGTGTTCACGAACTGGTTCTACCCGCAGAACTCGGAGCTGCTCCACGGAGTTGGGATCTTGTTGACGGGGCGGGACACGTTGAGCCTGTTCCTCAACTTCGGATGGCTGGCGGTGGCATTTCTAGCTGCGTACTGCGTTGGTAGGCCGTACGGCAGGGGGGCGCTGACGGTGGTTGCTGCCGCGATCCTGTTGGAGTGCCACACGCTGGTGGTGCGGGATCCAGGCGCCGCCAAGAACGATCTGGCGGCGGCGGCGCTGTTGCTGGCTTCGATCGCGATCCTGGTTGAGGCCTGGAGCCATCGCGTGGTTCCTTTCGGACGCCAGGAGACCGAAAGGAACCACGCGATGGAGCGTTGGGCGCTGGCGGCGGCTGGGCTTGCGGCTGGGCTTGCGGCTGGGACGCGGGTGACGGCGCTGGCGATGGCTGCGGCTCTTACGCTGGCTGTGGTCGTGCTGGCGCCGGCTGGGCGGCGTTGGGCGGCTGGGGGGTGGTGGTTCTTGCCGGCGCTGGCGGGTGGGGCGTTCTGGTACCTGCGCAACCTGGTCGTCGCCGGCAACCCGATCCCCGAGGTGCACTCGTTGGGGCCGATCTCGCTGCCGCATCCCGAGCGCCTGCAGGAAGGGCGGCCGGACTTCAACATCGTCCATTACGCGACCGACACCGGCGTCTGGCGGGAGTACTTCGGCCCGGGCCTGCACGAGGCCTTCGGGGCGCTCTGGCCGTTGGTCGTCGCCGCGGCCGCCGTCGCGGCGCTGATCGCCGTCCTGCGGGGCCGTGACCGCGTCGTGCGCTGGATGGGAGCCGTGGCCCTCTTCGGGCTCCTCGCCTATCTCTTCACCCCGCTCAGCGCCGCCGGCGCCGAGGGCGAACCGGTCGGCTTCGGGATCAACATCCGCTACGTAATCCCGGCCCTGCTGGCGGGGATCGTCCTGCTGCCCCTCGACCGCTGGCTCGACGGCGAGAAGCGCCAGTGGTGGCTGCTGGGGGCGCTGGTCCTGGTCTTCCTCGTCACCGACCGCCCCGACGATTCCCTCCATGACAAGGCCCGCGTCTTCGCCTTCCTCCTGGTCGTCCTCGCCGTGCTGCTGCCGGCGCTGCTGCTGTACCTGCGCGGCCGGGGTGCCGTCGCCGCCACGCTGGTGGGCGCGGGCGCCGCGCTGCTCCTCACTCTGGTCGCGCTCGGCTACCCGATCCAACGCCACTACCTGGAAGGCCGCTTCGCCAACGCCGGATCCGCCGAGGAACGGATCCCCGGGATGAACCTCGACGACGCCTACCGCTGGGCTCGCGGGGTCGAGGACGCCCGCATCGGCCTAGCCGGCACCACCGCCGGCTTCGCCGGTTACGGCTTCTACGGCACCGACCTCAGCAACCGCGTCCGCTACCTCGGCGAAGACGGCCCCCACGGCGCCTTCAACGCGGTCCCCACCTGCGCCGGCTTCCGCGCCGCGGTCAACGCCGCCGACCTCGACTACCTGGTCACCTCGCCCTATCTCAACTTCCTCCACCCGGGCGACCCGGTGCCTTCGCCGGAGGCCCGCTGGCTGCGCGGCGAGGACGCCGTCAGCCCGATCCTGCGCAGTGGCCCGGTGACCGTCTGGCGCGTCAAGGGCCGGCTCGACCCCGCCGCCTGCGGCCCGCGCAACGCCCCGCTGCACGAAGTCCCGCAGACGCCACTCGATTGAAATCCTGGGGCAGGCGGACTACAGCACACCCGCCTCACCGCTTAGGTTCTGTCGAGTGACGGGACGACACCGGAGCAGACGCGCGGTGCGCGTGATCATGGGTTTGCTGCTGGCTGGAGGCGTCGGTTTGATCCTCTGGCAGCTGATTGGCGGCGACGGCCCGGACACCACCACCGTCTCCGCTCTGCTGGCTGGGGTGATCGGATTGATCGGCCTCTTCAACCCGGACAACTTCATCGCCCTGGGGAAGAGGATCACCCACATCGAAGCCCTTGGCCTGAAGGTCGAGCTGCGGGTGCAAGAGGCGAAGCGCGCGGTCGCGCAGTTCGAGGACGAGGAGGACGGAGCGACCCCAGAGCCGCCGGACTGGCCGGCCAGCAACAAGAAGGCGACGGAAAAGATCGCCGACAAATTGAGGGGAAAGCTGCGGTTTTCATCAACTGTCCTGTTCGATCGCAAGGGAGATGGCATCGCCGAGGAGATGATCGTCATCACGCTCGGGACCGAGGGCCTTCTGCCGTACAACGAGGTCATGCTCTGCCAGGACCTGCTCGGCGACTTCTACACCGAACTCGACGAGCTGGAAGAAGACGATCGGATCGCGTTCCTGGACGCTTCCTGGGCCTTTGCGGTCCGGTTCGCCACCCGGGTGTTCGACCGCCACGCGCGCAGACGGCTGGAAGCTTCGGGCTGGAAGGTCGCCGACTTCTCGCAGGGACGGGGACACCGGGCCGATTTCATCGTTGCCCACGAGGAAGTGACCGCCCTGGTGGCTGCTCGCGTTGCAGCTCCTAAGAAGAATCTTCAGAAGACCGCGGATCGCCTGAGACGGGTGAAGTTTCCCCTGCCAGATCTCAGGCGCGTGATCGTCGTGCCCGACCACGTCGACCATCTGCCGAAGAAAATTGACGAAGGCCCGATGAAGATCGGAGAGGACATCGTGGTGGTGCGGCTGCACCATCTCGCCTCCGACCCCAAAGTCGTCATAAGCGACCTGGGCGCTCTCCCGGAGCTGCCGCTCAAGGCGGCGACGGGCGATAGCTAACATCGCCCGTCGTGAGCTACCCACTCGAGAACGCGCTCTTCCAGTGGGAGGAGGGACGGCGGTCGCTGCAGGCGATCGACGACCCGCGGCAGCGGCGGCTTTCCGACCGCGTCGTCGACGCGATCCGCGAAGAACTGCGGCGCCGGATCGGCCCGACCTTCAGCGCCGCCGAACTGGCCGACCTCTACGGCGAGGGGACCGACTGGGCGCAGCAGGTCGCCCTGGACGTCGCTCCCTCGCTGAACAGCGACTCGCAGTCGCTCGCCGACGCGGCCTTCTGGCTCTACCTCAGGGGCGCCACCGACTTTGCCGGCGGCAGGCAGCTGCCGGTCTAGCTAATCGTCCGAGTCGTCGGACTCGGAGTCGCCACCCTCGCCGTTGCCGTTCTCGGCGGCGCCGGCGCGGCGGATGACGATCTGCTCGGCCTCGATGCGGACGGTGACGTCGCGCTTGCCGGCCCAGTGCTCGGTGTAGACGGGGTTGTCCTTGATCGCGGCGTCGAGCCAGAGGCCGTAGCCGTCGCTCTCGCCGTGGTCGAAGGTCGCCTCGATCTCTTTGCGGCGCCCGCGCCCGCCACGGCGGCCGCGCCGACGGCGACGGCGGCGTCCGGCACCCGGCTCGCCCTCTGAGCCGCCCTGGGAACGCTCCTCGCGCTCCTCCTCGTCATCGCCATCGTCCTCGTCGCCCTTCTCCGCCTCCTCGGCTTCCTCGGCCTCGGTCGCGGCCTCGATCTCCGCTTCGATCTCGTCGCGGAGGTCGATTTCGCTGGCGCCGGCGCTCTCGTCGTCGGCCGAAAGGTCGTACTGCTTACGGAACTCGCGCAGCTCGGTCGCGGTGACTTCGAGCTGGTGGGCGATCCAGGCGTCGGTCCGGCCCTGGTGAACCCAGGCGCGGATCTGGTTCAGCTGCGGCTTCAGTGAGCGTCGAGGCATCGGCGCGCGAGTCTATTGAAGGAGGGCAATGGAAGGAGGGAAGCCAGGGGTACCTAGGCCATCAGGAAGGCGAGCGCCTCGAACATCGCGACGACGACGACGATCACCGTCGCGGCGAGGCAGACCGCAAGAACGCTGAAACGGACCTTCCCGTCCTGCTCGACACGGTTGATTTTCCGCGCCCGGGAGCGGTTGGCCGCGCGGCGGCGCAACTGCTCGCGCCGCCGGCGCTCGAGGTAGGTCTCCTGCTCGAACGCCGTCTCGAACTGGGAGATGCTCTGTCGCATTCTCATAAGGAAGGGGCCCGAGGGCCAGGCGGCACCGTAGCAAAAGATCTTGCACAGCTCACAATGCGCTCACGCTTCAGCAGGCTCCCCAGAGCCCCCGCCCGGCCCGCGAAGCCGCTATCTCAAGCCGTTTGAAGCGTCCCGCGTAGCGGTCGTTGGGAGGGATGGTCAGGGTCCGCGCCAGCCCCCGTTTCAGCAGGATCGCGTTGACGAAGCGGTCGCCGAGGTGAACGTAGGCGAGCAGCCGGCCGTAGACGTCGCGGCGCTCGACGCCGAAGACGAGCCGCACCCGCCGACCCTCGACGAGGTGGTGGTTGAAGGCGGACGCCTGCGGGCCGAAGCAGTCCACCGGCGCCCCGGGCTTGACCGTCTCCGGGGTGTCGACGCCGATGTAGCGGACGTCCTCGGTCTCGCCTTCCAGCTCCACCTCGACCGTGTCGCCGTCGACCACCCGCGTCACGGTGACCGTGGCCGCCCGCGGCCCCTCGTCCCGGCCCAGGGCGTCCCACGACTCCCACGGGCGCAGCAGCACCACGACGGCGAGCAGGAGCAGCACCACGCTGCCCCTGCCACCGGATCTCATCGCTACGGCGCCGCCGCTACGGGGTGCGGCGCACGTTCGAGAGCAGCGTCTCTTTGATCTGCTCGACGATCGAGATCGCCTCGTTCCACTCGCGCTGCCAGACGTTGCGGCCGAAGATCACGCCCGAGCCGCCGGCCTCCATCACCTCGCGGGTGTTGGTCAGCACGGTCTCGTCGTCGGTCTTGGAGCCGCCGGAGAGGACGACCAGCGCCCGGCCGGCCGATTCGACGCACTGGCGGATCGCCTCGGTCTGGTCGACCTGCATCTCGTTGTAAGGCGCCGGGGCGTCCTTGTCCTTCGAGGAGTCGATCTTCGGCATGTTGAGCTTGACCACGTCGGCGCCCATCTCCATCGCCATCCGGGCGGCGTAGTCGATCGCGTAGAAGGAGTTCTGCCCGCCCTTGGCCTCGACCGCTTCGCCGCGCGGGTAGGACCAGACGACCAGCGGCATCCCGAAGCGGTCGCATTCCTCGCGGACGCGGCGCAGCTGGGCGAGGTCCTCGTCCTGGCGCGGGGAGCCGACGTAGAGCGTGTAGCCGATCGCGTCGGCACCGAGGCGGACGCCGTCCTCGACGCTGGCGTTGCAGCTCGAGAAGGCCTTGGAGGAGGAGGGGAGGTCGGTCTTGCCGTTGACCTTGAGGATCAGCGGCACCCGGCCGGCGTAGTCGGGGTAGTACTTCTCGGCCATCCCAATCTGGCAGGCGAGGGCGGAGTAGCCGGCCTCGGCGGCGAGCCGGAACTGGTAGTCGGGGTCCTTGGACGCCGGGTTGGGGAAGAAGTCCCGCGGGCCGTGCTCGATTCCCTGGTCGATCGGCAGCAGCATCAGGGTTCCGTTGCCCGGGCCGAACTCGAACAGAAGGCGGTGCAGGCGGGCCCGTTTGCCGGGCGGCAGGACCTCCAGCAGCGATTTCTGCTCGGTCAGACTCTTCAGCTCCACGTCAGTTCCTCCTAGAAGATGGTTGTCCCGGCAGTATCGCATTCCAATTGGGAATCGAGTGGCTGCGGGTATCCTCGGTGGATGAGCGAGACTGAGCTCAGCGTTATCTGCAAGAACTGCGGCTCCGAGGTCAGTCCGTACGTAACCGAGTGCCCGTACTGCGGGGCGCGGTTGCGCAAGCGGGCGCCGAAGCTGGAGCGCCGCGGCGACGGGCTCGAGGCGCAGGAGCCGCGCCGGCGCCGGCGGCGGATGCCGCGGCCCGGCGGGGTCAGCTTCCCGGTCTCCACCGAGCGCCCCTACGCGACGATCGCGATCGTCCTCGCCTCGGCGATCCTGCTGCTGATCCAGAAGGCGACCGGCTACGGGCTGGTCAGCTTCGGCGGCGTCGTCGTCCCCTTCGAGGGCGACTGGTGGCGCTACCTCTCGGCCCCCTTCGCCTATCTCGACGTCGGCTACCTGTTCGTCGTCGCGATCGCCCTGGCGATCTTCGGCACCGGGATCGAGCGCCGTCTGGGAACCTTGCCGACCCTGGTCCTGCTGCTCGCTTGCGGCTCGCTCGGGGTGCTGGCCGGGGCGGCCGTTGCCGACTCGCAGAACGACATCGCCGTGATCGCCGGCGGCAACGGGATGGCCCTCGGCGCGGTCGCCGCCTGGTTCGTCATCCGCCGCAGCGAAACCAGCGGCTCGATCGGCGAGGACTACGACACGGTCGGGGTCGCGGTCTCGGCCGCGACCCTCTTCCTGCTGCCGCTCTTCGTCGCCACCGCGGACTGGTGGGCGGGCCTGGCCGGCGCCGCCGTCGGCACCCTCGCCGGCCTTCTCGTCACCGCCTTCCACCGCAGCGAGTAGGGCCGGCCCCGGTTTGGGGCTAGGCTGCTTCTGTGCCTGACGAGAGGGAGCTGGAAGCAGCGATCGAGCGACTGCTCGCCCCGGAGCGTTTTTCCGCGGCCGAGCAGGTCGTCGCCAAGTCCGCCCCGCAACTGCAGAAGGTCCTCGCGGCCGCGCTGGCGGAGGGCGGCTGGTTCGGCGAGCCGCACGAAAACGAGTCCCTCAAGGCCGCCACCCTGCCCGACCCGGACGAGCGGATCGCCGCCGTCCGCGCCCTGCTCGCCGAGGAGGCGAGGATGGGGATGATGGTTGGCGTCGCCGTCGGCTGGGCACTGAAGGAAGAGCTGGGCAGCACCGACAGAACCGAAACCGCCGATCCGGGAGGAGAGAGCTGATGGAGATCAAGTACCACGGGCATTCCTGCTTCGAGCTGAGCGAGGGGGAGACGACCGTCCTCGTCGACCCGTTCCTGAAGCCGAACAACCCGGCCGCGGTGGCCACCGCCGAGGAGGTCGAGCCGACCGTCATCGCGATCACCCACGGCCACGCCGACCACATGGCCGACGCCGTCCCGGTCGCCAAGCGCACCGGCGCCCACTGCGTCGCGATCGTCGAGCTGGCGGAATGGCTGAAAGCCAGGGGCATCGAGGCGCTCAGCGACCCCAACCTCGGCGGCACCGTCTCCTTCGACTGGGGCTGGATCAAGCTCGTCCCCGCCTGGCACACCAGCACCCTGCCCGGGCACGAAGAGGCTCTGTTCAGCGCCGAGCACGGGACCGCGATCGGCACCGCGGCGGGCCTGCTGATCAACATCGGCGGCAAGACCGTCTACCACGCTGGCGACACCTGCCTGTTCAGCGACATGAAGCTGATCGCCGAACGCAACCCGGTCGACATCGCCCTGCTGCCGATCGGCGGCCACTACACGATGGACCGCCACGACGGGGTGGTCGCCTGCGAGTTCATCGGCGCCGGCACCGTGATCCCGATCCACTTCAACACCTTCCCCGCGATCGAGACCGACACCGATGCCTTCAAGGCCGAGGTCGAGTCGAAGACCTCCTCCCAGGTGGTCGTCCTCGACCCGGGCCAGACGCACACCGTGTAGGAGGCGAGGATGGAGGCGAAACCGACCACCGGGACCCAGTCGAGGACCGAGCGCTCCGACTTCCAGGCGACCGCCGACCCGGCGCTGAACGAGGCCGCCGACCGCACCTCGGAGATCAAGCTGCTCAGCTACGCCGAGCTGTACGACCTCTGGGAGCGGCAGCAGTGGCAGACCCAGGAGCTGGACTTCAGCCGCGACCGCGAGGACTGGCACGAGCGGATCAGCGAGGAGGAGCGCTTCCAGCGGATGTACGGGCTCAGCTCCTTCTTCATCGGCGAGCAGAAAGTCGCCGAGGAGCTGGGGCCGATCATGCGGGCGGCGCCGACCGAGGAGCAGAAAATCTTTCTCTGCACGCAGATCGCCGACGAGGCTCGCCACGTGCGCTTCTTCGAGCGCTTCTACCGCGAGGTCGGGGTGCTGGAGTCCGACGGGCTGGGCGAGATGCTGGAGGAGACCTCCGCCCACCTCAACGACAACTTCGGCCGCCTCTTCGACGGGATGCTGAAGCAGCGGACCGACCGGCTCTCCAGCGAACCGGAGGACACCGAGGCGCTGGTCGAGGCGGTGACGATCTACCACATGGTGATCGAGGGGATGCTGGCCCTCACCGGGCAGCACTTCATCATGGACTACAACGAAAGCGAGGGGACGCTGCCGGCCTTCGTCGAGGGCTTCTCCAACGTCGCTCGCGACGAGCACCGCCACGTCGCCTTCGGCTCCGTCTTCCTGCGCGAGAAGGCGCGTGAGGACGAGCGCTACAAGCAGGCGATCCAGCGCACCCTGGAGGAAGCGCTGCCGGTCGCCGACGGGGTGCTGCAGCCGCCCTGGGCCGCGGACGCGGGTGATGACTTCGAGCTGTTTGGCTACTCGCTGGAGGAGACGCGGCAGTTCGCCGGCACCTGCCTGATGCGGCGCCTGAAAGTGATCGGGCTCGCTTAGCTAGCCGGCGGGAGGCGCCGAGCCGCCGTCGTCCGGCGTGCCGTCTTCGGGCGCGGGCGGCAGCGGCACTTCGACGACCGGTTCCGGGCTCGGTTCGCCGGCCGGGGGTTCGCTCGGCGGCGGAGTCGCAGGCGCCGGTTCGCTGGCCGGGGCCGGCGGGGGCGTGGTGCCGCCGACGGTGACGACGACGGTGCCGGTGCCGCCGTGGGCGCCGGCGACTTCCTCAGACGGTTTCGCCGCGGTGATGCCTTCTGCCTCGGGGTCGCCGATCGTCACTTCTTCGCCGGCGGCGGAGCCGGCGGCTTCTTCGTCTTCGGCGGGGATCGGCGCCGGTGCTTCCGCTTCGGCCGGGGCCGGGACGGGCGGCGCTTCGACCGGTGCGGCCTCGATCGTCGGCTCGACCGCGGGTGCGGGCTGAGCCGAGACGATCTGCGCGGTCCGGACCGGCGCCTTGTAGTCGGAGCTCTGAACCTGGGCGGTGGGAGTCGGTTCGACCGGCGTCGTCGTCTGCTTGACCTCGACTGCGCCCGCGGTCAGCACCGCGGCGGTGACCACGCCGGCGACCGCCTTGGTCCCGAGCGCGCCGCCGAGGGCTCCGAGGCCGCTGGCCGCGGAGCCGCCGCCGAGCGCAGCTGCGGCACCGACGCCGCCGACCGCGCCCGCGCTTGCCGCGCCGGCACCTCCGGCGCTTGCCGCTCCGGCACCGGCCCCGGCGCTGCCGCCGCCGAAGCCGAGCTTGCCGAGGATGAAGCCTTTGAAGGCGAGCAGAGGGCCGATCGGCGAGAGCGCCGCCAGGGCCTTGTCGGTGGCGCGGATCTGGCTGCGGAAGTCGGCGCATTCGTCGCACTCGCGGACGTGGCGGCGGACCGGGGCGGAGACCTTGCGCAGGCCCTCGGCCGCTTCGGAGAGCTCGAGCCGGACCTCGCCGCAGGTCAGCTGGCGAGCCTGGCTGCCCTCGGTGAGGGAGATCCGCGCCCGCACCAGCAGCGACTTGACCGACGGCACCGTGGTGTCCATCGCGGCGGCGATTTCCTCGTAGGAGAGGGCGTCCATCTCGCGCAGCAGCAGTGCCGCGCGCTGGGTCTCGGGAAGCTTGTTGACGTCGCTGAGGATCTGGCGGAACTCCTCGCGGTTGTGGACCTTCTCGGCGGTCGAGGCGGCGTCGACCTCGGGGACCATGTCCATCGTTTCCTGCGCGTCGGCCTTCGGCTTGCGCAGGTGGTTGAGGCAGCGGTTG
>Ga0164305_10001287_pt1 | contig 10155 bp, 5 predicted proteins | sample Whisoiple_237_MG_FD_110215 | JGI IMG/M metagenome (GOLD analysis project Ga0164305, IMG submission 110215) | Soil microbial communities amended with pyrogenic organic matter from upstate New York, USA - Whitman soil sample_237_MG | ecosystem: Environmental > Terrestrial > Soil > Agricultural... | reverse complement strand
GCCGGCAGCCGCTTAAACGCCAACCTTTCATTCTCGATATCCACAAAAATCGTATCCCCGTCAGCAAAATCTCCCCGCAAAATACCCTTCGCCATTTGCGTTTCCAACTCGCGTTGAATTCCCCGCTTCAGAGGCCGCGCACCGTAAACCGGATCGTAACCTATTTCTGCTAAGAAGTCGATCGCAGATTCCGACAATTTCAGAGACATTTTGCGATCGGCTAACCGTTTTTCCAAGCGCTTAACTTGCAACAGCACAATCTGCCGCAGTTCCGTCTTACTCAAACCGTGGAAGATAATCATCTCATCAATCCGGTTCAAGAATTCTGGGCGGAAAGTTCCCCGCATCGCTTCCATCACCCGAATCCGCATTTGTTCGTTATCTCCCGCCACATCTAAGATGTATTGAGAGCCGACATTCGATGTCATAATAATCACAGAATTCTTAAAGTCTACCGTGTGACCTTGAGCATCGGTAACGCGGCCGTCATCCAGAATTTGCAGCATGATGTTGAATACATCCGGGTGCGCTTTCTCAATTTCATCGAATAGAATCACGGAGTAAGGACGGCGGCGCACAGCCTCAGTTAATTGTCCGCCTTCGTCGTAGCCAACGTATCCCGGAGGCGCACCAATTAATCGAGAAACTGCGTGTTTCTCCATGTATTCCGACATATCAATTCGCACGATCGCTTCTTCAGTGTCGAACAGATAAGCGGCTAATGCTTTGGCTAACTCGGTTTTGCCAACACCCGTAGGGCCGAGGAAGATAAAACTCGCAACCGGACGATTGGGATCGGCTAAACCTGCGCGCGATCGCTGAATTGCATCTGCAACAGCCGTCACCGCTTCATCCTGTCCGATTACCCGCTTGTGCAGTTCATCTTCCAAGTGCAGAAGTTTCTGCATTTCCGATTCAACTAACTTGCTGATCGGAATTCCCGTCCACTTGGAAATAATCTCGGCAATGTCAGCTTCAGTGACTTCTTCCCGCAGCAAACTTTTACCTGTGGTTTGAGTTGCTGAAAGTTGAGCTTCTGCTTCTCGCAGTTGTTTTTGCAATTCGGTTAACTTGCTATATTTCAATTCAGCAGCGCGGTTCAGGTCATATTTTAATTCAGCTTGCTGAATTTCAATATTCACCTTATCAATCTGTTCTTTAATCTTTTGAATGCTGCCGATGACACCTTTTTCCGATTGCCACTGGGCATTCAAACCGTTTTGCTGTTCCTTGAGGTTGGCTAAGTCTTTTTCCAGTCTTTCCAAGCGTTCGATCGAAGCAGAGTTACTTTCTTTTTGCAGCGACAGTCTTTCCATTTCTAGCTGCAAAATTCTGCGGTCGATTTCGTCTAGTTCTTCCGGCTTGGAGGTAATCTCCATTTTGAGTTTAGCTGCTGCTTCGTCCACTAAGTCAATGGCTTTGTCTGGAAGAAAGCGATCGCTAATATATCGAGTAGACAAAGTAGCCGCCGCCACTAGGGCGCTGTCAGAAATTTTCACACCGTGGTGAACTTCGTACCGTTCTTTCAAGCCCCGCAAAATCGAGACAGTATCTTCAACTGTCGGTTGGTCAACATAAACTTGTTGAAAACGGCGTTCTAATGCCGCATCTTTTTCGAGGTATTTGCGGTATTCGTCGAGAGTTGTAGCGCCGATACAGCGCAATTCTCCCCTCGCTAACATGGGTTTAAGTAAGTTCCCGGCATCCATCGATCCTTGAGTTGCACCGGCACCGACAACGGTGTGAATTTCATCGATAAATAAGATGACTTTGCCGTTGCTGTCTGTAACTTCTTTGAGTACCGCTTTCAAGCGTTCTTCAAATTCTCCCCGGAATTTTGCACCGGCAATTAACGCGCCCATATCTAAGCTAATTAATTGTCGGTCTTTGAGAGATTGCGGCACATCTCCGGTGATAATTCGCTGGGCGAGTCCTTCGGCGATGGCAGTTTTTCCTACTCCCGGTTCCCCAATCAGTACGGGGTTGTTTTTGGTGCGGCGGCTCAATATTTGAATCGTGCGGCGGATTTCGTCATCGCGTCCGATTACCGGATCGAGTTTGCCTTGACGCGCGGCTTCTGTCAAATCTCGGCCGTATTTTTCCAGCGCTTCGTATTTGCCTTCTGGATTTTGATCTGTCACTTTGTTGTTCCCCCGGACTTGGGCAATTATGTCTTTGAGTTTGGCTTCATCTAGTTTAAATTCTTGCAGGAGATTTCTGCCGAAACGATCGTCCTTAACGTAACCTAGTATCAAATGCTCGATCGAAATAAATTCATCGCCGTACTCTTTGCGATAAATTTCGGCGCGATCGAGCAAAGTGTCGAGAGAACGACCTAGATAAACGTTGCCGCCGCTTCCAGTAATTTTAGGCTGACGGCTGATAAACTCGTCAGTGCGATCGCGCAATTTTGCTACAGAAACTCCCGCTTTGTTAAACAAGCTGCTAGCGAGTCCCGATTCTTGTTCCAGCAAAGCTTTCATCAAGTGTTCGCTTTCTAGCTGCTGCTGCTGACCTGCTTTGACGATTTCAGGGGTGCGGGCGAGGGCTTCCCAGGCTTTTTCTGTAAATTGGTTTGGATTATTCGGTTGCATAAATTTTAATTCCCTGAATTGAAAATGATTGATACTGTAGAGGCAATTGCTTTATAGCCCGTACAATCATCATTGTAGGCAGTTGCGGAGGGGGGACGGATCGGTGTTCCCCTATCTTGAGATAGGTATTTCCGTCCTTGGTTGCAGTCCCTCGCAGGGAAAAGGAAACTGTCGCGCCTAAAAGTTGCACTTTGATGAATTACCAAGCTGAGTTTCAGCCGAAAGCGATCGAAGATTTAGAATCTTTGCCAGCGGAAGTACAAAGCCGAGTTTTGACTAAAATTGAGTTGATGCCAAATAACCTGACGAACGATGTACTTGCCCATTTGTCCACTTTGTATTATGGTTTTCTAGAAAAGCCTGTCTTGGGCAGGCATCATGCCTACTCTACAAGAATTATTACAGATATCTAATAACTAATGACTAATTTTGTAAGGTGCGTCGCTGTAAGATTGTCTATTTTTTTAGGAATTTTTGATGGCGACGCACCCTACGACTAATGACTAATGACTGGCGATTCATCCTTCATGCTTGCATCACCACCCGTTCCGGGAGACTGACAATAAAAGTTGAGCCTTTACCGTCTTCGCTTTCAACGCTAATTTCACCGCCGAGAATTTGACACAAACGCTGGCTAATTGTCAATCCCAAACCCGTGCCTCCGTATTTGCGGGTAGTCGAAGCATCAGCTTGGGTAAAAGGTTTAAATATCTGCTCTAATTGCTCGTCCGTCATGCCGATTCCCGTGTCGCTGACTCGAAACATTAAAACTTGAGAAGTGTAGTTTGAACTCGACTGAAAATCATTATTTTTATTAGGTTTCATCGGTCTTGATTTGTCAATTTTAATTCTTTCCACGCCAATAGTAATGACGCCTTTTTCGGTAAATTTGGCAGCATTGCTGAGCAAATTGAGGAGAATTTGTCGCACTTTCGGTTGATCGGCGTACATTGTGCCGAGTTCGCCTTTTGTTTTCAGTGCTAAAGCATTGCCTTTTTTTTCTACTAGCGGTTGAGCCGTAGTCATCACTTCTTCAATCATGGTCGCCACGTCAAAGTTTTCCAAATAAAGGGTGACGTGACCTGCTTCTATTTTGGAAATGTCGAGGATGTCGCTAATCATATCCAGCAGGTGTTTGCCTGCGGTTTGAATTTTTTCTAAGTCCGGGAGAAAGTCTTCTGAACCGGAATCTTGAGCATCTTCTTGCAGCATTTCGCTGTAGTTAATGATGGCGTTGAGGGGGGTGCGTAGTTCGTGGCTCATATTGGCGAGAAATGCACTTTTCGAGCGGTTGGCAGCTTCGGCGGCTACTTTTGCTTCGTGCAATTCTTCTGTGTATTCCGCTACTCTTTGGATTAGTTCGTTGAGGGAAATTGCTAGCATTCCCACTTCGTCGGAAGTAGTGACGGGTACTTGCAGGTCAAAATTCGATTCTTCTGTCACTCGCTGAGCGATGAGGGTTGTGGCTTCTAAGGAACGAGCGATCGCCCCGCTGGTGTATGCTGCTAGAATTGCTGCGATCGCCGCTGATATCAAGAGAGAGCAAACGAGAATCAGAGTTCCGAGTTTTTCTGCTTTGTCGTAGGTACTCAATGCCTCGTCTGCTTTCTCGCTAAAGCTGCCGGCCAGTTTGGCTGAATCGTGCGAAAACTGTTCGAGTTTCAAAGCGGTTTCGCCAACCGCAAAATTGTTCAAGTTCCGCTCGAAAGCCTTCTGCTGCCTCGGATTTAAACCAGATAATTTCGCAGTCGCCAACAACTTTTGTACTTCTTGAAAGTATGATTCTACAGTTTTGCCGTTGACTTGAACGAACTGTTGAAGGATTTCGTAGTCTTTGGCCACCTCGGGATTCTTCGTCGGTGGAAAGGTTTGCAGTTGTTCGAGGATGCCGCTCATCTGAGCAACGCGAGTCAGGAATTCCGAGCGTTCGCTATCGAAAATTTGCGGTTTTGCCGTCAGACTCGCCAGCTTTTGCTGCTGAATTCTGACTTCCTGCACGGTGTTATTGAGGTTGGTCAGGATTTCCCCTTTATCTCTATCCAGCGCCAGTTTTTCCCGCACCTGCTGTTTGTAATAAAATTCTACTCCCCGTCCCGCCATAGCACCCACAATGGCAATACAAATGACCAAGGCGTATCCGCAGCCGATTTTCTGCCTGATACCCAAGCGACTGAACAGATTTCTCAAATCTGTTTGAGGGGGGTTATGGGGTTGATTTTTCGAGGCTAAGGTTGAAGACATGGGCAATATACTCGTCACCCTGAGAGGCACTATCTATATTCTAATTGATGCCTGCGTGAGGGTAAATAGAGTTTTTCATGCCCAACCAAATTTCGCCACTTTCGGGTCTGTGCAGGGTTCCACTGATTTCTCTGCTTGACAGTTTGGCTAATTTGTGAATAACTAATTAAAATTTACGAGTTATAAGTTGCAAGTTATGAGTTAGATTGGTTATTCACAACTTAACTCTACTCACAACTCACAACTTGTAAGTTCTCCTCTACTGGCAAAGTCGAAATTGTGCTATCTCAGCAGGAATTTTTGAAGCATTAGGTACATTTGCAGAGGCAGGAACGAAGATTCCCATGCCGAAATTGCAACCCTCTGCCTTCTTGCATTCCCCAGGCTTAGCACTGATTTGATATTCCCCTTGGGATGGGGGAGTAAAAGAGATTGACGCCAGTTCACCTGTTTTTTGACTCACAGCGATTTCCTGGCCGCTTGCATCCTTGAGAGATAAGTTTAAATCCTGGCAATTTCCGTCGCAAGTGGCAACAAAAACATACTCCACATTAGGATGCAGCGTGGCTCTAAAAGGAGATGAAACTTGGTTGCGAACTTGGCCCAGCAACGGCACAAATACTAATTTTTGACCGTTGCCTTTCCGCTGCTCAACTTCTGTTTTCAAGCGACAAACAACCGTTTTTTGGTCGTCGGTTAGTTCTTGAGCAATCGCATTTCCTACAATTGCAGTACCGAGGATCAGGGCAATGCCGGAAATAACCAGATGTTTGAAATTCATTGATGTCCCTTAAAGTTAATTTTGGGTGATTGCAATAGACCGCTTTTGTCAGCAGTCTATTAGTTTATCTGGAGCCTATCACATTTGTTGACTTTTCCTAAAAAACAGGTCGGAGAAAAGTGCGATCGAACTCATGTCTGATTTTAGATGAATCTGGCGTCAGCTATCGCCGAAACTCCACAGATTGCGGACGGTAGGAGCCAAACCTCGTCCTGATTGTATTGTACTAAATTAGGACGATCGGCATCGGTATCTAGAAACCCGCTTTCTGGGCCGATGGGGAGCAGCTAAACCTAAGATTTATAGTCTAGACGGGGTTTAACAAAACCTGAGTAAGTCCAAGACTGTAAATATCTGATACAGGTTCCCATATTCCACGCCAACAACATAATCTTGTCCCTGTCAATCTACAAATCGGTTGAAACTTGTGGCTATACTCGACTAACAAAACTCCGAAGGCAAGAGTTAGCTCGTACTCCTACCATTTTCCTTCTTTTTACCCCATCGCGAAGTCGAAGGGCCTTCTTCCCCTCATTTATCGCTGTTGCGAAATTTCCACGCAGGAACAAACTTAGAATCTCCCCAAACGCCGCGGCGATTTTTCTTAGCTTCGGCTTCCGCTTGTTCCAGAACACTTGCACTCGGACAATTTTTCAAGTAAGGACGGTAAACCATTGCTAATCCTTCGCGGATCAAAACTTCTTGGGCAAATGTACCGTTTGGCAAGCGAACTTCGCTAACTTTGCGGCCGTAGCGGTCAGTATCGGTGACGGTCAAAACAACGCGACCGCCCCCTTGTTTGACTAGCTGCTGCATTCTTTGGTGCGCTAGATTTCCCCACTTAAATTGATTTTTTTGTGCTGCTGCTTTGCTATTTTTTTCAGCATTTGTGTGCGCGACTTCCGGTGCATCTACACAGGCAAAACGCACTTTTATATCTTTCCCGGCGGCATCGCTGGCGACAAGGGTATCGCCGTCGCTGACTCGCTTGACAGCATAGTTGTTGGGCGCTAACTTTTGCGGACACCCGAATAGCAGCAATAGCATAGCAACTGCACTTAAGGTTTTTATTGTTGGGAAAATCCCGATTTTAGTTTTGCTCATATTTCTCTGTTTTATTTAGTTTCCATCCAATTCTGCCCTGCGTGGATGTCAACTATCAGCGGTACGCTAAGTGGCAGAGCATTTTCCATCGCCGTTCTAATTTTCGGCTGCAATTCTTCCCATTCATCGGGAGGGACTTCAAAGATTAATTCATCGTGAACTTGCAGCAGCAGCCGCGCCTGATAGTTTTGCAAAATTTTGTGTACCTCAATCATGGCAAGTTTAATGATATCAGCACTAGAGCCTTGAATGGGAGCGTTGGCTGCGGCCCGCAAAGATTGGGCGTCATCTCTGCTGAGAGATTTAAGTCGATCGGAGTGAATGTCTTGGGGATTGCGCTCTTTTTTTAAGTCGCGGAGGCTTTCGCTCTCGAATTCAAAATAGCGGCGGCGGCCGAGTATTGTGGTAACGTATCCGAGGGCGATCGCCTCTTTTTTTACTTTCTCCAAATATTCAAAAACCTTACTATAGCGAGCGTTAAATTTAGCAATAAACTCCTTGCCATCTTTGGAAGTCTTGCCCATCGATCGCCCAAACTTAATCGCCCCCATACCGTAAACTACCCCAAAATTAATCGTCTTGCCAAACCTGCGCTCGTCGGGAGTTATTTCTTCCTTTTCAAACAACAGTTGAGCCGTCACAGTATGCACATCTCGGTTATTTTGATAAGCTTCAATTAATACAGGTTCTTGACTCAAGTGAGCCAAAATTCGCAGTTCAATTTGAGAATAGTCAGCCGACACCATCAGCCAACCTTCTTCCGGTACAAAAGCCTTGCGAATTTGCTTAGAAAATTCCGTACCGATTGGAATATTCTGCAAATTAGGATTAGAAGAAGACAGACGACCTGTGTCTGTAACAGTTTGATTGAAATCAGTATGCAATCGCTGAGTATCGGGACGCACCCGCTTCGGTATAGCATCTACATAGGTAGAGTAAAGCTTTTGCAGGGTACGGTAATCTAAGATAGCATCGACAACCTTATGGTCTCCTTGCAAATTTTCTAGAAAGTCAGCATTGGTGGAGTAGAAGCCTGTCGGGGTTTTCCGAGACTTTTTGGTGTCTAGCTTGAGTATGTCAAACAGAAGTTCACTCAACTGGGAGGGTGAGTTCAACTTTAAAAGTTCACTGGGTGATGTGTTGTAAACTTTCTGTTTAATCTCAGCTAAATCCAGGTTGTTTTTTGGCAAGACTTTCTTGAGATAAGGCTTTAAAATTGCACTGGGCACAGTCTCGTAAACTTTCTGAGGAACCGTGCCTAAAGTTGGTTCGATATGTTCGATTTTTTCGGCGAGATAAGCATTGAACTCCTCAAGAGGTATGGCGTTATAAATTTCCTGCTCAATTGCTGCTAATCGCGGTTCCATTTCATTGGATAGTTCTTTAAGATATCCTGTGTCTATGCGAACCCCCTGATATTCCATTTCAGCTAAAACTGGTTCTAGGGGCTGTTCTACTTCCAGCAATAACCCCTCCAAAGTTTTTTGGGGAAAGCTAGTTTTATCAGCTTCCTTCAATTTGGCTTTAAGTTCCCCAACTAACTGAAATGTGGTGTAAACATCCATGCCGCAGTAGTCGGCTACTTTTACAATACTGATGTCAGCAATTGTTTTGTTTTTCGGCACTAATTCATTGTAACTTTTGGCAACAATGCCTAAGTATTCCCTTGACAGTTCGCTGAGACTGTGATTTTTTTCTGGATTGAGCACGTAACTGGCTAGCATGGTGTCGAAGACGACTCCTGCTAGTTTGATTCCCTGACACCGCAGGATCGATCGATCGAACTTAGCATTTTGCAGCGCCTTGGGATAATTATCGCTTTCCAAAATCGGACGCAAAGCATTTAAAACTGTGGCTTTGTCCAAGTTTTTGCCCGTTTTGTGTCCCGTGGGAATGTAAGCGAGATCCTCTTCGCCGGTTCCCCAACAGCAGCCAATTCCGACTAATTCGGCGTCTCGCGGTTCGAGGGCGGTGGTTTCGGTATCCCACGCCACGGGTGAGGTTTTGTCGGTGCAGGTTTGCAGCAGTTGGACTAATTCGTTTAACTGTTCGGTTGTTTGAATTATTCTGGGTTTAATTGGCAGTTTGTTTTCCTGCTGGGCGGCTAGGGTTTCTTCGGGACTAAAAAACCACAAGTCATCCTCTTCGTCTTCTGAACTTTTAGAAGTTTGAGGTGACTTATCTATTGTGGGGTGGGCATCTTGCCCGCCCTTTGCCACAGGCAAGATGCCTGTGCCACTGTCGGTTGAATTGATTGTGGGGTGGGCATCTTGCCCGCCCTTTGCCACAGGCAAGATGCCTGTTCCACTGTCTGTCAATGGCTCTTCTGTGCCACCAAAACGCTTTTGAATTTGTTTAACTTTGCTTAAAAATGTCTTAAATTCCAATTTTTCCAGCATGGGAATCAAGGCTGATTCGTCAAAACCTATAAGCTGGCAATCTTCTAATTTGATTTCTAATGGCACGTCTTGGACTATTGTCGCCATGCGCTGAGAATGATAAGCAGCTTCTTTGCCTTCTTCTAGCTTTTTCTTAGTTGCTCCTTTAATTTCGTCTATTGCTGCATAAATTCCATCTAGGGAATTATAAGCTTCCAGCAATTGCAGGGCGGTTTTGTCGCCGATGCCTTTGACTCCGGGAATGTTATCGGATTTGTCGCCGCAGAGAGCTTTGTAATCTACTACTTGTTCGGGCAAAATACCGAGTTTGGCTTTGACTTCTTCCGGGCCGTATTCTTGGGATTTGCCTTTGCCCGATCGCCTGAGTTCATCGGTACTCAAATACAATACGCTGATTTGTTTGTCGGTTTCTACTAATTGAAACAAATCTCGATCGCCCGTGAGGATTTTGACCTGATAACCGGCCGCGCTGGCTTTGTTTGCCAAAGTTCCCAAAACATCGTCCGCCTCGTAGCCCGGAGCAGTTATGGCAGGTAAATTCAAATAGCTGAGCAATTCTTGCAGGTTTTTGATATCTGGGATAAAATCTTCGGGAGTTTCGGCTCGACCGGCTTTGTAGGTGTCGTCTGCTTCGTGGCGAAAAGTGGGCGTGGCGAGGTCAAAGGCGATCGCCATGTACTGGGGGTCGTGGGCGGCCATGACTTCCAGCAGCGACTTGAGAAAGCCAAAACAGACGCTGGTGGGAATGCCCGTCGTAGTTCGCAAGCCTCCGTCTCGACTTTTGGCGAAGGCGAAGTAGGAGCGGAAGGCCAGGGAGTGACCGTCAACTAGGATGAAGGTGGGAGCTAGATTTTCCGACACAGACACAAATCCCGATCGCACGAAAGTATTTTCTCATTGTAGCTATAGCAGAAGACGGACTTGCGTAAACACGCAATATTATTTGCGCTTACTCCCCTATCAACCGGAAGACTTGAATGACAGAATCAAACTATCAACTTTACAAACAGGTCTGAATCATGAAGAAGGTAATGGT
>Ga0164305_10001286_pt1 | contig 10158 bp, 8 predicted proteins | sample Whisoiple_237_MG_FD_110215 | JGI IMG/M metagenome (GOLD analysis project Ga0164305, IMG submission 110215) | Soil microbial communities amended with pyrogenic organic matter from upstate New York, USA - Whitman soil sample_237_MG | ecosystem: Environmental > Terrestrial > Soil > Agricultural... | reverse complement strand
GCCGAAGTAGAACTACAGGTATAAGCAGCTAAAAGCTTTTTCTGTTGATTAAATACTCGCACATTGTAGCCATAGTCTCTCGCTACCGTGCCAAACTCATTGACAAAGCTGTAGCGATCAATATAGTCCAAGAGTGTCCATAACTGCCGATTTACGACTAAATCCACCCTTTTTTCCTGAGGATAGGCAAGCCAGTTGTTCAGTAATTTCCCCGCAAACTGCTCTTTTGCCCACCAAAGACTAGGAAGCGTGAGTCCCGTTTGAGAGATAGTATCGGCTGTAACCACATCCCCTCTAGCTGTGGCAGCATTTGGCTGTAAGAGTTCCAATTCTAACGGTGCTTGTGAAGGCATCGGTAACGCTTGCCCCGACAGAGGCTGAAGCAAAATCCAGGTCAGGATATAGAAAATACCTCTAATGTTGCTTTTTAACCCTTGTATAATAACTTTCGTTGAAGCATTCATAGCTGGCTATTCTCTGCCTCTTAGCAAGGCTAAATTTTAATCCTCAAGACATCAGTAACCTGACCAGAGTTCCACCTCGCCGCTTAAATTCTCTGCGTCCTCTGCGTTTCAAAAACAAACTATGATTTTTGCCAGAAGTTTAAAATACAATCCGAATTGATGTCGCGAGAAAGTATTAATCATAGGAAATTCCAGCACCAACCAGCAAGCTATGCTGATTTCCTCTCCTCTGTCTGGAGACAAAGCATTCATCCCAAATTGCTTAACTCTTTCCCCATAAGATATCAACGACTCAAATTCATCATCAGTGGTGCTTTCTGCACAGGCTTAATCACGATTCTGGCGCATGTTTCCTTAGCAACGAGCTTCCCTCACCCCTTAGCGCAACCATCTCCAGAATTTTTTACTCAATCAATCACCCAGTTTACTGAACTCCCGCCTCTACAAGTCCATCCTTTGCCAACTTCTTTAGCACAGTGGCAAGATACCAAAAACACAGGCGATTACTTCTCTCAGGTAAAACCGACTTCTGCTGGATTTTTAGTTTGGTCAGAATTTCCCGTCAAAATTTATGTAGAACGATTAGCCGCTACATCGCCTCAATCCAGTAACCTTTCTGCTAGCGCCCGTCGATTTCAGCAATGGACTGACCATGTAATCCAAGCGATTCAAGAGTGGAGTGTTTATCTACCGTTAGAGGTTGTCAAGCAACGAGAAAATGCAGATATTATTATTTTGCGATCGCTTCCTCCCCTACGTCCTTCCTTTAACCGCGATACACGGGAAATACAACTGCCTAACGCACGGGCTGCGGAAACCCGCTATCACTTTTACCTTCGACAAACCGCAGAGAGTACTCCTGTTTTAGCCCATCGTTTTACGATTCTGCTGAGTCCGGACCTTTCGACTGCTAATATTCTCGCCGCCGCCCGTCATGAACTTGGTCATACGCTAGGAATTTGGGGTCATAGTCCCTTACAAACTGATGCAATGTATTTTTCTCAAGTTCGCAATCCACCTCCAATTTCTACGAGAGATATCAACACACTGAAACGTATATACCAGCAGCCAACACGTCTGGGATGGCAATTTGCGCCCGGAGTAGGGAAAGGGTAGATTTTCCGTTCCCTCCTCTCCCCGATAAAAACAGCTTAGTAAAAACTGCTCAGTTGAACTCGTTGCTGTCGCAGAACTTGGGTATAGAGTTCTTCTAGTTTGGTGATATTGTCCTTCAGGGTATAACGCTCTAGAGTTCTGGCTCTAGCTTTCTTTCCAAGTAACGTCGTCAACTCCGGTTGGTCTCGAAATACCGGGAGTAAGGTTCGCAGTTGTCCCACAACGCCTTGGGTATTAATAATCACCCCAGCCCCTTGTTCTAGCACTTCACCATCTGCCCCAGCATCCGTAGCAATGCAGGCCACTCCACACGCCATGGCTTCTAGCAGAGATAAAGATAATCCTTCCACCAACGAAGGCAAAATAAAAACATCTGCACTCTGCAAAATTTGAATCCGGCGTTGCTCATCAGCAATCACCCCTAGCCAAATAATGCCGTGTTCCGCGCCATAGGTTAGCTCTAAAGAGGGTTTTAAGGGACCATCTCCCACAATGAGTAACTTACACTCCGAACCCAACTCGGCTTGCTTCCAGGCTCGCAGTAACGCTTCTACGTTCTTTTCTGTGGCGATGCGGCCTTGATAAACAAATAGGCGTTGTGCTTTAAATTCCGCCTTCAAATTCGAGAACCCAGGAGTATATTTGTTGGTATCGACTCCATTAGGAATGACAGCAATTTTTTCCGGTGCAACACCTAGCCTAGTTAAGAGTTCTCGCTGCACTTCCGAAAAAATAATCACCCCATTGTATTTAGCCAAAAAAGGCGCATACAACTGATAAGACAGCAGTTGCGTCCCTGATTTTATATTGCGTCGTTTGCCATCAAAAGGTGTATGGAAAGTAGCAATCAGGGGGATATTCAGTTCCTGGCAAATGTCGGGTAGCAGAAAGTCTAAAGGCGACAGAGTGAGAGAGGCGTGTACTAAGTCTGGCTGCAAATCCTGTAGCGATTGCGTCAGAATCTTACTCGCTTTGAGGGTAGGAATTGTATATACCTGAGAGGTATACAAAAAAGGGAGAGGCACCTCTTGACAATCTGGCCAGTTATCTGGGTCAGTTTCTTGAGCAAAGTGCAGAAAGCTAACCTGATGTCCTCGGTCTAGCAAAGCATTGGTAACTTCTCGACCGTAAGTAACATTGCCACAAAAAGGGGATTTTTTTCCAAGCCAAGCTATATGCATTCAAGTGTTAGTTGACATACCTGATCCTGTACGGCCAATATACCAGGTAAAGAGCCTTCCGGCGAGTACGATCGCGGCCAAACTGAATAAGACGATGTGCAACCCCAAGAAAGTTTCGGCGACTCCGGTTAAGGCAAGAGGTAATGTTAGGGCAATATTAATGCCATTATTCTGTAGCCCAAAAACCTTGCCCCGCATTTCTTCTGGGGTTTCTGCTTGGATAGTCGTCTGCATGGGAATCGCGACCATTGCCCCAAAAGCTCCCATCAAAATGGTTAAAAATAAGACCATCCAAACCTGATGGCTAAAGATGGAAAGTCCGACGAGGGAAGCCGCGACTCCTAGAGAACCATACAAACTCAGCCGAGAATGGGAGAACTGCTGACCATAGTGACCCAAAATCGCTGCACCACAGCCCATGCCAACGCCGCCAGCAGCGAGGATAAAGCCAAATTGGGAAGCTTTGAGTCCCGGCATCACCTCAGCCATTCGCACGGCTAATACGGTCATAGCAGCAAAGACTGAGAACAAAATCACTAGTTGAATCAAAGCGCCTCGAATCCGGCGATTTTTTCCTAGGTAGTCGATACCATCTTTGAGATCTTGGAGAACGTGGGGGGCTTCCCCTTGATTAATTTCGTTAGTTTCCCCTGTTTTCAAGACCAACAATAACAAGCCTGCGATCGCATACGATCCTCCGACAACCATTTCCTTGCCAATGTGCCACTCAATGCCGAGGTTTCGGACTAAAGTATCAGCCAGCGCCAGCACAGGTTCCCCAACAGCAAAGCCGATAATCAGAGAACCCATCATCGTTGTTGTATATAGCGAGTTCGCCGAGAGCAGGTGACGACGCTCTACAATCATGGAAATGGTTGCTTGTTCTGCGGGAGCAAAAAACTGGGTCAGCGTCGAAACTAGAAAAGTCACCCCTAGCAGGATATAAAATCCCACAGGTAACCCAGCTAACTCATGTCCTTTAGACAGCCACAACAAGAACGGCACTCCCAGCACTAAAATGCCGCGTAGCAGGTTAGTAGCTACCAAAACTTCTTTTTTGTGCCACCGATCTACAAAAACGCCTGCTAAGGAACCAAACAGCACGGCGGGGATGGTAAACGCCATCATAATTGCTGATACCCAGCCGCTAATAGTCTGATTTTCTGCCTGAAAGCGATCGGCAATAATCGCAATCATCAGCACCAAATACACCTTATCGGCTAACTGGGAAAAAACCTGACCACTCCAAAGGGATAAAAAGTTGCGGTTTCGTAAAACAGGAACAAATCCGCCAGTTTCTGAGGGGGTAGTTGGCTCCTCACTATTAGCAGCCGCACTGGTGACTTGCAACAGATCATTGCTTCCTACAGGTAAGGACTCAGCAATGTCTGAAGGCCGTGTTGGCTCACTATATTGGGTTACTCGTTCAGACTCGGATAATCGCATTAGGCTTAAAGGGTTTATGGCTTAAAGGGCGATGAACAGAACAAATGGTTAATAAAGAAATTTTGATGAATGGCTGTGGAAATAGTGGCTATCCAGACAGAAATGTATCCATTAAAGCAGCAGACCGAATCGAGCAACCTAAATGGTATTGGGTGTATTGGCGTAAAATACGCTCAATGCTAAACCAAGCAGTTGCAGGTGGCTCTGTCGAGGAATTGGTTAGCTGGGGTAATAAAGTTTCTAACTCAGTGAGTTCAGCACTCGCCAGTTGTTGCAGCAGTGCTAACTCTAAGGCATTTAACTTGGCGTTGAGTTTGGGAGGAATTTGAGTTAGGGGTGGAGACGTAGACACAACTGACTTTTTGGCAGTTCTACTGTCTGGGAAGGCTGCTGTCTTAATAGCGGGGGTTAACTGTACTTTGACGGGAGCATTACTTAATCCTGACAAACTAATCGTTCCTCCAGCTTCTACGCTAAAGCCAACCCGCCACTCTGGATCAATAAAGTTGGGGATTAAGGCTTGCTGAGTCAGACAGCAGAGGTGAACTTGAGGCGCAATCCCGGCTAAGGCGAGTAAATGAAAGATGCCGTGAGACAAATGAGCTAAGACCGCAGCCATTAAAGTCGCTGATTTAGGCAATTGCTCCAAACGCCGCAGATGCTCATTTAAGACTGCATATAGGTCTTCCTGGGGCTGATCTGTTAAAGCTTGGCAGATCACGAGTTCGGCTAAATATTGACTCGCTGCTAGTTTACTCAGGTCTTTTCCTAATCCTGGATAAGATTCTAAGGTTTCGGCTTGAGTAATTTTATCGAGCGATCGCCCTTTAGCGACTAAGAGTTCATTCACGACAAATAATGCACTCCGACCACCCAATTTTGAGTTTTGTTTACGTGCCCCTGGTGCGACGGCTCGTACCAAGCCAAACTCCCGTGTCAAAATCGTTACCAGGCGGTCAGCCTCGCCTAGGGGCATACTTTTGAGATTAATTCCCGTTGCTTTATAGGTACGACTCATGCCAGCCTTTTTTCCTTCTATCTGCTGTGGATGCTGATTAACGACTGACGCTTATTCCTCCTTCTTCAGAGTATCGCGCTGCCGTAGTAGTTCAACCCCACGAGAGGTTCCCAATCGAGTCGCACCTGCCACAACTAGTTCTATTGCTTGGTCATAGGAGCGAATACCGCCAGCTGCTTTAATGCCCACTCGCTGTTTGGTGATTTGTTTCAACAATTTCACATCTTCCAGCGTAGCGCCGCCCTGCCAACCTGTGCTGGTCTTTAAAAAAGCGGCTCCAGCATCCATACAGATTTCAGCAACTACTTTTTTCTCTTCTGGTGTCAATAGGGCGATTTCCAGAATTGCCTTAACAGGTTTCCCTGCCTCTTCACAAATTTCAGCGATTTCTCGATGGAGTTCGTTCGTTTTTCCAGCTTTGACTAAACCCAGATTGAGGGCGACATCTAGCTCCTCGGCTCCGTTTTCTACCGCTTCTTGGGCTTCATAAAGCTTGGTTCCTAAAGTGCTAGCTCCCGTCGGGAAACCAATCACTGTGCAAACTTTAGGATCTTTGCCCTGGAGCAGATCGACGGCTTGGCGGACATAGGCCGGATACACACACACTGTGGCAAAGCCAAATCGAGCCGCATCTTCACACCACTTTTCCACCTGCTGTGGAGTCGCAGTTGTATTCAGCAGGGCATGATCAATCAATGGAGCAATATCAATGTTTGGCTGATCTGCCGCCATCACTTTTTCTCCCAGTGACCTATGATTAACTTTTATCAGGAATTTAAGAAAACTTAAAGAATCTTAGGGGAGATTAGCACTCCTCCTAGTGCGGATCAACCTTCAGAGCCAATCTGGATACGTTGTTCTACTTCCGCAAACTTATCGGCGGCTAGTTGTTCAGTACTGAGTAAGGAAACAACAATCCCGACTAAAAAGGAGAGGGGAATCGTCACTAACCCTGGGTTTTTTAAAGGAAAGATCGCGTTTGCTTGTTTCAAGAGGTCAATCTGAATCGTGGGCGAGAGATAAATTAACAACAACGAAGAGAGTGTTCCTACCACCATACTAGCAACGGCTCCATTAGTCGTGAACCGCCGCCATAGCATTGAGAGCAGAAGTGCGGGAAAATTGGCAGAGGCCGCGATCGCAAAGGCTAACCCTACCATGTACGCCACATTTTGTCCTTTGAACACAATGCCCAAAATGATGGCAAGCACACCCAACAACATTGTCGCCGCCCGCGCCACTTTGAGTTGTTCTGATTCGTTAGCATAGCCATGACGGACGACATTGACCCACAAGTCGTGAGATAAAGCAGCCGCGCCCGATAAAGTTAGCCCTGCAACCACTGCGAGAATCGTGGCAAAGGAAACCGCCGCAATAAAGCCTAAAAAGGCATCTCCTCCTAAAACTTCTGCTAATAGCGGTGCTGCCATATTGCCACCAGCATCAATTTTTTTGATATCATCCTGACCTACCAGTACCATGGCTCCAAAACCTAGAATGAAGGTCAGCAGGTAAAAGAAGCCAATTAACACAGTTGCATACATCACCGAGTTCCGCGCCGCCTTAGCATCTCGGACTGTGTAGAAGCGCATCAGGATGTGGGGCAAACCAGCCGTGCCAAACATCAAGGACATACCGAGGGAAATCGCATCTAGGGGATTAGCAACTTGTTTACCCGGTGCTAATACAGGTGCGCCATACTTCGCCGAGGCAGCGTCAAATAGGGCTAGGGGATTGAAGCCAAATTTGGAGAGAACCATGATAGCCAAGAGGATGGTTCCTCCTAGCAGTAAAACTGCCTTAATAATCTGCACCCAAGTCGTGGCAATCATGCCTCCAAAAATCACATAAGCTAGCATTACGCCGCCAACAATCATCACGGCTAACTCGTAAGGTAATCCAAACAGCAGGCTAATCAAGTTCCCTGCCCCTACCATCTGAGCAATTAAGTAAAAACTCACAACCGCTAAAGTGCCGATGGCAGCCGCAACGCGCACGGGAGTTTGTTGCAAGCGAAACGCAACCACATCTGCAAACGTATACTTGCCTAGGTTGCGGAGAGGTTCGGCAATCAGAAACATGACTATCGGCCAACCAACTAGGAAGCCGATGGAGTAAATTAAGCCGTCAAACCCGTTAAGAGCAACTAATCCAGCAATGCCTAAAAAGCTGGCTGCACTCATAAAGTCGCCTGCGAGGGCAAGACCATTTTGAAAGCCGCTAATGTTGCCCCCGGCGGTGTAAAACTGCTCGGTATTTTTCGTGCGTTTAGCTGCCCAGTAGGTGATACCTAGGGAACTGACCACAAAGAGTAAGAAAAACGCGATCGCTAGGGGGTTAAAATCTCCCAAAGTCGTCTTCATGATTTACCTTTTCAGAAGTTTGGCGATTCTTTCGTCATAGTTGTTGTTTGCCCAGCGTACATAGATATAGATCAGTACCCAAGCTGCAACAATCACTAATGCCCCCAGCAAGATGCCTAAGCTGAGTCCTGGAAGCACTAAAGAACCCATCAGAGACCTATTAAAGGCAATCAGCAGGATAAATCCAAAGTAGATAAACATCATAGCGGCTGTCAGTTGTAGGGCTATCCGCCAGCGTTCGGCAGTCAGGGAGGCGATCGCCTTTTCCCGTTCGTTCATAACTTCTTCCTTGCGAGGGATAACAAAGCCAACTGTCCTACGGTAGAGACGCAGGTAGGAATCAATATATCGCTTAGTTGGGCAATTTCTGACGGCAATTTCTCAAGAGTAATGCCTAAAAGCTCAACAGACTGCTGGTGAAATTCTGATTTTTGCTGAGTGAGAGGGATTGCTTCAACCTCTTGCCCCTCAGGATTTAAAGTGGGACAAAGAATTATCTGAATTGTGAGCGCTGAAACTATGTATAAATCTTCGCTTTTTCAGATATTGAATCAATAAAGTTGAACTAATCAACGACTAAACCATCTTTAACATGAATCGTGCGCTTAGTTTGAGCCGCAATATCAGGTTCGTGGGTAACGATAATGATGGTAATGCCTTGACGATTTAAGTCACTGAGTAGCTGCATGACTTCCTGAGAAGTTTGCGTATCTAGCGCTCCCGTTGGCTCGTCAGCCAGGACAAGGGCGGGACGATTCACCAGGGCACGCGCGATCGCCACTCGTTGCTGCTGCCCCCCAGAAAGCTGATTAGGACGATTAAACAACCGCTCACCTAAACCGACGCGAGTCAGGGCTTCCTCGGAACGGCGACGGCGCTGAGATTTGGGAATGCCTGCGTAAACCATTGGCAGCATCACATTATCCAAAGCTGTAGAACGGCTCAACAAGTTGAACTGCTGAAATACGAAACCAATGCGCTGATTGCGAATAAACGCCAATTCATCGTCATTTAACGTTGGTAAGTTTCTGCCCTCCAAAACGTAGTTTCCTGTCGTCGGGCGATCGAGACAGCCAAGGATATTCATTAGCGTCGACTTGCCCGATCCAGACATCCCCATAATGGCAACATATTCTCCCTCTTCAATTGTCAAGTTAATGCCTTTCAGTACAGGCACATCCATCTCGCCAAGGCGGTAGGTTTTGGTAATGGATTCCATCCAGATCATTGTTGCCATAGGGGGAGGAGGCTGGTGTAGGTTTTTTAGATTGAAGGCTGGGAAGGGACAAGGAAGACAAGGAGGACAAGGGAGAAAAAGCTGATTTTTTCGTGGTTTTGATAGTATCTACTCATCTGTGGATTAAACTACGCCTGTAAGCCTCCACGCCCTCCGCCTCTTCCTACTCGCTACTCGCTTCGTAAAGCAGTGATGGGATCGAGTTTGGCTGCATTTCGTGCGGGAATAACGCCAGCAATCAACCCGACGACTAGGGCAAGACCAATTCCTGCACCGATCGCCCAGACAGAAATTACAAAAGGAAACTTGAATAGTGTAGAACCTGTAAATGCTAAGCCAATGCCGATTGCAACGCCAATTGCTCCTCCTGCCAAGGACACTAAAATTGCTTCGGTGAGAAATTGGTTCAGAATAGCACTGTTAGTAGCTCCCACCGCTTTTCGGATGCCGATTTCGCGAGTGCGTTCTACTACCGACACCAACATGATGTTAGCGATGCCAATACCACCGACAATTAAAGAAATCCCCGCGATCGCACTCACGAGAACCGTAAATAGCCCAACTACATTGCTGAAAGTATTGATGATGTCAATTTGGTTACTAATCCGAAAATCATCAGCTTTGGGGGGATAAATATTATGACGTACCCGCAATAAATTAGTCACTTGAAACTGGGCGGCTTCGAGTTGTTCTTGATCTTTTGCTTTTAACCAGAAGCCACTAATTGCAGTTCCCACGAGTGAGTTATTACCTACTAATTGAGCGGACATATTCGTCAGGGGAATGTAGATGCGATCATCCTGATCCTGTCCTCCCACAGAGCCTTTGGCTTCCATGATGCCAATGACTGTGTAACGCCGATTCTCAATTCGCACGCTAGTACCAATTGCCGATTCGCCTGGGTTAAATAAATCCGTTACTACTTTACTGCCCAAGACTGCTACTGATTTAGCTGAATCAAGATCTTCCTGGCTGAAAAACAGTCCTTCTTGAGGATGCATTTCTTTCACTTCCGGATAATTTAGGTCAACTCCCAGAATGAACGTAGAGTCGTTGCGATTGTCATGAACAACCTGTCCACCTCGTTGCAAATACGCAGTAACGCTTTCAGCCGCAGGGACTTGTTTAGCGATCGCCTGAGCATCTTGCCAAGTGAGTGTTGCTGCTGAACCTGCCCCTTGACTAATTCCCCCAGAACGCGCCGCCCCTGCCAGCACTAACATGACATTCGTCCCCAAGGACTGGATCTGTTGCTCGGTTGCCTTTTGTACCCCCTGCCCTACGGATGTAACCATAATTACAGAGGCAATCCCAATAATCACACCCAGCATTG
>Ga0164305_10001285_pt1 | contig 10160 bp, 6 predicted proteins | sample Whisoiple_237_MG_FD_110215 | JGI IMG/M metagenome (GOLD analysis project Ga0164305, IMG submission 110215) | Soil microbial communities amended with pyrogenic organic matter from upstate New York, USA - Whitman soil sample_237_MG | ecosystem: Environmental > Terrestrial > Soil > Agricultural... | reverse complement strand
ACCGAGGTGCTGTTTTCCTAGATCCTAAAGGTCGTGGTGTTGCGAGTGGTTATGATAACGCAGTAGCCCTACCAGCAGAAGCTGATAGCGCAGAGTTAACTCGTACTAACGTCAAACGTGCTGAAACTCTCAATGGTAAAATTTCACTGCAAGTGGCTAAAGTAGATAGCCGCACAGGTGAAATTGCTGGTACTTTCGAGAGCGAACAGCCCTCTGATACTGATTTAGGCGCTGACGAACCAGAAGAAGTCAAGATTCGAGGCATTTTCTACGGTCGTCTCGAATCCTAATCAAGATGAGTTAGCAAAACAATATTAGTTAATATTGCTAGTGAAGAGGGGCAGTTAGCCCCTTTTTTTTATGATGTATCTGGTAGAGCCGATAGTACATTGCTACTCAACTGTTGGGAAAATTCTCGGTAAGATTCACTAGGTAACTCTGCGGTTGCTTTTGATGAAGGAAAGCAGGATATGAGTGAAATTGCGGTTGTAAATTTGGAGCTTCGACCAATAAACTGAATCTAACAACATGATGAAGCCTAAGCAAATAAAAGGGCGATCGCCCAAGAACGCATGAGATCTTCTGAGATTTCAATCAGGGCCGAGGATTAGACGCGCAATACTCATGCTGTAATTACTCAATAGCTAAGGCTTAACAGCGTCTTCACCCTCTTCAGTGGTTAATCTACCACCTGAGACTTTACCGACCTATGTCTACCACCGTCGCCTACGAACTGAAGCATCAAAGTTTGCAACTTCTACGAGACTATCAGCAATCTCGTTCAGCAAAGATTCGCAACCAACTAGTCAATCTCAATTTAGGTTTGGTGAGAAAAGAAGCTCACCACTGGGTGAACCAGTGTACAGAAAGCTACGATGACCTGATTCAGGTTGGCTGTTTAGGCTTAATTAGAGCGATTGAAAGATTTGATGTCACGAAAGGACACGCCTTTAGTTCATTTGCTCTTCCTTATATTCGCGGAGAGATTCAGCACTACCTCCGGGATAAAGGTTGCTCAGTACGGATGCCGAGACGCTGGCTAGCCATCCGGCAGCAAGCGGTAGAAGTAACCCGCAATCTACAGGTTCAATATAACCGCCCTCCCAAAGATGCAGAAGTTGCTGCCGCTTTAGAAATTTCTTTAGGGGAATGGCAAGAAATTAAGCTAGCCTATCAAAATCGTGAACCCCTTAGTTTAGATACGCCTGTTGGGGATTCTGAAGAAGAAACCAATTCTTTAGCTGAAATCGTACCTGATAGCCAATATCGGAGTTTTCAGTTAGCTCAAGAAGACCAGATTCGCCTCCAACAAGCCTTAGTTCAGCTAGAACAACGGACTCGCGAAATTTTAGAATTTGTTTTCTTACACGATTTAACCCAAAAAGAAGTTGCAGAACGTTTAGACATTAGCGTAGTCACTGTTTCTCGCCGAATCAAAAAAGGACTAGATTTACTTAAGCAAGAGATGGTAGGCAGGGATGATTAATACCACTCTTCTGGTAGAGGTGGTAGCTTTCTTAAAGCGTAATCAAAAACACTCCATAAATCTAGGTGCTGCTAGCAACGCCTTTAAAGGCTACTATGATAGATAAATATGCGATACTTCGCTGAATCTTTGGTGTAAGCGGGGAGCGTAAATTAGCCGATTCTGGTAAAGCTTAGGGGAACTAGCCATGCGGAAAGTTACATTTTCCATTGGATTACTGGGTATATTTGCCCTCACATTGGGTGGCTGTTCTGGGGATAGTAGTACAACAGCCACTTCGCCATCACCTAGCGTGTCTCCAAGTGCCTCTCCGGTAGCCGTTGCTTCTCCAACTCCTGCTCAACCGTTCTCAAATCCTCCGGTTGTTCCGGCTCAAACATTTAATCCGCCAGCCGTTGCTGGTTTGGTTCAATCTACAAATTCGGATGAACGAGTACGGGTTCTAGAAAAAGGTCGTCAAGATCCGTTTGCGGTACTTCCTGTACAACCTATTGTTACAGTTTCGCCTGATCCGAATGCTCCCCTAACCAGATCAGTTCCCCAAGTTCCTGGAGTTCAACCGACTCAATCTGCTCCTGCTGCAAGCAGGTCGCCCATCGCGCGGGCAAGGCAGGTAGCTAGTCAAGCAAGGCAGACAGGCAATAGTGGAGCCAATTCTTCCAATTCACAGCCAAGAACAACCGTTGTGGTGAGGACTTCTCCTCGGTCTAAAACAACAACGACGGTTAAACCTGCTCCCACAAGAGCGGCAAGAACGGTTGCTTCTCGTGCTGGGGTGACCTCAACAACAGCTAATACTGGCAAACCAGGGTCTTTACCTTCTTTAACGGCCCCTCCCCTGTTTACACCGCAACTACCAAAGCTGCCAGAGCCTGAATTGGCAAGAAGTGTTGAAGTTACCGGGGTGGTTCAAGTAGGAGGCTTACCTCAAGCCATTATTAAAGCCCCAAATGAAACAGCAAGTCGCTATGTTCAGCCGGGACAACGGTTGTCAAATGGGCAAGTGCTAGTCAAGCGAATAGAGATGAATGAAGGTTCTGCTCCGATTGTGGTTTTAGAGCAGTATGGAATTGAGGTCGCAAGACAAGTTGGGGATAAACCTACTGGTGGGAAAACCGGAACGCCAACGGCAGCGCTTCCAACTTCTCTAAGAAACAATATGATGTAATCGCTTCTCAAGATTGGCTCAATAAATCGGAGAAGAGTTAGAGGAGTTTACAGGTTACCCATGTCTGTAGAAGGAAAACAGCGATCGCATCTACGCTGTGTTGGTTTACCATTGGCAGTCTACCGCGAGGTTGCAGCCCATTTGCGGCAAGTAGAGGGAGTGGAAGCCAGTCTCATTCCCCAAACATCTCCTCAATTTGATTACAATGCCAGCCAGATCGGTGGCTTACAAATTGAGTATCCAATCGTAGCGAATTCAGAGATTAAAGAACGGGTAGCGCAAATCTTAGCGTACTATAGTAATCGCGATCGCCCTTGGGAGGAATTTTCCTCTCAGTCGTAGTAACGGTTGGGCTTCTACAGCAATTTGGCTTCATATAAAAAATTCATGGGTATCATTCAAGCTTTACGGGGAACACGGGATATTCTGCCTGAGGAAGTTGGCTATTGGCAATGGGTAGAATCCGTGGCGCGGGATATCCTGATCAAAGCGGCTTACCGAGAAATTCGCACTCCTATCTTTGAGCTAACAGCGCTCTTTGAGCGAGGTATTGGGGAAGCGACTGATGTGGTAGGCAAAGAAATGTATACCTTCAAGAGTCGAGGGGAAAATCCTTATTCCATGACCCTACGACCGGAAGGAACCGCCGGGGTAGTACGCTCCTACATTGAAAATCGTCTGGATGTTAAAGGGGGAATTCAGCGCCTTTGGTATACGGGACCAATGTTTCGTTATGAAGCGCCTCAAGCGGGACGGCAGCGCCAATTTCACCAGTTAGGGGTTGAGGTGTTGGGCAGTGCTGATCCCAGATCCGATGCAGAGGTGATTGCATTGGCTACGGATATTCTGCAAACGTTGGGACTGCAAAACCTCAACTTAGATATTAATTCTGTAGGGAATCCAGAAGATCGACAGCGTTACCGAGAAGCCTTAGTAAATTACTTAACTCCCTATCAAGAAGCGTTAGATCCTGACTCTCAAGTACGGTTGACTCGCAATCCCTTACGGATTTTGGATAGCAAGGATCAAAAAACTCAGGCAATTATTGCAGAAGCTCCCAGCATTTTGGACTATTTGGGAGCCGATTCGCAGCGTTATTTTGAGCAAATCCAACAACAATTGAGCAATTTAGGGATTGCTTACAAACTCAATCCTCGGCTAGTACGGGGTTTAGATTACTATACTCACATTGCTTTTGAAATTCAGTCGGATAACTTAGGAGCGCAAGCAACCGTTTGTGGCGGCGGTCGCTATGATGGGCTAGTCGCAGAACTGGGGGGTCCTGTAACCCCTGCTGTGGGTTGGGCAATGGGATTAGAGCGTTTGATTATCCTTTTGCAAAAACTCGAAACCCCCCAAACAGGACGGTTGGATTTTTACTTAGTTTCTAGAGGCGATCGCGCGGAAGCTAAATCACTGCAACTAGCTCAAAGTTTGCGTCATGCTGGATTCGCTGTTGAACTCGATTTGAGTGGCAGTCCTTTTGGCAAACAATTCAAACGCGCTGATCGCAGTGGGGCGATCGCCTGTTTGGTTTTAGGGGATACAGAAGCGGAAACGGGGATTTTACAGTTGAAGTGGCTAGGGTCAGGGAAACAACAAGCTATTTCAGAAACAGAGTTACTGAAAATGACTCGTAGTGAGCTAGATGGGAAAGTTACTGAAAGTTAGATTTTAGGATTTACCGCAAAATTACAGTTGCTTAATTTAAGCATTTATGAATTGAGCAGATACTAATCCTAGAAAACTGAGTAGCAATCCTGATTAAACCTCAACGGGGTTAGTCCAAATCTTTTCTCATCAACACTCGGCTCAGCCAGGTAAAGAATTAGTCAATAAGCTCAGTAACCGAATACTGATGACAGCAATCACACTCCCAATCCCCAAAAAGTTGAGAGGGCGCAAGATGCCTTGCAACTGACGGAGCGATCGCTCTAATTCTCCTTCGTAGTATTCAGACATCTTTTGTAAGGCTGCATCTAAATTACCAGTTTCTTCCCCTGTCCGAATCATTTGTAGGGCGATAGGCGGTATCTTGCCTTGAAAGCTCTCACTTAGGGTTTGACCTGTCCGCACTTTTCTGGCTACACTTGCCAAATTTGCTGCCATGATTGGATCAGGAATGCGATCGCGTACCAAATCTAGCGCTGCTAACACAGAGACTCCGCAACTTAAAGGTAATTCCATTTCACCTAAATAAAGTAGCGATTGCGCCTGCGTTACTTTACTCATGCCCGGAAATTTGGCAATTAGTCGCTGCAATCCTCTGCCGGGATAGCGAGAACCCAAGAGACTAACAGCAATTAACAGCAAGGCTAATCCTACAGCATTGAGCCAAAAACCTAACCGTATAAAGCCGCTAGGATGAGTTTTAAAAATTGCTACAACGAGTAACAATGCACTCCAAATCAGGATAATCGCGGCTAAATTTACCGAACGGTAGAGACGTTGACATCGTTGCTGCCGTTCTGCTGCCATTGCCAATCTGCGAAAAGTCTCTGGTAGAGAACCACTATAAGTAGCTAGCCGAATGAGGCTAATTGTCCAACCATCAAAATATTGAGTATCTACAGCCATTGCCGACGCTAAATCCTTACCTACTACCACAGCCGCTATCACTTTTTGCAAATAGCGACCAAAAGCAGAATTAGGATTTCTCTCTACCAGAGTTAAACTCTGCTGTATTGTTATCCCAGAATTTAACAAGCTGGCGAATTGGTTAAAAAACAGTGCTTTTTCTTTAGGGGTCAAATTCGTTAAGCAAGCCACTAAAGAAATTTTAGGTTAGTTATAACAGTCGTGGTAGCTGTTCGGTTAAAAATCAGAATTTTTACCAATTTTAGTAATTACCACGATCTGTTATTTTGAGACTGTGCTAGGGAATACTCAAAATAAGACTTCTATCTAAAAAAGAGTAAAGAGAGGTAAGTGAGTGGTTTGTGATACCTCCGTGGAAAACTACAACCCCTGCAATTGGATAGAAGCAGGTCTTTTTAACTTATCTACCGATTTAGTGTGTAGCTTTGGGTTAGATGGTTATTGGAAGCACCTTAACCCAATATGGGAATCAACCTTAGGCATTTCCAGGGAAAAACTTCTTAGCCAACCTCTCACCAATGGGGTTCATCCTGAAGACCTAGCTATAACTCTTGGCAGTCTGCAAACGTTGGCGAGTGGGGTTAAAACCCTGTTCTTTGAGAATCGTTACCTTTGCAAAGACGGCTCCTATAAATGGTTAGCATGGCAAACAATTCCCTCGCCGGAACCAGAGCTACTGTATGCCATTGTCCATGACATTACAGAACGCAAGCAGACAGAACAAGTACAACTCCGCTTGGATAATCACATCCAATTACTGCTGGAATCAACAGGCGAAGGGATCTACGGAATTGATTTACAGGGGCGTTGTACTTTTATTAATAAGGCTGGCGCTCAGATGATTGGATATTCAGCCCATGAAGTTATGGGTCAGGATATGCACCAGCTAATCCATCATAGTCATCAGGATGGTTCCTTTTATCCTCATACTGAGTGTCCGATCTTTTGTTCTTTCCGTCTTGGTCACAGCTGCCGTGTAGATAATGAAGTTTTATGGCGACGAGATGGGACTTCTTTTGCTGCGGAATATTCTTCTTATCCCATTATCGAACAAGGCACAATTCAGGGAGCCGTTGTCACTTTTGTTGATATTAGCGATCGCAAGCAATCAGAATCAACGCTTCAAGCCTCGCTGAAAGAATTATCTGATTTTAAATTTGCCTTAGATAGCTCGGCAATTGTAGCTATTACTGATCATAAAGGCACAATTACTTATGTAAATGACCAATTCTGTGCGATATCCCAGTATTCTTCTCAAGAACTTTTAGGACAAAACCACCGAATACTCAATTCTGGCTATCATCCACAAGCATTCTTTCAGCAAATGTGGTCAACGATTCGTTCTGGAAAAGTTTGGAAAGGAGAAATTAGAAATCGCGCTAAAGATGGCACTTATTATTGGGTCAATACTACTATTGTGCCCATTCTTGATCACACGGGTAAACCTGCCCAATACTTGTCAATTCGCATTGATATTAGCGATCGCAAGCAAACCGAAGAAGCCTTAAAACAAGCGAATGAAACTCTAGAACTACGAGTTGAAGAGCGCACTGTTGAATTAAAAAAGGTGATTCAGCAGCTAGAAAATGCTATGGGCGAACGTCAACGTGCAGAGGTTGCTCTGTATCAAAGCGAATCCCGGCTCAATAGTATTTTGAATTCTCTTAAAGATGTAGTGTGGTCAATTTCTGCCATCACCTTTGAGGTGCTTTTCCTCAACCCTGCCGCCGAAAAGCTGTATGGTCGCTCTTGCCAAGAATTTTTTGACAACCCTAATCTGTGGCTAGAGGCAATCTACCCAGAAGATCGCGATCGCGCCCTGGCGTGTAACCAAAAAGTAATGCAAACAGGTAGCGGTGAAACGGAGTACCGCATCATTCATAGAAGCGGAGCATTACGCTGGATTCATAATCGCTCCTGGGTAATTTATGACGAGAATGGAATTGCTATCCGGATCGATGGACTTGCGTCTGATATCACAGAACGGAAGCAGACAGAAGCTGCCATCCAACAAAGTCAAGCCAGACTCATCGAAGCCCAAAAAATAGCCCATATCGGCAGTTGGGAATTTGATTTAGTTACTCAAGAGATTACTTGGTCAGAAGAAAACTTCTATCTTTGGGGAAGAGATCCCAATCAGCCTGTACCGCACTATGAAGAGTTCTTGCAAACCATTTATCCCGATGAGCGAGAAGTATTTGTCAACGCAGTTAATCTGGCGATCATGGAAGGGAAGTCTTATGAACTTGATCATCGCATTATTCGACCAGATGGCTCAATCAGATATATGTCTTCTAAAGGACAGTCGATTGTTAACTCACAGGGGCAGATCATAAAACTCTGCGGTACAGCTTTAGACATTACTGATCGTAAGCAATCAGAAGCCGCTTTACAGCAACGGGAGGAACAACTCCGTCAGATTTTGCAAAATATGCCAGTCATGATGGATGCTTTTGATGCAGACGGTAAGGTAGCCGTATGGAACCGAGAGTGTGAACGGGTGACTGGCTATAGTGCTGAAGAGATCGTTGGCAATCCCCATTTAATAGAGTGGCTATATCCTGATCCGACTGTTCGCACTTCAGTCATCACTCGCTGGGCTGAACTAGGCAATCACTTCCGGAATTGGGAACTTGATCTCACTGCCAAAGATGGAACGATTAAAACAGTTTCATGGTCTAGTTTATCGGGGGAATTCCCCATTCCCGGTTGGGCAAACTGGAATATTGGGGTAGATATTACTAACCGCAAGCAAGCAGAAGAACAGTTACATCAAACAACCTCTGAATTAAAAGCGATTTTCCAGGCGTTTCCTGATTTGTATTTTCGGCTGAACTCTGAAGGCATTATTTTAGACTACAACGCTGGACAAATCGGTACAGATAACCTGCACATTTCACCAGAAGTCTTCTTAAATCAACGGATGTCTGAGATTTTGCCCCCTCAGGTAGGACAACAGTTTTCTGAAGCTTTATTGCAAGTATTGCAGACCAACTCCTTAGTCGTGATTGAGTACTCGCTACCCAAGCAGGATGAAGAAAAAAGTTATGAAGCAAGGCTAGTTCCGCTATTAGCAAACCAGGTGATGGTGATTATTCGTGATATCACTCAACGCCAGCAAGCGGAAGAAGCACTGCGACAATCAGAAACACGATTTAGACAACTTGCCCAACGAGAGGAACTGCTCAACCGTCTGGGTAGCGATATTCGCAACTCGTTAGATGTGAATACAATTCTAGAAACTGCTGTTGTCGAAATTCGTAGCTTATTACAAGTTGATCGTTGTAACTTTATTTGGTACAAACCCTCAGCGCAACAACCTATTTGGGATGTCCTTAAAGAAGCAAAAATATCGACGCTTCCTAGCTTATTGGGAGAACATACAATTACTGTCAATCCGCTAGTTGAAAAACTTTTTAACCGAGAGATTTTTCAGACCAATGATTTGAGTCTGAATACTGATCCAGCCTTACAAGAACTTTATACAATTTGGGGTTATACCGCTCTTTTGGTCTTACCAATTCAGATTTCTTCTGGCGATGTAGGAATGCTCACCTGTGGTCAACATACGGGTTCTCGTCCTTGGAGTGAAGAGGAAGTAGAACTTTTGCAAGCGGTAATCGATCAACTAGCGATCGCCCTCTCGCAAGCCGAACTGTATAATCAAGCCCAGGAAACCGCGCAGCTTGCCCAGCAGCAAGCACAAAAGATTCAGCAAACCTTACATCAGTTGCAGGAAACCCAATCCCAACTGATTCAAACTGAAAAAATGTCTAGTTTGGGTCAATTAGTTGCTGGGGTCGCCCACGAAATTAACAACCCAGTTAACTTCATTCATGGCAATCTGAATCCTGTGGCGGAATATGCCCAAGACTTATTGAGTCTGCTTCACCTTTACCAAGAACACTATCCTGATCCTATCCCTGCTATTCAAGATCAGACAGAAGCCATTGATCTCGATTTCTTAGTAGAAGATTTACCCAAAATTCTGAATTCTATGAAAATCGGAACTGAACGCATCCGTCAGATTGTGCTCAGTTTACGAAATTTCTCTCGCTTAGACGAAGCGGACATGAAAGAGGTTAACATCCATGATGGGATTGATAACACACTACTAATCTTACAAAATCGTCTCAAAGCCAAACCTGAACATTCTGGCATTGAGATTATTAAAGAATATGGCAATTTACCTTTAGTCGAGTGTTATGCAGGGCAATTAAATCAGGTCTTTATGAATCTGCTCAACAATGCCATTGATGCCTTAGAAGCCCAGCCCCATCCTCGGATCATCACCATTCGTACCGAAATGAGTCGGGGGGATACTGCTACAGGTTCCTGTGTGCGGATTCGGATTGCAGATAACGGGTCAGGAATGACGGAAGATGTAAAAGCCCGTCTATTTGACCCTTTTTTCACAACCAAATCTGTTGGGAAAGGGACGGGTTTAGGCTTATCAATTAGCTATCAAATTGTGGTAGAGAAACATGGTGGAGTCTTGAAGTGTGTCTCTGAACCTGGACAAGGAGCAGAATTCTGGATTGAAATCCCCATTCAGTGATTTCTTCAGGGTTTGAGCCTATTTTCACCCGGAAAAGTGACCGCAATTCCTGAAGATAGTCAATTAACTTCTCTGTTTTTGATATGATGCATCACCAGTCTAAGCTGAGTGATGCTCATGCTATTCGGTTAACCTTTATCTAACCCCTCTAGCTATGAGAGCTAGGGGCTTTAGCAGGATAGCTATTTGCTCCGGATAGTCTTTGAGATTGATCAAACCTGATGTTTACTTTTTCCTTATGCCTGCAAGTATGTTCAACGGTTTTATGAGATTAGTGCCATACCAGCAGCGCCTTTATCGTGGCTTGGTTACAGCGCTATTAACGACTAGCAGTTTGATAAGTCAGTCTT
>Ga0164305_10001284_pt1 | contig 10162 bp, 9 predicted proteins | sample Whisoiple_237_MG_FD_110215 | JGI IMG/M metagenome (GOLD analysis project Ga0164305, IMG submission 110215) | Soil microbial communities amended with pyrogenic organic matter from upstate New York, USA - Whitman soil sample_237_MG | ecosystem: Environmental > Terrestrial > Soil > Agricultural... | reverse complement strand
CCGCCGACGAGGTGGCGCAGCAGCGCCTCGTCACCGATGGGACCAGCGCCACTGTCCGGGGGACGCCACCGGTGGAGCCCGCGTACCGACTCCACCCGGCCCTGGTCGAGGCCGTGCGGAATACGTCAGTCCTGGTCCATTTCGGGATGGTCTGCGCGGGGTGGCGGCAAACGGGTGGTGGTGTCGTAAGATCAGCACAGGGTCGGGCAGAGCTCGCGGGAGGTAGCGCGTGATCGTTCTCGGTATTGTCCTACTGGTGGTGGGGTATTTTCTCGCGATCCCGATTCTATGGACGCTGGGGATCATACTGGTGGTCATCGGGGTGATTCTGGTATTGCTCGGTACAGCCGGTCACGCTATCGGCGGTCGACGACACTATTACTAAACACTCCACATTTCCTGGCTGGTCAGCAGGCGGTGGCTCGGTGATCGCCTCCGGCGTGTTCTGGAAACTAGTAGGGTGGCCGGAGGATCAGAGCGCCCCGGGAGAGGTGGGGGCGCCCTCATCCGGGGAAGGGCCTACTTGAAGACGTCTTTGATTTTCTCGCCGGCTTGTTTGAGGTTGCCCTTGGCCTGATCAGTCTTGCCCTCGGCCTTGAGCTCGTCGTCGTCGGTGGCTCGACCGGCGGCCTCTTTGCCCTTGCCCTTGAGCTCTTCGGCCTTGTTGCTGGCCTTGTCGCGTTCTCCTTATCCGGCACCTACCAGGCGGTGGGCACTGCGGTTGAGGGTAGCCGGGCCGAGCTGGTGACGCCCATTCGTTGCGCCTCCCGCGTCGGGGACCCCGAGGCAGAGGTGGTCAGGTGCGGTCCAGGCGGGGAAAGAGCATCTCGCGGGTCAGCAGTAGCAGGGCCGCGGCGGGGATGGCGACTAGCGCGCCCACGATGCCCAGCAGCGCGCCACCCACCAGAACCGCCACCACAGTCACCAGGGCCGGTACCTCGACCACCCGGCCGATGATCCGGGGAACCAGCAAGTAGTCCTCGACCAGCCGGTAGACGACAAAAAACCCGATCGTGGCCAGGCAGACGGGCAGCGACACACTCAATGCGACCAGGCAGACCGCCACGCCGGCGATGGTGGAGCCGATCACCGGGGCCAGATCCAGGATCGCGACGAAGATGTTCAACAACAGCGCGTAAGGCACTCCGAAGATCGCCAGGAAGGTGAAGGTGAGCGTTCCGGCGATCAGCGAGAAGCGGTGGGGATCAACGCAACACCGCTGGAGAGGCGGCCTCCAAATCGGTTTCGATCTCGCGCAGGATGCCGCGTCGCCGGCGCGAGGCGATGAACAGCCACCCGCCTCCCACCGTCATGTAAGCCAGGAAGATGTACGGGAAGAGGACCACCGGGTAGTCGGGTAGCGGGTAAAAGCTGCCGACGGTCGGCACCAGCAGGAACACGAAGGCAAGCACCGCCACGACCACGTTGCGGGGCTTGAGCTCGCCGAGTTTGCGCAGATGGATCGGTGCGGCCACGGACACCATGAAGTAGGCCAGCAGAAATCCGAACGCGGCCAGCGTGCCGGCGCCGTTGAAGACGGTCACCACGTCGATCTGCGTGGACCAGATAGCGGGCACCGCGAACATCAGCAGGATGTAGGCGCTGAGCGCGGCGGCCGGAGTTGCGTTGGCGGTATGCACCTTCCCGAGCCCGGTGGGGAAGACCGAGTGCCGGGCCATCGGGTAAATGATCCGGGCGCCGGCGTTGAGGCAAGACAGGGAGAGCGCGAAGAAGCTGATCATCGCGCCGAGCGAGAGCGGGAGCTTGAAGTAGCCCACCTTGTTGAGGTCGGCGAGGGTGTTGAGCGGGGTGGCAAGGGTGTCCAAGGTGTCGTGCTGGCCTTGGGTACCGAACACCTCGACGTATCCCATGAAGACGAAGAACAGGCCCGTGAGAATAAGGCTCCAGATCACTGCCTTGGGGATGGTCCGTAGCGGATTCCTGGCTTCGCCGCCGAGTGCGGTGGCGCTTTCAAAGCCGACCAGGCTGAAGATGCAGGCGACGACGGCGAGGCTCATGCCACGAAACGTCACACCCGTGAGATGGATCTGGGCAGTGTCAATGACGATTCCGTGTTTGAAGAGCACAATTGCGGCGAGTGCCAGGATGCACAGTACCGAAAGTCCCTCAAGGATGAGCGTCAGCATGGAGGAAAGCCGGATGTCCTTCACCGCCAACGTCCAGCAGCACACCGCGCTGATCGCGAAGAAGACGAAGGCTGGAATCGAGGTGTGGATCCCCACGATGTCAAGGAACTGCCGTGAGAATATGGTGAAGCCGGTCATTCCGGCTACCCCGATGAACAGGTACGACCAGATCAGTGTCCACCCGGAGAGGACACCGCCGACCGCGCCGAGACCGCGCCCGGTGTAGGCGTACATCGAGCCGGGAGAGGTGGATCGGCGGGCGAACTGGTTGAGGTTGAACACCACGAAGAGCAGCATCGCGGTGCCGAACAGATAGGCCAGCCAAGTGCCCTGCCCGGCATTGGAAAAAGCCAATGGGATGATGAGGACCGCGGTCATCGTGGGTGAGATGAGAGCGATCGACTGGGCCAGCAGCGCGGGAAATCCCAGCGCGTCGGGCCGCAGTTCCGATGATGCCACCGCGCTGGTGGACGGTGGCTGTGTGCGGACACTTGTCACAAGGCTCAGACCTCCGGAAGTTGGATAAGGATCGCAGTTGAGGTCGGTAGGTCGTCTTGATTCCGCAGGGCGACGACGCATGAGTCCAGCGAGGCAATTTGCTTGCTCGTCCCATGCAACAGTCGCTGATTGTCACCTAGGTGAGTACCGCCGGGTCGCCGCGCCGGATACTTCCCGGGGTGGCGACGACTGCGTAGACGCCCGCGCAGGGGGATAATCCGTCGCTGCCGACGACGATCCTGTTGTGTCGGGCGAGTGTGCGAAGAACGTTCGTGTCGTGCGGCAGGTCCCCCTGCGCGAGGGTGGTCATCACACACCGCGGATCGGGCTGCATGACGTCGATGTCGACATCGCCGGTCATGAGACGGTGGTCGAGCCAGGAGTTCTCGACGAATCCCCAGCCAGCCGTAGCCACGATCACGTTCATGCGGAAACGGCGTTCGTCGATGCGGCTCTGCGGCGCCAGCTCACGCAGCCGCTCAAGGGTTGAGGTGGTCAGCACGGAAAGCGGAAAGAGGTCGAAAAAAGAGCCTTCGGGAACCGGTGACGGCTGACCTGCCTCTGCGAAGAACGCCGATCCGATCCGCGCCTCGACCATTGTGTCTCGGTTCCCGGCCGGGTCCAGCCCGTCAACGTCTGGGTAGTATTGATCGATGGTGGAGTCCGCTGGGGCGGTCCGCGCCAGCCGCACCTTGCGTCCGAGGAAGTCTGACAGGACGGTGTCGGCATCGGGCGCATCGCTGGTCACCGATGCGCCATCGGGTAGCGTGATCCGTACCGGCGGCGGGTCCTCGCCTGGGTGGGGAGGCGCCAGGAACCGCGCTCGACAGTAGAGCATGTTCGGCCACAGCCTCGGGTTCTTCGCGCTCACGACCTTTCCCGTCGCCGCGTCTATCAGCGCGTAAGCGCGGTCACCGGCAAGACCGGAGCTACTCACCTCGGTGGCGTCGAGCTCCTCGCCCAGCATGGACTTGACCGGGAACCTCCACAGCGCAGCGATGGTTCCCACCTCTTCGGCCATCGTCATTCCCCCTGCAACGCTGCGCGCCATGCGTTCCGTGTACGGATCGAGGCGCGGATGGACTTTTCCCTGAAAACCTGGCTCCTCGCGGCATTCGGTTCGATCTGGCCCGGTTTGTTCGAATGGTCATGGTGGCCTTCTCGTCAAACGGGTGGCGGCCGCCGCCTCATCGGAACGTCCGGTTACCGGCGTCTACGGTCGCAGGTCCGCGTTGCGTGCCGATGACGTGATAATGACTTGCTGATCACGCCGCGAAGTAGCATGCTCACGCCAGGGCGGTCGTGGACCGGGGTGGTGCCGTGGCCCGCCGGGTTTGCCCGTGGTCTGGGGGGTCGGGGTGGGGGCGAGATTCGAGTTCAAACTGCTGGGCCCGCTGGAGGTGTGCGCCGGTGGGTGCCCGGTGCCGATCAGGGCGGCCAAGCAGCGGGTGGTTCTCGCCTCGTTGCTTGTCGACGCCGGCCGCGTCGTCGCCGTCGATCAATTGATTACTCGGCTTTGGGACAACGCCGTACCGGACGGTGCTCAGGGTACCTTGCGCAGTTATGTAATGCGATTGCGTCAAGCCTTATACACTACCGCAACCACCGGTCCGATCGTGACCTGCGCCGAGGGATATTGCATTGACTTGTCCGGCCATGCGCTCGACCTGAACCGTTTTGAAACTCTGGTTCGCCAGGCGAGGACCGCCACTGCCCAGGGCCGATCGGACCGGGCATCTGCGCTGTTGTCCGATGCGCTGGTATTGTGGCGCAGTGAGCCATTGTCGAATGTGCCATCAGACGTCCTGCGCCGGGAGGTTCTCCCGAGGCTAGGTGAACAATGGCTGCTGGCCCGAGAACTCCGCATCGATGCTGCCCTCGATGTTGGTCGACATCAGGAGATGACCGCGGAGTTGGGCGAGCTAACGACGCGTCATCCACTGCGGGAACGATTCTGGGCGCAACGCATGCTCGCCCTTTACCGCTCGGGCCGTCAGGCTGAAGCGCTGGACAGCTACCGCAGTCTCAGCACGCTGTTGGCCGGGGACCTGGGGATCAATCCCAGTCCTGAACTGCGATCACTCCACCACGCCATTCTGACCAATGATCCGTGTCTGCGGTTGACTTTTCCCGACCGGCGCGCTGAACTGTTCGGAATCGACGGATCAGTCCCGCCGACGGACCCGGACGTCGCGCGCACAACAACTGCGACCTCGAAGGTGTCCGACACTGCAGGGGTCGGCAAAATGAACGGGCGTGCCCTGCTCGACAGCGCAAGACGCCGGGAAACAGATTGGCGGATAACCCAGGATCTGGGACTGTTGGAGCGCGAACGCGAGCTGCAGGCGCTCGACGCGCTGATCATGGCGGCGTGTCTGGGGTCGGGTCAGCTGGTAAGGGTGGAGGCGGCCGCCGGTGTCGGCAAGACCCGGTTACTGGCCGCGGCCCGAGCTCTTGCGCGGCGGGCCGGCATGCGAGTGCTGGCCGCGCGCGGCTCTGAGCTTGAGCGCGAGTTCGCCTACGGGGTCGTGCGCCAGCTGTTCGAGCTGGTCTTGGCGAGTGCGGACAGGGCCGAGCGGGACGATCTGCTCGCCGGTGCGGCTCGGCAAGTGGCGGTGCTTTTCGACCAGGTTGACGCTCCGGGAAGCAGCGGAGATATATCGTTCGCCCTGCTACACGGGTTGTTCTTGCTGACGGCGAACCTGGCCGAGGGTCCGTTGATGCTGGTTATCGACGATCTGCACTGGTCAGATGGTCCATCGCTGCGTTTCTTGGCCTACCTCATGCCCAGGTTGGAAGGGCTGCCGCTCTTGGTGGTGGTGGCGTTGCGACCGGCAGAGCCGGCTGTTGACCAACACCTGCTCGCCCAGGTCACCACTGACCCGCAAGCCCGGATGCTGCGGCCAGCGCCGCTGAGCGCGGCGGCATCCGCACAGCTCGTCCGTACAGTGCTGGCCAGAAGAGCTGAGGACGCGTTCTGCCTCGCCTGTCACACCGCCACGGCTGGCAACCCGCTGCTATTGCGTGAGCTCATCGAGGCCGCCGCTGCCGAGGGTCTTGAAGCGACCTCCGCTGGAGTGGCACGCCTGCACGAGATCGGCCCGCAAGCAGTCCAGCGGCGGGTGGCCCTACGGCTGGCACGGCTGGGATCGCCAGCTGCCGTCTTTTGTGGCGCGCTGGCCATCCTGGGTGATAATGCGACGCTGACTCACGTGGCGGCCCTAGCCGGGTTGGCACCCGCAGAAGCCCTGCAGACCGCCCGTCTGCTCGTTGACATCGAGGTCGTGCACCAGAACCCGCGCTCGCCACGCGAGCCAACGAGCACCGCCACGATCAGCTTCGTCCATCCGCTGATCCGGGCAGCGGTGTACGAGGGACTGGCAGAGGCTGTACGGCTGGACGGCCACGCCCGTGCGGCACGCCTACTGGCCGACAGCAGGCCGGAATGCGGAGTGGATCACCGCTTGGACTGCCCGGTGATGTAACGCTGCCCTGTCCAGTGACGCCGCCCTGTCATGTAACAAGGGCGTATCGCTATGCGATGGATTACCGGGGGCTAACCTGGAAGGAACGCCCAGGTGTACCGGATGTTACTTGCGATGTACCCGGGCTTCGGTGTGAAATGATCTTTTTCACCACCTTCGTCACGCTGATTCGACGGCAGCAAGAGGGAGCGGGAAGACGCCTGGGTTCTCCGGCTCGGGTAGAGGGCAATACAGTCCTGCTACCCATCGGAACGGAAGTGCAAGTAGGTGACTACTTAGAGTATCGCCTGCCGAGCGATGAGTTACGGACGATGGGCGTGATCGACGTTGTGCATCCGCACATGCCCGATGCGAGTGCAATTGACGATCACATTGAGGCTACCTGCGTGTTGAGTAGGCGCGAGTCGACCCCCGAAATCACAACGCCGACCCTGCATCCTACGATTTCTGTTGCCCTTGCTCTGGTCGCGGATGGACGGATGTCCGAGGCGGTTTGCGAAGCGCTACAGTTGGTCGAAGAACGGGTCAGATCGCTGACGGCGAGCGCCGACTCCGGACTCGCTCTGATGGAGTCTGTGTTCGGTGCTCGGGTACCGCAACTTGACATCACCACCACAACGGGCCAGGCGGCTGAGGACGAGCGCGAGGGTTTCCGGCTGTTGTTCGAAGGTGCCATTCTTGGGCTGCGAAACCCGCACCGTACCGGCAGAGCTGCTTTTGCTGCATTGGACGAGGCCTTAGAGTGCCTGGCGGTAGCCAGTATGCTGATGCGCCGTCTGGACCGCGCCGAGGACAGGCTGGGCTGAGCTCGGCAATCATGTCCAGGTGTCCTCGAGCGACCTGTAGCGCGGGGTCAACTCCTGGATGGGGATGTAATGCGCCGCGGCAGCCGACGCGATCCGCCATGCGTCCAAGCCGGTGACCAACAGACCACCGCCAGGTTCGGCGCGCACCGTAGCGCCCATACCGGTCAGCACCCTGGTTAGCCCGCCGGTCCGAGGGGAGCGCACGAAGACGTCGCGCCGAAGACGCTCGGCCAGCTCTCGAGTGGAGGTCTCGGTGATCAACTCGCCGCGCTGGATGACGAGCATCCTATCGGCTGTCAGCGCCATCTCACTCATGTGCTTGCTCGTCACCAGAACCGTCCGGCCCTGAGCGGCCAGCGACCTCATGAGACCGCGGAGCCACCGGATGCCCTCCTGGTCCAGACCGTTCATCGGCTCGTCGAATAGCAGGACACCTGGGTCGCCGAGCAGCGCGCTGGCGACCCCAAGCCGCTGCCGCATGCCGGCGGAGAAATCACCAATCCGCTTTCCGGTCACCGCCGAAAGCCCGACCTCGTCGAGCACCTCGGCCACCCGCAGCCGACCGATCCCATTACCTTCCGCTAGGCACCGAAGGTGTTCCGCCGCACTGCGCCCGCCGGGCATTGTGCTGGTGTCGAGTAGCGCCCCCACCGTTTGCATAGGCCGGTCGATGGTGGCGTAGCGCTGCCCGTTCACCAGCGCTGTGCCGGACGTCGGGGCGTCCAGGCCTAGGATGAGACGCATCGTGGTCGACTTTCCGGCACCGTTCGAGCCGAGGACGCCAGTCACCGCACCAGGCCAGGCGGTGAACGACAGCCGGTTCACTGCCCGCTCCTGGCCATAGTCCTTGGTCAGTTCGCGTACCTCGATCATGCTGGCAATGCTGACACGTGCAAGGCGCGCGCACATCGGAGTAAGGTCCGGAGGTGGGGATCGGACCCTGCTCCGATCCGTTGACCCGGAGATTGCGGCTACCGTGGCCCCTGTGACCGAACCCGCCGGAGTTGCTTCCGGCGTTTTGTCGCTGCGGTTTCGGCAGCGCCCGTGGCAGCTCGTCGTGATCGACCTGCTGCTGGCGGCGTGGATCACGCTCCTCACCGTCAATGCGACCCTCTACACCGCGCTCGGCCTCACCAGCGGAACAGTCGTCGAGGTGTGGCTGCTGGCACTCGCGGTCAGCGTTCCACTTGCCGTCCGCAGGCGCAGGCCCATCCCGGTGTTCGCCGTCGTCCTCGCCTCAACGATGGTCGCCGTGTTGCTGGGCATCTCGGTTGCGGCCACCGTGCTGGCCGTCGCAGTAGCGCTCTACACGGTCGCGCTGTCGCTGCGACCGCGGCGCTCGGCCATCGCGGCCATCGCAGCGGTGCTAGGTGTCACCCTGGCAGCAGTGCTCGCAGCGATCGTGCTGGATCCGCACTACCTCCTCGTCGCACCGAACACGAAGTCGTTCAATACCGATCTGCTGTCCTCGCTGAGTTCCTCGTGGTTCACCATCGGCGCGGGCTGGACGTTCGGCTGCAGCGTCCGCGCGCGCCGCGAGTACGCCGCTCAGATCGCCGAACACCGCGAGCAGAAGGCCGTCTCCGAGGAGCGGTTGCGGATCGCCAGAGAAATGCATGACGTGGTGGCGCACAGCATGAGCGTGATCGTGATGAAGGCCGCCGTGGCAAACCACGTATACGACACGCGTCCGGAGGAAAGCCGAGAAGCGCTCGGCGTCATCGAGTCCGTGAGTCGCGCCGCGCTCGCCGACATCCAACGCGTGCTCGGCTCATTGCGATCGGCCGGAGAGGCCCACCTGGCGCCCAGTCCAGGCCTCGACGAGCTACCCGGACTGGTCGAGAACGCCCGACTCGCCGACGTGCGGGTAGAGCTCGACCGCGGCACAATCCCGGCTCTGCCCGCGGCGGTCCAGCTCTCTGCGTACCGCATCGTGCAGGAGGCGCTGACCAACGTCATCAAACATGCCACAGCACCAGCCAGGTGCACCGTCCGCATCACCGCCGAACCGGGCGAGCTGCACCTGGCAGTGATCGACGATGGCATACCACGTCGCCCGACCGGCGAGCCCGGGCATGGCTTGATCGGCATGCGCGAGCGAGCCGCCCTTCACCACGGCACCCTGATGGCGGGTCCGCAAGCCAATGGCGGGTTCGCCGTGCATGCCCGCCTGCCCTACCAGGCACCGGGGCCACCATGACTGGCACTCAGATCCGGGTACTGATCGCCGACGACCAAGCCCTGCTGCGGGGCAGCTTGCGGGTACTCATTGAAACCGAACCGGACCTCGTCGTCGTCGGCGAAGCGGGTACCGGAGCCGAGGCCGTCGACCTGGTCCAGGCACAGCACCCCGACGTGGTGCTGATGGACGTGCGCATGCCGGACATGGACGGTATCGAGGCCACTAGGAGAATCACCGCACATGAGGACGCCCCGAAAATCCTCGTGCTCACCACATTTGATCTCGATGAATACGTCTACTCGGCGCTACGCGCTGGAGCCAGCGGCTTCCTGCTCAAGGACACACCTCCGGCTCAATTGTTAGAGGCCGTCCGGGTGGTTGCCTCCGGCGACGCGTTGCTTGCACCCACCGTCACCCGGCGGCTGATCGCCGAGTTCATTCGACATCCGGAGCCCGCCCGGCGGCCAGCCAGCACGCTGGCCGGCATCACCGACCGGGAACGCGAAGTACTCACTCTCATCGCACGGGGACTACGTAACAGTGAGATCGAACAGCATCTGCACCTCAGCCGTGGGACCGTCAAAACACACATCGGCCGGCTGCTCGCCAAGCTCGACGCCAGGGACCGGGCACAGCTGGTGATCGTGGGGTACGAAACCGGCCTGGTCGGAGCCGCCGCCACGTAAACGCGAGGGTACCGGGCAAACTTTTCCTTAAGCGGACGCTAAGGCCCCGCGAAGGGCGTCACTCTAACGTGCCAGCCATGGGAGAGATCGCTGCACTAGATCTACCAATGGGTGGGAACAAGGACGACGTTCGGTCGCTAGGACGAGGTAACGACTCCGCACTGATGGGTGATGCGGAGTTAACAGCACGAGTGCCCGTCGACCCAGCCTGGTTGGCCGCCACGATGACCGTGCTGATCGACAAGCACCAGGTCCCCGGAGCTCAGCTCGCCGTCCACCACGGCGGGGTAACCGTCGCGGTCGAGGTCGGTGAAAGTGAGCACGGCGGGGGGATTCCGGTCACCCGGGAGACCGCCTT
>Ga0164305_10001283_pt1 | contig 10173 bp, 8 predicted proteins | sample Whisoiple_237_MG_FD_110215 | JGI IMG/M metagenome (GOLD analysis project Ga0164305, IMG submission 110215) | Soil microbial communities amended with pyrogenic organic matter from upstate New York, USA - Whitman soil sample_237_MG | ecosystem: Environmental > Terrestrial > Soil > Agricultural... | reverse complement strand
GACCGGTACCGCCGCTTCAGGCCTGGGGCTTAGGACTCTCCGCCCGCGTTTCCGCTGGTACCGGCCGTCACGTCGTGGAGGCGGTACTTCTCGGCGGCCTTGGCGGCGTAGTCCGCGGGGACGTCGCCCCGCTTGGCCAGCTGCTGGAGCGTCCGCACCGCGAGCGACGGCCCGTCGATGTGGAAGAAGCGCCGCGCCGCCGCCCGGGTGTCGGAGAAGCCGAACCCGTCGGCGCCGAGGGACATGAAGTCGCCCGGCACGTACTGCGCGATCTGGTCCTGCACGCCGCGCATGTAGTCCGACACCGCCAGCACCGGACCCGGTGCGTCCTGCAGCTTCTGGGTCACCCACGGCACCCGCTGCTCGCCCTCGGGCCGGAGGAACTCCTGCTCGTCGCAGTCCATCCCGTCGCGCCGCAGCTCGGTCCACGAGGTCACCGACCAGACGTCGGCCGCCACACCGAAGTCCTCGGCCAGCAGCTGCTGCGCCTCGAGCGCCCACAGCACACCGACACCGGACGCGAGCAGCTGGGCCCGCGCCGGCTGGTGCTCCCAGCCGTCGGTCTTCGCCGGCGACAGCAGGTACATCCCGCGCAGGATGCCCTCGGCGTCGACGTTCTCCGGCTCCTTGGGCTGGACCAGCGGCTCGTTGTAGACGGTGAGGTAGTAGATGACGTTCTCCGGGTTGTCGCCGTACATCCGGCGCAGCCCTTCCTGGACGATGTGGGCGATCTCGTACCCGTAGGCCGGGTCGTAGGACACCACCGCGGGGTTCGTCGAGGCGAGCAACGGGGAGTGCCCGTCGGCGTGCTGAAGGCCCTCGCCGGTCAGGGTGGTCCGGCCGGCCGTCGCGCCGATGAGGAACCCGCGCGTCATCTGGTCGGTCGCCGCCCAGATCGAGTCCGCGGTCCGCTGGAACCCGAACATCGAGTAGAAGACGTAGATCGGCACCATCGGCTCGCCGTGCGTGGCATACGAGGTGCCGACCGCCGTGAACGCGGCCATCGAGCCGGCCTCGTCGATCCCGAGATGGAGGATCTGCCCCTTCTCGGACTCGCGGTAAGCGAGCATCAGCTCGGCGTCGACCGGTGTGTAGTTCTGCCCGTGCGGGTTGTAGATCTTGATGGTCGGGAAGAACGAGTCCATCCCGAAGGTGCGCGCCTCGTCGGGGATGATCGGCACCACGCGCGAGCCGAACTCCTTGTCGCGCATGAGGTCCTTGAGCAGCCGGACGAACGCCATGGTCGTGGCGATCTCCTGCTTGCCGGAGCCCTTCTTCAGCTGCTTGTAGGCGTCGTCGCCCGGCAGCTTGAGCGAGTCGTGCTGCACGTGGCGCGACGGGACGTCGCCACCGAGGGCCGCGCGGCGCTCGAGCATGTACTGGATCGCCTTGTGGTCCTTGCCCGGGTGGTAGTAGGGCGGACGGTAGGGATCGGCCTCGAGCTGGTCGTCGGAGATCGGGATCCGCATGTCGTCGCGGAACGCCTTGAGGTCGTCCAGGGTCATCTTCTTCATCTGGTGGGTCGCGTTGCGACCGGCGAAGTGCGACCCGAGGCTGTAGCCCTTGATCGTCTTCGCGAGGATGACCGTCGGCTGCCCGGTGTGGTTCATGGCCGCCTGGTATGCGGCGTAGACCTTCCGGTAGTCGTGCCCGCCGCGCTTGAGCTTCCACCAGACGTCCTCGTCGGACCAGCTCTCGACCATGGCGCGGGTGCGCGGATCACGGCCGAAGAAGTGCTCGCGCACGTAGGCACCGTCGTTGGCGCGGAACGTCTGGTAGTCGCCGTCGCTCGTCGAGTTCATGACGTGAACGAGGGCGCCGTCGCGGTCGGCCGCGAGGAGCGGGTCCCAGCCACGGCCCCAGACGACCTTGATGACGTTCCAGCCCGCACCGCGGAAGAACGCCTCGAGCTCCTGGATGATCTTGCCGTTGCCACGGACCGGACCGTCGAGCCGCTGCAGGTTGCAGTTGACGACGAAGGTGAGGTTGTCGAGCTCGTCGTTGGCCGCGAGCTGGAGCAGTCCGCGCGACTCCGGCTCGTCCATCTCACCGTCGCCGAGGAACGCCCACACGTGTTGCTGGGACGTGTCCTTGATGCCGCGGTGGTCGAGGTACTTGTTGAACTGGGCCTGGTAGATCGCGTTCATCGGACCGAGGCCCATCGACACCGTCGGGAACTGCCAGAAGTCCGACATCAGCCGCGGGTGCGGGTAGGAGGGCAGCGCCTGGATCTCGCCGTCCACGATGTGGCTCTTCTCCTGGCGGAAGCCGTCGAGACGGTCCTCGCTGAGCCGGCCCTCGAGGTAGGCCCGTGCGTACATGCCGGGGGAGGCGTGACCCTGGAAAAACACCTGGTCGCCGCCGCCCGGGTGGTCCGGTCCGCGGAAGAAGTGGTTCATCCCGACCTCGTAGAGCGTCGCGGCGGACGCGTACGTCGAGATGTGGCCGCCGACGCCGACGCCCGGCCGCTGGGCGCGGTGGACCATGATCGCGGCGTTCCAGCGCAGCCAGCGGCGGTACTCCCGCTCGACGTCCTCGTCGCCGGGGAACCACGGCTCCTGCTCGGGGCTGATCGTGTTGATGTAGTCGGTCGCCGTCAGCGACGGGACCCCGACCTGCATCTCGCGCGCCCGCTCCAGCAGCTTCAGCATGACGTAGCGCGCCCGGGTGCGTCCGGAGGCGTCGATGACCCCGTCAAGGGACTCGAGCCACTCCTGGGTCTCCTCCGGGTCGGTGTCGGGGAGCTGGCTCGGGATGCCGTTGAGGATGGGTCCGGCTTCCTGTCGTGCCACAGTGCATCGTCCTTTCACACGGCCACCTCGTTGTGGCCGTCTTCGTCTGCGGGGTGTGCAGGGAGGTCTCGTTCATCTTCCCACCGTCGCGACGCTCAGGACGACGCGTGTCCAGCGGCGGCGGACACCGCGACCCGCTGTTCACCGGCGTACACGGTGAAGTGGGGCGGCCGGACGAAGGCGACCAGGGTGAGGCCGACGCGGTCGGCCAGCTCGACCGCCAGCGACGAGGCGGCGGAGACCGCGGCGAGGATGGGTATGCCTGCCGCGTGGGCCTTCTGGGTCAGCTCGAAGCTGGCGCGGCTGGTGACCACGAGGACGTGCCCGGTAAGCGGGACCCGGCCTTCGCGCAGCGCCCAGCCCACGACCTTGTCGACGGCGTTGTGCCGCCCGACGTCCTCGCGGACGACGAGCAGCTCGCCGTTGATGGTGAACAGGCCTGCGGCATGGATGCCGCCGGTGCGGTCGAACGCCTTCTGGGCCGCGCGCAGGCGGCCCGGGAGACTGCACAGCACCACGGGGTCGACCTTCGCGGAGTCCTCGGCCACCGCATACCGGCTCGTCGTCTGGAGCGCGTCGATGCTGGCGGTGCCGCACACACCGCAGGCACTCGTGGTGACGAACGCGCGATTAGCGTTGTCCCGCAACGACATTCCGTCGCGCAGGGTGACGTCGACGACGTTGTAGGTGGGGGAGCCGTCGGCGTCGGTGTCGACGCAGTGCATGAGCCGCGCGACGTCGTCGGCGGCGCCGATGAGCCCTTCGCCGTGGAGGAAACCGAGGGTCAGGTCGAAGTCGTCACCCGGTGTGCGCATCGTCACGGTGAGGGGCTCGCCGTCGACGCGGATCTCCATCGGCTCCTCGACCGCGAGGGTGTCGGGACGCCGCACCACGCGGGGCTGGTCGCCGTCGGTGACCTCGTACCGTGCGGCTGGAGCGCGCCTCGTCACCCGTCCCACCGACCCACTGTATGCGCGGCTCCCGGTCCACAGAATGTGCATGTGGTGCCGGGTCCCCGAGTCACCCACTACCGTTGATCCCACGCCCGGCGCGTGCAGAGCCGGGGAAACACAGACGAGGCACGAAGGGGACAGCACCGTGGGTTCGACCGCGCACGCGGCGTCACCCGGATCGGCAGGCGGGGCACTGGCCAAGCTGGGGTTCGGGGAGCGCCAGGTCGTGCAGGAGATCGGCTGGGACAGCGATGTCGACGACGAGCTGCGGTTCGCGATCGAGGACCTCATCGGGACCGAGCTCGAGGACGAGGACTACGGCGATGTCGCCGACGCGGTCCTGGTCTGGTTCCGGCAGGGCGACGACGACCTCGTCGACACGCTCGTCGACGCCCTGACCAACCTGGCCGACGCCGGGTTCGTCGTGCTCCTCACGCCCAAGGCCGGACATCCCGACCACGTCGACGCCAGCGAGATCGAGGAGGCCGCCGTCACGGCCGGGCTCCACACGGCCGGCGGCGCCAGTGTCAGTACCGAGTGGAGCTCCGTGCGGCTCGTCGCGCCGCGGGGCGCGCGCCGCTGAGGTCGTCCGGCGGCCGCGGGCGTGGCTCGGAGATATATCTTCACCGGCGTCCACTCCGCGAGACCGAGCCGGTTCGCACCGTCTGTGACGGTCGACCGTGGGCCGCGTCGGGCCCGGCTGGCAGGATGTCGGCATGACCGATCCGACCCCGTCGCCCGCCGGAGCGCCCGCCGGACCGCTCGGCGTCGGCGAGCTCGCGCCGGTCTTCGCCCTGCGGAACCAGTACGGCGAGACGGTCTCCCTCGAGGACTTCCGGGGCGAGAAGAACGTCCTGGTCGTGTTCTTTCCTTTCGCGTTCTCGGGGGTGTGCACGGGCGAGTTCCGCGAGATCCGTGACCACCTAGAGGACTTCGAGGGCGACGACGTGCAGGTGGTGGGCATCTCCTGCGACGCGATGGAGTCGATTCGTGCCTGGGCCGACTCCGAGGCGTACTTCTTCCCGCTGCTCAGCGACTTCTGGCCGCACGGCCGGACCGCGCGCGACTACGGGGTCTTCTGGGAGAAGACCGGGTTCGCGATCCGGGGGACGTTCCTCGTCGACGCGGCCGGCGTGATCCGGTGGACCCTGGTCAACGGTCCGGGCGAGGCCCGCGACTTCTCGGGCTACCGGACCGCCATGGCCGAGCTGCGCGGGACGACCGCCTCGGTCTGACAGACTTTGCCCCGCCTCGACGCGTCGACCCGGTCGCCGCCGTCGGGCGGGGGCCTGTAGCTCAGTTGGCAGAGCACCGCGTTTACACCGCGGGTGTCGTCGGTTCGATCCCGGCCGGGCCCACCCATAGATCCCCAGGTCAGAGGCCTGGAGCGACAACCCTGATCCTCAGCGCCACGAACCGACGCCGCATGACGGAACGAGTCTCGAGCGACCCAGATCCCTTCCGAGCCGAGTAGCGCAGACTGACCACAATGACGCCTGTCCCGACATATCCCCTGACGGTGAGCGTGCTGCCCACCCGCGAAGCCCTCGGCCGGGCCGCCGGCGGACTCGCGGCGCGGCACCTGAGAGGGGTGCTCGAGTCAAACCCCGACGCCACGCTGATGCTCGCCGCGGCCCCGAGCCAGGCCAACACCCTGGCGGCGCTGGCCACCGAGCCCGACATCGACTGGTCGCGGGTCAGCGCCTTCCACATGGACGAGTACCTGGGCTTGGATCCCGAGGCGCCACAAGGCTTCGGCAGCTGGCTGCAACGCTCGTTCGTCTCGCACATCCCGTCGATGACGTTCCATCGGATGAGCGTCGCCGGAGACCCTCATCTCGATGCCGAGGCGTACGCGGCGCAGCTGCCACGTGGCCTGTTCGACCTGGTGCTGCTGGGGCTCGGGGTGAACGGCCACCTGGCCTTCAACGATCCGCCGGCCCGGTTGGACGACCCCCAAGACACTCGCGTGGTCGAGCTGGACGACGTGTCCCGCCGGCAGCAGGTCGACGAGGGCCACTTCCGCACAGTGGAGGCTGTGCCGCGCCGGGCCATCACCGTCACCATCCCGCGGCTGCTGCGCGCCCGGCACGTCGTGGCGTCGGTTCCGGGAGCGGAGAAACGTGATGCGGTCCGCGCCACGCTCACCGCTCCGGTCGGGCCGGACCACCCCGGCACCGCCCTGCGCACTCATCCCGACGTCGCCCTGTTCCTGGACGAGGAGTCGGCGCCCGGATGAGCACGCCTGGTCCCGCTGCGGGGCTTCCCGGCCCCGGAGGACGTCCTAGACCCCGAGGCGTCTGAGCCCCAGCCATTCGCGCAGCCGCGGGTTGCTGATGCTTCGGGCCAGGGGCTCACTGACGGGCGGAGTTTCGGTGTGTGGTCCCAAGAGCTGTTGCCGAAGAACGGCAGCGGCTAGCTCCGGTCCGAACCGCTGCCAGTCCAGCGCATCGTCGACGGCCTCCTCGCCGACCGCCTCGGCCACCAGGGACGCCACGCTCGTTGAGGCGTCCTTCGGCGCGTTGGATTGCCGTGTCGCAGCCTCGAGACCAAGGCCCACGTCGAAGCTCGCCTCCAGAAGGGCACGCGCATCGACGATCCCGGGCCCCATCGCCTGCGCGTCCCACGGGGTGGGTCGGCGGGCCGTGGACTGCAGTAGCCGCAGGAACATCGCCTGGACGGTTTCCCCTCGCGCATGTGCAGCGGCGACCACGTTCGCTCGTCCGTGGTGAGCCACCCACAGTGCGGCGACTCCGGCGGTCAGGGCGACCGAGAAGCTCGTGCCCTGCCCTTGGCCGACGGCATCGCCGCCGGTCGGCCCACCTGGGAGGACGACAGCCTGGTAGACGTTCTGGCCCGGCGCTGAGACGTCCACGGGTTTGCCGCGACAGGTCCCCGGCCACGGCTGGTCGGCGGCGTTCGTCGCAGCGACAGCGATGCAGTCGTCGTAACGAGCGGGCCAGACAACGAGGCGCACGCAGTTCCCAGCCGCGGCGAGGACGATCATGTCGGCCTCGACCGCTCGGCTGATCGCTCGGTGCAGGGCGCTGGCGGGGATGCCCCCCAGGCTCATCGTGACGACGTGTGCTCCTTCGCGGATCGCCCAGTCGATCGCCCGCGCGACCGTGATCTGCCTGACCCGCACCACGCTCTCGATCGCGCGGATCGGCATCAGCCGGGCCTTGGGCGCGGAGCCGGTAACAATGTGGCTCGCCAGCGACACCAGGACACTGGCCGTCCCGGTGCCGTGCCCGGGGTTGCCGAGCTCCGTCATCGGATCGGTCGGGTCGCTGTCGTCGTCGATGACGTCGAAGCCAGGCATGAACGCGACGCCCACCAGCTCCACGTGCGGGGTGATTCCCGTGTCCGGTTGGGCGACCACGACGTCCTCGCCACGGCTCGGGCGACCGGCCTGTTCGGAGAAGACCCAGGCGGCGGGCACCTGCATGCGGTCGATGGCCCAGGCGGGCGTGGGCTCCAGTGCCGCTTCCGGGTCGACCCAGCAGCCGGGCGGGAAGCCCGACAGGGCGCCGCCGCCGCTCACCTCGACAGCCTGAGGCAGTCGTTGCTCGGGGAAGAAGACCGTCGGCAGGTCCGGCTCGGCGCCGACCAGGTCAAACTGGTCGGCGAGCGCGTAGCCCGCGGCGAAGCAGGCCGCCGGGCGGGCTGAGGCCAGCGCTCGGTCCAGAAGGTCGAGGACCAGCACCGTCTGGTCCAGGGCTGACAATGGCGAGACATGGATTCGCAGACTCGCGAGAACCTGTTCGACTTCGGTTCTGACGGCAGCCGGATCCTGGTCGGGGCGCAGTTCCAGCGCGAAGCGGGCCGGTAAGGGGTCGTCGTTCCCGGCCCTCGGCACCGTGGCGGCGTACACCAGAGCGACAACGGTGGCCCCGTCGGCCACGAGGCTCACGGTGCCTCTCTGGCCCACGTCGATCGTCTGCCCTCGGGTGAGCGGCCTGACGCGCCCTGCCTTCCCACTCTCGGCACTCTAGGACCCGCGGCCGAAAGTGGGCCATCGAGACGCGTGTTGGTCCTCGAGCTGAGTCGCGTGGTCGAGACGCGTACGCCGGTTCGTGGGATCAGCGTTTGGCGGGTCGGTAGCCGTCAGCGGCGGCGTCGGTGAGGTTGGCGAAGCAGGCTTCGGGGTTGGTGACCAGGTAGGACTGTTGGCCGGGGGAGTGGGCGATCATCGAGGACTGGTTCCCCTTGATCGGCTTCGCCTGCGGGCAGGGGTGCTCGTCGCCGGCCAGCGGCCAGGCGGCGGCAGGCGGTACTGGCGCGGGCGCGGGGTTGGCCGGCTTGTTGGGTACCGGCTGCGGCGTTGCCACGCTGGAGCAGGGCGCCTTGGGGCTGGCCGCGTCGGCGGCGACGTAGGAGGTCTCGCGCGGGTGGGCGCCGTACCCGTCGCGGGAGTCGTAGCGGGCGACGGCGAGGCCGGCCTGGATCTGGCGCAGCCCGGCGTCGGTGCCGTCGACGTCGAGGTAGCGCAGGTACCGCCCGTACCGGTCGAGGTCGTCCCGGGCGCCGGGAACGACGTTGACGTGTTTGCCGGCGAGGAGAGTCTTCATGTTGGCGGTCGCCTCGAGGTAGCCGCACTGCCCGACCTCGGGGGTGTCGATGCCGATGACGCGGATCCGGTTGGTCGTCCCCGCTTTGGTGACGTCGACGGTGTCGCCGTCGACGATCTTGGACACCATCCACATCGTCTCGGCCGGGTCGGCGGTCGCCGGGCCTCCGGTGCCGGTGACAGGCGGAGGCACCTCCGTTGCCGTGGTGGCCGACGCGGGCGCGGACGTGGGTGCCGCGGCAGCCGGGGCCGGGGCAGCTGACGTGGTCGTCGCGGCGGCCGTGGCTGACACGGTGGATGTCGTGCTGCCGTTGCCTGAGGCCGCGCCGATTCCGATGCCCGTCAGGACCACGGAGGCGCCGAGGACGGCGATCAGGATGGCCTTGCCCGAGGGCCGCTGGCCCGTGGGTGCCGAGTCCTTGGGCGGTTGAGGGTTGGTGAAACGGATGGTGTTGCCCATGGGTTTTCGCTTCTCTATGACGGTGCGAACGTGCGGGATGTCAGGTGGGGCCTGCGCCGTCCTACAAGTGAGAGCGCCGTTGGTCTGAATGCTATCAGATTTTTATAGTCTCTCTAACGTGCTTCTGTTTAGGTGGCGAATGCTTGCACTCGCCGTAGTCGGATCGGCTGCCACGCGTCTATGCGGTCGGGTCTGATACGTTCGGGCTCATGGCACGTCCTTATGGAGACCCCGTGGAGATCGTCACGGGACCGGTCCCGGCGCAGTCGCCGTTCATCCCGCTGGACGCGAAGATCGTGGTCGGGGCGGTCGCTCCGGCGTCGCCTGACCCGATCCCGATCGTGCTGCTCCCAGGGTTCGAGTACCGCATGATCGAGTGGCGGCACCCGAGCACCCACGAGATCCACTGGCGCCTGGAGCGCAGAAAGGCGGGTCGGCCCGACGAAAGCGACGACTAGCCTGGCGGGCAGGCGATGACGCATCCCGTCTTCGCGACCACGGACCGGTCCGCCGCGCGGGACTGACCCGCCTTGGGCAGACTGCCCGAGTGGGGACACCGGGGGAGCGGACGGTCGGCGTCGAGGAGGAGCTCCTCCTCGTCGACATCTCGACCGGGCGACCACGCTCCGTCGCGGGTCGCGTGATCGACGCCCTGGCCGACGAGCAACCGGACGACGTCGGTCGCGAGGGGGGCGTCGAGGGCGAGCTCCAGCGCTACATGGTCGAGACCCAGTCGTCGGTCGGTACCGACCTCGCCGCCGTCGAGCACGAGCTCAAGGACTGGCGGCATACGGTCTCCGTCGCGGCGCGCGAGGCGGGCGCGGGGTCCGCGGCGCTCGGCACCTCGCCGTTCCCCGGGGACGGCCTCATCACGCCGAAGGCCCGGTACCTGCGGATGGAGGAGCAGTTCGGGCCGACGGTCCAGGAGGTGCTCACCTGCGGCAGCCACGTCCACGTGGGCGTCGCGTCCCCGGAGGAGGGCATCGGGGTGATCGACCGGATCCGCGGCTGGCTGCCGGTCGTCCTCGCGCTCTCGGCCAACTCCCCGTTCTCCGACGGCCGCGACACCGGGTATGCGTCGTACCGCTCCCAGCTCTGGGTCCGGTGGCCGTCGGCCGGCCCGACCGACCTGTTCGGGTCGCCTGAGGCATACGAGGACCTGGTCCGCTCGATGGTCGACTCCGGCGTCCTCCTCGACGACGGGATGGTCTACTTCGACGCCCGGCTGTCCCACCGGTACCCGACCGTGGAGATCCGGGTAGCCGACGTCTGCGGCGACGTCGACGACACGATGGTCGTGGCCGGCGTGTGTCGTGCCCTGGTCGAAACCGCCGCATGCTCGGCGACTGAGGGCGAGCCGCCACCGTCGCTGCCCACGGCACTGCTGCGGCTGGCCAT
>Ga0164305_10001280_pt1 | contig 10185 bp, 10 predicted proteins | sample Whisoiple_237_MG_FD_110215 | JGI IMG/M metagenome (GOLD analysis project Ga0164305, IMG submission 110215) | Soil microbial communities amended with pyrogenic organic matter from upstate New York, USA - Whitman soil sample_237_MG | ecosystem: Environmental > Terrestrial > Soil > Agricultural... | reverse complement strand
CGCCTCCTCGGCGACCGCCGGCTTCGCCCCCGACGAGACCGCGCTGGTCATCAGCCGCGTCGTCCAGGGCGTCGGCGCGGCACTGATGATGCCGGGCACGCTCTCGATCATCACCGACGCCTTCCCCGCCCACGAGCGCGGCAAGGCGATGGGGACCTGGGCCGGCGTTTCGGCCCTGGCGCTGGCCGTCGGGCCGGTGCTGGGCGGCTTCCTCACCGAGCACGTCAGCTGGCGGGCGATCTTCTACATCAACATCCCGGTCGCGATCGGCGCCGTGATCGCCACCCTGTTCGCGGTGCGCGAGTCGCGCGACACCTCGGTCGGCCGCGACGTCGACTACGCCGGTGTGGCGGTGCTGACCGCCGGCCTGACGGCGCTCGTCCTCGCCCTGGTCGAGGGCAACGCCTGGGGCTGGGGTTCGACCCAGATCGTCGCCCTGCTCGGTCTCGCCGCGGTCGCCCTGCCCGCCTTCGTCTTCGTCGAGAACCGGGTCAAGGCGCCGATGGTGCAGTTCGACCTGCTCAGCGACCGCAACTTCCTCGCCTCAGTCTGCGTGGCCCTGATCATCACCTTCTCGATGATGGGCGTCTTCTTCTTCCTCGCCCTCTACATGCAGGACATCCTCGGCTACTCGCCGCTGGAGGCGGGGATCCGGTTCCTGCCCTCGACCCTGATGATCGTCGCCGTGGCACCGGTGGCCGGGCGGCTCTCGGACCGCTTCGGCCCGCGCTGGCTGATCGCCGGCGGCCTGACCATCGCCGCCGCCTCGCTGTTCAGCTTCAGTCGCATCCAGGTCGACTCCGGCTACCTCGACCTGCTGCCCGGGTTCATGCTGCTCGGCATCGGCGTCGCGATGACGATGTCGCCGATGACCAGCGCCGCGATGAACGCGGTGCCGGTGCAGAAAGCCGGGATCGCTTCGGGCGTGCTCTCGATGTTCCGGATGGTCGGCGGCAGCCTCGGCATCGCCGTCACCGGCGCGATCTTCCAGGGGCTGGTCAGCTCCAAGCTGGACACGCTGCTCGGCGGGTCCGGGGTCACCGCGGCGCAGCGGCAGTCGATCTCCGACCAGCTCGGCGGCGGGACGGTGCCGAAGGTGCCGGGGCTCGACGCCGCGCAGGTGAAGGAGATCACGGTGGCAGGCAACGAAGCGTTCGTCTACGCGGTCAGTCACGCGATGACCGTCTCCGGCTTCGTGGCGCTGGCCGGGGCGATCATCGGCGCGACCGCGATCCGGGCCAAAGGGCGCGGGACCACTCCCGAGGCGGCGATCGCGGAGGCCAGCCCCGGCGGCGAGGCACTCGCCGGCGAGGAGGCGCGGGAGGCCGCGCAGCCCGCTTAGGACCGTCGGCGCATCGGGCGGCATAGGCTGCCGCCCGATGCTGATCTTGCTGCCTCCGTCTGAAGGCAAGGCTCGCCCGGAGAAGGGTGGGTCGGTCGACCTGGAGTCGCTTGCGTACTCGGCAGACCTGGGGGAGAAACGGGCGGAGTTGCTGGAGGCGTTTGATCCGGGGCTGCGCGAGGCGCCTGCGGCGCCGGCGTATGAGGTCTACACCGGCGTGCTCTTCAAACGGCTGGAGCTGTCCGAGCTGCCGGCGGCTGCACGGAGGCAGGTGCTGATCGCCAGCGCCCTCTGGGGCGTGGTGGGGCCGGACGACCGCATCCCCTATTACAAGTTCCCGCCGAAGACGCGGTTGAAGGGGATCGGGGCGCCGAATGCCTTCTGGCGCCCGGCACTGGCGGCGGCTCTTCCCGACACCGACGGTGAGCTGATCGTCGACATGCGCTCCGGGGCCTACGCAGCCGCCTGGAAGCCGAAGCGGGCGACCCTGCTGGCGGTGCGCGCCTTCACCGAGAGCGACGGTGAGCGCAAGGCGGTCTCCCACATGGCCAAGGCGGTGCGCGGCGACGTGGCCCGGGCGCTGCTGGAGGCGAAGAAAGCGCCATCGAGCCCCGAGGGCGCCGCGGCGATCGCCAAGGCGGCCGGTTTCACCGTCGAGCTGACCGACGGCAGCCTCGACGTGATCGTCTGATCACCGACGGGCCTGAAAAGGGCCTATATAGATCGAAATAGGCCCGTCGGCAGCAGGTCGGGCCAGCTCTCTGGGTCGGAAAGGTTGATTCGGGGCAAGGTGAGGACCGGTGCGCCGGTTAGGTCGGCGAGCGTCTCGCGGTTGGAGCGCTCGATCTCGCTGGGCTCCCCGGGCCAGGGGTTGAGGACGACGGCGCTGACCTCGAGGTCGGCGGCGCGGGCGGCCTCGACGGTCAGCAGGGTGTGGTTGATCGTCCCCAGGCCGGGGCCGGCGACGACGATCACGGGGTAGCCGAGGTCGGCGGCGAGGTCGCGGACCATGTAGCCGGGGGAGAGGGGGACCAGGAGGCCGCCGACTCCCTCACAGACGATCGCGTCGGCGCCCTCGGCCGCTGCCGCCGCGGCTTGACGCAGGCGCTCCGGGTCGATCTCCTCGCCGGCCAGCGCCGCCGCCAGGTGGGGAGAGGCGGGCGGCCCGTAGCGGTAGGGGGCGATCTCCTCGTCGCTCTGGCTCGACCGCGAGGCGCGACGCAGCAGTGCGTGGTCGGTCTCGACCCCTTCGTCGAGGCCGGTGACGGCCGGCTTGAAGACCGCCACCCGCCTGCCTTCCCCGGTGAGGGTGCGGGCGATCGTCGCCGCGACGACCGTCTTGCCGACCTCGGTGCCGGTGCCGGTGACGAAGACCCCCTGCGCCACCGGGCTCCTTAGGCGGCCAGCGGCTGGGCCGCGACCAGGCCCGCCTCGCGGGCGGCGACCCCGACCATGTGGGCGGCGGCGACCAGGTCCTCCCGGCGGTGGGTCGCCATTGCCGTCAGGCGCAGCCGGCAGGAGCCCTCGGGGACGGTCGGCGGCCGGATCCCCTGGGCGAAGACGCCCTTCTCCAGGGACAGCTCGCAGAGCTCCATCGTCGCCTCCGCCTCGCCGACCCGGACCGGGACGACCTGGGTGGTCGAGGCGCCGACCTCGAGCCCCTCGGCCGCGAGCGAGCGGCGCAGATGTGCGGCGTTGGCCTGCAGCCGGTCGACCAGCTGGGGCTCGGTCTCGAGGATCGCCAGCGCGGCGAGGGCGGCGCCGACCGCGGGCGGCGGCGGCGCGGTCGAGAAGATGAAGGGACGGGCGGTGTTGACGAGCAGGTCGACGACCTCGGCGCCGGCGCAGACGTAGGCGCCGTAGGAGCCGAGCGCCTTGCCGAGGGTCCCGACCACGACGTCGACCTCACCGCTGAGGCCGGCGGCGGAGACCGAGCCGCGGCCGCCGGGGCCGACGGCGCCGGTCGCGTGCGCCTCGTCGACCATCAGCCTCGTCCCGTGGCGCCGCGCCAGCTCCAGCAGCTCGGGTAGCGGCGCGACGTCGCCGTCCATCGAGAAGACGCCGTCGGTGACGACCAGCGCCGCCCGCCCGCCGGCCTGTCGCAGACCCCAGGCCAGGTGCTCGGTGTCGCCGTGTCGGTAGACGAAGGTCTCGGCCCGCGAGAGGCGGCAGCCGTCGACGATGCTGGCGTGGTTCAGCTCGTCGGAGAAGACGACCTCGCCGCGCCCGGCAAGGGCGGCGATGACGCCGGTGTTGGCTAGGTAGCCGGACCCGAACAGCAGCGCCGCTTCGTAGCCCTTGAAGGCGGCGAGCCGGGTCTCCAGCCGCCGGTGCGGCTCCATGTTGCCGGAGATCAGCCGCGAGGCTCCCGAGCCGGCGCCCCAGTGCAGCGCCGCCTCGGCGGCCGCCTCCCGCACCTCGCGCCGGTCGGCGAGGCCGAGATAGTTGTTCGAGCAGAGGAGGAGGACCTGCCGGCCGTCGAGGGTGACGCTCGGGCCCTGCGGTCCCTCGATCAGGCGGAGCCTGCGGTAGAGCCCGCGGTCGCGGAGCTCGGCGAGCCGCTCGGCGACGTCGGTCACGCCGCCCGTGGGTAGGAAGGCGGCTTCTTCGCCTTCTTGACGACCCGAAGCTGGGTGGAGGGGTCCCAGAAGTTGGCCTCCTCCTGGCTGTCGATCAGCTCGTCGATTGGCGTTTCAGGAGTCTCACCCTCGAGCCAGCCGGAGCGGTTGTCGGGGCGTGGATTGGCGCCGTTGTCGTCCTGGCGGGCGACGTTGAGGCCGAGCTCTTCGAACATCGCGCGGTCGTCGGCCGGCTCGGCCCCGAGCGTGGTCAGGAAGTTGCCCATCATCACTCCGTTGAGGCCGGCCTTGACCGCCAGCCCGTGCAGCTCGCCGAGGTTCTCGACCCGGCCGCCGCAGAGGCGGAAGAGGGCTCCGGGGATGATCAGCCGGAAGATCGCGATCCACTTCACGACCTCCCACGGATCCATCACTTCGCGGTCGCCGAATTTGGTCCCGTCCTTGGGGATCAGGAGGTTGATCGGCACCGAGGTGGGGTTGATCTCGGAGAGCTCGAAGGCCATCTCGACTCGCTGCTCCTCGGTCTCGCCGAGGTTGAGGATGCCGCCGACGCAGGTCTCCAGCCCGGCCTCCTTGACCGCCTGGATCGTCCGCAGTCGGCCCTCGTAGCGGACCGTGGTCGAGACCTCCGGGTAGTAGGAGCGGGCCGACTCGACGTTGTGGTGGACGCGCTGGACGCCGGCCTCTTTCAGCGCCTTGGCGCGCTCGCCCGACATGTGGCCGATCGAGGCGCAGCGCTTGAGGTTGGTCTGCTCAGCGACCAGCCGGGTCCCCTCGAGGATTTTCTGGAAGTCGCGCTTGGAGAGGCCCTGGCCCTGGGTGACCATGCAGAAGCGGTGGGCGCCGGCGGCCTCGGCCGCCTTCGCGTGCTCGAGGATCTGCTCCGGCTCCATCATCGCGTGCATCGGCGTGTCCGCCTCGGCGTAGCGCGACTGGGCGCAGAAGCCGCAGTCCTCGGCGCAGCCGCCGGACTTGGCGTTGACCAGCGAGCACATGTCGGTCGAGTCGCCGAAGTTCTCGACCCGCACCTCCCAGGCGCGTTCAACCAGGGCTTCGATCTCGGCGTGGTCGGTGAGGCGGCCGTAGGCGCGGGCCTCGTCGACGGTGATCAGGGAGGGCACGCGGCAAATCTAAGAATCGGGCCGGACGCCTAGCATCGGCGCATGGCGTGGACGGTTCAGCGGCGACGGCGGATGGCCTTCGGCCTGCTTGCCTGCCTGGCGCTGGGAGCGTTTGCTTTCGGAGCGACCTTCGGTGCAAGCCTCGGCGATGGGGCGGGATCGCCGGAGCCCGACGTCGCGAGCACCCTGTCCGCGAAGCAGCTGGCAGGGGAGCGGATCGTCGCCGGGCTTCCCGGCACCTCGATCTCGCCGGCCCTGCGGGCCGCGGTGCGCGAGGGACGGGTGGCGGGTGTGGTCCTCTTCGCCGCCAACTTCCCCAGCCGAGCTGCCGGCAGGCGGTTGATCGCCCAACTGCAGGGGATCAAGCGGCCACCGAAGCTGCGCGACCCGCTGCTGGTGATGGTCGACCAGGAGGGCGGCCTGGTGAAGCGGGTGGGCGGCGCGCCTACCGCTTCCGCTCGCGAGATGGGAGCCCGCGGCGCCGCCTTCAGCGCCCGCCAGGGGCGGGCCACTGCCGCCAACCTGCGCGACCTCGGCGTCAACGTCGACTTTGCCCCGGTGCTCGACGTCGGCCGGCCGGGCGGGGTCATCGACGAAACCGAACGCAGCTTCGGCGCCACCGCCGCACGGGTCGAGGCGACCGCGATCCCGTTTGGGAAGGGCTTGCAGGCAGGCGGCGTGGCGGCGACCGGCAAGCACTTCCCGGGCTTCGGTGCCGCGACCGAAAACACCGACTTCTCGGTCGAACGGATCGACCTCTCCAAGGCGGAGCTGCGCGGCGTCGACGAGAAGCCCTACGCCTCGTTCGCCGCCGCCGGGGGCAAGCTGGTGATGCTCAGCACCGCGATCTACCCTGCCTTCTCCGACCGACCCGCCGCCTTCACCCGCGCGATCGCCACCGGCGAGCTGCGGGGGCGGCTCGGCTTCGAGGGCGTCACGGTCACCGACGCGCTGGAAACGCCGGCGGTCGAAGACTTCGGCGGCACCGCCGAGGTTGCCGTGGCCGGCGCCCGCGCCGGCGCCGACCTGCTCCTCTTCGCCCGTCTCGGACCGGCGCAGCGGGCATGGGAGGCGCTGGCCGCGAAGCTCCGCTCCCACAGGCTCGACCGCGCCGAGTTCGAGGACGCCGCCCAGCGGGTGCTCGACCTGCGCGCCGGGCTGGCCGGTTAGCGCTCGGGCGCCTCTTCGCGCACCGCGACCGGATCGAAGACGCGGACGCCGTCGCGCCCCTCGTCCTTGGCCGCGTACATCGCCGTGTCGGCTTCGGAGAAGACGGTGGCGGCGCTGGTCCGCGGGTCGTCGCCGAACACCGCCACCCCGACGCTGACCGTGACCGGCTCCCCGGCTTCGCCGGAGCGGTACTCGCGCACCTCACGGGCGATCGCTTCGGCGGCGATCTGGGCCTCCTCGCGGCTGCAGCGCGGCAGGATCACCGCGAACTCGTCGCCGCCGAGGCGCGCCAGCGTGTCGCTGCGCCGCGCCCGCCGCCGCAGCACGCTCGCCACCTCCTGGATCAGCCGATCGCCGGCCGGATGCCCCTGGGAGTCGTTTACCCGCTTGAAGTCGTCGATGTCGAGGATCAGCAGCGCCCCGGTGGTCCGGTCGCGCTGGCTGCGCGCCATCGCCGTCGCCAGGTCCTTCTCGAAGCGACGCCGGTTGTCGAGCCCGGTCAGCGCGTCCTCGCTCGCATGGCGCTCCAGCTCCCGCATCCGTTCGCGCCTGTTCCAGGTGAGGATCAGGGTCCCGAGCAGGGCTGCCAGGGAGATCCCCAGCACCGCCAGCGCGATCGGCAGGCTGAGGCCGGGGCCGTCGGGATCCTCGACGGTGAGCATCCAGGTCCGGTCGGCGATCCTGAGCGGGACCGAGGCGCCGTCGCTGAGGTCCCCGCTTGCGCCGAAAACCGGCTCTCCTGCCGCTTGCAGCTGCAGGCTCACGTCGGGCGAGACCGCATCTGCCGCCGTTCCGGCGAGGTCCTCGATGCGGAAGCTGCCGGCGGCGAAGCCGGCGAGGGCGCGTCTGCGCTCCGCGACCGTCTTGGCCGGCTCTCCGTCCCGGTAGACGGCCTGGAAGACGTTGATGCCGCGGCCGCCGATCAGCAGCGGTATGACGGGACTGGAAACGGCGCCGCCGGTGTCCCGGGCGCGGTTCAGGTAGAGCGCCCGGGCCGGGTCCTGCCCCAGGTCGTATCCGAGTGCCCGGCGCCGCTGTTCCTTCTTCTCGGCGACGTAGGTGATCGGAAAGTAGACCGGCCGCGGCTTCGACCGGCGGAACTCAAAAGCGCCGACCCGTTCGAGGATCGCGATGCCGTGGGTGCGCTCATACTGATCGCGCTTCGACGCCGGCACCCGGGGGACGAAGACGGTCCCGGCCAGCGCACCCTGGCTGATCAGCGTGCGCCCGTAGACCTCGAACTCGTGCCGGCTGAGGTCGTCCTCGGCCTTGAAGAAGGCGGCGGCGCTGGTCAGCTGGTCGACCGAGAGACCGGCCACCGCTTCCATCTGGTGCGCGGCCCGGGCCGCCTCCTCGCGCTCCGTCCGGTCGAAGTCGCTGCGATCGTCCGAGTAGACCAGGAACGCGGCGAGGACCGAGCCGAGGGCGACGAGGGTGACGGCGGCGATGCCGAGCCAGAAGCGTCGCCTCATCCCGGCACCGCCGCGAGGGACTCCCAGAGGTAGAGCGAGGCGAGGCTGCGGTGGGGCCGCCAGGGCTCGCCGATCTCCAGGACTCGGGTCGGGGTCGGCATCTCCTCGAGGCCGTACTCGATCTGGATCGCTTTGCGGATCCCGAGGTCGCCGCCGGAGAGGATGTCGGGCCGTTCGAGGTGGAAGAGCAGGAACATCTCCGCGGTCCACTGGCCGAGGCCGCGGACGGCGACGATCTCGGCGATCGCCTCCTCGTCGCTGAGCTCGCCGAGGCGGTCAAGCTCCAGCTCGCCGCTGATGACGTGGGAGGCGAGGTCGCGGATGTATTCGGTCTTGCGCCCGGAGAGCCCGGCGCCGCGGAGGTCCTCTTCGCGGGCTTCCAGCAGCTGCTCCGGCGAAGGGGTGGCGCCGTCGAAGAGATCGATCACCCGCAGGTAGATGGTCCGCGCCGCTTTGGTCGAGAGCTGCTGGCCGACGATCGCCCGCAGCAGGGCGCCGTAGGCGTCGTCCGGCCGCTCCTCGCTGCGCCGTTTCTGCCGGGTCGCGATGTCGATCTTCCCGACCCGCTCGATCAGCGCCGCCATCGTCGGGTCGGAGGTGGCCAGCGCCTTGCGCGCCTTGGCGCTCACCTGCCGGTCCACTGCGGCCGGCGCTTCTCGGCGAAGGCGCGGATCCCCTCGCGGAAGTCGGCCGAGGAGAAGCACGATTCGCGCAGCGCGACGAGGCCGGCCTCCTGCTGATCGGTCAGGTCGGCGTTGGCGTTGAGCAGATCGATCGCGCGTTTGTTGCCCCGCATCGAGAGCGGCGCGTTCTCGGCGATCGCGGTCGCCAGGGCCAGGGCGACGTCTCCCACCTCGTCGTCCTCGACGACTTCGGTGACCAGGCCGATCCGCTCCGCCCGCTCGGCGTCGAGGTTGCGGCCGGTGAGGAAGAGCTCCTTGGTGTGGGCGAGGCCGATCGTGTGGAGGAACTTGCGCAGGCCCGTGTGGCCGTAGATCAGACCGAGCTTGGCCGGCGGCATCCCCAGCTTGGCGCCGCGGGCGCAGATCCGCAGGTCGCAGGTGATCGCCAGCTCGAGGCCGCCGCCGAGGCAGTGCCCGTTGAGGGCGGCGAGGACCGGCCACGGGTGGTGAGAGATCGCCTCCATCGCCGCGTGGAATGGGTGGGCGACCAGAGCCTCGGCGTCGCGCTCGAAGGTCTCCTCGGGGATGCCGGCGATGTCGTAGCCGGCGGAGAAGAGGGGCGGCGCGCCGGTGATTACGACGCAGCGGCTTTCGATCCCGTGGTCGAGCTGCGGCAGGACCTCGGCGATCGCGTCGAGTATCTCGTGGTCGAGGGCGTTGCGCCGCTCGGGGTTGGAGATCGTCAGCCGGGAGACGGCCTCGGCCGGCCGATCGAGGAGGAGCTTCCCGCCCGCGAGTCGCTCGTCCACGTCTCTACTCCAGGACCACGAGGACGTCGCCTTCTGAGATCGACTGCCCCTCCGCGCAGCGAATCTCCTTGACGACGCCGTCGTCTTCGGCCTCGACCGGGATCTCCATCTTCATCGACTCGAGGATGACGACGGTGTCGCCGTCGGATACCTCGTCGCCGACCGCGACCTCGATTTTCCAGACGTTGCCGGTGATGTGTGCCTCGATGTCTGCCATGGGCGGGGACAATAACCCGACCATGGGACCCGAACGGGCAGCAGGGGACGAGGGCGGGCTGGCGGCGATCGTCGCGGCGCGCAACGAGGCCGACCGGATCGGGGTCACGGTGGCTGCCCTGCGCGGGGCGCTGCCGGGGGTGCGGGTGTGGGTCGCCGACGACGCTTCCGAGGATGGGACGGCCGAGGCGGCGCTGGCGGCGGGGGCCGAGGTGGTCAGCCGCGGCCGGCCGCACGGCAAGGGCGGCAACGTCACCGCAGCGGCCGAGGCAGCGCTGAGCGTCGAGGCGCCGCCGACTCTGGTCTTGCTCTGCGACGGCGATCTGGGCGAGTCGGCGGCGCGCCTAGCGCCGCTGGTCGCGGCGGTACGGGGGGGAGAGTGCGACCTCGCGGTAGCCGCCTTCAGTCGCCGAGTCGGCGGCGGCTTCGGCCTCGCGCTCGGCTTCGCCCGCTGGGCGATCCGCCGCCTCTGTGGGGCCGAGACCGAAGCGCCGATCTCCGGCCAGCGGGCGATGCGGACCGAGGTCCTACGGGCAACCCTGCCCTTCGCCAAGGGCTACGGGATGGAGATCGGGATGACCGTCGACGCCGTCCGCGCCGGCTACCGGCTGGGCGAGTACGAGCTGGACTTAGAGCATCGGGCGACCGGACGAAGCCTCGCCGGCTTCGTGCACCGGGCACGGCAATTGCGGGACATCATTCGCGTTTTCCTAGCTAGGGCTTAAAGTTCGGCGTCAATGTCCAGATAGTCCGGAGCCCCGACTTTGTAGCTGCCCGAGAAAGCCGCGGTATTGCTCCCGCAGAGGAAGCTGCCGCCGCTGTCGATGATGAGTTTTCCGCTCAGGTCGATTGT
>Ga0164305_10001279_pt1 | contig 10194 bp, 9 predicted proteins | sample Whisoiple_237_MG_FD_110215 | JGI IMG/M metagenome (GOLD analysis project Ga0164305, IMG submission 110215) | Soil microbial communities amended with pyrogenic organic matter from upstate New York, USA - Whitman soil sample_237_MG | ecosystem: Environmental > Terrestrial > Soil > Agricultural... | reverse complement strand
CAGGTACAGATTGCCGAATACCTCGTCGCGGATCCGTACCGGTACTCCCAGGAATGTTCGCATCGGTGGATGGTGGGCCGGGAAACCAACAGAAGCCGCGTGGTGGGAGATGTTATCGAGCAGGATGGGTTTGGGATCGTCGATCAGCACACCAAGCACGCCCCGGCCCTCGGGCAGATGGCCAATCTTCGCGCGCAGATCTTCGCCGATGCCTTCGTAGATGAACTCGACGAGTTCATGGTCGTGCCCACGGACACCCAGCGCCCCGTACTGGGCGTCTACCAGCTCGATCGCGGTATGCACGATCGTTCGCAGCGTTTCGTCGAGTTCGAGCCCGGACGTGACTACCAGCATGGCCTCGACCAGACCATCCAGCCGATCGCGGCCTTCGACTATCTGCTCGACCCGGTCCTGGACCTCCATGAGCAGCTCGCGGAGTCGCAGTTGGGATAACGTATCGCGGAGCGGGCGCATGCTGGTTTCAACGCCTGGCTCGACTTCGTCGGCCACGCCCCCATTGTCCACGCGGGCGGGCCTGGGCGGCCACGAATTGGTCAATTAGTCGGCGAGGCTGGTGGTTTGCACCGGCTTACCCAGTTCCTCATGGTGGATGCTCTGACACTCCTCGCGGATGAATGCCGCGGTCCGTTCTCGTCTGGCCTGCTCGGCGCGATCACGAATCCCCCGCATCATTTTCTGCTCCATGACGAAGTGGGGTATGTCGAACAAGCTATGGCCGACTGCCCCGCCGCTGCCACGAATGATCAGCCGTGTCCATCCAATCTGCCTGCGCAGGTAGAAGGTCCAGGCGCCGGACGCTTTCTCGCCGCGCTGCACGCGTCGGAAGTCATCAGGTGACATCAGCACCAAGTGCGATTTCGCCTTGACCGCCGCAACCACCTGTCGAGCCCGGTCGCCATATCGGCGCGCCAGCCATACGGTGTCGCCAACGCGAATGTTCTGCCACTCGGCGTGAACCGTGTTGGCGTTATGAATGTGTGCGCCCGCCGCCCTCTCGAGCCAGGAATAGCTGTAGAAGCCGCCGCGATCCTCGCCGATCTGCGCTAACCATGGCCACACCATCTCCACTGGGGCGTCGATGGTCAACGCACGGGTAGTCCTCGGCAGGTCCGCCGCTACGAGTTCGTCGCCGGGAAGGACGGCGGTGATCTCTTCGTCGTCAGCACCCCAGCGGGATATCCACTGCTCCAGCGGGCCACGAGTAAGCGCGACGGCGCCAACCGCTGCCATCAGGTCGGCCAGCCATGTCTTTTGTTTGCCCATATGCGTACTCAATTCTTCGTCGTTCGCCCCTACAGTCCGGTCGGATAGGTCTCAGGGGTTTCGCCTGCCACCCACAAACTGGTCGTCTCCAGTGGTTCCAGTGCCCGGGTGTTGTCGATGTGAATGACAGCGTCGAACTGGTCGCCGGCACGGACGTGGTAGTAGTGACTCTGGCGTTCGGTGGCCGGTTGGTAGATCACGCCGATAGCCCGCCCAAGCCGAACGGCATCCAACGGTTCCGCAGCGGCGCGGCTGATCATGGGTGATACCAGGAACGCCGACCTGCCAGTTTCATGGAACATTTCTTCGACGCTGCCGTTGAGAGCGGGCCTGACGACTTTGCGCTCGGCTATGCCGCCCCATTCACTGGCGGCTGTCACCGTGCCCTTGTACGTCGTGAATCCGATCAATCGCGAGGCTTCGCCGTAACGCTCTCTTGCCAGTTGCCCCAACGTCAGCTGTCCGCTAGAGCCTACTTCCGTGGCTCTCGCATCCCCGACGTGAGAATTGTGGGCCCACACGACTATTCGAGCGGGTTCCTCGTGCCGGTGGCGGCCAAGGTGTGTCTGAAGCGCCTGCAATGTCTGTGCCATGTGTTGGTCGCGCAGGTTCCACGACGTGACGCGGCCACCGAGCATCGCGCGGTAGTACACCTCTGCGTTCCGGACCGTCTGCGCATTCTGTTGCGCGTAGAACAACTCGTCCTCGGCGAGCAGTCCGTCGCGACGCGCGTATTCCAGAGCGCTACGTTGCATCTCGATCAACTGCTCGATGGCCTGCCGCTCACATGACAGACCGGCGCCGAAAGCTGCGGCGAAACCGTACGCTTGGCCGTCGTCTGCTGATGTGTGATCGAAGCAGGCGTAGCGCTCGCGGGCCCGCGCCGCCGCGCGGGGGTCGACGGTGTCGAGATAGGCGATCACCTCCCGCATCGACCGATGCAGGCTGTAGAGATCCAATCCGTAGAAGCCCACCTGCCGGTCACCGTGTTCTCGATGGCGTTGGTTGTGTGCGTGCAGCCAGTCGACGAAGTCGCGAACCACGACGTTGCGCCACATCCACGCGGGAAAGCGCTCGAACCCGCCGAGTGCCTCGTCAGCGGATCCGTCCTCGCCGGATCCGCGCACATAGCGGTTAACGCGGTACGCGTCGGGCCAATCGGCCTCGGCAGCGACGGCGTCGAAACCCTTTTCCTCGATCAGCCATTTCGTGATCTCGGCACGGGCTTGGTAAAACTCGTGCGTGCCGTGGGAGCTCTCCCCGATCAAGACGATTCGCGCGTCGCCGACTATTTCTTCCAGCGCTTCCAACGGCGGCATACCGGACGGCGCGTCGATGGCGGCGCGGTCGATCACATCCGCGGGTGTCTCCGCAATGCGGGCTGCCGCCGTCATCAAGCCAACGGTCGGGGTGGCGAGAATCTCCCGCACCTCCTCATCGCTTACCTGACCGAAGTCCCAGAACGACTCCCCCACTGCAAGAAAGGGAGTCGGCATCGTCGCACACACCACGTCGTCGACGATGCCCGCGAATTCCCGGCAGGTCGATTCGGGAGCCGCTGGCACCGCGATCACAATCTCGGCGGGGTCTGCCTCCCGCAGCGCCTGCACCGCGGCGAGCATGCTGGCTCCGGTGGCGAGGCCGTCGTCGACGAGGATCACGGTCTTGCCGGTGACGTCCACGCGTGGTCGACCACCGCGATATGCGGTCTCGCGCCGAATCAGTTCCCGCCCTTCGCGTTCCGCCACGTCGCGCAGCTGTTGCGGCGACACCCGCAATGCCCGCACCACATCGTCGTTAAGAACGACGCGCCCACCGCTGGCCAAAGCACCCATGGCGAACTCTTCGTGATTGGGCGCCCCGAGTTTGCGCACGATGAAGGCGTCGACCGGAACGCCAAGAGCTGCAGCCACTTCCCACGCGACCGGGACTCCACCTCGCGCCAAGCCGAGGACAACGACGTTGTCTCGCCCTCGGTACGCGCCGAGCAGGCCTGCCAAGATGCGGCCGGCCTCCCGGCGATCACGAAAGACACGCCTCGGCGTCTCCCTCGGCAGCTGTCGCGAGCGAGTCATCGTTGTGCTCCAGTATCTTTACAGAAAATTAGTGAAGCGATCGCACCGGTTCGTCAGTGACCACTTCGATGTCGTGGATCGTGGTGGTCATCATCCTCCTGGCGAGGTCGGCCAAGGCACGTGCGACGGCCAGTTCGTCGCCGATGTCGGCGACGTTGCGGTCGTCCGGATTGAGCCTCGCTATGCCGATGCCTACCGCGGTCTGGTCACGCCAACCCAACCGCGCCTTGGCGCGGGTATGGCCGTCGTGTTTGTCGATCTCGATTGCCGCAGTCCAACGCTTGCGCGCCCGGTCATGCTGATCACTGCTCATGGATGAATCCGACCACGGCGCGCCAGTTGCGAATAGGGACCGAAGTCCCGGCCCGGGGGGCCGTTTGTCGGTCGCGCCGCCGTAGATCCAGGCGCATGGTTAATGCATGACGACGAAGACGATGTATGTCGCCGCAGCCGCGGCACTCCTCTACGCCGCAAGGCGCTACTACCGCAACTGGGGCACGACCAAGGAAGAGTCCGTCACGTACCTACCTGGCGACGAGCTGCTTGATCAGCCCGCCATCCGGACGACGGAAGCGGTGTGGATCAACGCGCCGGCGAGTGCGGTGTGGCCGTGGTTGGTGCAGATGGGTCAGGACCGCGGCGGCCTGTACAGCTACGAAACGTTGGAGAACTTCGTCGGCTTGAATTACCACAACGCGGATCGGATACATCCAGAGTGGCAGCGGCTCGCTCCGGGCGATCGGGTCCGCCTGGTGCCACGGGGTTGGATGGGCCTTCGCAACGGCTTTAACCTCACCGTTGCCGAGGTCATCGAACAGCAGGCCGTCATGCTGTGCGCGGGCCCACCCACGCATCCGATGGACGCCGTTTGGTCGTTCCACGTCATTCCGTATTGGGAAGATCGCTGCCGGCTTCTGGTGCGATCCCGGACACGGCGGCGTCACTGGGGCGACGCGGTAGCCATCGAATGCGTGGCTCCGGCGATGGCGCTGGTGACTCGCGGAATGCTTCGTGGCATCAAGCGCCGCGCGGAAGGCCGCCTAAACGACGTTGAACTCCCGGTCGGGCTCGGAGCCGAAGGCGAATCGCCGACCGGTGACGCTCATGGGGCGAATGCGAACGAAATGCTGCTTGACGGTAGCCGTCCAGGGAAGTAGCTGCGCCCGCTCGGCCTCGTCGATTTCCTCGCTGGTGCGCAGCGTGCGCGCCATCCCCTTGACGATCACGCTCCAGCCGTCGACCGCGTTGTGTTCATCGACTTCGAAAAGCACGTTGTTGTTGATCGCTGCGCTGATCAGCTTGGTGCCCTCTGCGGTACGGAAAAGAATAGTGCGGTGCTGAACCACAAAGTTGACCGGGAAGATCTCGGGCTGGCCGTCGACAGCCGTCACGAGGCGCCCCAACGCCTGGCTCGACATCAAATTCCAGCACTCGGACTCGGGCAGGATCGAGATCGGTTGAGGGTCGTTGGTCATGAGGGCGACGTTACCTATGACGGGGTGGAAGTTGGAGTGGTCCAAAGTCCTTGAAAAGACGAACCAACGACCCCGAAAAGGACCTTCGGCACCAATCAATGGGCTGAATTAGCCGGGGACCTACGCCGCTCTGTCAGGGACTAAAGACTCCTCAGGATGACTCGACGCATCCATAGCGTCAGTGATGCGGCCTACCACCTGCGACCGCGCACCGTCGGATTGGGAGTCAACGATGTCACAGAACACGATCGCCAAACCCGCTGAATCGCGCCCCGTCGGTCCCAGGGCAGGTCTGGGCGTGGTCGCCCTGACGGCCATCGTCGTCGGGTCGATGATCGGCAGCGGCATCTTCGCGTTGCCGTCCCAGATGGCCGCCAGCGCTGCGCCAGGTCCACTCATCATCGGGTGGGCGATCACCGGTGTCGGCATGTTGATGCTGGCGTTCGTATTCCAGACACTGGCCACCCGTAAGCCCGACGTCGACGGCGGCGTCTACGGCTACGCACGGGCCGGATTCGGCAACTACATCGGCTTCACGTCGGCCTTCGGCTATTGGATGTCGGCCTGGGTGGGCAACGTGGCGTATCTGGTTCTGCTGTTCTCGACGCTGGGCTACTTCTTTCCCCAGTTCGAAGGCGGCACAACGGTATCCGCGATCATCGGCGCGTCCATCGTCTTATGGATCGTCCATGCGATGACGCTGCGCGGTGTGAAGACGGCCGCGGTCGTCAACGTCGTGGTCACCATCGCCAAGGTGGTTCCGATTGTCGTGTTCATCGCCATCGCCGCGGTCGGATTCAAGGCGGGGCTGTTCACTGCCGACATCTGGGGCAAGGCAACAGAAATCGACGGGGCGACGCTCGGTGACACCATGTCCCAAGTCAAGAACATGATGCTGGTGACCGTCTGGGTGTTCATCGGCATTGAGGGTGCGGCGGTCTACTCGCAGCGCGCGGGGAAGCGCAAGGATGTCGGTCGCGCCACAGTCATGGGTTTCGCCGGGGTCCTGGCCTTGCTCCTTTTGGTCAACCTGCTCTCCTATGGCCTGATGGCCCAAGCCGAACTCGCGGGCGTGCCCGATCCGTCGATGGCGGGCGTGCTGGAGAACGAGGTCGGCAGCTGGGGCGCGGCGTTCATCTCCATCGGTCTTGTGGTCTCACTGCTCGGCGCATTGATCGCGTGGGTGCTGCTATGCGTTGAGATCCTTCGACTGCCGGCCATGGAAGGTGTGATGCCGAAGGCGCTGGCCAAGGAGAACGCGCACGGGGCTCCCGCGACCGCGCTGTGGGTGACCAATCTGTGCGTGCAGGCCCTGCTGCTGTGGACGCTGGCCAACGAGAGCACTTACACAAATCTGATCTATCTCGCCACATCCCTGATCCTGCTTCCCTATCTGTGGTCGGCGGCGTACCAGGTGCTGTTGGCCGTGCGCGGCGAGACCTACGAGTCCGGCCACGGCCGGACCCGCGACCTCGTCATCGGGGTGGTCGGACTCGCGTACGCCGTGTGGCTGGTCTACGCGGGCGGTCTGGAGTACTTGCTCATCGCGGCGGTGTTCTACCTTGTCGGAACCGCGCTGTTCGTGTGGGCCCGCAGGGAAAGTCGCCTGCCCACCTTCACGGCCCCCGAATGGGTTGTCGTCGCGGTGGTGGCACTGGCCTCCGTCGCAGCGGTCGTGATGATGGCCACCGGCAACCTCGCAGTCCTGTGAACGGCACCGATTCCCGGCTGGGCGTGTGGTCGGAGGCGGGCCGGCTGCGGCGCGTGATGGTCTGCGCGCCGGGCCTGGCGCATCAGCGGCTCACTCCGGAGAACTGCCACGAACTCTTGTTCGACGATGTCATCTGGCTTCAGCAGGCCCGCCGCGACCACTTCGACTTCGTGGCCAAGATGGTCGATCGCGGCGTCGAGGTGCTCGAACTCCAAGACCTGCTCGCCGACGTCGTGGCGAAGCCCGACGCCCGCGACTGGTTGTTGGACCGCAAGGTGACCGACGATCTGGTCGGCCCGGGACTGACCCGCGAGATCCGGGCCTGGCTGACCGAATTGCCGCCAGACCGGTTGGCGGAGTTCTTCATTGGCGGTGTCGCCTATCAGGACGTCATCGGAGAGGTGGACAGCGCCTTCCTGTCGTTATTCAACGATCTGGATCCTGCCGGGTTCGTCCTCCGACCGCTGCCCAACACGCAGTTCATGCGCGACAACTCCGCCTGGATCTTCGGGGGCGTGACACTGAACCCGATGTACTGGCCTGCGCGACGTCAGGAGACGCTGCTCACCACCGCGGTGTACAAGTTCCACCCCGCCTTCGCCGACGAGAAGTACGACATATGGCTGGGCGACCCCGACGGAACGCCGACCGATCACGGGCTCGGCACGCTCGAGGGCGGCGACGTGATGCCGATCGGCAAGGGTCTCGTTGTCATCGGCATGGGCGAGCGGTCATCGCATCAGGCCATCACGCAGGTCGCGCGCAATCTCTTCGCCGCCGAGGCAGCCGAGCGGGTGATCATCGCCAGCCTCCCGAAGACCCGTTCCGCCATGCACCTCGACACCGTGTTCACGTTCTGCGACCGCGACCTGGTCACGGCGTTCGCGCCGGTCGTGGACGGCATCGTGCCAATCAGCCTGCGCCCCGACGAGAGTGCACCGTCAGGGCTTGACGTCCGGCGCGAACCGAAGGGGCTGATCGAGACGATCGGCGACGCACTCGGTGTGGACTTCCGCGTCGTGACAACCGCGGGCGATGTCTACGGCATCCAGCGTGAGCAGTGGGATGACGGCAACAACGTGGTCGCGCTCGAGCCGGGCGTCGTCATCGGCTACGACCGCAACACTCTGACCAACACGGCGCTGCGCAAGGCGGGTGTGGAGGTCGTCACCATCGACGCCAGCGAGCTGGGCCGGGGCCGCGGAGGCGGCCGGTGCATGACGTGCCCCATCCTGCGCGATCCGCTCTACCCCTGATCGCATCCACCGAAGGAACAACCCATGGCGTTCAACAATCGCAACCGCAGTCTGCTCAGCTTGGTGCACCACACGGAAAGAGATCTGCTCTATCTTCTCGATCTGTCCCGGGATCTCAAGCGGGCCAAATACTCTGGCCTCGCTCGACCCACCTTGACAGGCAAGAACATCGCGCTCATTTTCGAGAAGTCCTCAACGCGTACCCGCTGTGCGTTCGAGGTGGCAGCGTACGACGAGGGTGCCCACGTCACGTATATCGATCCCAACTCATCGCAGATCGGACACAAGGAGTCCATGAAGGACACCGCGCGGGTGCTGGGCCGGATGTACGACGCGATCGAGTACCGCGGCGCAGGCCAGGAGATCGTCGAGGAGTTGGCCGATTACGCGGGGGTGCCGGTGTTCAACGGCCTCACCGACGAGTTCCATCCCCCTCAAATGCTTGCCGACATTCTCACGATGACCGAGCACTGTCCTAAACCATTGACCGACATATCTTTCGCGTTTGTCGGGGACGGGCACAACAACGTGGCCAACTCACTGCTTCTGGTGGGCGCCAAGCTCGGCATGGACGTGCGAATCGGCGCGCCGCACGATCTGTTTCCCAGCGACGAGCATGTGACGACGTGCCAGGACTTCGCGACCGCGTCCGGGGCCCGGGTCACCGTCACCGATGATCCGCTCAAGGCGGTGAGCGGCGTCGACTTCATCTACACCGACGTGTGGGTGTCGATGGGTGAGCCGGTCGAGACGTGGGGCGACCGTATCGACATGCTGCTCCCGTTCCAGGTCAACTCCGAACTGATGCGTGCGGCAGGCAATCCCAGGGTGAAGTTCATGCACTGCCTGCCCGCGTTCCACAACTGCGAGACGAAGGTCGGCGCACAGATCGCCGCGCAGTACCCGCACCTCGCGAACGGTATCGAGGTCACCGAGGATGTCTTCGAGAGTCCGGCTAACATCGCCTTCGAGCAGGCCGAGAATCGGATGCACACGATCAAGGCGGTCCTGGTGGCCGCTCTGGGCTGAGGAACGTCATGCGCATTGTGATCGCGCTCGGCGGCAACGCGCTGCTGCGACGCGGGCAACCCATGACCGCGGAGAACCAGCGGGGCAACATCCGGACGGCAGCCGAAGCCATCGCCGCGGTGGCACCCGACAACGAGATCGTCATTGCCCACGGCAACGGCCCGCAGGTGGGCCTGCTGGCATTGCAGGCAGCGGCCTACCACGACGTCGCGCCGTACCCTCTCGACGTACTGGGAGCTCAGACCGAGGCGATGATCGGCTACGTCATCGAGCAGGAACTCGGCAACCTGCTCCCACCCGAGCAACAACTTGCGACGGTGCTGACGATGATCGAGGTGGATCGCCAGGATCCCGCCTTCGACAACCCCACCAAGCCGATTGGTCCGGTGTACGACCTAGAGACCGCCGAACGCCTCAAGGCCGCAAGCGGCTGGACGATCGCGGCAGACGGAGACATGTTCCGCCGTGTGGTGGCCAGCCCAAAACCCAAGCGAATCTTCGAGATCGGACCGATCCGTAGCCTGGTCGAGCGAGGCACGATCGTGATCTGCGCCGGCGGTGGTGGTATCCCGACGATGTATGACGAGCACGGAAAGCTGCACGGGGTGGAAGCCGTCATCGATAAGGATCTCGCATCGGCGCTGCTGGCTCGGCAGCTCGACGCTGACCTGCTCGTTATCGCCACCGACGTCGACGGCGTCTACACCGACTGGGGGACGCCGGAGCAGACTCGTCTGGGCCTGGTCACTCCCGGGGACCTCGAGCGGCTGGACCTGCCCGCGGGCTCGATGGGCCCCAAAGTCGAAGCTGCGTGTGGCTTTGCGCGGACCACGGGCAATGAGGCCGTCATCGGATCGCTTGTCGACATCGCGAAGATCGTCGACGGCACAGCAGGCACGCGGGTTCGCCCTTGATGGACTGGGCGATCGGAGTGGCCGGGGCTCTGCTCGTAGCAGTGGTGGTCCGCGACGTGTTCCACACGCTGTTCCACCCGATCGGCCACGGCAGCATTGCGCCACAAGTGATGAAGTTCGTCTGGTGGCTGCTGCGGCTATTCCGGCCAGATCGCCGGATCGCATCGTTGACCGGTCCGCTAGGAATCGCACTGGTCGTGCTCACCTGGGGGGCGATCGCGGTGCTCGGCTGGGCCATGGTGTACTTCGCACATATGCCGAACGGCTTCGCCTACGGCTCGGAACTGAATCCCGCTCACCGCAACGACGTGTTGGACTCGCTGTATGTGTCACTGGTGACCATCGGAACGCTCGGGTTCGGCGATATCGTGCCCACGTCGCCGCTTCTTCGACTGATCGTTCCGCTGGAGGCTCTGTTCGGCTTCATGCTGCTCACCGCCGCGGTGTCGT
>Ga0164305_10001277_pt1 | contig 10203 bp, 6 predicted proteins | sample Whisoiple_237_MG_FD_110215 | JGI IMG/M metagenome (GOLD analysis project Ga0164305, IMG submission 110215) | Soil microbial communities amended with pyrogenic organic matter from upstate New York, USA - Whitman soil sample_237_MG | ecosystem: Environmental > Terrestrial > Soil > Agricultural... | reverse complement strand
TGGACTTCCACCAAAACCTCTTCAGTGCGTCCGAAATAGCGCTGCGATCGTTCCATCGCCGTTGTTGTCACCACATGATTGATTCGTTGCAGGCGATCGGCTTTCACTTCCTCACTCAACTGATTTTCCCACAAAGCCGCTGGCGTCCCAGGGCGAGGGGAATAAGCCGCAGTATTCACCAAATCGAAACCAACGTCTTCGATTAACTTCAAAGTCTTCTCAAACTGCGCTTCCGTCTCCCCAGGAAAACCGACAATCGCATCCGCAGTAATCGAAGCATCGGGCATATAATGGCGAATTGTATCAATAATCCGGCAGTATTTCTCCTGAGTATAGCCTCGCGACATCGCCTTCAAAATCTCATTATCCCCGGACTGAAAAGGAATGTGAAAATGTTCGCAAACCTGCGGTAATTCCGCACAAGCCTTAATCAATCTTTCCGTAAAATAGCGCGGGTGGCTAGTAGCAAATCTGAGGCGATCGACTCCCGGCACATCCTGCACAAAATAAAGCAAATCCGTCAAAGTATGCTGGTTGCTGCCGTCTGGTTTTGTCCCCGGCAAATCGCGACCGTAAGCATCAATATTTTGCCCCAACAACGTTACTTCCTTGTAACCTTGACGGCCCAAATCCTCCATTTCCGCGCGAATTGCCTCCGGCATCCGCGACTGTTCCACCCCGCGAACATTGGGGACAACACAATAAGTGCAGCGTTCATTGCAGCCGTAAATTACATTCACCCAAGCAGTCACCTTGCTGTCGCGGCGCGGCTTAGTAATATCCTCCATAATCTCAACAGCTTCAGTCGCCACAACTTGATTGCCCTCAAAAACTTGTTCCAGCAAATCTTCAAGTCGGTTAGCGTGTTGCGGACCCATTACTAAGTCTAATTCCGGCACTCTGCGCAGCAGCGCTTCACCTTCCTGCTGCGCCACGCATCCAGCTACAACTAAAGTTAAACCCGGTTCTTGGCGCTTGCGATGAGCTTGCCTTCCTAGGTTAGAATAAACTCTTTGTTCGGCATTATCGCGAATCGTGCAAGTATTGTAGAGAATCAAGCTAGCTTCGTTCGGGTCTTCCGAGAACTCAAAGCCCATATTTTCGAGAATGCCGGCCATCCGTTCCGAGTCGGCTTTATTCATCTGGCATCCGAAAGTAGTGATGTGATAGCGGCGGGGTTTAACGGTCATGGCGAATTGCAAGCAATAAAAAATATAGGTTTTCAACCTTAACACTTTATTATAACACTTCTGTGTTAAACGACATACGTCTGGTAATTAGGAATTTTAGTAATTATAGGGTGTGCAATACGCCCCTTATCGCTACAAATATTTTTAGATGCCCCACAAAATCTGCGAAGTCGGGTATCTGGCTATTCTATTTTTTTAGTGAGATAAAAACTGTAAAATTGTTTTGGCAATACCTTGTGCAGCCAAATAAGGAACCCCATTTCCAACAGTTTTAAACATATTAGTCAATGTCATTTTAGCCGGCAGTGCAAAATCTTTTGGCAGTGACTGAATAGCCAGTGTTTCTGCAACAGAAAGCCGGCGAAGTTTGTAAGGGTGCAAGTGAACTTCGTTATTGCCGTAGCAAGCTGTTGGCGAATAACGCCACCGGTGCAATCGCTTGAAAGATTTTTTTGAATCATCTCCTTCATCAACGGAAGCAAACCGCTTAATCCCTGCTTTGGGTTGGAAATAGTGTTTGGCATTGGGATGGTTGAGAACGTCATTTTTTTGGAACCAAAATTCTACCGTTAAATCTTGGGGAATGCCATCAGGACAAGGCACGAAACCATCCTCTGCGAAGGCAGTTCTATCCGGCCAAGAATGAGAAAAAATTTCTGATTTGGGATATAATATCTGACTTTGCCAAGGAAATAAACTTTCGGATAACATTTGGCTTTTTTCCTCTAGGGAAATGCCCAGATTTTTGATCGGGTTTTTTCTAATTCCAATCAAAATAATTCTATCCCTATCTTGCGGAACTCCGTATTCTATCGCATTAATTAAACGTTCGACAAAAACGTATCCCGAATCAGCCAACTGATGTTTTAGTTTGTCGTAAAAAGCTTTATGTTTTTTGGTTCTCCACAAACCTTTGACATTTTCAAATAAAAAGAAATCTGGCTGCTGCTGACAAATCAATTCAATGTATGAAGCTGAAAGTTGACCTTTATCTCCTTCCCCACCTCGGTTTTTGCCGCCAATAGAAAAGTCAGGACAAGGCGGCCCCGCGATAAATCCCACAATATCGTGATGCTTGCGGGCATCCTGCATCAATTCCCGCAGGCGAAAAGCTGGTTTTCCCCCTACAAGTCGAGTTACATCTGCTTCCTCTCCTTCGCAGTATCCGTATTCTGGTTGCGGCAAATTCAGGCACTGCCGAGAATAGCGGTATGCTTGCATGAAAGGTGGGAAAATTTCATTGACATACGCTACATTAAAGCCGATCGACTCAAAACCCAAATCGAGCAAGCCAGAACCCGAAAAAAATGAGAAAATACAAGGAGGACGGTGCATTGAAGGATCGCAGCAATTTTGAGTTGAGCTTACTATAAATTATGTTGGGTGCCCACTGATCGGTACACCTGACTGTAAATTCTATGGGGAATTGGGAATTGGGAATTGGTCGAATAGCCGGGGCGGGTTTATGAGATTATTGGTTTGAGGTGATTAAGCTAATCCGTATTTAAATTGCATAGTAAAATAAATTTTTCCTCTTGTGAGGTGGGCAGGAGAGCTCGCCCTCAACATACAAATTAAATGCAAAACAGCTTATTTTTGGTAAAAACAGCCCCTACAGGTATTATTACAACCATTGCCCGCCTCGGAAACGCCAGTGGGGAAACAAAATCCGCATCAGTGTTTGCGACGCCAGATAAATAGCCAGCCACACTAAACTATAATGCAATGCAAAAGCTCCCAAGTCAAAATCTTGTGCAGATATTCCCGGCAAACCGATAACTTTGATTAAAAATAACACAAAAAGTGCTTCCCAAATTCCAGCGAGCAATTGAAACGCGCCGGGCCAATCTCGATCCCAGCGGAACTGTTGGATGTAGATATATAAAGCATCCCAGCCGAGACCAAAAATCGCTACATACCCTAAAATCCAGAAAAAAATGGCTCCAGATTTGGAGGTCATTAAACCTATAAAAAACGGCAGCGTTACTAAAACGCCTACGGTTGCAAATAGCAATAACCGAGTTTGCCAACGGCCGAATAAGGTGGGAGTCATGCGATTTTAGATTTTAGATTTTAGATTGAATGGGAAGGTTGTTAGATTTGATATTTTAGATTTTAAATTGAACGCGAAACTCAGTTAAATCCATTAAATCTTATACATTGCTTGTTGCCGAACTTCGTCCTTCAAGTTAGTCGGGAGATTTATTTAAAATCCACTTCAACCACTGCACGAACGATCGCCAAACGCTCAATTTCCGCACACCCGCAGCTCGGTTGGCGGCCAGACTTTCAACCGATCGCAAGGCGGCGTATTGCAAGCCCAAAAAACTGTCTACCGGCGCGTAAGGCCCCCCCAAAGTAATCGCGCCGGCTGCGTATACCCGGCCTTCTCCGTTGCTAGCAGAAGAATTCCGCAATTCGGGCACTTCAAAATCGTTGTTAACACTCAGCCGGCCCAAACCGTTGAGGGGAAGATTGTATTGAGCTACCAAATCGTTTAACAGGGGACTGGTTTTTACCTTAGCGTCCAAACCCGTAGCATCAATAATAAAATCAGCCTCTAACTTAATTTGCCCCTTGAGTTCCTTCTCCTGAATGTACGTCACCGTGCGGTTTTGACTGTCGCGCTCGACTCGCTCGACTTCACCGAAGGTAATTTGATACCATCCTTGACTTAAACCTTCTTTGACAATCCGCCGCCAGTCGCTGCGCTGGGCTGTAGTAGTTCCGCCCCAGTCTGTGAGCAACTGCGGCCGAAATTCCGGGGCGGCTTTTTCCAAAAGTACGCGGAGTTCCCCGCCCCAGCAAGCTTTTGGCCAGTTGAAAGGTTGAAATTCGTAGTGATTTTCGACGCTACGCTGAGCCAGGTTAAATTTGTTGCCCTGGGGTTTGGGCGATCGCATCAAATGCAATACTTGAATGTTGCGGTTGCGCTGCCGCGCTTCGTAAATTCGCTGCACCACCCGCGAAGCCACAATTCCCCGGCCTCTAATTAACACGCTGCCGCCGCTGGCCTCCAATTTTTCGTAAACGCCGTCGTGGCTTTCGTAAGCGTTGACAACCGACTCAAAATCCTGGGTTTTTTCGCGGTAAGCTTGCAAGTCGGGCAGAAATTGAATGGCGGGATAGCCGGTGGCTAAGTGTACGTATTTGGCGATTAAAAAAGCGTGGTCGCGGTGTTCGGCATTCGATCGAGAATAAGCGATCGCGTACCTGCCGTCATCTGTTTTGCGAATTCCCCGCACTCTACCATAGCGAAACATCTGATTCCACCCAATGCGATCGACTTCCCTGTCAATAGAATCAAACACATTCCCCGCGCGAGGCGTATAAGTTTCGGCAAAAGTCGGTTCAGCAAACACCTGCCACATCAACTTCAACGACATTCCCAAACGCCCTTTGTGCAATTCCCGCCAAGCTTCCCGCAAAGCATAGGGAGGCCATCCCCAAATGTTGTCTGGACAAGAGTCAGAATTCGATCGCAGGCGTTCCTGCAGCGGAATTTGAGAATTGAGGCACAGACGGCGATAGCGGGCGTAAGGCTGGTTTTCCATGCCCAAAACCGCAATTCGATCGGTTTTCACCCCGCAAATTCTGAGCAAATCCACCCAAATAAAGCTGCCCAAACCGCCGCCAACGGCAGCCCAATCAACTTCTGCCACTGGGAGTCCCATAGATTCTAGCGATCGCATTGACACTTGAGAAGCGTGCAAAAATGCGATCGGCGGAAATTCTCCCCTACTAACTGTTTGAGGAAGCGGCGACACCGGAGGCTGCCCCAATCCGGGGTCTGGCCCATTGGTCTGCGGGTTAAAGAAAATGTGAGAATTGACCGACGGCGTTTCTGGGGAATTAACAGCAAAAGAAATGCCGATCGCGTAGGGCCCAACTTGCAGCATATCTCCGTTTGCCAGCACGCACCGGGTTTGGCGAACCCCGTTAACAAAAGTACCGTTTCGGCTGCCCGTGTCAATCACTGCGATCGTGTCGCCTTTCCTGGCAATCACTGCGTGGAAGCGAGAAACTTGACTGCTGCTGAGGGCAATTCTAGAAACTCGTTCCCCGTTGATAGTGGCGGGCATAGCTTCAAAAATTCGTCCCAAAGCGATGGGCAAGTCGAGTATCGGGGAACGACAATCCCCGGTAAGTGTATCGTTCCAAGTCAGTCGCAGGCGCAAGGGTTGAGAATTCATGATTATTTTTTAAACATCAGCCGTCGGCTTTGAGCTTTCTGCAAAAAAAGATTTTTGAAGTTGAGATTGTTTAGCGGATAGCCAGATTTTCCCTTTTTCTCCTATGTTGCACCATTGTCAATTAGCCTTTTATGAACAGGCTTTCCGGCCTGTGAAGCGAGAAAATTCACTCTTTGTGGAACGGGCATCTTGCCCGTTCTTGAGAATGGTGCAACATCTCAGTTTTTCAAACTTTCACGGAGAGATCACCACACTCGCCGCCGCCGCCAAAGAAGTACCGCACCACGGACACCCCGCATTCAACTGCGCGTAAGGCGAAATTCGGCTGCATTTGGGACACTGCAAACCATATTTTGAAGGCCCCGTCGGCTGAAAGTTACCAGGTGCGGGAGGCCCGGACAGCAAAACTGTCTGGGGCGCGGCTACCTGCACCGCCGTCACATTCACCACCTCAATTTGCACTTGGCCTAAATGGATGTGACTTCCCCAGTTCAATTTTGCTTCGCCTCGGGCGAGAATTTTTCCATCTACAAGGGGCGGATTGCTTTCGCGCAAATTCCGCACTGCATACTCCTGCAATTCCTGATTAAAAAATATTTCAACGTGCAGCCCGGATACGCTGGGATGGGAAAATACTATATCGCACTTCGCCGGATCGCGCCCTAGCCTCACGGTTCCCGGATTTTTGCTCGGCTGTCGGTTTTGAATTGTCTGAGTTTGGCGCACCCCAGCTTCTGTCCATGCTAAAGTTAGCTGGTTTGTCATGATTGTATAGTTTGCTCAAAAATTTGACACTCCGGGCGCGTAAACGCACCGGGATTCTTTAATCTACGAGCCAATTTGCTGAGACAGGATTTCTCCAGCCAAAGTAGGGATTGATTCTCCTAAAGCGTTGCTTGCGTCAAGCGCAAAAGTTCCGGTATGCCCTACCGTACCCAATCCTCGACTAAGGATATTTCTAGCCGCGTTTTCGTCTCTCCCTAAGCTACATCCACACTTACAAATATGCGTTCTAGTAGATAGCGTTTTCTTGACAATTACACGGCAGCTAGAGCATTCTTGGCTGGTATATTGCGGGTTTACCGCCACCGTAATTTTTTCAAATACTTTTCCAAAGTATTCAATCCAGACACGGAACTGATACCAAGATGCGTCGTTAATAGACTTAGCCAAGCAATGATTCTTCACCAGATTTTTTATTCTCAAATCTTCGTAAGCGATTACATCGTTTGATGAGATTACGCACCGTGCAAGCTTCATTGCATGGTCTTTACGCTGCCTACTTATTTTGAGATGGCGTTTGCCTAGCATCCGCCTAGCTTTGTCCCTGTTGTTTGAACCTTTTACTTTCCTGGACACCCGACGTTGACAACGTTTAAGGACTTTTTCACCTTTTCGCAAAAATCTCGGGTTCTCAACCGTAATTCCATTTGAGTCGGTGTAATATTCCTTCAATCCTACGTCTAAGCCTATGGTGTTCCCAGAGGGGGCTATGTTTTCCTTTCGATCAATATCAATACAAAACTGAACGTATACGCCATCCGCACGTTTTACCAATCTCACCCGTTTTATTTGGCTAATTGGGTAGAAATGCAAATCGCGTGTCCCCTTGAGTTTTAATCGACCAATTCCTTTTTTGTCTGTAAAATTGATGGATTTTCGGTCGTCGGCAAGTTTCCATCCAGTTGATTTATACTCAACAGAGCGGCAATCTTTCTGGAACTGTGGATAGCCTTTTTTGCCAGCCACACCCTTCTTGCAGTTATCGTAGAATCGGGAGATAGAAGACCATGCTCGTTCTGCACTAGCTTGTCTAGCCATTGAGTTGAGTTCGTCAGCAAAAGAAAAATCACGCGCCAGTACAGCGCAGTATTTATTCAAATCATATTTATCCACCTTTTTGTTGTCCATCCAATACCTTATACAGCTATTGCGGACGAATTTTGCGGTACGAATTGCTTCGTCTACGGCAGTAAACTGATTCGATTTTCCGTATGCTTTAAACTCGAAAACTAGCATGGTTTTACCTCCCACCTTATGCTACAAGGTTCAGCATAGGATGTTCGGTGAGTTATTAAAACTTTACAATTAAAGCCGTCAAGCGAAGGACGGGGTTTTAAACCCAATTTCCTGATAAAAAATATTAGCTGATTTATTTTGAGGACGGACTGCCTCACCAAAAAACTTAATTAGAATTATTGAGGCCGACTCGATCGAACTTCTAAAATATTATGTACAGCTAGACAAAAAAGCCCTGAATTCGGGGCTTTTATTGCTCGTATTGGCTTTTTTTGAGAGACTCAATCGCGCTTGCCGAAGAAGAATTCAGAATTCAGGAGCCAGCATTCAGAATGGATTGTGTGGGACAGGATGGAGAATCGGGGTTTAAAGCCACCGATTTTAATCGTGGAGTATAAAAAAATATTTCCGTGACCGTTACACCTGACTTAAGGCGTGGGGTATTCTGAATTCTGTCTTCTGACTTCTTACTCCTTCTCCTGAGCTTTTCTTTCCCGCAAAATGATTGACCGCAGTGCAGCTTGGTTAAAAAATTGCCGTTAAAGATTTGCCAGGGATTGCTAAAAACTAATTACTGGGGGGTTTTCACATTTGCGAAGCTTTGGTACCCTAGTGACGAATTTTGGAGGTTGGGCGATCGAACTACCTTGGGAAATTCCATCGCCCCACCTCCTCAAACGCTCACTGTCCTAGTGCCATCTCTCACGCTGCAACTGTGCAATCTTTCATTACAGGGCCAGCCTTGAAAGACTTATTCGCTCTTGCGGCTTTTCCGACCGCCTTCGCGACCAATTTGAGCCATGTGTTCGCGATTTCTGCTGACAGCTTCGCCGCCTTTTTGACCAGCTTGTCTGGCTTCTTCAGGGGTGAATTCGTGTGCAGTTCCTTTCTCGTGTGCAGCTTTTCCGCCTTTGCTAGCAATTGCGCGCTGTTTTTCTGCATCCATAGAAGCGAATCCGCGTTTGCTTTTCTCAGCCATGACTGTCTCCTTGTTTTTTTCTGATTTTTTAGCTCGATCGCGCCTTCGCCTCCCACTGTCGTGGTTGCTCCCAGTCAGTGGTGAGATATCCGACGGTAAATTATGAAACCTCATCAGACGAATCTAAGCTTTTGGTTTAACTCGCAGGATGACTCTTTCATAATTTACAAATGTGAACTAAAAATAGTTCACGCCCGGGCACTATAGTTAGAGCCGCCAATGTTTAAGCAGGTTACTGTCTTTCTATCATTCTATAAACGCCCCCAACTTTTATACCTCTTTCTCAGGTATAGTCATTCTTTAGTTCGCTGGAAGGATGGAACCGAAAGCTGATTGGCGGTAGACTCAGAGGATTTTTCGACTTAACCGCGCCACCTCAAAAACTAAAAGTCCAAAGACGGATGCTTTTTTGGTCTTTTTACTTTTTTCTTGATTCCTTCCCCGCTTGCCACTTATCCCTATGCACTTATCCCTATGTTAGTTGGTCTGCCGATCGAGTTGTTTCTGGTAAGCGATATTTTGGGGCGCAGCGCAGGACGTACTCGATCGCACTTATCAAGTTTACCTTATGACCTATCGAAACATAAATCGGTTTTACCCCTGTTTGCGTCCTCAGCGCTGCGCCTATCGTCGATCCCGACCGCAGCAAGGGTTGCCAACTGCCCCGGTCGAGCCCGACTTCTGAATGTTCGCCAATAAATCGATTTTTGGCAACTCCGATCGTGGCAATCCCTGTCAAAACCCCCAAATGGCACGCCAGACCGAATCTGCGGGGATGGGCTAGTCCTTGACCGTCGCACAATATCAAGTCTGGTCTCAAACTGATATTTTCTAAAGCTTCGAGAACTGCAGGCACTTCTCGAAAAGACAGGAAACCCGGAATATAAGGAAAAGTTGTAGGACTGCGAACTACAGCTTGCTGCTGCAACTGCAAGTCGGGAAAGCTCAGAACTGTTACAGCGGCCCGCGATACATCGTTTGCGCTGTCGTAGCCGACATCTACGCCTGCGACGTACCGAACTGTGTCCAGTTGATTTGCGGTAATTACCTCTGACCGAAGCTGTTCTTGAATGGCGATCGCCTCTTCAACTGTCTGCGGCCAAGGGTGTCGCTGCAACATTTTGATTTCTCTTCAACCGTTCTCATCTAACCTTAACTTATTTTCGGGCATTTTTAAACTCGGATTTTTATCGTTTGTCGCTATAAATTCCTAACTTGGCCAAGGAGTCTTTTTTCTACTCAGGAGGGTTGAGCAAGGCGGGCTAATGCCAATTCTACAAATAGAGTCTGTACGTCGGAAAGTCAAATTCTATCTTTCGCTTGTGCTGGAACCAACCCCCAAAGGTTTTACCGGCACGCACCTCCAATTTTCTACTCACAATTTACAAAAAATACCTATTTGATGCTGATTTTTTAGCTTTCTAGAAAGCTTTCTCTTTCGGCTCGCCATTTTATCGCTGGTTGGAGAGCGATCGAGTTCTTTATTTACTTAGGCTTTATCTAAAAAACTCCTCTTTGTCAAGATGATTGAAACATTTATTCATCAATAATCTCACCCAGCTACAAGTGCCATTGTTCATCCCCGCTCATCGAGCTAAGAGGTTCCCAGACCCAGACAACTATATGACTTTTATGAATCAAATCAATGAATTTATGAGTTGTTGCACCATTAATATGAAGTTACAATCTTAGATTATAGGGCTCTCCTGAACTTATGGTTATAAGTTTATCTAATCAGAAAAGCAAGCTAATACGCGATTACTAAAATTATTAAAATTAGAAAAACCATACCCTTGTCGCATTATCAACTTAATCCGATTGT
>Ga0164305_10001276_pt1 | contig 10204 bp, 5 predicted proteins | sample Whisoiple_237_MG_FD_110215 | JGI IMG/M metagenome (GOLD analysis project Ga0164305, IMG submission 110215) | Soil microbial communities amended with pyrogenic organic matter from upstate New York, USA - Whitman soil sample_237_MG | ecosystem: Environmental > Terrestrial > Soil > Agricultural... | reverse complement strand
GCGAGGACGTCGCGGAGCCACGCGGCCGAGCCCGCTGCGCTCAGCATGACTCCCATCGCGTGCCAGGTCTCGGGGACCGCGTGGCAGAACGCGTGGACTCGCCCCTCCGGGTCGTGTTCATAGGCGGGCAGCGCCGAGAAGACGACGCCGGAGGTGCCGACGACGACGGAGACCGGTCCTGGGCGCGCAATCCCCACGCCCAGCGCGGCTGCGGCCTGGTCGCCGGCCCCCGCGATCTCGGTCGACTCGTAGACGGGCGGGAGCCAGTCGAGGGGGATCTCGAGCTCCGCGCACACCTCCTGTGACCAGTCGCGCCGCCGGACGTCGAACAGGAGCGTTCCCGAGGCATCCGCGACGTCGGTGGCGAGCTCGCCCGTCAGGCGGAGCCGGACGTAGTCCTTCGGTAGCAGGACATGCCGGATCCGGCCGTACAGCTCCGGCTCGTGCCGGCGCAGCCAGAGGAGCTTCGGCGCGGTGAAGCCGGTCAGCGCGCGGTTTCCGGTCAGCTCGACGAGCCGGCCGAAGCCGATGCGGTCCTCGATCTCCGCGCACTCGGCCGCGGTGCGCTGGTCGTTCCAGAGAATTGCCGGACGCAGCACGCGCTGCTCGGCGTCGAGGACCACGAGCCCGTGCATCTGCCCCGACAGTCCGATCGGCCCGTCGGGCAGCCGGCCGAGGACGTCCTCCGCCGCACGCCACCAGTCCTCCGGCTCCTGCTCCGACCAGCCCGGCTGCGGCCGCGAGAGCGGAACCTCGCTGCGGGCCGTCGCGAGCACGCGGCCCTCCTCGTCGATGGCAACGCCCTTGACCGCGGAGGTGCCGACGTCGAGGCCGACGAGGGCCACGCTACGCGCCGAGCGCGGCGTACACGAGCTCGTAGGCGGCGACGGCGTCCTTCGCCAGCTGCGCTCGACGCAACCCCGTCTCGTCGATCTTCGAGGCGACCCCGTCGATGAAGCGCCACTGCAGGACAGACCGCTTCACGGCGCCGACCGCATCCTCGGTGTACGGGTAGAGGTCGAAGCCGAGCCGCTCGCCGTTCTCGCCGTAGCCGGCCCGCCGCAACTCGAGCGCGAGCTCGAGAGTCTCCATGAAGGCCGTCGCGCCGACCATGTTGTCGTCGTCGAACGTCCCCCAGCCGGAGTTCGCATGCTGATGGCCGAGCAGCCCCTCGGCAGCGAGCAGCGCCGCGTACTCGGCGAGGTTCTCGCCGTTCATGATCAGGTGGTGCCAGTCCATGTTGACCTTGACGTTCGAGATCCCCGGCGCGCGAAGGGTGTGGATCACGTGCAGCGTCATGCCCACGTTGCGCATGAGGATCTTCATGGCCGGCTCCGAGTTCTTGTGCTCGAGGAACAACGTGACTCCGCGTTCGTCCGCGTGGTCGGCGGCCTCCCCGACACCGTCGATGAAGCGCGCCCACGATTCGGCGTACGGCGTCTGGAACGGGTAGTTGTACCCCTCGATCCCGGGCCAGATGATCATCTGCGCGCCGACGTCGGCCGCGAGGTCGATCGCCTCCCGGGTCAGCCGCAGCGCCTCGGCGCGGATCGCGTCGTCGGGGGAGCAGAAGCCTCCCTTGCCGAAGCGGGGGTCGAGATGCAGGCCGCTGGCGATGCAGTAAATGCCGTGCCCGTCGAGCGCGTCTCGAACGGCCTCGAGATTGTCGTGTGAAAGCTCCTGCGGATAGTGGAACTCGTAGTCGTCGATCAGCTCGCCGAGCCCCTCGACGGCGGTGCGCACCTTCTGGACGGTGGAGATGCCTGCGAGCTCCGGCTTGTACCCGCCCGGGTTGAAGCGCGTTGCCATGCTGCCGAACGCCCAGATTCCAAGACTGGTGTTCATGTGCCGACCATATCGCCGACGGCTTTGCGCGGCTCACATTGGAGAGTAGTATCTGCCGCGCCGAGCGACCGGAGCGGGCGACGGGCGGACTCAAGGGGGAGTCTCTCGTGCAAGCGATGGAGCGGGCACATCAGGAGGCCCCCTCACGGGCTCTCGAAGTCCATACGTCGTTAAAAACTGGACCGTACGAAGGAGGGCAAGAGTGAAGAGGTTCGGAAGAACGGGTCTGATCCTCGTGCTCGTGGGTGGGGTCGCCGCGCTTGCAGTGGCCGCAGTCGCGATGGCGAGCACAACGAAGAAGTCGGCCAGCATTCAGGTCTGCGTCCTGCTCCCGGACACGAAGTCGTCCGTGCGCTGGACGCAGTTCGATCCGAAGTACATCGGGGCCGCGCTGAAGAAGGCCGGCGTCACGTACTCCATGAACAACGCTCTCAACGACCCGCTGAAGCAGAAGGCACAGGCGCAGGCGTGCCTCGCAGCGGGCGCGACGGGTGTCATCGAGGTGGCGCTCGACAACGGCTCGGCCTCGTCGATCGAGAAGCTCTTTACGGATAAGGGCGGCTTCGCGATCGACTACGACCGTCAGGTGACGGGCGGGACGGCCAAGAACTACGTCGCATTCGACGGCGTGGGCGTCGGCGCGGCGCAGGCCAACGGCATCATCGCCGCGATGAAGGCAAAGCACACATACAAGCCGTCGAGCATCGTCGCCGAGCTCTGGGGCGGTCAGACCGACCAGAACGCGTTCTGGTTCAAGAGCGGCAACGACAAGGTGCTCAACCCGCTCTTCAAGCATCACAAGCTGAAAAAGGGCCCGCAGCAGTTCGTGCCCGACTGGGATGCGAACAACGCGGCCACGATCTACGACCAGATGCTCGTGAAGACGAACAACAAGATCAAGGGCGTCATCGCCGCGAACGACAACATCGCGGGCGCCGTGATTGCCCGCGAGAAGGCGCATCACCTGAAGCCGGTCCCGCTGTCCGGTCAGGACACGACGGCGGCGGGTGTGCAGCAGATCCTCGCCGGCTGGCAGTCGGGCACGGTCTACAAGTACGTGCCGCTCGAGGCGAACGCCGTGGCCGCGGCCGCGGTCGCGCTTCTCCACCACAAGACGCCGAAGGCCAACAGCTTCCGGATGAACCAGGGGAAGAAGGAGCCGACGCTCATCCTCCCGGTGACCTGGATCACGAAGAAGAACTACAAGCAGCTCTTCGCCCAGGGGTGGCTGAAGAAGAGCGAGGTGTGCATCGGGCAGTACAAGAAGTTCTGCAAGTAGGAGTAGAGCGTCCCGTGTGAAATGGTGGGGGCGTCCAGACCGGGCGCCTCCACCATTGCTCTCTCGCCCAGGAGAGGTCATCGATGAGCGATACGCCACTACTTCTCCAGCTGCAGGGAATCACCAAGGCCTATGGGTCGGTCCAGGCGCTCGACGACGTCGACTTCGAAGTCCGGGCAGGAGAGGTGATGGCGCTTGTCGGCGACAACGGCGCCGGCAAGTCGACGCTCGTCAAGTGCATCGCCGGCACGCACTCGGCCGACAGCGGCCGGATCCTGTTCGAGGGGAACGAGGTGCAGATCCACGGGCCGAAGGACGCAGCCAGGCTCGGGATCGAGGTCGTCTACCAGGATCTCGCCCTCTGCGACAACCTCGACGTCGTCCAGAACATGTACCTCGGTCGTGAGCTCAACCGAGCCCAGATTCTCTCCGAGGCGCCGATGGAGCAGCACACCATCGAGACGCTCAAGTCGCTGGCCGTGACGACGATCAAGTCGGTGCGCCAGACGGTGGCGACGCTCTCCGGCGGACAGCGCCAGTCCGTGGCCGTCGCGCGCGCCGTCATGTGGAACTCGAAGCTCGTCGTCCTCGACGAGCCGACCGCGGCTCTCGGCGTCGCCCAGACCGAGCAGGTTCTCGACCTCGTGCGCCGTCTCGGCCAGCAGGGGCTCGGTGTGATCCTCGTCTCGCACAACCTCCACGACGTCTTCGAGACGGCCGATCGGATCACCGTGCTCCGCCTCGGGCGTAATGTCGGCGTGTTCGAGCGCCGCGAGACCACTCAGCAGGCGGTGGTCGAGGCGATCACGGCCGGCGTGCCCACCAAGGTTTCAGGCGTCACGTCCGCAGCGAGCGCGGGGGGCGGCGCGTGACCTCGGCCGAGATCGTCGGCCAGGATCACGGACCGCCGCCGCTCGAGGAAGAACAGCTTCCCGGCGGAATCCGCGGCGCCTGGGAGCGCACGAAGCTCAACGTGCGTACCGGCAACCTCGGTCCCGTCCCGATCATCGTCGGCGAGATCGCCGTCGTCATCATCTTCGGCTTCACGGCGACGAACTTCTTCACGTCGACCAACTTCGTCAACCTGATCACGCAGACCGCGGGCACTTGCATGCTCGCCTACGGCGTCGTCTTCGTGCTCCTGCTCGGCGAGATCGACCTTTCGATCGGCTACCTCGCCGGCATCGGTGCGCTGATCGTCGCCGAGCTCCAGCTCCCGGGCAGCAGCTGGCAGGTGAACGGGCTCATCGCGATGCTCATCGCTGTCGTCGCCGTCGCGGGGATCGGCGCCGTCCAGGGCTCGATCGTGGCGTTCGTCGGCGTTCCCTCGTTCGTCGTCACGCTCGCGGGCTTCCTGATCTGGCAGGGCGTGATCCTGAACAAGCTCGAGCAGAAGGGCACGATCATCATCCAGGACCGCTGGATCAACTACACCGATCTCTACACCTTTTCGCCGTTGGGCGGCTGGGTGATCGCCGCGCTGGTGACCGCGCTCTACCCGCTCAGCATCCTGTACAAGAAGATCGTCGCGCGCGGCACGCAGATCGCCCAGCAGAGCTGGACGATGGCCATCCTGAAAACGGTCGGTCTCGGGATCGCCGCCTTTGGGACGGTCGCGATCTGCAATCACGGCAAGATCATCGAGACGCCCCTGGGACTGCCCCTCGCCGGCGTGCTCATGGTGGTCTTCTTCGTGCTGCTGACGTTCCTCGCGAAGTGGACGACGTTCGGCCGGCACGTGTACGCGGTGGGCGGCAGTGCTGAGGCGGCGCGCCGCGCCGGGATCAACGTGCCGCGAATCCGGGTCCTCGTGTTCGCGCTCTCGGGCGCGATGGCGGCGATCGGCGGCATCATCTTCGCGGCCCAGGTCAACTCCGTCGCGCTGACGTTCCCGCCGGGCAACCTGCTCCTGAACGCGATCGCCTCCGCCGTCATTGGCGGCGTCAGCCTCTTCGGCGGCCGAGGCGAGGTGCGCGGCGCCCTGCTGGGTGCGATCCTGATCGGCACCCTGCAGAACGGCCTCAACACGCTGAGCATCTCGAACGGCTGGATCTACATCGTCACGGGGCTCGTGCTGCTCGCTGCGGTGACGCTCGACACGTTCGCGGTCCGGCTGCAGGCACGCTCCGGCCGCTAGCGCCGGAGCTTCTCCAGCACGAGCCTTGCGACGCGCTCGCCAAGCGCCCGGCCGGCGACGGTGTCTGACGGAACGTCGATCCCGGATGTCACCGCTGCCGTGCTTGCCCGTTGCATCTGACTCGCGTACGAGTGGCCGGTCAGCGCGCCCAGCACCTTGCCCGCGGCAGAGGCGAACGTGCTTCCCTCGGCGACGCCGCCGGGCGATGCCGGTGTCGCGGCGGGCGGCGACCAGGCCGCGCCGTCGATCCAGTGTCCCCTCGAGAGCACCTCGACCTTGCCGTCGCGGAGCTCGACCAGGCCCGGGACGAGCGGGAGGCCGTCGGCGCTGTAGTGCGGCTTGCTCCGCTCGCTCGACTGGCCCTCGAATGCCAGATAGCGGATCATCGAGATCGGGCGCGGCGCCTGGTAGGCGCGCTTGGCTCCCCAGGTGGCGACTGCAGCGTCGTTGAGCGCGGCGCCGAGGCCGAGGTAGAGACGCACGTCCGCCGCGAGATTCCCGGTCGCCTCATGCGCGGCGAACGAGCCCCAGTCGAGCGGCGACCAGGCGGATGACGTCGATCCTCGCACCGAGCTCGCTCGCAGGACGGCGACCGCCGCCCGCTTGTACGTAGCGCCCGAGGGGTCTCCGAGCGGCGAAGGGCCCGTCGCGATCGGCAGGCCGCGGCGGGAGCGCGGGAGCGCGAAGCTCCGGACATGCCCCCACTGTGCGCCGACGAAGCTCTGTACGTCCGCCGGGACTGATGTCAGGCCCGCCGACTTCGTGCCGAGGGCCAGCGGCTGCCAGAACGTCGCGTCCTCGACGGTGGAGACGGCTTCGCGGACGATCAGGGGCTGGTTGCGGGACGTGAAGGTCGGATCCGCGAAGTGCAGCGACTCGTTCGAGCCGTCGTGTCGACCGGCAGCGATTGCAGAGGCGGCGATCCGGTTCCCGAGCGCGGCCGGCGAGTTGCCGGTCGTCACGGTGAAATCGGGCGAGTAGCAGAGCGCGCGCAGCTCTCTCGTCAGCAGGGCGAAGGTTTGGCTCAGGTTCGAGCCGAAGGACGCCTGCCAGAGCAGGACACGGTACGCCGCGTAGCTGATCGCCGCATCGCGCGCGGGCGCGGCCCTCGGTGCGGACGCCAAAGCATTCGACATCGCGGCGGAGAGGTCGAAGAGGCCGCGCGCCTGAACCGGCTCGCTCGCTGCCCCGGACCTGAGCGCGTCTACCGCGGTCTTCTCCCAGACGGTCGCGATCGAGCGGTCGCCGGTCGCCGGCGTGCAATTCGCGATGCGGTACGACGCAGGGGCCGCCGCCTTCGGGATTCGCGGCGGTGGGACGGTGATCTCGACGATCCGGTCGGTGCGAACGTCGTGCAGGACGATGTCGCGTCCCCACGGATAACGAACGGTCAGGCGCTCGACCCTCGTCGCGTCACCGAGGCCGAAGTGGATGCGCTCGTCCTCGGAGGAGAGATAGCTGCTGCCGGCTCGGACTTCCTGCGAGAGGCTCGCCTTCCCGAGATCGACCGTCACCACGGCCCCCGGGCTGAACCGCGAGAGCCTGACGTCGAGCCAGTGACCGACCGGGCCGCTCGACTTCAGCAGGAGGAGCTTCCCGCCGATCGAGTTGACCGCGACCTCCATCCGGCCGTCGTTGTCGACGTCGGCCGCCGCGAGCCCGCGCCCGTTCACGCGCAGGCGGCTCGGCGCGAGGCCCCGCGCCACGCCGTATTGCGTGCCGCCCTGGTCTCCGACCGGCGCGAGCACCTTCAGCGGCCCCGCGTCCTTCTTCAGGCTCTTGACGGGGATGCCGCCGGTCGCGAGCACGAGGTCGGAGCTGCCGGAGTTCGTCAGGTCGACGAAGGTGTCGCCCCAGCCCACGAAGTCGCTTCCGAGCGCCGGATCGAAGTCGGGCCGCGCATCGGCGAACGTCCCTGCGCTCTCGCTCGTTCTGGCGAACGCGGCCGACGGCTCGTGGCGCGAGTTGGTGACGAACAGGTCGAGCGGGCCGTCGGCGCCGCCGACCGCGACTCCCATGCCGGCGTACGGATCCGCGACGCTCGAGGCTGCGGCACGGTTCTCAAAGCGGAAGCCCAGCCCGGCCGGGTCGGCCTTCGCTCCGCCCGGCCACGGCACGTTGACGTAGAGCTGGTTCGGATCCTCGTCGTTCGCGACGTAGAGGTCCGGGCGCGAGTCGCCGTTGACGTCGACGAAGGTCGCGCCGAGACCGTGGGAGAAGTCGGACGCCTCGAGGCCCGCCTGGACCCCGACCTCGCGGAAGCGGCCGTTCCCCTCGTTCAGGTACAGCAGGTCGCGGACGCCGACGAGGTTCGTCGGGAAGCCGGCGAGCGAGTTCGGCACGGGGTCGTACGGGCGCGCGTAGCCGGCGACGAAGACATCGGGACGACCGTCGCCGTTGACGTCCGCGATGGCGGCGCCCGTGTACCAGCCGGACGCGGTCATTCCAGCTGCCCGTGCGCCCTCGGTGAACGTGCCATTGCCGTTGTTCCAGAGCAGCTTGATTCCGTCCGCCGTCGTCACGACGAGGTCGGGGCGGCCGTCGCCGTTCAGGTCGCCGGCGACGCAGCCGTCGCCCTGCACCGCGAGCCCTGCGTGCGCGGCCCCGGTGACGTTGCGGAAGCGGCCGTGTCGGTTCTCGAAGAGCTCGGTGTGCGGCAAGCCGCCGTGCGTCTTCCACCGGGCCGTGTCGGCGCTCGCATAGGAGTTGACCGCGAACAGGTCCTGCCAGCCGTCGCCGTTGTAGTCGAGCCAGCAGACTCCGCCGCCCATCATCGCCGTGTAGTCGTTGGAGACCCCGTACCGGAACGAGCCCTGCCGGAAGTCGAGGCCGGACGCCGGTGCGATGTTGGTCAGCCGAACGCCGCGCAACCTCGAGCTCACCCGCGCCGGAGCGGTCACGATCGGGGCCGTCCCCACGGCGGAAGGCAGCGCCCACTGTCCGCTCCCGGTCTGGTGCAGGTGGTAGGTGAGCCCGGCCTGCTGCACCGTTGCCGTCGGTGGGCCCTGCTCCTCGCCCTGCACGAGCCAGATCCGGACCGGCCCTGCCGCGGACGGCTTCGCGGCGAGCAGGTCGTGCGTGATCAGCTGCGCCGTGTGGAGGTCGAGCTTCGTCTGCACGCCCTGCGCCGGCAGGATCGTGATCGGCGGGAGCTTGCCCGGCGGCAGCGCGCGAGAGGCACCTGCGCTCGCCGGCCCGTTCCCGAAGACCATCGCCGCCGCGGAGACGGCCACCGCTGCGGCCGCGACCCCGACGACGAGCCGCCGGTTGATCGGCCTCCGGACGAGGCGCAGCAGCGGTATTGCGAGGCAGACGATCGCGAGCGAGCCGAGCAGCGCGACCTTGGCCGCGTACTCGGAGACCGTCGGTGCGATCAGCGCGCCGGCGAGCAGGCCGAGCGAGATTGCGTAGACGAGCCGGGCCGTCGGCGAGCGCGGCGCCGTCTTGGGGTCGGTGATCATGAAGAAGAGGAACACGAGCACTTCGGGCGAGGTGATCAGCACCCACCACAGCTGGAAGCCGGAGATCGGGCCGAGGTGCCAGCGCGCGGTCATCGTGTGGCCGGCGAGCGCGAGCACGCCGATCGCAGCGGCGAACGTCACCCAGAAACCGACTGCCACCCGCAGCAGCTTCAGCCGGCGGAGGATGGCGAATCCGCCGGCGACGATGATCGCGAGCGCCAGGGCCAGCCAGACCGACATCGGGCCCCACCAGAAGTCGAGCGGCGCGGCCTTGGTCCGCGGGAGGAGCAGGAAGCAGAGGACGAGGCCGATGTTGGACGGATTGAAGATGTGCTCCCCGCGCCAGCGGATCACGTACTTCGAGAGGAGCGCGACCGCGGCCGTCCCGACAAAGATCCACCAGCCGCGCAGGCTCCACCAGTCGCCGTGCACCGTGCCCGGGACACGCAGCACGAAGGCGACGCCGTTGCCGGTCAGCGTCGCACTGGCCGGCCAGAGGATGACGTGCTGCTGCCGCATCGCGATCCCGATCTCGAGCGCGGCCGCCGTGCCGATCGCGAGCAAGATCTGCGCGATGGAGAGCTCGAAGTGGAACCCGACCTGCCCGATGACCTGCAACGAGATGATGACCGCGGCCAGGTGGAGCCGCGGATCGCCGAGCTTCGGCAGCAGCACCGGATACGGCCTGCCGCGGATCGTGAACGTGGGGCCCGAAGGCGCCGGTGCGGCATGCGCGCTCATTCGCGCGCCCCATGCTAGTGCGCTACGGAAGCATTTCTAGAGTGAGACGGCCGCGCCGGTCGTCGCCGACCGGTGCAGCGCCTCGAGCGCACGAGCCTGCCCCAGCGCGTCGTCCCGGCCGAGAAGCAGTTCGGCCTCGCCGCGGATCGCGTCGCTGACGTTCTCGAGCTCGAGCCGGTACGAGTCGACGGGGTCGAGCTCGATCCGGTCGACCTGTCCGTCACTCCGCACCTCGATGACCGGATCGACGCAGTGCCAGGGATCGTCGAGGAAGAGCGAGCCCTCGCTGCCAACCGCTTCCAGCGCGTCGCGCTCCACGAGCGCGGTGCCGCAATCGAAGGCTGCCAGCACATCGCCCGGGAAGCGCAGCGTGCCGGTGAAGACCCAGTCTGTTCCCGACGGCCCGTACCACGCCTCGCCCCAGACCCGCTCCGGCTCGCCGCCGAGCAACCGGGAGCCCGAGACGTTGTAACAGCCGACGTCCATCAGGGCTCCGCCCTCGACGTCGGTGCGGAGGCGGATATTCTCCTGGTCGTAAAGGCCGTACGAGAAGGTGGAGCGGATCAGCCTGAGCTCGCCGATCGCCCCGTCGCGGACGAGCTCCTCGAGGGTCGCAGTCTGTGGATTGTGGCGGTACATGAACGCCTCGCTCAGCAGGCGCCCCTGGCGTTCGGCGACGTCGAACGCCTCCGCGGCCTGCTCCGCGTGACGGGTGAACGGCTTCTCGCAGAGGACGTGCTT
>Ga0164305_10001274_pt1 | contig 10223 bp, 7 predicted proteins | sample Whisoiple_237_MG_FD_110215 | JGI IMG/M metagenome (GOLD analysis project Ga0164305, IMG submission 110215) | Soil microbial communities amended with pyrogenic organic matter from upstate New York, USA - Whitman soil sample_237_MG | ecosystem: Environmental > Terrestrial > Soil > Agricultural... | reverse complement strand
TGCTCGGCGTCGTACGCCCCGTGAAGAAGCCGGCGCCCGCCCCCACGCCGAAGGCGACGAGGAGCGGGCGCACCGTCACGTGACGGGAGGCTTGCCCAAGCAGGTCGGGCTCAGATCAGGTCGGACAGCTCGTTGAGCAGCGCGGCCTTGGGGCGGGCCCCGACGATCGACTTCACGACCTCACCGTTCTGGTACACGTTGATGGTCGGGATGCCGGTGACGCGGTAGGACGAGGGGGTGACCGGGTTCTCGTCGACGTTCATCTTCAGGAAGGTGATCTTGTCGCCGTGGGCGGTCGCGATCTCGTCCAGGATCGGGGCGACCTGGCGGCACGGGCCGCACCACTCGGCCCAGAAGTCCACCAGGACGGGCTTGTCGGACTTGAGGACCTGCGCCTCGAACTCGGCGTCGGTCACGGCAGCGATGTTCGCCACGGGAACTCCCTTTCTCGATGTTGATTCTGACCACTCAACAGCATGGTGGGGACATCTGTTCCCACCACGCCGACGGGGTCAGAGGCCTGCGGTCTGGACCGTCTCGCTGAGGGCCTCGGCCGCCACTGCGGCCTGTGCCTCGGCCCCGGTGGCCGCGGAGTGGTCGAGCTCGGCGATGAAGCGCTCGGCGTCGAGCGCGGCAGCGCAGCCCGTCCCGGCAGCGGTGATCGCCTGCCGGTAGTGGTGGTCCACGAGGTCGCCGGCGGCGAAGACGCCCGGCAGGTTCGTGGCTGTGGACGGGTGCTCGACCAGCACGTAGCCGTTGTCGTCGAGGTCGACCTGGCCGTGCAGCAGCTCCGAGCGCGGGTCGTGGCCGATCGCGATGAACAGTCCGGTGGCGTCGAGGTTGCGGGTCTCGCCCGTGACGGTGTCGCGCAGGGTGACCGACTCGAGCCGGTCCTCGCCGTTGATCTCCTCCACGACCGAGTTCCACACGATGTCGAGCTTGGGGTCGGCGAACGCGCGCTCCTGCATGATCTTGGAGGCGCGCAGCTCGTCGCGGCGCACGATCAGCGACACCTTGGTGCCGAAGCGGGTCAGGAACGTCGCCTCCTCGACGGCCGAGTCGCCGCCGCCGACGACCGCGATGTGCTGGTCGCGGAAGAAGAAGCCGTCACAGGTGGCGCACCACGACACACCGCGGCCCGAGAGCTCCTCCTCGCGGGGCAGGCCGAGCTTGCGGTAGCCCGAGCCGGTCGCGAGGATCACCGCGCGGGCGGTGTAGGTGTCCGTCGCGGTCTTCACGACCTTCACCTCGCCCGTGAGGTCGACCTCGACGACGTCGTCGGCCACCATCTCGGCGCCGAACCGCTCCGCCTGGGCACGCATCTCGTCCATCAGGGCCGGGCCCATGATGCCGTCGCGGAAGCCGGGGAAGTTCTCCACCTCGGTGGTGTTCATCAGGGCACCGCCGGCGGTCACCGAGCCCTCGAAGACGAGGGGGTGCAGGCTCGCCCGTGCGGCGTACACCGCCGCGGTGTACCCGGACGGACCCGAGCCGATGATGATGACGTTGCGGGTGCCGGACTCAGACATGGGGGGCGTTCTCTCCTCGATCGATGGCAGTCGGTTCAACCGATCGTAGGCGAGGTGCATTCCCCGCGGGCACGGCACGGCGGTACGTCGAGGGCTCAGTGCGCGGGGAGCGTGATCGAGCGCAGCACCTGCGAGCTGCCGCACCCGTAGAGGTCGACCACCTGGGTGTCGCCGTTGACCGCGCGGAAGGCCAGGACGCCGCGGCGGCCGTCGTACCGCACCGGCACGAACGTGCCCCTGCCCCAGTCACCGGGCGTGCAGGTGAAGCCGTGGTGCCGGGTGTCCAGGTCCCCGTAGACGCTGCGATCGTGCGTGAGCCGTCGCGCCCGCGCGACGTCGCGCGCGAAGTGGCCGGAGCGGAGGGGGACGGCCCGCGCGAGCGGGAGGATCCGGGGGCCGGCCTGGGCGGCGTTCGGGCTGTCGGAGCCCTGCTGGTCGTTCCCGGGGATGGAGCCGGAGCGCTCCGGCTTGAGCGAGGACCGGCCCGATCCGGAGCCGACGTCGCTGGTGGCGGCGCTGCCCGAGCTGGCCGAGCCGCCGGTGCCGGCCAGGTGGGTCAGCTGGTCGATCCCCACGCCCACGGCCACGACGGCAGCCGCGGCCACGAGCACCGAGGCGGCGCGGCGGCGCCGTCGGGAGGCGAGCGAGACCACGGTGGCCGGCACGCTGGTGTCGGGTTCGGCGTGGTCGGTGTCCTGGGTGGCGAGGTCGGCCAGCACCCGGTCCAGGCGTGCGGACACGTCGACCGGCATGGGCTCGGTGTGGCGGGCGTCGGCGAGGAGGCGGCGTACCTCCCGTTCCTGCTCGGGGGTCAGCGGGCGGTCCGGCTCGTCGGTCATCGGGGGCGTGCCTCCTCTCGTGTCTCTCGTTGGCTCGGGGTGTTCGTGGTGGGGACGTCGCGGGTCCGGGTCAGCCCGTGGCCGGTGGCCCGCGCGGGGCCTCGCTGGATCGGACGGACGATGTCGGGTCGGGCTTCCCCGGGTCGGGGTGGTCCCGCTCACGTCCGGGCGCGAACAGCGCGAGCGCCTCGGCCAGCCGGGCCCGGCCACGCGAGCACCGCGACTTCACGGTCCCGACGGCGCACCCGAGGATCTCGGCCGCCTCGGCGACCGGGTAGCCCTCCATGTCGACGAGCACCAGCGCGGCCCGCTGCTCGGCCGGCAGCGTCGCGAGGGCGGTGAGCACGGCGCGCCGGCGGTCCCCGCCGACCGCGAGCTCGGCCGGGTCCTCCGCCTCGGGAGCGGCCGAGGAGAGCGAGCCGCGGCGCTCGTACTCCTCGAGGTCGTCGGGCAGCGGCTCGGCCCGGCGCGAGCGGGCGGCACGGAGGCGGTCGAGGCAGGCGTTGACGACGACCCGGTGCAGCCAGGTCGTGACCGCGGCCTCGCCCCGGAAGGAGCCGGCCCGGCGGTACGCCGCCACCAGGCCGTCCTGGAGCCCGTCGGCGGCGTCCTCGGGGTTGCCCATGGTGCGCAGCGCGACCGCCCAGAGCCGGTCCCGGTGCCGGGCGAACAGCACTCCGAAGGCCTCCCGATCGCCCTCCACGTGGGCACGGAGGAGGTCGGCGTCGCTGCTCTGGGCGGGATCAGGGGCAGGATCGCGGTCGTGACCGTGGTCGCGATCGCCGGACCGGGGCTCCTGCGTCATCCGCGGACCGACACCTCGGCCACCTCGCCGCGGTAGCCGCCGTCGCCCTGGGGAAGCGAGGTCAGCCACACGGTCAGGTAACGACCCCGTGCCGGATGGTCGATCGTGACCCTCTGGTGGGTCCCCGACGCGGCGACGGTCGCCGCAGGGGACAGGCCGGCCACGGCGGTCGGGGCAGTGCCGGTGACGTAGAGCGAGGCGGCCGTCGGCGCGCCGACGAAGGTGAGGTCGACGCTCGCCACGTCGTGCACGGCACCGAGGTCGATGATCAGCCCGACCCCGGTCTTGAGGCCGCCGGGCCCGAAGTTCTGGGTGTAGGTCATCGTCCGCCAGGCCGTCGCGGGGTTGCCGTCGACGGCCAGCGAGGCGAGCTCAGGGTGCTCCTCGGGCGGGCTGCCCTGGGGGTCGAAGTCCTGCGCGCTCAGGCCGGTGATCGGGGCGGGCGGCGTGGCGCTCGCCGACGAGGAGCGCGAGGGCTTCTCCTCGGGCTTGGCGCCGCCGAGCGGGGTGCGTCCGCGGCCGAGGTTGAACGCCACCACGATGGCCAGCAGCAGCACCAGGCTCGCGCCGATGGCCGCGGCCAGCCGGAGCCAGCTGCGGCCGGGCACCTCGTCGTCGTCCTCGTCCTCGTCGGTCAGGGGCGTGACGCCCGTTCCCGTGCCGGAGCTGGTGTCCCACGGCCAGTAGTCCCGGGGAGCGGAGCTCCCCGCGGCGTTCGGGCGCGGCTTGCGGGCCGGCTCGCCCTCGGCGGGCTCGGGGGCGAAGAGCGGTCGCTCCGGCACGTCCTCGAACGGCGGTGGCGGCGGCGGCTTCTCCGGACGGGCCGAGAGCCAGGACACGTCGTCGTTGGCGTCGTCGAAGATCGGCAGGCCGGCCTGGGTCGGCTGCTCGGTGGAGCTCGACGCACCGGGGTCGGTCCGGTCGGCGTCGGTCTGGCCGGTGCCCGTCGGCTCGGTGCCCGTCGGGTCGGCGTGGCCCTCCGCCTCAAGGGCCGGCACGGCGGGCACGGTCTCGGGAACGGCGGGCACGGTCTCGGCCTCGGGAACGGCGGGCGCGGCCGGGTCGGTGTCGTCGACCTCGGGGCCCTGCTCCTGCTCCGGGACCGCCATGCCGACCGGCTCGACCGGCTCGACTGGTTCGTCGGGCTCGTCGGGCTCGGTCACCGGAGGTGTGGCGGGTGGGGCAGGTGTCCGCGGCTGGGGCGGGGTCCTGCCGGCGGTCGGCAGCCCCGGGAGCACGACGGTCCGGGTCCCGCGCGGTCCGGCGTTGCTGGCCGCCTCGGCCTCGGCCATCCCGGTCGGGTCGCCCACGAAGTCGGCGAGGTAGTCGGCGATGCCGCGCGCGGTGGACAGGTCGTAGCCGTCGCGCGAGCCGGGGCCGGCGTACGGGTTGACCACCTGGTCGCACAGGGCGTCGAGGGGACGGGGGATGCCGGCGCGCACCTGCCGCGGGCGCAGCACCCGGCCGTGCTCGTGGGGGGCGTCGGGGACCTCGGAGCGGGACACTCCGGGCCAGCGGCCGGTCAGGGCGGAGTAGAGCAGGCCGCCGAGGTCCGCCACGTCGGTCGAGACCCGGCCCGGGGGCAGGCCGTGCAGGGCCGCATCGACGCAGAACCCGATCACCCGCACCGACCCCGTGCGGTCGACGAGGACGTTCTCGGGGACGAGACGGCCGTGGGCGCCCCCGGCGTCGTGGCCGGCGGCCACGGAGGCCGCCACCTCCGAGACCAGCCAGGCGGCGCGGCGCGGCGCAAGCACCCCCTCGGTCGCCAGCATGATGTCCAGCGAGCTGCCGGCGCCCCACTCGTTGACGACGTAGCAGAGCCCGTTGACCCGGTCGGCGTCGAGCACCCGCAGCAGCCGACGGTCCGGGACGGTCGCGGACCGCCGCGCCGCCTCGAGCAGGCCCGCGGCCCGCTCGTCCTCGGCGTCGAGCACGTGCAGGGCGACGTGCCGCTCCAGGACGCGGTCGTGGGCGCGCCAGAACCGGCCGGAACCGCTCTCGACGAGCAGGTCGACCAAGCGGTAACGGTCGGCGAGCACGTCGCCGGGCCGGATGGGCATCGGCTGGCAGCTCCCCTCTACGGCTTACTACGGGTCATCGTAGGCTCAGCGCCCCCCTCGGGAGGGGACCCGCCTGGCCACGGTGTCGACGACCTCGGTCACCTCGCGCAGGCGCAGGAAGCGCGCGAGCACCAGGAAGAGGCCGACGTCGAGTGCGGTGACGAGGAACGCGCGCAGGGCGGCGACGACGTTCGTCGGGTTCGGGCCCAGGACCCCCAGCAGCTGGAGGAGGACCCACGCCGCGGCCGTCGAGACCGCCACCGCCATCCCCATCCGGACCAGGAAGCGGACCAGGACCGGCGTCTCGAGGCCCCCCAACGTACGCCGCAGCACGGTGTAGGACAGCACCGACCCCACGGCGTACGCCGCGGCGTAGGCGACCACGAGGGCCGGCGAGGTGTGCACGGGGTCGGTGGCGGTGACCGCGACCAGCGCGACCACGATGTTGGTGCCCGCGACCGCGCACTGGATCCAGAAGACCGTCCGGTTGCGCTCGAGCGCGTAGAACCCGCGCAGCATCAGGTAGTGCACCGTGAAGAGCAGCACGGCGGGACCGAACAGCGCGAGCGAGAGCGTGAAGAGCTGGTAGTTGTCGCGGACCGCGCCGAAGGAGATCGTGTTGGCCACGTCGCGCGCGATCAGCGGCATCAGCGCGGCGAACGGCACGATCACGGCGAGGGCGCTGCGCAGGGTGCCGGCCAGCGTGTGCGCCAGGCCCCGCAGGTCGTCGTCCGCCGCGCGGGCCGCCAGCCGCGGCAGGATCGCCGTGGCCAGCGAGACGGTGATGATCGAGTGCGGCACCATCACGATCAGGAAGGTGGTCGAGTAGACGGTGTAGCCGGTGCCGTGCTCCCCGCCGCTGCCGCAGCCGGTGCCGCCGGAGGCGAGCCGGACCACGACGGTGTAGGCGATCTGGTTGACCACCACGAAGAGCACGGTCCACACGCCCAGGCGCAGCGTGTGGGCGAGACCGGTGCCGCGGAAGTCGAAGCGCGGCCGGTAGGTGAAGCCGGCGGCTCGCAGGTAGGGCAGCAGGATCAGCAGCTGGGCCATGATGCCGACGGTCGCCCCGATGCCCAGCAGCATCTCCTGGCCGCTGGTGAACGCGCTGTACTTCTGGCCCGCCGCGACCGGGCCGTAGACGACCAGGTAGACCACCAGCACCGCGACCGAGATGACGTTGTTGGCGATCGGCGCCCACATCATCGGGCCGAAGCGGCCGCGGGAGTTCAGGATCTGCCCGACCAGCACGAACATCCCGTAGAAGAAGACCTGGGGCAGGCAGTAGCGGGCGAAGGCGATCACCGAATCGCGCTGGGCGGCCAGGCCGGGCGAGTCGTAGCAGGAGTTGAGGTAGAGAGACATCACCCACGGCGCCGCCGCGACCAGCACCACGCTGACGACGGCCAGGAAGAGCCCGGCCAGGGTGACGATCCGGTTGGTGTAGGCCTCGCCGCCGTCGGCGTCGTTCTTCATCGCCCGGACCAGCTGGGGGACCAGCACGGCGTTGAACACGCCGCCCGCCAGCAGGATGTAGAGCATGTTCGGGATCGTGTTGCCGATCGTGAACAGGTCGGCGTGCAGGAGGTTGCCCAGGGCCGCGGTGAGCAGGAACGCGCGCACGAAGCCGCTGAGCCGCGACACGACGGTGCCGGCGGCCATCACGGCGCTGGAGCTCAGGATCTTCTGGCTCTCCGAGGAGCTCATCGGTCCCTCCTCACGACTGCCGGCCTCAGCACTGCCGGCCTCATGACTGCCTCGCGGCTCGGGCGGCCGCCCGGATCCGGCGGAAGAGGCGCACCGCGATCGCGCCGAAGAGCAGGGTCACACCGGTGCCGAGGATCAGCCAGATGACCTTGCTGACCTGGGCCGAGCGGATCGGGAGCTGGTCGGTCGAGCCGAGGGGATGGCCCTGGGAGTCGGTGACCATGAGCGTGACGTTGTGGACGCCGAAGGACTGGAGGGAGGCGTTGAGCAGCACCGTCGTACGCCCGCCCGGACCGAGCTCCACCGTCTCGGGCCCGTGGATGGCGTGGGGCTCGTCGGTGAGGGCCTGGATGCTGACGGTGACGGGCTCGTCGAGGCCGTTGGTCAGCGTGGCCGCGAACCGCCCGCTGGTGCTCGACAGCGTCACGGCCGGCGGGGCGTCGATCTGGATCGAGCCGAGCTCCTGGTCGATCCAGGACCGGGACCGGTCGATGGCCGCCCGGGAGCCGTCCGGGCTCACCCGGTGGCCGTACGACGTGGAGCTCATCGCCTGGTCGGCCACCGTCGAGGCCACGTTGGTGTTGTCGGTGAGCACACCCTGCAGCGTCACGCCCGCCCGGATCAGCTCCTCGGCCGAGGTGAAGTTCGGGTTGTCCAGCTCGACGCGGTCCCGGCCCTCGGGGTAGTCGAGCCGGTCGATCGGCACGGGCTGCGCGCGGCGGCTCGCCACGTCGTTGACGGTGGTCAGGTGCAGCCAGTCCACGTCGAGGCCCTCGAAGAACCCGGTGGACGAGCTCGGGGTCCAGTACGACGGGAGCACCACCACGAGCGGCTTGTGCCCGGGCTCGAGCAGGCGCAGCGCCGCCTCGGCGAGGATCCGCTGGCGCAGCGCGACGGGGGCGAGCGGGTCGTCGGGGCCGGGGCCACCGGCGGCGGCGCCCGAGGAGGTGGTGATCAGGCGTGCGCCGGCGGCGCTGGCGACCGCCGGAGGCTCGTCGCGGAACATCCGGTCGGTGACCAGGACCCTCGAGCGCGCTGGCGTGGCGCGCAGCGCGGGGGCGTCGAGGTACCCGCCCGGCGAGGACACCGCGGGCGTCATCGGCAGGCCCCAGGGGGCGAGCTCGGTGCCGCTGCGCTGCCGCGCCCGGCGGTAGAGCGCGGGGTCGTGCTCGGCGGCGGCGGAGACGTCGAGGTCGCCGTACGGCAGGGCAAGGATCTCCTCGCCGCTGAGCGCCTCGTGCAGGCGGTCGAGCCAGGCGTTGCCCGAGGCGGCGACCGCGGCGAGGGCCGCCTGCTCGGCGTCGCTGGAGTCGGAGCCGTCCGAGCTGCCGGACGACGGCGTGGAACCCGCCTGCGGCGTCGGGGTCGAGCCGCTGCTGCTGTCGTCGGCGCCGGTCGTCCCGGCTGCGGGCGGGGCCAGGGACCGCGCGGGGTTGCCGAGCGTGAGCGACCGGACCACGTCGGGCAGCCCGGGGTCGAGCAGCCAGGTGATCGGGCGGTTGCCGGCCGAGGCTCCGAAGTCGACCATCTGGCGCAGCCGGCCGCCCGGCGCGAGGGCGGTGTTCCAGCCCTCGACGTCCTCGATGCTCCCGTCCGGGGCGTAGGAGGCGGTGCGCCGCAGCGGGAGCACCAGGGCGGTGTCCACGGGCGCGTGCGTCGGCGGGACCAGCGGCAGGAAGGTGCGGGCCCGGCCGTCGGCACCGTCGAGGCGGCCGTCGGGTCCGGTGCCCAGCGCGTGGACGCCGAACCAGTAGACGCCGGCCTCGGTCACGTGGATCTGGGAGTGCGGCACCGTGATGGCGTACTGCACCGTCTCCCCGGGCGCGATCCGGTCGATGGTGTCGTAGGTGCCGGGCGAGGTGATCCGTCCGCCGACCTCCGCCGTCGGGTCGACCGTGCTCGCCTCGGCCAGCTCGGCGGTCGACCGGATCGGGGTGTCCCCCATGAAGGCGAACATGAAGACAGACGTCCAGTCCCCTTTGTCCTCGTTGGTGACCGAGCCGGTCACCCGGATCGGTCCCTTCTTCGGGACGTAGGAGGGGCTGAGCGAGTCGATGGTCACCGAGAGCGGGGTCGTGGGCTGCTGCAGGCGCGCGCTCCGGGCCCGGGTGACGACGTGGGCGGGGACCTTCGCGGTGGCGGCCGGCGGCGACCCGAGCTCGGTGGCCGCGGACGCGGGGCCGCCTGACACCAGGCCCGACACCAGGCCCGCCATCAGGGTCGCCACGACCGCCACGAGGGCAGGGAGCAGCGACGTGGGGCGGGACACGGCGTTGACTCTATCCGTCGGACGAGCGGCCCCGCGGTGGTGCTCCGGCCCGGCGCGCGAGTCCCGGACGCTAGAGTTGCCGTCCGTGCCCGAAGCCCCGCTGCCGCCTCTCCAGCTGACCGACGTCGAGCGTTCGGTCGCCTCGGAGCTGGACCGGATCTCGCCGGTCATCGACGAGCTGGGACATCGCTTCCGGGCGGCCGGCCACGAGCTGTTCCTCGTCGGCGGTCCGGTTCGCGACGCCATGCTCGGGCGCCGCCACAACGACCTCGACTTCACCACGTCGGCCCGCCCCGAGCAGACCGAGGCCCTCCTCAAGGGCTGGGCCGAGGCGATCTGGGACATGGGGCGCGCCTTCGGCACCATCGGGTGCCGCAAGGGCGAGTGGCAGGTCGAGATCACGACGTACCGCTCCGAGACCTACGACCCGACCTCCCGCAAGCCGGACGTCGACTTCGGCGACTCGCTGGCCGGTGACCTGGGCCGGCGCGACTTCACCGTCAACGCGATGGCGGTCTCGGTGCCCGACCGCACCTTCGAGGACCCGTACGGCGGGGTCGTGGACCTGGCCCACCGGGTGCTCCGCACCCCCGGTCGGCCCGAGGACTCCTTCTCCGACGATCCGCTGCGGATGATGCGCGCGGCCCGCTTCGCCGCGCAGCTCGGCTTCACCGTCGACCCGGCCGTGGTGACGGCCATGCGCGAGATGGCGGGCCGCATCGAGATCATCTCGGCCGAGCGGGTGCGCGACGAGCTGGTGAAGCTGGTCTGCGCGCCCTACCCGCGGCTGGGCCTGACCCTGCTGGTCGAGACCGGGCTCGCCGACCACGTCCTCCCCGAGCTGCCGGCGCTGGCCCTCGAGCGCGACGAGCACCACCGGCACAAGGACGTCTACGAACACACCCTGACGGTGCTCGAGCAGTCGATCGACCTCGAGCCGCGGCTGCCGGGCGGCGGCCCCGACCTCGTGTCCCGCCTCGCCGCCCTCATGCACGACGTCGGCAAGCCCCG
>Ga0164305_10001272_pt1 | contig 10224 bp, 9 predicted proteins | sample Whisoiple_237_MG_FD_110215 | JGI IMG/M metagenome (GOLD analysis project Ga0164305, IMG submission 110215) | Soil microbial communities amended with pyrogenic organic matter from upstate New York, USA - Whitman soil sample_237_MG | ecosystem: Environmental > Terrestrial > Soil > Agricultural... | reverse complement strand
TAGGAGGGGGGGGAGTTGAAGGAGGTGGACGTGGGGGAGGACAGGGGGGGGGGGGGGGAGGGGGGGAGGGGGGGGCAAGGGGGGGAGGGGGAGGGGGGGGGGGGGGAGGGGGACAAGGGGGAGATGGGGAAGTTTAGGAATTTTTGGATGGTGGGATTACTCGTGGGCTTTTAGGGGTTGGGTTTGATAGCTGGTACCTTGCAATAGGTAAGCCACTAAGGGAGATGCCATCAAGGTGGTGATGATTGCCATGATTACCATGATGGTAAATAGGGTTGGGGTAATGACTCCTTGTTCTAAGCCAATATTGAGGATGATTAACTCCATCAATCCACGGGCATTCATTAATGCGCCAATGGTTGCAGACTCGCGCCAAGTTTCGCCTGCCCAGCGTGCTGCCAGCATACAGGCAAGCCCTTTGCCTGCGATCGCGATCGCGACAATTACAAAGGTAATCATCCATAAACTAGGACTATTGACTAATCCAACCTGAGTATTTAAACCCGAAAAGACAAAGAAAATGGGGAGTAAAAACCCAGTTGTCAGAAACTCAGTATGATGGCGGAACTGTTCTGCAAATTGTCCGCGTGGCATGGCTGTTCCTAAAATAAAGGCACCAAACACTGCGTAGATCCCTACGGCATCGGTGAACCAGGAACACAGCATCAAAATGACTAAAACTAAAGTTAAGGTTTGAATGCTCAATTTTCCCTCGCGTTTTACTCGGCGAGAGAATAAGGTAAATCCTCGCTTACCTATAAACAGCATCAATAGCACGTAAATAATTCCCCCTCCAATCGCAAACGCAGCAATGTTGGCGGAACTTTTAAAGCTGGCTAAGACAATCGCCAGTAAACACCATGCAGTCGCATCATCCATGGAACCTGCGGCGAGGGCAAGGGTTCCTAAGCGAGTTTTAGAAAGACCGCGTTCATATAGCATCCGGGCTAACATAGGAAACGCGGTAATTGACATAGATGCGCCCAGATATAATGCCGCCGCCCAACGTTGGACTCCTGGGGTAAAGAGTTCGCCGTTGCTATAAAACCATAAAGCCGCGATCGCCCCTAAGATAAATGGCGCTAAAATACCTGCACCCGAAACAACTCCTGCACTTTTTAACCGCTTTTTAATCAGATCGGTATTAAACTCTAAACCGACCAAAAACATATAAATTACTAACCCAATCTGACTGATGGCAAATAGCACTGACATGGATGGGTTAGGAATCTTGCTTCCATTTGCCAAAACCAGGGCTGCTTTGGGAAATAGCCATTGCTGCAACTCTGGCGCGATCGCCCCAAACAGGGAAGGGCCTAACATCACCCCAGCAACCATCTCACAGACAACATCCGTTTGCCCTAAATAGCGCTTACCAAACGTGGCTACAACCCGACACGTTACTAAAATAATCGTCAGTTGTAGCAATAGCCTGAGAACTAGGTCAAAATTTGACATTTTAATTTCTTTTTTAAGGGAAAGAAACAGGATTTCTGCTTGCTGATCTTTAAGCAATTCCAGTTAGCAATTGAGAAAATAAAACAAGTAAAATTTACAAATTTTATACTTTCCGAAATCAAGATCAGACAGGAAACCCCTCAGAAAGAGATACCCAGTTAAAGCAAATAAGTGAGCCTTTAACTTGAGGAATACTACACTACAGCCATTGCCCACCCCGGAAACGCCAGCGAGGAAATAAAATTCGCATCAGGGATTGAGAGGCAATATAAACGGCCAGCCATACGAGGCTATAGTGCAAGGCAAACCAGGAAAGAGGAAGATCCTTAGAGACTCCTGGTAGACCAAAGATTTTTACCAGTAATAATACAAAGATGGCTTCCCAAATTCCTGCCAATAGTTGTAAAGCACCTGGCCAATCAGAGTCCCAACGGAATTTTTGAAAATACTGATAAACAACATCCCAAACCAGTCCAAAGAGGGCGATATAGACCAGCACCCCTAAAAAGATGGAACCGCCGGGACTAATAATTCCTAAATAAAACGGTAAAGTAACGGCAAGACCTACTGTCGCCAGTAGTAATAAGCGAGTTTGCCAGCGACCCAGAAGTGTAGGAGTCATGAACTGAGGAAAGATAGTGTTTCTACTTTATTATCCTGAGTGCTGACTCCAGCTATTCTTAAGTTAATTTTTAGTTGTAAATTTACGGGGATTCTTTAACATAGCCAATTTGAGGTGCAGAATAGATAGAAACAAATACAGAATCTTCGGTTCCTTCATTCACCGCCCCATGAATCTGAGTTTTGTCTGCCAGGGCAATTTCCCCTAGATTTAAGGTTTTGCTCTCCCCATTGCCTAAGTAATAAGTTAAAGTCCCACGCAGCATTACCCAGGTATCTTGACCATCAGGATGAGAATGCACTGGAACCTTTTGTCCAGGTCGGACTCCCCACACGGAAATACTAGCGTTTTCAGTCACTACAATTTCGGTAACTCTAGCGGCTTTATCAGAGAAACGAACGTGAGATTCGAGGGCAAAGATTCTTTCGTTCATGGGGATTGATGGAGCAAGTTAACTAGCTGTTTTTGCTGTTCTCATTGTTCTCGATTCTGTTCATTCAATTCTGAATTATTTGTTACTAAGGCGATTGATTATTGACCCATTTCAACCATTGGACAAAAGAACTAAAGGGGTTTAAACGATGCAATCCGGGTGCTTTGGTTGCCGCCAATCCATCAACAGAACACAAAGCGGCATATTGCAACCCTAAGAAACTATCAACAGGTGCGTAAGGACCTCCGAGTGTGCAAGCCCCGGCTGCATAAATCCGCCCGCCTTGATTTCGCATCTCAACTAATTCAAAATCGTTGGCGATCGCAAAACGTCCTAAGTGATTGAGAGGCAGGTTGTAATGGCTGACGAGATCATCTAATAAAGGGCTGGAAGTTACTTTGGCATCTAGCCCCGTGGCATCAATAATAAAGTCAGCATCAAGGCGGAATTGTCCTTTTAATCCTTTTTCCTGAATGTAGGTAACGGTGCGTCCTTTTTGGTCATCCCGTTCGACTCGTTCTACTTCCCCAAACGTAATTTGATACCAGCCTTGATTGATTCCTGCTTGGACAATGCGCCGCCAATCGCCTCTATCTGCTGTTGTGGTGCCGCCCCAATCTGCTAATAGGCGCTGTCGTTGTTGGGGATCTGCTTTTTCTAAGGTTGCGCGTAACTCTCCCCCCCAAGTCGCTTTTGGCCAGTTGAAGGGTTGAAATTCATAATGGTTCTCAACTCGGCGTTGGGCAAGACCAAATTTATTACCTTGGGGTTTAGGCGATCGCATTAAGTGTAATAAGGCAATATTAGGATTACGCTTGCGGGCTTCATAGATGCGTTGCACAATCCGAGAAGCAACAATCCCTCGACCCCGAATCAGTAAGGTTCCCCCGTTACGTTCTAAATCTTCGTAGACGTGGTTATGGTCTTCGTAGGCATTAACAACTGACTTAAAATCATTATGTTTTTCCCGGTAAGCTTGCAAATCGGGTAAAAACTGAATCGCTGGATAGCCTGTTGCTAGATGCAGATAACGTGTAACAAGAAAAGCATAGTTGCGAGGGCCTTCGCGAGAGTAGGCGATCGCATATCGTCCATCGGTTGTTTTGCGAAGCGATCGCACTCTAGCGTAGCGAAATATCTGCTGCCAATTAATTCTCGCCGCCTCCCGGTCAATGGAGTTAAATACATTCCCGGCGCGAGGGGTATAAGTTTCAGCAAAAGTCGGTTCCGCAAATACCTGCCACAATTCCTTAAAGGCATCTCCTAGCCGTCCGCTAAAGAAGTCGTGCCAAGCTTCTCGTAATGCATAGCTAGGCCAGCCCCAAATGTTATCGGGACAGGAATCAGAGTTAGATCGCAGCCGTTCATACAAGGGAATCTGAGAGTTGAGACAAAGCCGTTTGTAACGGGCGTAGGGTTGTTCCTCCATCCCTAAAGCGGCAATTTGTTGCGGCTTGACCCCACTAATTCTCAACAAATCTGCCCAAACAAAGCTGCCTAATCCAGCGCCAATGCTGGCATAATCTACCTCTTCTACAGGCAACCCTGTGGCGTACAAATCTTGGACTAAAACTTGATCTGCCTGAAAGCTGGCTGGAGGAAAACTGCTTCCGGGCGAGACAACTGGCTGAGGTGCAGGTTGACTCAGGCTAGGATCTGGCAACCCCGTCTCTAGGTTAAATAAAATCTGTGAGTTCCCAGAGGGAAGCGTTACGGGAGTCGGGATTCTAGCGGCTAATGTAACGTTGATATGGTAAGGGCCAATTTGCAGCGAATCCCCATTCGCGATCGCCCATCGGGTTTGCTGCTGACCATTGACAAATGTACCATTGCGGCTATTTTGATCAATGAGTACTAAGCCGTTAGGATCTTGGTCAATCAAGGCATGAAAGCGAGACACCTCCAGACTGTTGAGTACCATCCGGGAAACGCGACGACCACCCATGTCTGCTGGGAGTTGAGAAAAATCGCGTCCCAAGGCAATGGGAATACTTAGCGTCGGTTCTCGTCGTTCTCCGGTTGCAGGATCTTCCCAACTCAACCGAATTTGAATAGGACTAGGATTCATATTGATTAAGCTATACTTCGGGAGGTTTAGGTATTTTCTAAATACCGACTATCTTTAGCTGTTGGGACTGACTAAAATACTCACGGCGGCTGCCAATGAAGTGCCGCACCACGGACAGCCCAAGTCTAAGCGAGAATAAGGAGAAGTTTTGCCACACTTACGATTCGGACACTGCAAGCCATAAGTTGGGTTAGTCGGAACGGGTGGTTGACTACTTCCTTGGAGAGGCTGAGGTGCGAGTGGCTGTTTGATAGGCGGAGGTGCAATCACCAGCGTCGCCGGAACCCCAATTTCAACTAAAGAAATTGCAGCAATTGTTAGAGGCAATTGCCCTAAATGGATCAAGCTACCCTGACTTAAAACGACCTCTCCTTGACCGATACTTTGTCCATTAACTAGAGGCGGATTCGTTTCTCGCAAGTTCCGCAAGACAAAGCTATGCTGCTGGGGGTTAAAAAAGATTTCGATGTGCAACCCAGATACCGTGGGGTCGTGCAACACGATATCACACTTGCTAGGATCTCGCCCAATTCTGATCGTTCCCGGATTTTTACTCGGTTGTTGGTGGTGAAGTGTCTCAGTTCTGATCTGACCGTTTTCTATCCATCTTAAAGTCAGTTCGTGCATCGCCCTAGCCCTTGACTCGCTTAAATTTACTTCAGTTCATCACCCTGTGATTCCTAGCAGGGCTGGAATCAGGAATTTATACTTAATACAAAACTTAAAAATTTAAAGACGCGATCGCTCAATCTCAGAAAATTTGAGAATTTACTCCTAAATGAACTGAGACTCTAATAATATTCTCGTTCTCAGAGCCTCAATGTGTCTAGTAAGTAGCTCCACTTCATAAAACATCAGAGGGTGGCAAGCCGAGGAAGCAGAGGGAGTTCAAAAATCAGATTTTATATTTAATTATGTTGACCTAAAAAGAATACTCAATAAAATTCCCATCAATCTTGGCATATTGATCGCTAGATTATTTTATTTTTAAAGCATTAAAAAATCAGTTTCTATTTCTGACAGATGAGTGGAGGAAATGCTGGTTTTGAGTTGTGAAAGGCTATTCATTTTTATTCCCAGCAGTTTCCCAGCTACTGATTAACGCGGCGGGACTCATCCTCAAGATGCAAAAGCAGCTATTGCAGAACTTACGCAAAACATGACGCAGGTAGGATGGTTACTGGGTTTGATAAGTAAGTCCTGTATTGGTGCTTTAAAATGACTTTCTACAAATATCTCCTAGAACGCGATCGCTACTGCAACGTTAATAACTTTTTGGGTAGCATAAATGCTTACCCCAGCCACGATGGATTTGTTGCAGTACTATCAAATTGATTACTAGTCTTATAAAGTTCGTATTGCCCTTTTGCCGCCGCAGCGCGTGTGCGATCCAGCAGCGCCGCCACTTGTGCCTGATCCATCGGCTTAAACGTGCGGACTGCCTCAAAGGCTTGATCGAGGAGTTGCATACTATCAATGCCAGTAATTACAACTGAAGTCGGCAGATTCATCGCATAGTGGAGACATTCAATCGGGGTAACTGTATTGCTTCTCAGCACATAGGAGTCACCCATTGATTTCATCCCCAATACACCGATTTGGTTTTTCACCAGTATAGGCAGAACTTGTTTTTCAAAACTTCTGAAATGACCATCCATTACATTGAGCGGCATCTGTACCGTGTCGAAACGGAAATTGTTTTGAGTAGCGAGTTCTAGCATCCGCAGGTGAACCAACGGATCTTTGTGTCCTGTAAACCCGATGTAGCGAATCTTGCCTGCCTTCTGCGCTTCTACTACAGCCTCCATTGCGCCACCAGGGGCAAAGATGCGATCGGGGTCTTCCATCCGAATAACTTCGTGATGCTGCATCAGGTCGATGTGATCGGTTTGCAACGCCTTGAGTGACTCGTCTATCTGCATCATGGCAGCACCCTTGGTGCGACCATCAAGCTTGGTCATTAAAAAAACCTTCTGCCGATAGCCGTCCTTAAGCGCTTGCCCCATCCATCGGTGGCTGCGTCCGTTGTGATAGTCCCAGGAGTTGTCCATAAAATTGATGCCGCGATCGATCGCACTACGGATCAGCTTGATACTGTCTTGCTCCTCTCGAATGCGTCCGATATGGTGTCCCCCCAAGCCAATTGCAGATACTCGCTCTCCTGTGCGTCCCAGCGTTCTGTAAGTCATCTCGCCGCTTGTTGTCTGAGCTTGGGCAACTTCATTTTCAGCTAAAACTTGGGGCGGTTGCTCTTGAGCCAAGAGAGGTTTCAAAAAGCCTTCCGAAGCGGCTAATCCTGCTGCAACTAAGCCCGAAACAGAAGTTACCTTCAACAACTCGCGTCTGCTGATATCCACAAATGTCTCCTTCGGTTACCCAGTGAAATTTCTACCCTTGTCACAGCAGCTACTTGCGTGTCTCAAAATCTAGAACGCAGTCTTGCTTTGCCTGCTCGACTACGGTTCCCATACTAAAAAATTCATGCGTCACAAGGGTTAGAATTGGTTTCCTTGACAGCAGAACCCACCTTACACAGCTGCTTGAGACAGACCTCTCCTTTACTCCGCAGTAGGTCAAGGTAGCTCATCAGAAATAATCCTAAAGTGCTGGAGGCAATCTCGTCTCTAGCATTAGTTAGTAGTGATTGAGTTATTAGTCTGTCTAAGGGAATAAGTCAGTGCTAAGTTGAGAACTGCAACATTTCTAGGGTCTGACTGCGATTTTTCCGAACTGACGATTGCTAATGAATTCAGAAAAATAGCCTATCGATCTGAAGCGAGTTTATCAGCCCAGCGAGTAGTTTCTGGCAAGCGATATTTAGGAGTACAGCGCATGACATAATCAATCGCTGTTGGTAAACTCACCCGATAACCACTAGAGACGTAGACAGGTTTAACTCCTGTTCGAGTTCGCAAAACAGCACCGATGGTTTCGCCACGATGTTTCAAGGGTTGCCATGCGCCGCGTTCATCGGGTAATTCATCATGCTTACCAATCAGTAAGGACTTGGCTACTCCAATAGTCGGTAAATCTATAATTAGTCCTAGATGACACGCGATTCCTAAACGACGAGGATGAGCAATTCCTTGACCATCGCAGAGGATTAAATCTGGGGTAATGCTAACTTTTTCTAAGGCATCTAACACGGCGGGAATTTCTCGGAAAGATAGAAATCCTGGAATGTAAGGAAATGTGGTGGGACGTTTGGCGATCGCGTGTTCTTTAAGTTGCAAATCTGGAAAACTTAATATAGCCACCGCCGCCCGCGAAATGGTTCCTGACTCTTCAAACCCCAAATCAACACCCGCTACATACTGAACTGCACCTAATCGGTCTTCAGTAATCACTTCTGTTCGCAATTGTTGCTGAATCGCGATCGCCTCGTCAACCGTTAGGGGCCAAGGGTGTCGTTGCTGGATTTTCATAGAAGTTCTACCCATTTCAAAAAAGAATGCAACACCTTATCTCCCTTGTCTCCCATGTCTTCCTTGTCCCCCTCATCCCTTCTACCCTCCATCCCTAGGCAGCCACTCAATCTCTTTCGCTGATTCGGGTAATTTAGCGTCCCGTTGTCCAGCCGCTCTCGCTCTGACGTTAAATAGGTTAATCGGGGTCTTTAATATATCTACCAGCGTAGCTTTCCCCGCGATCGCCTTCACACTATTTATCGGCACTTCCTTCACTACCCACCGAACCAACTGATAGACATATTCCTGCGCTGTCACTTCTGGACGCAAATCAACTCCATGCAGTTCGTGTAAGTAACGATTAGAACGCCCATAGCGCTGCCATTGACTCTTTAATTCTCGCAAAGTCTGTCGATGTCGGTGTTGTACCACGGCGGTAGGCGCAAATTGCAATCGGTAATCGGTTTGTATCTGGATGCGCCAGCATATATCCGCATCTCCACCCGTTGTTAAATAAGGACGAAATAAACCCACCTGTTCCAGACTTTTTCGCCGAATTGCCAAGTTAGCGGTTTGACCATAGGGATAAAAAGGATGGTCTAAGGTATGCTGCTGAGATAACGCTTTTTCTCGCTCTGCGTGCTGTTCTAACAACGTTTTACCTGGTAAGGCAACAATTTCACCTGCCACTACCCCAATTTTAGGTTCGGCAAACGGCTGCATCAGGGTGGCTAACCAAGTTGGTTGAGGACGACAATCAGCATCTGTAAAAGCGATAATTTCTGCTTTAGAGGCGTGAATACCAGTATTTCGAGCCGCATAGGAGCTTTGAATCTTATTTTCCTGCAAGGGACGCAGCGTTACTCCTTGGGAAGCCGCTTCCTGAGCCGCCTGTTGCAGAATCAGAGGAGTGCGATCGCCACTATTATTATCTACTAATAGATATTCCACTCGCTCATTTGGGTAAGTTTGCGCCCTGAGGCAAGTGATTAAGTCGGGTAAATCTGACTCACCATTGTAAACGGGAATCACTACCGAAACATGAGGAAAAAACAATGATCCTCTCCTGCTTTAGAAAATTTATTATAGATAACTAAATAATACTTTTTAGTAACTGTCTATAATAGATTTATTAAAAATATATTTTTGGATAATTCTGTTCTAATACCTGCTTTTTTATCTGTCTTTAACTAGATTTACCTTCAATAAAATTTTAATTTTCCAACCAATCTACAATGAGAAACAATACCCTATGAAATCTAATAATATTCTTTCTATCGCCGGGTTTTTAACGCTCCTGTTATTAGTTTTCTTACTTTTTCTCAAGCCTTTTGTAATCGTTAACGCGGGTGAACGCGGCGTTTTAATGCGGTTTGGCAAAGTTCAAGAACAAGTACTCGGTGAAGGAATTCATGCCATTATTCCCCTGGTTAACTCAGTCGCCAAGCTAAGTGTGCGAATCCAGAAACATCAAATTCCAGGACAAGCCGCTTCTAAAGATCTTCAAGATGTCTTTACAGATGTTGCTCTCAACTGGCATATTGCTCCCCAAGCTGCAAATACCGTCTTTCAACAAATTGGGGATGAACGAGAAGTTGTACAGCGTATCATTAACCCAGCAGTTGAGGAAGTTTTAAAAGCAGTTATGGCGCGATATACTGCCGAGGAAATTATTACCAAACGTGGAGAAGTGAAAGCAGGAGTAGATGATATGTTAAATCAGCGATTAGCTAACTATAACATTGCTGTTGATGACATATCCTTGGTAAATGTCCACTTTTCACAACGATTTAGCGAAGCGGTCGAAGCGAAGCAAATTGCTGAACAAGAGGCAAAACGAGCCGAATTTTTTGTCTTAAAAGCCACTCAGGAAGCAGAAGCCAAAGTGAATTTAGCTAAAGGAGAGGCAGAGGCGCAAAGATTGGTTCGAGAAACATTGACCCCAGAAATTCTTCAGAAACAAGCAATTGAAAAGTGGAATGGAGAATTCCCCACTGTTTTAGGCGGTAATGGGGCACTCCCGTTTATTAATATCAATCCGGAAAAGACCGCAACTCCTGGTAGAAGCTAGCCACAATCCTTACATCCCTAAGCGTTGGCGGAGAATAAATTCTGCGATCGCTAAATCTACCGGAGTCGTTACCTTCAGATTTGTCTCTTCTCCCGCTACAATCCGTACAGGTAAGCCACACTTTTCAAATAAAGCCGCATCATCTGTCACTTCCCAACCCTGCTC
>Ga0164305_10001270_pt1 | contig 10230 bp, 10 predicted proteins | sample Whisoiple_237_MG_FD_110215 | JGI IMG/M metagenome (GOLD analysis project Ga0164305, IMG submission 110215) | Soil microbial communities amended with pyrogenic organic matter from upstate New York, USA - Whitman soil sample_237_MG | ecosystem: Environmental > Terrestrial > Soil > Agricultural... | reverse complement strand
TATACATCTAAGATCACGAGGCGGTCTCTTAACCATTTCCTGGATATAATATATACGAGATAGAGGATTGTCATCCTCCTCCCTTAATTCTACGATCATATTCGCAGCTTCGTTATCTCGCAAGGTAAATACACCTCGCCCCCACGAGCCAACTATTGGCTTAATTACTATAGGAAAGCCAGTTTTGTTAATTAAATTTAATAATGATTCAGAGCTGAAAGCGAAATGAGTAGTAGGAGTTGGTATATTTTGTTTAGCAAGCATAATTGAAGTTAGTAATTTATTTCCGCATATTTCACCTACTTTGAAGCTATTAATGACTAAAAATCCTAAAAATTCAAGACATGCAGTTAAGTATAGTCCTCTATAATGGCTTATACTTCTTTGTAGTACAACATCGCCTAACTCTAAGTCATTTTTTTTGCTATTAGTACCAATATTGATGCTCTTTGCATCTATAATCTGCGTTTTTAAACCTCTCATTCTAGCTTTGTCATATAATTCCTTTTCTTCAAAGCGAACTTTGTCGTAAATAATGCAAAGTTTGACCATCTACTGTCCCCAATCTTCTCCAATGGATTCTGCCGGTTTTACCTCTATTTTTTGTTCCGATTTTTCGGTTATTTCAAAATTTGCACCGCAGTCAGGGCAAGTTATTATTTCGCCTACCATTGCGTCACTAGGAATGTTGATTTCGGCTCCGCAGTCATTACAGTCTTTCTTCATATTCGCTTTCATCTCCTATTCTGAGATCTGTTTTCGCATATAGAGTTTGCAATTATTGATTGCAAACCCCATAATTCAGAGAAGCCCTTCGCTAGATTTTGATCAAATGTAGAACCTGTGTCATAGGTTGCAAGCGATTCCTTATATATTGAATACATTGATTCCCTTCCGACTACTCGCATCGAACCTCTGTGAATCCGTAACTTGACCTTTCCAGTTACCTTTTCCTGAGAGGATTCTACAAATCTCTCTAGATCGGTTCTAAGAGGTTCCTGCCAAAGTCCAGAATAGACAAGCCATGTCCATTGCTCATCAATCATTTGCTTGAATCGAAGTTGATGATTTGTGAGGACTAATTTTTCGAGGTCTTTGTGAGATTCGATAATTGCTATTGCGGCTGGCGCTTCATAAATTTCCCTCGATTTCACGCCAACTACGCGGTCTTCGATGTGATCTATTATCCCCACACCACAATTGCCGACAGTCTTGTTTAGATCATGTATAATCGTCACCAAATCTCTCTCTTTTCCGTTCAATCCAACAGGCAGACCTTTTTCATACTCTATTTCTATATAAACCGGATCACTATCCTCTGATCTAACAAAGTGGAACAACTCTTCTGGAGGTTCGTAGTAAGAATCTTCAAGCATCCCTCCTTCAACTGCCCTTCCCCAATAGTTGGAATCAATGCTATATTTTTTGGCATCGAGTGAAACTGGTATATTCTCTTCCTTGGCAAATCTTAATTCAACATCTCTAGTCAAATTCATATCTCTAATTGGCGCGACAATCTTTAAATTTGGATCTAGACTTCGAATAGTCACATCAAATCTGATTTGATCATTTCCCTTTCCAGTACACCCGTGGGCAACAATCTTGGCATGTTCCTGATGTGCAATGTCTACAAGTTTTGTAGCTATTAGCGGCCTTGCTAGCGCAGTTGCAAGAGGGTACTTTCCCTGATACAGCCCATTTGCTTGTATTGATGGTGAAATGTAACTTTTAGCGAAATCTTTTTTTGCATCGATATGTATGTGTTTAGTGGCACCTAAAGACATCGCCTTTTGTTCCAGATTGGCAAAGTCCTCATCTTGACCAAGGTCTATTGTAAGTGTTACGACGTCTAGATTATTGAGTTTCTGCAAATAACGCACACAAACTGAGGTATCTAATCCGCCAGAATAGGCTAGTATAACTTTGTTGATTGCCATATAAGGCGTTCCCAATAGTAACACTACATTTATATTTTATGATCAAGAATGACCAAAATGAATAATATTAGACCAACCTTGGTCGGGCAAAAATCGATAACTAGTATTGTGAATGACATCATTGCTACCGACCTATCTTATCAAGACTCCCTTCAAAATAACTATTGCAATTTTAGCGGTCTGTCAAGAGTGATCAAACCTGAAATCGAAAGACTGTTGGGAAGGAAAATAAACATGGAAAGCATTGTCACTGCTATCAAACGAGCGAGAAAATTTTATTACATTCACGATCAGGTAATTTCTTCAATCCTGCTTGAGAGTACGATCAGTGTCAAAACTGATGTTGCCAAGATCTCTACTGTCAAAAGTAAGCGAACAGTAGAGAGGGTTGCAAAGGCACTCACAAAGAATGTCAATAGTTTCATAAGCGTTTCTGAAAGCATCTCATCAATAACTTTGGTTTTTGACGATAAGCTATTGAATTACGCAAGAGAGCTATTCGCAGATTACGATATATTGGAAATAGACGAAGATTTAGCTGCGATTATAGTGCACAGTCCGGAACAAATTATTAAAACACCAGGTTGCGCTATTGCCTTCTATAATCAGATTTCGAGGAGACACATTAACATAGAAGATACGGTAAGCTGTCACACTGATACTATAATGATAGTAAAGATGAGCGATGTGGGAGGGGCCTTCGACGCTATTACCAAACTAATTTCTCAAGTGCGGCAATATAGAAACAATAAGCGCTAAAAGATTCTAACATATATAGAACTTGAGCAGCCCATGTATAGAAGATACACGGTAGAGGAAGTAAAGCGGCGCATTATTAATGTGCTCCAAAGCGATAACACTGGATTGTCGGGAGTAGAGTTAGCACGCAAGACTGGGATAAATAGGATGACAATTACTAAATATTTGGATCTTCTCCATGCCATCGGATTAATAAAAAAAAAGAAATTAGGCTCAGTAAATGTGTGGTCACTCGAGCAAGGAGCAGCCGATTTTGCATTTCCTATGGAATATCTTGAAATTCAGCAGAGATTTATGGAAGCAATACTGGTGGGCAATGAAGACTCTGCTCGAAGGATCATGATGAATATAATTAATTCACAAGCAGACAGAATAAGGATTTTGTTAGACGTAATTGTGCCAACCTTAAATACAATAAATGAACTTTACGATAGGAGCAAACTTGGCAAGACAGAAAAAATCTACCTCATCAATACTATTATGGAAATTTCAGAGCTTTTGAAATTCAATTTAATAAGAGACGGCGTAAAGCAAGAAGTTTTCGCAATGTCGATAGCTGGCTCCCAAGAAGCAACATATTATGCAAAATTTGCAGCTCTAGCATATCAGATGCTTGGTGGATATTCAATCTTCATCGGAAATGTCGAAGGCGAACTGGATCCATTTTTTGACATCGATATGCAGCGATTTATCCTTAGGACTTGGGGCAACAAGTTAGGCTCCATGGTTATAATTATTTGCTCTTCTAAAGAAAGCTCTTTAAGGTTTTTATCCACTGCCGCGGTTTCCATCAAGGATAGATTAAAGGGAAAATTACGAATAGTGGCAATGACTATCCCAGAATTGGAATCACTAGCTGAACGCATAGGTGTAGATTTTACAACAAATGACTTGCAATCTCTAATTAACTGGACTGAGAAAGAGTTGAGAAATGTGAAGTAAATTAATTAAATTGAATAAAACCTGGGGTGCTGTTCACAGGCATATTTCGTCAAACAGCACTTTACCCGCATATATTTGCAAGAATTCGTCATAACTAATAATCTATATAAGTCAATAAACCAATTCTTACTCTAATCGTGGTTAACGGAGACAACTATCACGACCGTCACGGAGACAACGGTGAGACAATAGATGTTTCAGCTAATGACGGTGATATATTTAATACCAAATTTAAGGTAGCGTTGACCTCTATTTTATTCTCTGTTGGGCTGACTGTTCTAAAACTTCTAGTTGGATTTTCTACCAACAGTCTTAGTATATTAACAGAGGCAATGCACTCCGGTCTCGATGTAATAGCTGCTATTATGACATTGTATGCTATCCATATGGTTGCGCGGCCTCCCGATATGAAGTACACCTATGGCTATGCAAAATTTGAAAGTATTTCAAGCGTTGTTCAGATTGGTCTCCTGTTAGCGACTGCTACCTGGGTTTGTTACGAGGCATTGGAACGAATATTCTTCAAGGTAGTACAACCAGAGATAACAATTTTTTCTTTCGGAATTATGATCATATCCTTGTGTGTGGATTATTTAAGATATAATACATTGAGCAAGACTGCAAGAAAATTTGGTAGCCAAGCGTTAGAAGCTGACGCTATTCATTTCAAGGCAGATATGTTTTCATCAGGGATTGTTATCATCGGCCTAATTCTGGCATCGATTTTTCCGATCGAAAATATTGATGCCTACGTTGCATTGACTATAGCAGCAATGATAATTTATACTTCATTGGGACTAGGAAGAAGAACACTCGACATATTACTTGATAAAGCCCCCAAAGGAGCCTATCAACGTGTAGTAGAGACTGTTTCTGGGTTGGAGGGAGTAAGTAGTGCTCATGATATACGCGTCAGAAGAATAGGAACAAAGGACTTTGTTGATATGCATATAGAGGTCCCAAGAACGTGTACGCATGCAATGGCGCACAGGATAGCAACTAAAGTAGAAAACAAGATCAGAGAGGCTTTCCCAAATTCGGATGTTCTAGTGCATGTAGATGCAATAGAATCTGGGAACGAGACAATAAGTGATAGGATAAGACTGATTGCGGCTGAAACTGAAGGGATTACTAATATTCATTCCATATACTTTTCGAAGATGCAAAATTCAGATCTCGACAGACGATACAGGGTTATGCATAATGAGGTGCGGAATAGAAATACAAGTGCCATTAGTAAAAATACAACATTACTTCACTTGTATTTAGACATTCAAATGAATAACACCTTAGGGCTTGAGGCCGCGCACAGAAAGGTCGACGAATTTGAGAGGCGCATTAAATTTGAAATTCCCGAAATACTAAATATTACGACGCATATCGAAACCGAAGTCGTCAAAGAAATAACAATGGGAATAGAAAAACAAGCAAATGCTCTCTATTTAGAGAATATTCGAAAATCGGCCACTTCGGTCTCGGGAGTTATTGATTGCGAAGATGTTGGTATAATAGATATGAATCATGATATCCATATAACATTGACAATACGGATTGAAACATTTCACGATGGCGATGTAACTACGATAGAAGATGCACACAAAATTGCTACATCTGTTCAGAATTTGATAATTAGAAAAACAGGGGCTGCTAGGGTTATAGTACATACAGAACCATCTTGAGATAATCGGACTAGGACTTAGGAACTACGGTAAAATGGGTTAAGCGCATCTCAGCTCTCAGTACAAAAATTATTCATTTAACAATATTTTCGTCTCTAGAAATCTAAGACTGGCAGATGTCCTATCCTGGCTAACATTTCACTACTCTAATCCGTTTTAAGCCAACCTTATAATGATATTCTATATCCAATCTGAAGCCCCCAAGCTGCGAATATAAATAGGCTGGAAAGAGACTACTACTGTTCCGAATCTAGATGCTTATGTAGAATGTCTGTGGGAGAGTAATCATGAATGTCCAACCATTCTTCTTTAGTCATCCAATAACTGCAATACCATTGCCTCATACTTTCGTCACAGTCTCCATGACTAGGCATATGGTTCGTGAGATCGTTCTCTATATTTTTGTTGCTGAAACCCGGAATGACGATTTGGTCCAGTAAAGTCAATAATGCCTTTACTTGTATATGTTAGAAATATGTCTGAATTACATGGAAGCAATGATTTAATCACAGATATCTGTCCGCAATCGTATCCGTTTCTATCTGGTGCTGCCCTCAGTTATTAACTAAAATTTCATGATATAAACCCTGCATTGTAAAAATAGATACCTTGAGGGTCTAGTGGTTAAATGACAATAAAGAGAATCAGAACAAGCGAGTTCCCCATAGGCACTAGATCGTTTTATGACCTCACGAAAAATGCTATACACTGGCACCCGCATTGCAGTAATCACATCAATTGTTTATATAAGAATTAATTCCTAAATTCTAGTGCTTCTAGAATAAAAATCAGCTACAGATTTCAAGTCAAAATTGCCGTATATGATCATGCGCTCATGATTGAGTTAAGGAACCTACAGTCTAAGCTACATAAAATACTTGGTATGTGGTTAGTTAGAATAAGAGATGAGATTGATGAACTGTTCGTTCCAGTGTAAATATGAGGTCAACCAATTACGTTAAATTATCCAATGAATTCCAAAATTGATGTCTGTTTTATATCGATCTTTCTACTTTGGCATGGGTCATTTAAAAAAAAGTTTGAATCTGCTAACTTTGTAGTAGGCTCAACTGATTTTTCCGATATTGAAGGAACGGGTGGATCAAACTTATGTGACACTCTTAATGCAGTACGAGGAATGATCTCCGATCTATTATGATTATTGATTGAGTGTTCTCTTTGGAAGGTGTGTATTTCAGCACGCCGCTTCTCATTTTCAATTCGGCACATTTCCGATCCGGTGTTAACGAATGTCCCATCGTCTAAAAGGACATGCTGTTCCGCTTCTATATTCAGTATTTGATTTGTAGTATCAGAATAACCAGTTTCCAACATATTAGAAACAGCTCTGTCAAGTGGCAAGGGACCTTGGTCCGATTCATAATAGATAATTATTCTGTAAGTTTTGTAAATTCCATTAAAACAATTCACTTATACTCTATTCTCCTCGATGTTAATCAGTACCATTGTTAGCAAATATACACCCAGGCGAGCTTCATCTGACATAGATGAGAATCATCTTAGATATTAATTAGTAATCGAGTATGAGATCTGCTTGACTACACGTCTGGAAGATCGAACTAATTACCTAAAAGATATTTTCGAAACAATCTACGGGCTCATGAACAAGATCTCATTTAACTCGAGAATTATGACTCGTATCTAAATAACGGTCTTTCGCAGTCGTTAAGGGCATTTATCATGTACTAATAATTTTCTAAAAATAGATGAGAATGAACGAATGCTCTTTGACTTAGCAAAGGCAAAATGCAAGACGGCTATTTCCTTTTGCTCTTTGCTTTTGTCTTAGTAGCCTTTCTTACTGGTTTCTTGCTTGCAGTCTTTACTTTTGCGGCTACTTTGGAGCTTCCGCCACCTATTTTGAACATTTTTGTTCCACACGTTGTACAGATACCGCTAATGGCTTGTCGTCCGTTCTTCATCGTTATCTGCTTGTCATCTTTCATGTCTCGTTTGGATTTACATTTTACGCAATAAGCCTGTATTACCAATTTGTAATGATCTCTCTTGCTTAAATATAAGAATAGCTATGAGTCTGACCTATTTTGTTCCCGTAATTTACTCTAATCTCAGCAAAATTGTAAATATTGCAAATGTCTCTTATTTCGTGCTGCCTTAGTCTACTAATTAACTATATTTCACCAGTATTTCAATCTTATTTTTAACAAATCCGACGACGGCCATATGTCGAATTGCCCTGCATCATTGAAGATATATTGTTAAACCTAAAATGTGCATCCGATATGTAACCGATTACGAAATATAATGAATTTCATGTGATATTGGCTAGTCACTTATCCTTCCTTCCAAGGAACACCAGGAAAACAAACAAATCCAAGTTACCGCTACTATCAAATTGAATAAAGAAAGGAACCATTACACTCGATTGAACATTTGAATGAAATTCTATAATGCTTTTCAAATATGGAACCTGTTCGTTTAATTTATCAAATTCAACAATACTTGCATGAACTGCAGCATCCAGGACCATAAAGAGAAGCGGAATTAATAAATTATAATTCATCTCATCGGATAAGCACGTACAACTTGTACTATGGATCGACTCAATTGCTAATCTTTATATAGACAACAGCTTTCCTGATTCTGAAGAATGGCGACAACTTCGATCGCAGAAGTAATGACTCAAAAACTAGAAACTATTAAGTCATCTGCATCGGCACAGGACGCTGCAAAAAGAATGAGTGATAAAAGAATTAGTTCATTAGTAGTAACCGATGAGACTGACATAGCAATTGGAATAGTAACTGAACGAGATTTGGTTCGGAGAATATGCGTTCACGACGCCAGCAGTAAACACACAATTGTCGAACAAATAATGTCTTCTGCATTAGTAACTATCGATGCTGACTCACAAATAGATGTAGCAGCCGATATAATGTTACAAAATAATGTCAGACACTTGCTAGTAATACAAGATAATGATACAAACAAACCTGTGGGTATAATAACTCCCAGCGATTTCGTGGGCTATCTTAAGGATAATTTAAACATTGATGATGTTAACGCAAGGATAATAGAGTCCATGAAAGATGTCAATAAAGACCACTCGTAAATTGAGCTTCGTGTAAAGATTTGAATGAGTACCGGTTCATATAGTGTCATATTCTATGCTCGGAAGCTAAGTCTCGTACGCTATATCATAGAAGGTACGGCGGAGGTGTCTTTTCTAATTACCATTTTAGGAACTATAGAATTATTTCTAATCGCTTATTCTGGTCTTACATCATATCTACAAAAATTATGAGCTAGAAACATTATTGCTAATGCTATAATGTATTTCTAATGACGGCAGTTTTTAGGGAAGGTCATAGAGAAGAGCTGTCGACTTTCGGTTTAGGATTTTGTATCAATTTGAACCAGTACATGAAATTGAAAACAAAATTAGAACTCGTATCGTGTTTATTTAAAAGGCCTACTTTTAACTATATTGTTGAATCATTGATCAACAACATTATAAAATTGATTCTCGATTAACAAACTATGATCCTGAATGACCTCCGACCTCTAATCTATCTTGTTGTATCGCAGGGCGTAATTCATGATAAATTCTAATTTCAGGTGTATCATTCAAGTATGTAAGATAAGGCCGGAAATCCATCATGCTAATGTATTCGTCAAAAATCTGGAACAGAAATAGTGTATCCGCAGTAGAACAAGCAATGAAATTAATAATATGCTTTATTATCTTATGCAGACAAAAAGGGGATGTTTGGCATAATTAAAACAGCTGTACACTCTTCTTCTTTTTGGCAATCCTATATTCCTTCTAATAAAGGTGTAAAGTGATATTTTCCATGAGTGCTAATTCCCAAAACCGTATAAGGTAAAGAAGTACTCCTAAATAAAAAAAAGAGAGCCTTGGCCGGGATTTGGACCCGGGACCTCTGCCTTACCAAGGCAACGCTCTACCAGGCTGAGCTACCAAGGCGACAAGAATTCTACATGACATCAGGGTTTCATTAATGTTGTTATCCTCTAAAATGTTCAACATATAAGATTGTGATCCGTATCGTCTTCTGTATCATATTTTATAGTTAGTTTTGAGCACCTTAGCAACTCATACTTTGTCAAAAGATACATAAGGGAATTAACATCGCCAGACTAGCGGCCTTGGCCTTGGAAAACATAACAGATCACGTTATTATTGTTAGCTTCCACAATGTTCTGCCCAACGATTAATAACTCAAGGTTTTAATTACGTAGATCTAAATAATTCGGATACGATGCGGGGGTTGTAGAGCCCGGCCAAATATGACTTGATGAATTGGAGACGCGGGACTTAAGATCTTAAGAAATGGGTTATCCCGTCCTTTAGCGGTTCGTGGGTTCGAATCCCACCCCCCGCATTTCAGTTGATGATCAATATCAGATTATAAAATTTAAGCCTTTGAGATACCTTTTATAAATAATGTGTGTAACCTTTCATCGACTAATTCCGGATGAAACGAAGTGGCAACAATATTGTTCTGCTTCACAGCAACGATCTTCTCATTAAACTTCGCTATGACGTCCACTCCTATGCCAATCTCAGTCACTATCGGAGCCCTTATGAAGATGGCCTTAACTTTGCTTTTACCAATTAAGGGTATGTTCAAATAGGTTTCGAACGAATCATTTTGTCTACCAAATGCATTCCTTTCCACAGTAATATCCAATGCAGATAAAAATTTCTGCTTTGTCTCTCCTATAACTCGGTCGTGGGCTTTTCTAGAGAGTAGTATCATACCTGCACATATACCCATTACGGACATACCTTCTGAAATGCGTCTCTTGATAGACTGGAAAACTTTTTCTTGGACTGAAATAAGCGAACTCATTACAGTACTCTCACCGCCTGGAATGATCAAGCCATCTAGATTTTCAATATCCTC
>Ga0164305_10001269_pt1 | contig 10231 bp, 7 predicted proteins | sample Whisoiple_237_MG_FD_110215 | JGI IMG/M metagenome (GOLD analysis project Ga0164305, IMG submission 110215) | Soil microbial communities amended with pyrogenic organic matter from upstate New York, USA - Whitman soil sample_237_MG | ecosystem: Environmental > Terrestrial > Soil > Agricultural... | reverse complement strand
GTGCTGGCCGTGGTGATGAGCCTGCTGTTGCTGGTGCTCGGCGTGATGTCGTTCATGCGCCTCACCCTGCGCGAACTGCCGGCGATCGATCCGCCGATCGTCTCGGTCTCGGTGGACTATCCGGGTGCGTCGGCCAGCGTGGTCGAGACCCGCATCACCCAGACCCTGGAAGATGCGCTGGCCGGCATCGAGGGCATCAACACCATCGACTCGAGCAGCCAGAACGGCGCGTCGCGGGTCAGCATCGAGTTCCTCGCCACGCGCGACATCGAGGCCGCCGCGAACGATGTGCGCAACGCGGTCAGCCGCGTCGCCGACCGCATGCCGGAAGAAGCCGATCCGCCGGAAATCAGCAAGGTGGAGAGCGACTCCGACCCGATCATCTGGCTGAACCTGCGTTCGAACAGCATGGACCAGATGCAGCTGTCCGATTATGCGGAACGCTACCTGGTCGACCGCTTCTCCAGCCTCGCGGGCGTCGCCCAGGTCCGCCTTGGCGGCAGCCAGCGCTACGCGATGCGGATCTGGCTGGATGGCGACAAGCTGGCCGCGCGCGGGCTCACCGCCAGCGACGTGGAGAGCGCGCTGCGCACCGAGAACGTCGAGCTCGGCGCAGGCCGCATCGAATCCACCGACCGCGACTTCATCCTGCGCGTGGCCCGCGACTACACCACCGCCGAGGCCTTCGCGACGATGCCGATCGCCAAGGGCAGCGATGGCTATGTCGTGCGCCTGGGCGACGTGGCGCGGGTGGTGCTGGAGTCGTCCGAGCGCCGCGCGTACTACCACAGCAATGGCGAACCGGCGCTCGGCATCGGCATCGTCAAGACCTCGACCGCGAACAGCCTGGACGTGGCCGAGGAAGCCAAGGCCGAGGCCGAACGGATCAAGGGCACCTTGCCCGCCGGCACCGACATCTACACCGCGTTCGACACCACCACGTTCATTTCAGCGTCGGTGGATCGCGTCTACGAGACGTTGATCGAAGCCGTCGTGCTGGTGCTGCTGGTGATCTGGCTGTTCCTAGGCAGTGCGCGCGCCGCGTTGATCCCGGCGGTCACCGTGCCGGTCTGCGTGATCGCCTCGTTCATCGCGCTGTACGCGTTCGGATTCTCGATCAACCTGCTGACCCTGCTCGCGCTGGTGCTTTGCATCGGCCTGGTGGTGGACGATGCGATCGTGGTGGTGGAGAACATCCAGCGCCGCGTCGACCTCGGCGAGCCGCCGCTGGTCGCGGCCCGGCGCGGCACCGCGCAGGTGGCGTTCGCGGTGCTCGCGACCACCGCGGTGCTGGTCGCGGTGTTCCTGCCGGTCGGGTTCCTGCAGGGCAACACCGGTCGCCTGTTCCGGGAGTTGTCGGTGGCGCTGGCCGCGGCGGTGGCGATTTCCGCCTTCGTCGCGCTGACCCTGACCCCGATGATGGCGTCCAAGCTGCTGCGCCCGCACACCGGTCCGCACGCGGTGAAGGAAAACCGGGTCAGCGAGTGGCTCAACGCGCGCTTCCAGCGGCTCGCCGATGGCTACAAGGGCGTGCTTTCGCGGCATGTCCATCGCATCTGGCTGTTCGCCGCGTTGATGATCGGTGCGGTGGTGGCGATGCTGGTGCTGTTCAAGACCTTGCCCAGCGAACTCGCGCCAGCGGAAGACCGCGGCTCGTTCCAGATGGTGATGGAAGGTCCGGAAGGCGCGGGCTTCGACTACACCGTCGCGCAGATGAAGAAAGTCGAGGCGATCCTGGCCGGCGAGATCGGCGACGACAAGCCGATCCAGCGCGCCAACCCGCGCGTGCCCGGCAGCTTCGGGGCGAGCGAAGAAATGCACACCGGCCGCGCGATGATCTTCCTGCAGCCCTGGGACAAGCGCGAGAAGAGTACCGCCGAGGTCGCCAGCGAGCTCGAGAAGAAATTCGCCGGCATGACCGGCGTGCGCGTGCGCACCCAGGTCGGCGGCGGCCTGGTGCGCACCCGCGGCCAGCCGTTCCAGATGGTGCTGGGCGGCCCGGATTACGCCGAACTCGCCGGCTGGCGCGACATCATGCTTGCGAAGATGGCCGAGAACCCCGGTTTCATCGGTCCCGATTCCGACTACAAGGAAACCCGGCCGCAGATGCGGGTGATCGTCGACAAGACCCGCGCCGCCGACCTCGGCGTCTCCGCGAATGCGATCGGCACCGCGCTGGAAACCATGATGGGCGGGCGCCGGGTCACCACCTTCGTCGACAACGGCGAGGAATACGACGTGATGCTGCAGGCCGACCGCGCGGGTCGCACGTCGGTCGCCGACCTCGACGCGCTGCAGGTGCGTGCGAAGGACGGCAGCCTGGTGCCGCTGTCGAACCTGGTCAGCCTGCGCGAGGTCGCCGAGCCCGGCACCTACAACCGCTTCAACCGCCTGCGCTCGATCACCCTCAGCGCGCGCCTCTCGCCGGACTACCCGTTGGGCGAGGCCGTGTCCTGGGCGCAACAGACCGCAAAGGCCAGCTTGCCCGATGTCGCCCAGATAAGCTGGAAGGGCGAGTCGCGCGAGTTGCAGCAGTCGGGTGGAGAGGTGCTGATCACCTTCGCGTTGGCGCTGCTGATCGTGTACCTCGCGCTGGCCGCGCAGTTCGAGAGTTTCATGCATCCGCTGGTGATCATGCTGACCGTGCCGCTGGGCGTGCTCGGCGCGTTGCTCGGCCTGTGGCTCACCGGCGGCACGATCAACCTGTTCTCGCAGATCGGCATCGTGATGCTGGTCGGCCTCGCGGCGAAGAACGGCATCCTGATCGTGGAGTTCGCCAACCAGCTGCGCGACGCCGGTCGCAGCGTGCACGACGCCATCGTCGAAGCCGCCGCGGTGCGCCTGCGCCCGATCCTGATGACCTCGATCGCGACGGTGATGGGAGCCATCCCGCTGGTGATCTTCGGCGGACCGGGTTCGGCCAGCCGCGCCACGATCGGCGTGGTGATCGTGTTCGGCGTGTCGTTCTCGACGTTGCTGTCCCTGTTCGTGGTGCCGGCGTTCTATGCGCTGCTGGCGAAGTACACCTCGTCGCCGGAAGCATTGGCGCACGAGCTGGATACACTGGAGGCCGACACTCCCCAGGCAGGTGGCCATGCGTGACGACGGTTCGCCCTGGAAGCCTCGGCCTCCGCGCCCGGCTCCTTCCCCAGGCCATCGCGCGCGCGTCGAGCGGAGCGAGGTAGCGCCAGTCGTCCAACCCGCGCCCGAACGCGAGCAGCGCGACGTCGAGTTGCGCCTGTACGGCCTGAACGCGATCCGCGCGGTGTTCGCGAAACGGCCGCAGGCGATCCGCAAGCTCTACCTGGCCGAGGCGCGCATCCCGCAGTTGCAGCCGTTGCTGAAGTGGTGCGTGGCCAATCGCGTCGGCTATCGCGTGGTCGAGGACGCCGACCTGCAGAAACTCGCGGCCAGTACGCACCACGAAGGCGTGGTCGCCGAGGTGCTTCGCGAGGAGCCGAAATCGCTGACCACGTGGTTGCGCGAACTGCCCGCCGGACCGCAATGCGCCCTGTGGCTGGATGGTGTCGGCAACCCCCACAACCTAGGCGCGATCCTGCGCAGTGCCGCGCATTTCGGCGTCGGTGCGGTGCTGCTGCCCAAGCATTCGACGCTGGCGCTTTCAGGCGCCGCTGCGCGCGTCGCCGAAGGTGGCGCCGATGCGGTGCCGTTCGTCCGCCTGGGCCGCGAGGACAACAGCATCGCGCAGTTGCATGGGGCCGGCTTCGCGCTGGCGGCAACCGTGGTGCGCGGCGGCAGCGACCTGTTCAAGGCGCCGTTGCCGCAGCGGGTGGTCTACGTGCTCGGGGCGGAAGCCGAAGGCATGTCGCCCGACCTCGCGAAGGCCTGCGACCTGCGCCTGTCGATTCCCGGCACCGGGGTGGTGGACAGCCTCAACGTGGCATCGGCGACGGCGGTATTGCTGTCGCAATGGGCGAGTCGCGCGCGCTGATCAGCGTCGCTGGTGCGACAGCTTCACCACGGCACCTCCGCCACCCGACAAGTCCAGTGGCAACGAGTCGGCTGCATCGACCTGTTGCTCGCGCTTGCGCACGTCCGTCGGCGCGGCGCCATCGGCCCAGATGGTCGCCGTCCACTTGCCTTTGCCGAGGAACGTCAGCGGCAACGCCAGCCTGCGTGCCTGCTCGTTGCTCATCGCGCCGATGTACCAATCCTTGCCCCGTCGCCGCGCTGTCGCGATGTACTCGCCGATCGCGCCGACCAGCACGCGGGTCTCGTCCCAACTCGCGGGCACGTCGGCGATGAAGTCGGCGCCCGCCGCGTTGAGGTAAACATCGGGGCTGTCGGCGACGACCTGCAACGGACTGTCGTAGACCACGTACATCGCGAGCTGGTGGCTGCGCGTGCCCATCACCTTCGGCGCGACGAAGGCAGGCTCGAATGCATCCACGCCGACGTTGCGGAAGCCGCCGGGCGTGTAGTCCATCGGCCCCAGCAGCATGCGGGTGAACGGCAGGGTGACGTTATGGGTCGGGGTGATGCGCCGGCTCCACTTGTTGTTCTCGGCGCCGAGCACGCCTTCCTGGGTGAGGTAGTTCGGCCAGGTGCGGTTAAGCCCGGTCGGCCGGTACGCGCCATGCATGTTCACCATCAGCTTGTGTGCCGCGGCGGTGCGCATGAGGCGGTGGAAGAACGCGACCATCTGCTGGTCGTCGCGATCCATGAAGTCGACCTTGATGCCCTTGATGCCGAGCCGCTGGTACTGCGCCAGCACCTCGTCCATGCGTGCTTCGAGTGGCCGCCAATGGACCCATAGCCACAGGCCCACGTCACGCTCGCGCGCGTAGCCGACCAGTCCCGGCAAATCGATCGCGGCGATCGCGCGGGTGATGTCGGCACCTGCGTTGTCGCGCCCGTTGCCGGTGCTGCCCACGTACCAGCCATCGTCGATGATCAGGTATTCGAGCTTCAGCGATGCCGCGTGGTCGATGTAGCGGCGCATCGTGGCGTTATTCATCCCCGCGTCCGGCACGTCGGGCGCGAGCCCGCCTGACCACCAGTCCCACGCGGCCTTGCCGGGGCGGATCCAGGACGTGTCGCGGATAGCGGTCGGCGGATTGAGGTTCGCGATCAGCTGGGATTCGACCAGCGCGCCCGGCGTGTCGCCGAGCATCAGCACGCGCCAAGGGGTGAGGTGGCCGTCGCGCGCGATTTCATCGCGTGGAATGCGCACCGCGATGTTCGGTGTATCGAGCCGCGGCGAGAGTTTCGCTTCCACGCCGAGGCGGCCGTCACCGCGTCCCGTGAGGTACAGACCTGCGTAGCGGTCGAGATCGGCCTCGGCGATGGCGAAGGTCGTGGTGCCGATGCCGGTGGCGCAGACCAGCGGCAATTCGACCAGGTGGTGCGGGCGGATCAGCGAGGCGCGGATCGGATCGTATTCGCCTTCGTGGCTGGTGCCGAAGCGACCGAGGTTGAGTGCGTGGCACTGGTAATCGCGCGGGAACAGGAAACCGGTGAGGTCTTCCTTCACCACCAGGTCGCCCTGCGTGGGCAGCGGCAGCCGATAGCGCAGCGCGATGCCATCGTCATGGGCGCGCACGATCACGCCGAGGGTGCGGCCCCGCGCGTCGGCGAACGTGACGTCCAGTTGCCGGTAGTTGTCGCGCACGCGCTTGGCCTTGCCGGCCACCAGCGCGTACTGCGTGTCTGCCGTGCTGCGATGTTCGCCGACAACCTGCAGGCCGCGCTCGATGCGATCGTCATCGTCCAGTTGCACGCCCAGCGGCGAGGGCAGCAGGACGGGTTGGCCCTGCCACGCGACGGCGTAGTGCGGCTGGCCCTGCGCATCCAGCGAAATCTCGACGCTCGCGTTGCCATTCGGCGATTCAAGCCGGACTGGCATGGCATCTCCCGCATGTGCCGGCGGCGACGCGATCCACAGCAGCGACAACAGCAACAGGCGATGCATCGACAGGCTCCCGGCATGTGCCGTGGAGCCTATCGGTTCAATCGCGTGGCGTCTGGAATAGGTCGATGGCGATATCGAATGGCAGGCCGGGCCCGCGAGATGTCAGGGCTTCGCCGGCTTCGGCGCGCTGCCGAAATCGCCCACCGCGTCGGCGGCGAGGTAGGCGAACACCGTGTACGCCGCGACGTTCTGCGCGAGCGCCTTCGGGTCGATCTTGTCGAGGGTGTCGTCCGGGGTATGGTGCAGGTCGAAGTAGTCGGTGCCGTCCTGCGACAGCCCCGCGCAGGCCATGCCGAGTGCGTTGAATGGCGAGAGGTCAGGGCCGCAGCCTTCGCCGTCGGCGCGATGTTCGATGCCGAGCGGCGCCAGGGCCTGCGCGATCTTCGCGACCGCGTCCTTGGCGTAGTCCGGCGTCTTCGCCGCGAAAGCATAGATGCGACCGGCGCCGAAATCGCTCTCCGCACCGAACTGGTGCTTGCGGAGGTCGCCTGCGTACTTCTGCGCGTAGGCGCGACCGCCGTACAGGCCCTGCTCCTCGTTGGCGAAGGCGACCACACGGATCGTGCGCGCCGGGCGTTGCGCCTTCGGCAGCGCACCGATCAGGTGTCCGGCCGCCATGCCGATCGCCACGCCGGCGCCATCGTCGATCGCGCCGGTGCCGAGGTCCCACGAATCCAGGTGCCCGCCGATCACCACGACTTCATCGGGCTTCGAACGCCCGGTGATTTCGCCGATCACGTTCTGCGAGGTGTATTCGCCGTTCCAGCCGCAATCGAGGTCGAGCGAGATTCTCACCGTGCCCAGCGCCACCAGCCGTGCCAGCTGGTCGGCATCCGGCGATGACAGCGCGGCGGATGGGATCGGCTTCAGGCCATCATCGAAGCGGGTGATGCCGGTATGCGGATTGCGGTGCGAATCGGTGCCGGCCGAACGCATCACGTACGCGATGGCCCCGGCACGGATCGCCGCCGAAGGCCCGCCGCTGCGCACGCGCGAGCCGGGACCGTAGCCGCTGCCATCCTTCGCGCGGGTCATTCGGTAGTCGATGAAGGCGATCTTGCCGGCCAGCGATCCCGGCGCCGCCTTCTCCAGTGCGTCAAGCGAGTCGAAGCGCACGACCTCCGCCTCGACCTTGCCGCCCGGGCTGCCGCCAAGTGCGGTGATGTGCAGCGCCTGCGCATGCGCGCCGACGATGCGTGCGGATTCGCCGCGGCGTTCCCATTTCGGGAAGGTCACCGGCTGGGTCCACACCTTGTCGTAGCCAAGCGACTTGAACTTCGCTTTCGCCCATTCCACCGCGCGCGCATCGGCGTCGCTGCCGGCCATGCGTGGGCCGACTTCGGTGGTCAGCGATTCGACCACCTTCCAGCCGGTCTGGTCGGCGAGCGCGGCGTCGCGCAGCGTGGCGGCCCGTTCCATCGAGGCGTCATCGATGCGGGTGGACTGCTGCGCATGCACGGGCATGGCGGCCAGCAGGGCCAGGGCGGTGGCGAGGAGGGTGCGGCGCATCGGGCAATGTCCAGGAACAACGAAGCCGCGAGTGTAAGGCTCGCGGCTTCGGGTCGGATGTGCTGGAGGTTGGGCGGTCAGCGCTTCAGCGAATCGCGGATCTCGCGTAGCAGGAGCACGTCTTCCGGGGTGGCGGCCGGCGCCTCCTCGGGCTTCTTGTGCACGCGGTTGATCGCCTTGACCACCAGGAAGATGGCGAACGCCACGATCACGAACTGGATCAGCGCATTGATCAATTCGCCGTAGGCCAGCACCACCGCGGGTACTTCCTTGCCGGCGGCATCGACGCTGGCTTCCTTCAGCACGATGCCGAGCTTGGCGAAATCCACCCCGCCGATGAGCAGGCCGATCGGCGGCATGATCACCTTGTCGACCAGCGCGGTGACGATCTTGCCGAACGAGGCACCGATCACCACGCCGACGGCGAGGTCGATCACGTTGCCGCGCATCGCGAACTCCTTGAACTCGGTGATCATGCCCATCGCGTGCTCCTGACTGGTCGGGATTTTAGTGCGGGCCAGCCTACACCGCTGGCGACGAGATGCGGCCCTGCAATTCCGCGATGTCGCCGAGGCGCGCGTGGAAGCGGTCGCCGGGTTGCAGCGCGGCTACCCCGGCGGGCGTGCCCATGAACACCAGGTCGCCCGCGCGCAGCGCATACAGCTTCGAGAGTTCGTGCAGGATTTCGGGCACGTCCCAGATCAGCTGGTCGAGGCCGGATTGCTGGCGGCGTTCGCCATTGACGTCGAGCGAGATCGAGATGCCGTCGAGACGGTTGACGTCGCTTGCCTGGAGCAGCGTGCTGACCGGCGCGGAGTGATCGAAGCCCTTGCCGGTGTCCCAGGGCAGGCCCTTGGCCTTTGCCGCGGCCTGCAGGTCGCGGCGGGTGAGGTCCAGGCCGACGCCGTAGGCCAATACCAACGAAGGCGCGGCATCGACCGGCAAATCGCCGGTGGGCGCATCCGTACCCAGCGCCACTACCAGTTCGACTTCGTGGTGCAGGTCGGTGGTGCCGGGCGGATACGGCACGTCGCCGGTGACGACAATTGCATCGGCCGGCTTCATGAAGAACACCGGTGCGCCGCGTTCGGCTTTCGAGGCCGGCGCAGTGGCGCCCATCTCGCGTGCGTGGTCGGCGAAGTTGCGGCCGACGCAATAGATGCGTCGCACGGGGAAGGTGCCGATGACACTGCCGGCGCGATCGCGAACCGGGATCCGCGGCGTGGGCGCGGCAGCGATCAGGTCGCCGGAAGCAGGGTTGCCCATTCAGTGCGCGAGCGGCAGTTGCGCCTTGCCGACCACGCGATAGTCGCCATCGATGGTGCCCGCACGTGCGGCCCCGGCCCGATCCAGAGCCGGCGCATGGCGGTGCTTCCACAGGCGATACAGCATGCCGACGCCGAGCATCGCGATCCCCACGAACACGCTGACGAACAGCAATGCGAGCAGCAGCGCGACGCCGACCAGGCCCACTGCGATCCGCAGGAACGGATGGCGCGGGCGGCGCGGCGCGCCGAAGGTGGCGAAACGGGCGCGGTTGAACAGGTGGCTGCGGATCGTCGACATCGTGGCTTGGTTCCTGCGGCGCTTGGGCGCCATGACACAATGCCGGCAGTATCCGGAGATCGGCCGACCGAGTTGTGAGTAGTTCGTTAAACCAAGGCACTGAAAACAACGACGCAGGCGACGGATCCGCCAACACGCTGATGCGGCTGGAGGCGCTGCCACCGGACAGCCTGCACGAGGTCGAAGCGCTGCTGGACGGCGACGCGGAATCGCTGCTGCTGTATCGCGATGCCGGTGGCGACGTGCGCGCGTTCTTGAACGTCTGCCCGCATGCGGGGCGCAGGCTCGACTGGGCACCCGGCAAGTTCCTCCGCGCCAAGGATGGGCTACTGGTCTGCGCGGCGCATGGCGCGAGTTTCGACCTGGGTAGTGGCGAGTGCATGGCCGGTCCGTGCCGCGGCGAACGATTGCGCGGGGTCGACGTGCATTGCGTGGATGGCGACGTGCGGTTGGGCGCGACGCCCTAGTCCAACGCGCCCGGAAACGCGTGCTCAGTAGAGCGTGCTCAGTAAAGCAGGTTGATCGCGATCACGATCACGACCAGGTAAACCAGCGACAGCGGTCCACCGACGCGCCACAGGTCGCGCCCGGTGTAGTTGGCCGGACCGGTGACCATCGACATCACCGGGTTGGACGCGGTCATCAGGTTGTTCGATGCGGACAGCGCCACGATCAAGGCGAATGCGGTGGGATTGCCGCCCGCCGCCAGCGCCACGTTGATCGCGATCGGGACCATGATGATGGTCGCGCCGACGTGGCTGATCGCCAGCGAGAACGCGGTCGTCAGCAGGCCGATCAGGATCTGCATCAGCCACAGGGGGAACCCGTCCGGCAGCTGCTCGAGGCTGTGGCCGGCGAGCCAGGCCGCCGCGCCGCTGGAATCCATCGCCCAGCCGAGCGGGATCAGGCAGGCCATCAGGAACACCGTCTTCCAGCTGATCGCGGCGTAGGCCTCGTCGATGTTGATCACGCCGGCGACCAACATGCCGGCCACGCCGGTCATCAGCGCGATCGGCACGGGGATCTTCGAACTCAGCGCCAGCAGCATCGAGATCGCGAAGATCGCCATCGCGATCTTGAACTTGTGCGGGCGCTGCTCGTCCTTCGGGTAGTCGGTGACCACCACCAGGTCCTTGCCCTTGGCGGCCTGCGCCAGGTCGGTCCAGATGCTGTGGAGCACCAGCATGTCGCCGGCGCGGATCGGGGTCTTGCGGACGTCGGCGC